>JAABUX010000689.1_pt1 | contig 55642 bp, 67 predicted proteins | sample 5561851 | NCBI WGS metagenome assembly JAABUX01 (sample SAMN10711883, study PRJNA513361) | rock metagenome | isolation source: Antarctica rocks | place: Antarctica: Victoria Land, Richard Nunatak red sandstone | collected 2016-01-03
CGACGGGCGTGGCCAAGCCGCGGTCGCCACGCTGGACGAGCTCGAGGCGGCGCTCGCCCAGCTGGCCCCGGCACCGTTCGTGCTGGAAGCCAAGGTCGATTTCGCGTGCGAGGTCAGCGTCGTCGTCGCGCGCGGCCAGGACGGCGCGGCGGTCGTCTTCGACGCGATCGAAAACCGCCACCGCGACGGCATCCTCGACCTAAGTCTCGCGCCCGCGCGAGTGCCCGACGAGATCGCCGCCGAGGCGCAGTCGATCGCTTGCCGGATCGCGGTGGCGCTCGATCTGGTCGGCGTGCTGGCGGTGGAAATGTTCGTGGCCGCCGACCCGCTTCGCCAAGGGGCGTCGCTGCTGGTCAACGAGTTGGCGCCGCGGCCGCACAACAGCGGCCACTGGACGATCGACGCCTGTGTCGCCAGCCAGTTCGACTTGCACGTCCGCGCCGTCGCCGGCCTGCCGCTGCCGCCGGCGTGGCGCCACTCCGACGCGGTGATGAAGAACCTGATCGGGCCGGACGGCATCGCGCAGTGGCCGGCGGTGCTGGCGACCCCCGGCCTGATCGGCCACCACTACGGCAAGGCCGAGGCTCGCCCCGGTCGCAAGATGGGCCACGTCACCCGGCTGTTTCCGCGCGGCGGGCTGCCCGGCGCGTTCGGCGTGGCGGCCGGACTCCACCCGCTCTCGACCGACTAACGCCGCTTGAACGAGCGGTGGCAACTGCCGCACTCGTTGCCGACCGTATCCCACTGCGACGCGAACCCGTCCTTGTCGCCCGCCGCCGCAAGTGTCGCGAGCCTGGGGCTGTCGGCGGCGAACTGCGCGGCGGCCCTCGCGAACCCGGCCCTGTCGCGCCACACCTCCGGCCACGCACGCGTCTTTCCGGCCGTCTCGGTGCCGGGCGGGAACATCGCCGGGATGTCGTGGCCGAGTTCTGCGAGCTTGGTGGCCTGCGGGGCCAGCGCCGTCACATCCGCCTCGTTGGCCACGGCGTCGTCGAACGCGTGGCCAATCTCGTCCATCGACTTCATCGTGGCCTTGCGGTTCGCCACGACCTCGTCGGGCGTCTCGGCCCAGGCCAGGCCGACGAGCCCGATCGCGAGGGTGGCAACCGCGACCTTGATCCATTCGTTGAGCCGCATCGCCGTCCCCAGGTTGCGGCGCACTATTTCGGCGCGCAACCTGCCCGTCTAGCGCTTCCGGTGCGCCGAGGCCGTTTTGTCATTGAGGAGAAATGATGCCCGCCATCAGTTCCGTCGCCGTGTTCTGCGGATCGAGAGACGGCCACGCCCCGGAGCTGCGCGCCGCCGCGGCCGAACTCGGCGCCGGCCTCGCGCACGCCGGGTTGCGGCTGATCTACGGCGGCGCCCAGATCGGCCTGATGGGGGCGATCGCCGACGCGGCGCTGGCGGCCGGCGGCGAGGTGGTCGGCGTCATCCCGGACTTCCTGACACGGCGCGAGGTGGTCCACACCGGCACGACCGAAATGATCGTCACCGACGGGATGCACAGCCGCAAGCAGCGCATGTTCGCCATGGCCGACGCGTTCGTGACGTTCGCCGGCGGCCTCGGCACGCTCGACGAAACGTTCGAGATCATGACCTGGAAGCAGCTTGGCCTGCACGACAAGCCCATCCTGTTCAGCGACGTGCACGGCTGCGCGCAACCGCTGGTGGCACTGATCGACGCGGTGATCGCCGACGGCTTCGCCGACCTGTCGGCGCGGCGGCTGTACGAGGTGGTCGACGGGGTGCCGGCGCTGCTCGACCGGCTGACCTGGGTGTCGGCCACCACCGCCGAACCGCCCGATCCGGATCGGCTCTAACTGCGGTCTTGCCCGGGTGGCGCGGCGCGGCTAAAGACGGAACACGGTCGGAGTATAGCTCAGCCTGGTAGAGCACTGTGTTCGGGACGCAGGGGCCGGAGGTTCGAATCCTCTTACTCCGACCAATCAATCCCGATTGTATCACCGCTTATACGCGGCCCACAGCATGAGCCAGCGGACCGGGAACACCCAGACGAATCCGACCACCGCGAAATACAGCAACTGGACGACCACGTTGGCGTCCAGCACGTGGTCGGCGACGATGGTGACCGCCATGACATACGCAATGAACCCGACCGTGCCGCCGATGACGGCCACTGGAATGCGTGACATGGCGTTAGCGGTTATCGCGGCGACAACCCGGACGCCAGCGCGTTGTGCGTGCATCCTGTCACAGGCGAGGCGTTGAGCGCATGGATCTGAAGGACCACATCCGGGCTGTCCGGGATTTTCCGAAGGCGGGGATCCTGTTCTACGACATCAGCACGCTGTTGCGGAACGCCGAGGCGTGGGGCGTTGCGGTCAGCCGCATGGCCGAGGTGGTCGGCGGTTACCGGCCCGACCTGCTGGCCGGCGTCGAGTCGCGCGGCTTCCTGCTGGCGGCCCCGCTGGCGCTGAAACTCGGGTGCGGGTTCATCATGCTCCGCAAGCGCGGCAAGCTGCCGGGGCCGACCGTGGGACTCGACTACGCGCTCGAATACGGGCACGACCGGATCGAGATCCAGGCCGACGCGGTGATGCCGGGCGCCCGCGTCGTGGTGGTCGACGACCTGCTCGCGACCGGCGGCACGATGGCGGCGGGCATCCAGCTGCTGCGCAACGTCGGCGCGACGGTGCCGGCGGCGGCGGCCCTGATCGAGCTCACGTTCCTCGGCGGGCGGCGGCGGATCGACGTGCCGGTGGAAGCGCTGATCGAGTACGACAATTGACGACCCGGCGCGCCCTGTTGGCGTTGGCGGCGACGCTCTTGCCGGCGGCGGCACCGGTCAGACCGACGCGGCTCACCGTTGCGGGACCAGCCGATGGCGCGTTGGCGCAACCGGCGGCGGCACTGATCGAGGCACTGCGGAACGGCGGCGAGGCAATCGCGGTCGAGACGGTCGGCACCGCCGATGGCGCCACCGGGGCCAACCGCTTCACCGCCAGCGCCGTCGCCGACGGGTCGGACCTGCTGATGCTGCCCGGCGAGGCACTGCAGGCCTGGCTGGCCGGCGATCCGCGCGCGCGATACGAGCCGGCGCGCTGGATACCGCTGGCGGCCGCCGTGCAACCGGTCGCGAAATACCAGCGTCTGGTCGATCCCGACCCGGCGCTGCGGGCGGCGGAGCAGGCGATGCGGAACGCGACGCAGATCGTGTGGCTGCTGGTGCTGCCGCCGTTGACCGGCGCGCAAGCTGCGGCGGCGTGGCGGCACCGCACCGGTATCGCGCTCGACCATCTGCGGGCGCGGGACACCTCGCGGGCGCAGGACACGGCGACGCGCCTGCTCGACGCGCCGGAGGCGGCCGAGGTGCTGGCGGCGACCGTGCCGGACGAGGCGTCCCTGCTCGCCTATCGCGGTTCGCGGTCGCGCCGGCTCAACCCCGGCTGACGGCTTCCTCGAGCACTGTCGCGAAGTGGGCCGCAAACCGCGGGCCGTCGCACAGCGGGCTGGCTCGCACCCGCTCGCGCAACCCGGCCCGCAAGGTCGTGAGCCCGGACACATCGGCGGCGCGGGCCACTGCCGCGTCGAGGTAGCCGGCCACGTCGGCCACCGCCCAATCGCCGAGCCCGACGTTGCTGAGGTGGCTCAGCGTGTGGCGCGAGGCGAACGAGGTGCCCGGCATGGTCAGCGTCGGCACCCCCATCCACAGCGCCTCGCAGGTGGACAGGCCGCCGGAATACGGGAACGGGTCCAGTGCCACGTCGATCTCGCCGTAGGTCGCGAGCATGGTACGATGCGCCAGGCCGCCGCGCAGCTCGAGTTGCGCGCCGATGCCTTGCGCGGCAAACCGTGCCCGGAACGCGTCTGCGGTGGCGGCCTCGTCCATCGCCTGCGCCTGGACCAGCAGCCGTGCGGTGGGCAGACGGCGCAGGATCGCCGACCACAGGGCGATCGCCTCGGGGGTGATCTTGGCCAGGTTGTTGAGGCAGCTGAACGTGACGCCACCCCGGGCCAGCGCCGGCGACGCCGTCACCGCCGGCGCGTAGGCGGGCGGGCTGTAGCAGCAATAGCCGTCCGGCATCCGCAACAGCCGCTCGCTATAGTCCTGGTCGAAGCCGGCCGGCGTCTCCCACCGGTCCGACAGGAAAGCGTCCATCTCGGCGAGGCCGGTGCTGTGGCCCTGCGAGCCGACCCATTTCAGCTGAAAAGGGGCTAGCCGTGCGGCGCAGGCACCGAGATGGCCACCCTCGCCGCCGCCGCCGAGGTCGATCAGCACGTCGAGCCGCTGTTCCCGTGCCGCCGCGACGAAGGCCGCGTCGCTCGCGGGCCGGACTGGCGCCCAGGTACCGGCAGCGGCGCGGAAACGCTGGCGCATGGGGTCGTCGATTTCGTCCGGCGCCAGCACGACAAGGTGGACGCGCGCCGGGTCGAGCGCCTCGAACGCGGCGATGGTCAGCCAGCCAACCGGATGGGTCCGCAGCGTCGCCGGCAACAGGCCGACCCGGAGCGGCGTGCCGGGGGTGTGGCGGACGGCGACGGTGGTCGATCGAGGCAGCAGGGCGGATGCGGCGGTGGCGGCGGCGAGCAGGTCGCCGGCGGCGATGCCGGGCGCGTAGCACAGCGTCGTGGTCAGGGTGCGGCGCGGCAGCGGCAGCGTCGGGTTGGCGGCGACGGCGGCGCGGGCGATCGCCACTGCCTCGACCTGCCGGCCCTGGCAGCACAGCGCATTGGCGAGGTTGCTCAGCGCGTCGGCGCGCGGGCCGCCCTCGTCGAGCACCGCGCGCAGCACCGTCTCGGCCTCGGCGTGGCGGTGCGCGCGGCAAAGCATGGCGCCGAGGTTGTTGCGCAAGGCCAGGTCGTCGGGCGCCAGTGCGACCGCGCGCCGGTAGGCGGTCACGGCGGCGCGCGGCTGTCCGGCCCGCACCAGCACCTCGGCGGCGATGCGGGCCACGCCGGCGCTACCCGGAGCCAGTATGGCCGCTGCCTCGAGCCGGTCGAGCGATTCGGTCCATTCGCCTCGCAAGCCGTAAAGCATTCCAGCGAGCAGCAGCGGCAGCGGGTCGAGCGGCGACAGCACGGCGATTGCGTTCTGGCGCGCCAGTTCGGCCTCAATGCCGCCGGATGTCACGACCGCGTCCATCAACCGGGCCGCCAGCGGCATCGGGTCGGGGGCCAGATCCATGGCGCGACCCAGCGCGGTCGCGGCGGTCGCCGCGTCGCCGGTCATCGATAGGGCGATGCCGAGCGCGTCCCACGCCTGCCAGTCGTCCGGGGCCACGTCGCACGCCTGGAGCAGCAGCGTCTGGGCGCGCACCGGGTCGGTCGCCTGGATGTGCAGGCAACCGAGTGCGATCAGCGCCGGCGCGCAACGCGGGTCGCAGTCAAGGATTTCGGCGTACGCCGCCATCGCGCCGGCGGAGTCGCCCCGTGCGCGCAGGCGTTCGGCGTTAAGCAACGGGGCCAGCCGGACGGCGATCACGCGCGGTCCACCGTGACCAGCAGGCCGGCGACCTCGGCCAGGCCCTCGCGGCGCAGCGGCTCCGGTTGCATAGCGCGGACGCGGAGGCCGGCGCGGGCAACCGCACCCCGCAACCCGGCCGCGGTGTGGCCGTAGCGGCCGTTGCCGCGCAGCACCCAATCGACGGCTGCGGCACCGATCGCCCCAGCAGCGGCGGCCCCGGCAGGGGCGAGCTCGACGCTAAAGACGCAGACGCCGTCGGGGGTCAGCCGGCGGGCGATGCCGGACAGCGCCGGTGACAAGTCGCCGAGATAGCAAAACACGTCGCCCGCGAGGATGGTCCGCCACACGGCGCCCGAGCCGGCGAGGAATACTTCAATGTCGGCCTCGTGCAAGGCCGCGTAGAGGCCGGTCGCCGCCGCCTCGCGCAGCATGGCCGGCGACAGGTCGACGCCGGTCCACTCGCCCAGTGCCGTGTCGGACAGCGCGACCGCCAGCAGGCCGGTGCCGCAGCCGAGGTCGAGCACCGGGCCGCGCGCGCCGACCGCCAGCGCCGTGGCGCGAACCAAGCCCGGCACGCGGTAGCCGAGTGCAGCGATGTGACCGTCGAACCGGTCCGCACAGCCGTCGAACACCGCCCGCACGTAGTCCGGCGGCGCGCGGTTGGCACCCTCGGCGAGGCGGCTGTGCCCGGCGCAGGCCAGGTGGCGCACATACGGGTCGGTCGGGGCTAGCGTCAGTGCCGCGTCGTACGCCTGGGTTGCCGCGTCGTGCAAGCCGAGCAGGCTGCGCGCGTGCCCGAGCAGGCCGAGGATTTGCGCGTCGGCGATGCCGGCGTCGCGCGCCGCCTCGGCGAGCGCGCAGGCCACGGCGGCGCTGCCGTGCGAGATCTCGTGCAGCACCGATTGCGTCCAGACGCCGGCCTCGGCGGGAAAGTGCGCGCGGGCCTCGGCCAGCGTGCGCTTCGCGAGCTCCGGCGGTTGCGCCTGGGCGAGCTGGCACCAGAGTGCGGGGTTACCCGGCACCACGGCCAGCGCCTGTGCGAGGCAGGTCGCCGCGTCCGCGTGGTCGCCGCGCGCCAACAACGCGGCGCCGAGCAGCGCCGCATCGGCGGCCGAGCCCGGTTCGCTGATCATGCAGTCGGCGGCGTCGGCCACGGCGGCGTCGAGGTCGCGCAACAGCAGCGACGCCTCCGCCCGCAGCCGTCGCGCCGGGTTGTCGGTGCGCCCGAGTAGCGTCGCACGGGCGCCGGCCGCGTCGCCGCGATCGAGGTCGCAGCGGGCGTCGAGCAGCGCCGCCTCGTCCGCGTCGGCGCCGGCCGCGCGTGCGGCACGCAACAGGATGCGGGCGACACCCGGCCGCCGCGCCTGCAACGCCTGGCGCGCCGCCGGCACCAGCCGGGTCATGACGTCGCTCATACCAGCAGCCCCGAAGCGAAACCGCCCGAGCCGGACGCCGCGGCGCTGGCCTGCGACGCGATCAGGAACTGCTGGGTCAGGCCGGTGACGAATTTCGGGTCTTGCAACTTCTTGATGTCCAGATGGGTGGTGATCGCGTTCTCCTGTGCTCCGAGGCTTTGGTAGGCGATCTCCTGCGGGATCCCGAGGGCCGTCGTGACGACCGACCGGAACGTCGCGTCGCCCAGGATCTGGTCGGCGGTCTTGGCCGTGGCCGCGCGGGCGCGAAAGTCAAGCGCCTTGGACAGTCCGGGCGTGGTCGCGTCGAGCGAATGCCGCCAGGCGATTTCGGCGTAGCCGCTGGTGAGCGTTGCCAGCGCCTTCGGGTTCTTCAGCACCGACAAGCCGGAGTTCGCGAAATCGTAGGTCTTTGCGACCGACTTCCAGCGCGTGTCGGTGAGCTTGTTGGCAAGCGATTTCGGATCGTTGGTGTTAGACAGCAGCGCCTTCTGCGCCAGCGCCGAATAGTCGGCTTGGTCGCCGAGACCATTCGCGGTCAGCAGAAAATTCAACACGTCCGGATTTTTCAACAGCGTCTTCGCGTCGGTGGCGCCGTTAACGGCGGCGGTGAACTTCGCGATCACACGGGCGATCTGCGGCTGCTTAGCGGTCAGCGCGACGTCCTTGGTCTGGTCGCGCTCGGCGGTCGCAAGGGCGACCAACGGATCGCCGCTGCCGGCCGCACCACTGCCGGAGAGTTTTAGCAACAGCGACGGGTCGATGCCGTACGACACACTCGTCGAGGATGCGTAGAGTAAACCGTAGTCGACCGCGCCGCTCATGTGCCCATCAGACCGGCGGCGACGTTCTCGTTGACCTGCAGCAGGAAGCCGAGGTCGGGTGTGTTGCCCTGCATCTCGCGCCGCACCGCTTGGCCGATCGAGATCAGGTTGGCGCGCACCGGCTGCGGCAGTCGGTTGTCGGGGTCGGCGGCGACCACGCCCACCGTGCTCCACAGGAGATCGTTGTCGGCGAACGCGCGTACGCGGTCGAGCGGGGTGCCATCCCGCGCGCGGCGCAGCGCCGCGTTGACGCGGTGGAACACGTCGGCCTCCTGCGTGCGCAGGTTGCGGTGCGCGGTGGTGTTGGCGTAGGCGCGGGTCGCCAGCGACGGTGTTGCCATTCGGACAAGATCCTCAGTTCGTGGTCGCGGCCGGTCGGCCGAGAATGGAGTCCTCGTGGCGGATGATTCTCCGCGCGAGCTTTAACGCACGATAACAATCGGCCGCTTCGGCCGCCGCGAGCGCGCGGCCGAGGATGTCGGCCGCGAGTGCCGACGTGGTGGCCGCCTGGTATTCGCTGACCAGGGCACGCGCGGCGACAAGCCCCGCCGCGCGCTCCGTCTCGTCGCCGATGTAGGCCGACTGCAGCGCGTAGTAGATGCGCCGCGCCGGGGTGTCGCACTGGTCCGGCGCCATGATCTGCTTGCCGAACAGGAAGCGCGCCTGCGCCGTCAGCTCGATGCGCGACTTGGTGCGAAAGCGGATCGGCGCCCCGTTGATGATCATCATCTCGTTCGGCCGCAACTCGAGCACCAAGGCTGACATTCGCGCGCTCCCCGTTCGCCGGCGTTACTTGAACAGGCTCAGCAGGCTCTGCGGCGCCTGGTTGGCGATCGAGAGCGCCTGCGTGCCGAGCTGCTGGCGAACCTGCAGCGCCTGCAAGTTGGCGCTCTCCTTGGTGAGGTCGGCGTCGATTAGCGCGCCAAGACCGCTGTTCAGCGAGTCGATCTTGTTGTTGTTGAACGTCTGCTGGCTGTCGACGTAGTTGGTTGCGGCACCGTAGGTGTTGAGCGTGTCGGTGACCGTCGCCGAGGCGCGGAGGAAGATACCTGTCGCGGTGATCGCCGCCGCCGCCGCCGTCTGGGTAAGCGCCGCGCCCGCGATGTTGACCGAGGCAAAGAACGCCGTGCCGCTGAACGCGGCGACACCGTAGGTGGCCCCGACCTCGTTACGGATCAGCGCCACGCTGCCGTAGGCGCCAGCCGAGCCGCTGACGTTACCGATCAACGTCTTCCCGTTGTACGCGGCATCGGCAATGTTGTTCTTCACGCTCGCGAGCAGCGACGTGTACTGCGACTTGTATTGGGCGCGCTCAGCCCCGACCACGTTGGTGTCGGCGAGTTTGATCAGTGCCTCGCGCGCGGTCTTGAGCGTGTTGGAGATGCCAGTCAGGGCGGAGGTGGTAACCCCGAGCAGGCCCTTGGCACCACCGAGCTGCTCGTTGGCGCTGGTCAGCGCGCCGACATCCGAGCGCACCCGCTGGGCGACCGCGAACGCGGCGCCGTCGTCGACGGCGTCGGCGACGCGGTAGCCGGTCGAGATCTTCTTCTGCACACCCTGCAGCGACGACAGCGTGCTGTTGAGCGACTGCAGGGCGACGTAGGCGGCGTTGTTGGTGTTAATCGAGTTCAGGGACATGGTCCTGGTTCCATCGTTTCGAGGTTTACGCATGTCCCGCGCTTTTCGCGGGTGTAGGGGCATCGTGGCCCGGTTTGGTTAACCGGGGCTGAACACGGCCCTATTTATCCGCCGGCGGTGAGATATTTCGTGAGCGAAAGGTTCTGCACCGAGGCGATCAACTGGTACGACGCCGAAAGCTGCGTCTGGGTCTGCGTGAGCTTGGTCAGCGTGGCCGCCATATCGACGTCCTGCACCGAACCGAGCTGGCTCCTCAGCGCCGTATCGGTCGCCGCGAGCTCGGTTTTCCGCGCCGCGAGCGCCGCTTGCCGGTCACCCATCACACCCGCGTCGGCGTTGATCGCGGTGATCGCGCCGCCGAGGCTGGTGCGCACCGAGTTGACCAGCGCGCCGAAGCCGCCGGCCCCGAGCTGGCCGCTGGACAGGCCGCCAAGTGTGGCCAACGCCGCCAGGATGTCGCGGCTGTACGAGCCGGTGGTGGCGGCGCCGAGGCTGGCCACGTCGGCGTTGCCGCTGGCCAGGATGCCGGTGGGCACGGTCTGGCCGCCGTCTCCGGTCACCACGGACGAGCGCGAGGCGGCGGTGGCCGACGGGTTGAACGGCGAGGTGCCCGGCGTGTTCGACGCGGCGATCGCGCGCGCGGCGGCGGCGGTCGTGACACCGCTGGCACCCAGGCCGGCGACGATCGTGGCGATCTGGGTCGCGAAGCCGCTTGTGGCGATAGTGTCGGGGTTGGCGATCGGCGCCTGGTCGGTGGCGGTGCCGGCGAATACGAAGGTGTCGCCGTCCTTGGTGTCGAGCAGCCCGGCCACCTGCGCCAGCGCCGCGCGCGCACCGGCGGCGACGCTGTCGACGTTGCTCGCGTTGAGGCCGTTCAGCGTGTTCACCTGGGCGTAGAAGCTGCTGGCGATCGCCGAGATCGCGGTCAGCGCGGTCTGCGCCACCGCCATTCGCCCGGTCGCACCGTCGAGGCCGTCCTGCATCGCCTTCGCGCGCCCGATCGCCGGCGCCAGCGACGTCACCGTGGCCGCCGCGGTGCCCAGGCCACCAAGGGTCGAGGCAATAAAACCGTTGCCGACCTGCTCGGTCAGCGTGTCGAGTTTCTGCCGCACCAGGTGCGAGTCGGCGATCAGCGTGCCGAGCGCACCGGACGAGACGGCGCCGATGGAACCGCTCACCGGTTCACCATCGCGAGCAGATCGGACCAGAGCGATTGCACCGCCCCCAGAACCTTCGCGTTGGCGGCGTAGGCGTTCTGCAGCGTGACCATGGTGCTCATCTCCGTGTCGATGCTGACCCCGCCGGCGGCCTGCAGCTTGCCGTCCAGCGTCGAGCCGAGCGCCTGTGCGTCCTTGAAATCGCTGCTGGCCTGCGCCGTGTCGGCCGACATCGAACCGACCAGCGAGGACGCGAACAGCCCCAGCGTCGCGGGCGGCGAGTAGGGCAGCGTCAGCGCGCCGTTGGCGCCGAGGCCGGTCGTGGCGGGGTTGGATTGCGCCACCCCCGGCTGCAGTTCGGCGCCGAACGTCTGGCGTAGAATACGGGAGATCAGCGTCGTGCTGCCGACCGGGCCGCCGGGCGGGTTGATCGCGAACGCGCTGGCCCCGGTGGCGCTGCCGGCGATGGTGTCGGTGCCGTCGCGCACCAGCGAGGGCGACGCGATCACGGCCGGGTTGACCTGCATCACGCCGGCGAACCCCAGGTAGCCCGACTGCGTGGGAAGCGTCGCCGATTGCGGCACCCCGCCGGCCGCGTTGGTGAACAGACGCAAACCCTGTTGCTGGAAGCGGATGCCGATCGTCTGCGCGAACTGGTCGAGCCCCGCCTGCGCCGCCGGCAGCGTCGCGTCGCGCAACGCCAGCTCGGCACCCAGCGTGCCGCCGCCGAGCTGGCCGGTGACGTCGGCGTGGCCCAGCATGACGGCCGGCACGACGCCCGGGTAGGCGACCTGCGGTCCGATCGCCGCACTGGCCACAGTGAACGGGGTCGTCTCGTGGGTCGGCAGCGACATGCCGCCGGAGATCAGCACGAACGTGCCGTTGGCCGAGGTCGCGGTGCGCACCGGCACGATCCGGGCGACCGTGGCGACGACCGCGTCGCGCTGGTTCTCGAGGTCGGCGGTGTTCTGGCCGGTGGCGTGGGCGGCGACGATCTGGTCCGACAGCGCGCCGACCCGCGCCAAGGAGGTGTTCAGCGCCGCGACCTGAGTCACCGCGTCGTCCTGTGCGGCCTGCCGCGCCTGCCCGACGGCGCCGGCGACCGCGTTGACCTTGGCCGCGAACGTCACGGCGGCGGCGACCACGGCCGCCTGCCGGGTGGCGCTCGACGGGTCCTGCGCCAACGCGATGAACTGGTTCTGCACCGCGCCCAGCAGGCTGCCAAGGTCGTCGTTGCCGCCGGTGGTACCTTGCGCCGCGTCGATCCCGGCCAGCGCCTCGCTGCGGACCTGCGCGCCGGCCACGGTCGCCGACTGGGTCAACGCGGCGGCTTGCATCTGCGGCTGCGTGGCACGGCCGATCGGGCCGCTGCGGACGCCCATGCCGACGCCCTCGGCGGTGACGCTCTCGTGCGTCGCGACCTCGCGCGTCCAGCCGACCGTGTTGGCGTTGGCGACGTTCTGGCCCACCACCGCCAGCGCGCCGGCGATGTTGGCGATGCCGCTGCCGGCGTTGGCGGAGATGGCGGCGAGGCTCATCGGCTATCGCTTCATGTCGAGCGTCTGCTGCAACAGCTCGTCGGCGATGGTGACCAGCTTGGCGTTGGCGGCGTAGGCGCGCTGGGCGACGATCAGCTGCGAGAACTCGGCGCCGAGGTCGACGTTCGACGCCTCGGCGGAGCTCGCGTCGATCGCGCCGGCGCCGTTCACGCCGGCCTGCTGGGTCAGCGGCGCCCCGGAGGCGACGGTCACCGAAAACGCGCTGCCGCTTTGCCGCTGCAGCTGATCCGGGGCGGCGAAGGTGGTGATCGGCACCTGCGCCACGGTCTTGCTGACACCGTTGTCGTAATTGACCATGACGTTGCCCGCCGCCGTGGTCGAGACCGAGCTGAACGCGCCCGGCGGCGAGCCGTTCTGGTCGACGCTGTGCAGCACGTACTCCTTGCCGGCGAACTGCGTCAGCGCCGTCGTCTTGCCGATCGCCCCCAGCGAGAGATTGATCTTCTGCGACCCGGCGGTGTCCGGGTAGGTGGTGGTGAGCTTGACGACGCCCGCCGAGCCCGGCGTGCTGTTGACCAAGCCGCCGGAGCCGACCGCGGCGAGCGTCCCGTCGGCGGCGAACGCGACGGTGCCGTTGCCGATCGAGGTGCCGGCGTCGTCGGTGACGCCCAGATTCCAATTGTTCGGCGTTCCGGCCACGGGGGTGAAGGTCATCGTAAGCTGATGCGTCCTGCCCTGCGCGTCGTAGACGGTGACCGGCGTACCGACCGGCGTGGTAGCGGCGCCGGCCGGTGGCAGGTTGGCGGCCAACGTCACCAGCGACGTTTCCACCGGCGGTGCCGCCGCCTTGTCGATGGTGATCGGCCCCAGCGCCGCGGTGTTGGCGACCCCCGTCGAGTCGACCGGCCAGCCATTCAGGACCTGGCCGCCGGGATTGACCATGTGGCCTTCCTTGTCGAGCTGGAAGCCGCCGGCGCGGGTGTATTGCGGCAGCGGCGCAAACAACGTCGCGCCGGCGGGCGTGGTGCCGGCGGGCAGGCTGACGCTGAAGAAGCCGGGGCCGGCGATGGCCATCGACAACGGGTTGTCGGTCTGGGTGATCGTGCCCTGGACGGTGTTGACATACTGCGGCCGGGCGACCACGCCGCCGCTGTCGTTGATGGTCGCGTTGCTGCTCGACAGTAGGCTCTCGAACGCCGTGTCGACCCGCTTGTAGCCGACGGTCTGGCTGTTCGCGATGTTGTCGCTGATGTCGGTGAACGCGGCGGACTGCGCGTTCAGGCCGGTGACGGCGGTACTCAATGCGCCAAAGATGGACATGCGGCTCTCCGAGCGTGTGCCGGCATGGACAGCATGCGGCGTGCCACGGGCCGCGCCGCCGTCGTCCGCCGTTTTGTCGGCAACGGACTGCAGGATTTGCCGACCCGGACCGGTTGTCGTCGGCAACGGTTGCCGGCTCGCGGGGCCGACGGCGCGGTCGTGGGCCGGTTGTGCGCTGGCCCGGAGATTGCAGCCGAACCGCTGAACGCCGGGAGCGCCAATGCCAAGCCTCGCCACCCCACCGACCGCCGTGACCCCGCCGCCGGTGACCGCGCCCGCGCACGCCAGCGTTGGCGGCGGCAGCCGCTTCGCGCAGTTATTGAGTGCTGCCCCGGCAACGGCGGCAACGACTCAGGGAGTGCCCGCATCGATCGTTCCGGTGCCGGGCAATCCGGTGCCGGAAAGAACGATTCCGGCGAGCCTTCCTGCCGTGGCGGGGACAGTTGCGACGACACAAGTGGCCGCCGTGTCGGTGGCGTTCCCGCCGCCGGGGGTTCCCGTCGTCGCGCCGGCCAAATCTGCCCAGCCGGTGGTGGCGAAACCGTCGCGCGCCGCGACCGCGACAGCCAAGCCCGCGACCGAGCCGACGCCGTCTGCCGACGCACCTCCGGCGGCGGCGCAAGCCGCCCCGCCACCGCCGCCGCCCGGCGACCAGCCGCTTCCGCCAACCAGCACGCAGCTGGCAGCGCCCGACGCGCCATCAGCCATGGCCGAGACGGCCGGGGTCGCCCCGGTGGCGGTCGCGCCCCCGCCCGCCGCCATCGCAGCCCCGGCATCGGTGGTGATACCGGCCGTGGCGACCGTGAACGCGCCGCCTGCGGCGACACCGACCATGACGATGGCAGCAGCTCGCCGGAGCGGCCTCGCGCCGGCGGCGGCAACCGCGCCGCCGATCGCAGCGGCCACCGAACCGGTGACCGGGGCGGCGATCCCGGCCAAGGGCGACATCGCCGCAACCCTGGCCTCGCCGCTCGTCCCGGTTCCGGCGGCCGCCCCCCATCCAAGCCATATCCAGGCGGCAGCCGCGCCCGCCGCAACCATCGCCCCACCCGCCGCACAGATGGAACCGCCAATCCGGCTGGCGCTCGCCGGCGGTCACGGCCACGTCGCGATCCTGCTGCAGCCGGCCGAACTGGGCCGCATCGACCTGCAGATCGCGCGCGCGCCGGACGGCTCGGTCCGCGTCACCCTGACCGCCGAGCGACCCGACACCGCGCCGGTTGCTGGCCGATCAACCGGCGCTGCACGCGGCGCTGGACCGCGCCGGGCTGTCGGCCGAGCGGGTCGTGACGGTGCAGACCGAGCCGGCCGGCACCACCCTCGCCGACGCCGGCGGCAACGCGCCCGGCAACGCCCCATCCGGCGAGCGGCGCCCCCCTTCCGGGTATGATGCGCGCCAGCAAGCGGCCACGCCGGCCCACGCCGCCTCGATCGCCCCGACCATCCGCACGAGGCCGGCACGTGCCGGCGTCGACATCACCGCCTGACACGGAGTTTTGGCCATGAGCACCACCGGCAGCATCACGTCCGCCGCTCCCGCGCCCGACGGCAGCACCACCGCTCTCAACTCCCTTTCGGGCAATTTCAGCAACTTCCTCGGCCTGCTGATGACCCAGCTGCAGAACCAGGATCCGACCAGCCCGCTCGACGCCAACCAGTTTACCACCGAGCTGGTGCAGTTTTCCGGGGTGGCGCAGCAGATCACCACCAACTCCAGCCTGACCAAGCTGATCCAGCTGACGCAGGGCAGCGAGGTGCTGCAAAGCTCGGCGCTGCTGGGCAAGCAGGTGCAGGTGGCCGCCGACCACCTCAGCCTGCAGGGCGGCAAGGCGGGCATCGATTTCAACGCCACCGTCGCCGGGCCGGCGCAGGTCGTGATCAGCGACGACAAGGGCAACCAGGTCGCCAGCGCCACCGTGGCCGCGACGGTCGGCGCCAACACCTGGCACTGGGACGGCTCGACCGAGGCGGGCGGCCACGCGGCCGACGGCGCGTACCGCGTGGCGGTCACCACCAACGACGCGAACGGGTCGGCGACGACGCTGCCCTACACCGTGCTCGGCACCGCGACCGGCGTCGTCACCGACGGTAGCGTGGTGCAGCTGCAGATCGGCGCGTTGACGACGCCGTTCTCCACGGTGCGCTCGGTCGGCAACTAGCGACGATCGAGCCGGCAGAATATGCCGGCCCGTTAACCCGGTCGTAAGGCCGCCAGGGTCACCGTGCGCCACCGGCAGAGAGTCGGACGAGGCACGGGCGACATGGCACGACACAAAACGGGTCGGATCGGATGACGGGGCTGCTGGCCGGCCTGCGCGGGCTGGGCGTCGCCCGGCTGGTCGCCATGGCGGCGGTCGCGGCCTGCGTCGCGGGGTTTCTCGCCTTGCTCGCGGTCGGCGGCGGCGCGCCCCGGATGGCGATGCTGTACGGCGACCTCGACCTGCGCGAAGCCGGTGCCATCGCCGAGGCGCTCGACGCGCAGCACATCAGCCACGCCGAGGGCGCCGGCGGCACCCGCATCGACGTGCCCGAGGGCGACGTGGACCGCGCCCGGATGCTGCTGGCCCGCGCCGGCCTGCCGAGCGGCGGCAGCATGGGCTACGAACTGCTGGATCGCGCCAACGGCCTGATGGCGACCGAATCGCAGGAGGCGATGACCCGCAGCCGAGCGCTGGAGGGCGAACTTTCGCGCACGCTCAGAACGTTGAGCGGGGTGCGCGCGGCGCGCGTCCACCTGGTGCTGCCAAAGCGCGAGCCGTTCGCCCGCGACCGGCAGGAGGCGCAGGCGTCGATCCTGCTGACCATGTCCGGCGCGGCCCGGCTCGACCCCGAGGGAGTACGGGCAGTGCTGAACCTGGTCGCCGCCGCCGTCCCCGGGTTGCGCGCCCAAAACATCGCGCTGGTCGACAACCGCGGCAACGTGCTGGCCCGCGCCGGGGCGCCGGTCGACGGCGCGGGAGCCGCGGCCGGCACCGACGAGCTGCGGCGCACAACCGAGATTCGCTTGGCCCGCGCGGTGGAGGACATGCTGGAGCGGACGCTCGGGACCGGCCGCGTCCGCGCCGAGGCGACGGTGCAGATGGACGTGACCCAGGTGCACGAGACGCAGGAGCGGTTCGCGCCGGAGGAGCAGGTCGTCCGCTCGGTGCAGACCACCAGCGACAACACCAAGTCGACCGAGGCCGCGCCGGCGGTGACCGTCGCCAACAACCTGCCCAACGCCGACGCGGGCGCCGGGGGCGCCGGCGCCGGCAGCAGCGAACAGCGGCAGGACGAGACCACCAACTACGAGATCGGCAAGACCGTCCGGACCCTGGTCCGCGAGCAGCCGGAGATCCGCCGCGTGTCGTTGGCCGTCATGGTGGACGGCACGCTGGATGGCCCAAAGGGCGCCGATGGGGCACCGACGTGGCAGCCGCGCAACGCCGACGAGCTGGCCCGGATCACCACGCTGGTGCGCGGCGCGGTCGGCTTCGACGAAAAGCGCGGCGACATCGTGCAGGTGGTGTCGATGCGGTTCCAGCGCGAGCCCGACGCCGACGTGGTGGTGGTGCCGCGCGTGCTGGGTGTGGCGATCGAGGGTGGGCTGGTGGCCCGGCTGGCGCAGATCGGCGTGGTCGGCTTGCTGGCGCTGCTGGCGCTGGCGTTCGTGCTGCGGCCGATGGTGCTGCGGCTGTCGGCGACCCGGACGCCGGACGGCCTGCCGGGAAGCGCGGCGGGCAACCGGCGGGCTGTCGACGTCGCGCGGGACGGCGTCACGGCGGCCGTGGCGGACGGCCGGACGCGGGGCGAAACCGACGCGCTGACCGGGCCGGGCGATACCGCACTGCTGGAGGGCCCGGACGACGGCCTGATCGAGGTCGCCTCGGTCGACGGCCAGTTACGCGCGTCGTCACTGCGCCGCATCGCCGGCCTGGTCGAGCGGCACCCGGAGGAGTCGCTGCAGATCGTGCGCTCGTGGCTGCAGGAGCCGGCCTGATGCCCCGCGCCATCACCGCCGAGCCGCGCAAGCTCAGCGGGCAGCAGCGGGCGGCGGTGCTGATGCTCGCACTCGGCGACGAGGCGTCAGGCCGGCTGTTCGCGCTGATGCAGGACGACGAGATAAGGGAGATCTCGTCGGCGATGGCGCAGCTCGGCCCGGTGCGCGCCGAACTCGTGGAGCAGCTGTGCACCGAGTTCGTCGACAGCCTCGGCTCCGCCGGGTCGCTGGTCGGCAGCTTCGAAAATACCGAGCGGCTGCTGCTGCGCGCGATGCCGCGCGAGCGGGTGGCGCAAATCATGGACGAGATCCGCGGCCCGGCCGGGCGGACCATGTGGGACAAGCTCGGCAACGTGCACGAGAGCGTGCTCGCGAACTACCTGAAGAACGAATATCCGCAAACCGTGGCCGTGGTGCTCAGTAAAATCAAAGCCGACCACGCCGCGCGCGTGCTGGCGGTGCTGCCGGAAAGTTTCGCGATGGAGGTGGTGATGCGGATGCTGCGGATGGAGAGCGTGCAAAAGGACGTGCTCGACGGCGTCGAGCGCACGCTGCGGGCCGAGTTCATGACCAACCTGGCCCGCAGCACGCAGCGCGACGCGCACGAGATGATGGCCGAGATCTTCAACAACCTCGACCGCGCGACCGAAGGCCGCTTCGTCGCCGGGCTCGAGGAGCGCAACCGCGACGCGGCCGACCGGATCAAGGCGCTGATGTTCACCTTCGACGACCTGCAGCGGCTGACCCCGGCGGCGCTGCAGACCCTGATGCGCGCGGTCGACAAGGAGAAGCTGCCGCTGGCGCTGAAGGGTGCCTCGGAGGTGCTGCGGACGATGTTCTTCAGCAGCATGTCCGAGCGCGCCGGCAAGATGTTGCGCGACGACATCGAGGGGCTGGGTGCGGTGAAACTGCGCGACGTCGACGAGGCGCAGGCCAGCATCGTCGTCACGGCGAAGGAACTGGCGGCATCCGGGCAGATCGAGATCGGCGAAGGCGCCGACGAGGAGTTGGTCTATTGATCGCGATCCAAACATCGTCGCGGCCCCACTGGTTCGCGTCCGAGGAATTCGCCGACGCCGGCGCGCCGGTGGCGACGCGGCCCGACCCGGCGCTCGATACCGCGCTCGGCATCGGCGAACTCGACGGCCTGCTGGAGGATGCGCGCTCGCGCGGCTTCCTCGACGGTCACGCGGCCGGGCTGTCGCAGGCCAACGCCGACCGCGCCGATTTGGCTCGACAGGCGATGGCGGCGGTCGTGGCGGCGCTGGCCGACGCCGACGCGGCGCACGCGGCCTCGGCCGAACGCGCGGCCGACACGCTGGCCGGGCTGTTGCTGGGCTCGCTCGCCAGCGTGCTGCCGGCCTGGTGCGCGCGGCACGGCACCGAGGAGATCGCCACCCTCGCCCGCGCGGTGGTGCCGGCGCTGCACCGGCGGCCGGACGTGACGATCGAAATCCATCCGGGCGTGCTGGCCGCGCTGGACGCGGCGCTCCCGACGCTGCCGCAAGCGCTGCGGCGACGAATGCTGCTGACGCCGTGCGATGCCATCGCACCCGGCGACGCGCGGCTCAGCTGGCTCGACGGCGACGCGGTCGGCACCGCCACCCGCGATGCCGCCGCGACTTGGGCCCGCGCCATGGCCGTGCTCGCCGAATGCGGTTTGGCACCCGTCGCGACACCCGTTCCCACCCACAAGCCCGCGATGCGGGAACTCGAAGTTTTGGAGCTCGCGGCATGACCGACACCACGCACGACGTCGACCTCACCGATCTCGACGCCGGGGCCGTCACCGAACCGCCGCTGCGCGCCCAGCCGCGCGAGCTGGAGGCGGTCTACGACATCCCGGTCACCGTCAGCGCCGTGCTGGGCCCCGCCACGATGCAGGTGAGCCAGCTGCTGAAGCTCGGGCGCGGCGCGGTGGTGGAACTGGACCGTAAACTCGGCGAGGCGATCGATATTTACGTGAACAACCGGTTGGTGGCGCGCGGCGAGGTCGTGATGGTCGACGACACGCGGCTCGGCGTCACCATGACGGAAATCGTGAAAACCGAGCGGACCGCCTGATGCGCGTCCTGGTGGTCGGCTCGCTGGCCGGCGAACTCGGGGCCGCTAGCCGGGTCGCGATCGCGCGGGGCGCCAAGCTCGACCAGGCGGACGACGTCGACGCGGCGCTGGCCCGGCTGCGCGCGGTGGGTGCCACCGACCTCGTGCTGTGCGACCTGGCGCGCGACATCGGCGGCCTGATCGCCGGCATGGCGGCCGAACGCATGACGATCCCGGTGGTCGCGTGCGGCACCGACGCGCAGGCCGACGCGGCGGTGGCCGCGATCCGGGCCGGCGCCCGCGAATACCTGCCGCTGCCGGCCGACCCGGAGCTGATCGCGGCGATGCTGGCCGCCGTGTCGGGCGACGACGACGAGCGGCACGCGATGATCGCGCACGACCCGGCGATGCTGGCGACGGTCCGCCGCGTCGAGCAAGTCGCGCGCGCCGAGGCGTCGGTGCTGATCACCGGCGAGAGCGGCACCGGCAAGGAGGTGATCGCGCGCCACATCCACCGCCGTTCGCGTCGCGCGCAAGGGCCGTTCGTCGCGTTGAACTGTGCCGCGATCCCCGAGGCGTTGCTGGAGAGCGAGCTGTTCGGCCACGAGAAAGGCGCGTTCAGCGGTGCACTCGCCCGCCGGGTCGGAAAGTTCGAGGCGGCCGAGGGCGGCACGTTGCTGCTGGACGAGATCGGCGAGATGGAGCTGCGGCTGCAAGCCAAGCTGCTGCGGGCGGTGCAGGAGCGCGAGATCGACCGGGTCGGCGGTAGTGCCCCGGTGCGGGTCAACGTCCGCATCCTGGCCACCACCAACCGCAACTTGGCCGCCGAAGTCGCGAACGGCCGGTTCCGCGAGGATTTGTATTTCCGGCTGAACGTGGTCGCGCTGCGAGTGCCGGCGTTGCGCGAGCGGCCGGGCGACATCGCGTCGCTGGCCGTCCACTTCGCGCGTCGCTACGCCGAGGTGAACGGCGTGCCGCATCGCCCGCTTAGCGCCGCCGCCAGCGCAAAATTGGTTTCTCATCCGTGGCGCGGCAATGTTCGCGAACTGGAGAACGCGCTGCACCGCGCGGTGCTGCTGGCTGAAGGCTCGACCATCGACGCCGAAGCGATCGAACTGGGCGAGCCGTCGCACACGGTCCTGGCCGCCAAAACGCCGGACGGGCAGCGCATGGCCGACGTCGAGCGCTCGAACATCCTGCACACGCTCGGCAACACGCTCGGCAACCGCACCCACGCGGCGACGATTCTGGGCATCAGCATCCGGGCGTTGCGCAACAAGCTGCGCGACTACGCGGCAGCCGGCGAGATGGTGCCGCCGCCGCACCAAGTGGCCGCCTAGCCGATGGGCTGGTTTGCCGACATGTTCCCGCTGCCGATGCGCGCACAGATCGGGAAATACACGCCCGGCACCGACATCGGTTGGCGTTCGGGGTGATCGCGCTGCTGTCGGTGCTGATCCTGCCGCTGCCGACCTTCATCCTCGACATGGGCCTCGCGTTGTCCGTGGTCGCCTCGGTGCTGGTGCTGATGGTGGCGATGTTCCTGCGCCGCCCGCTCGATTTTACCAGCTTCCCGACGTTGCTGCTGCTGACGACGTTGTTGCGGTTGTCGCTCAACGTCGCCACCACCCGGCTGATCTTGGCGCACGGCCAGGACGGGGCGCTTGCGGCGGGCCATGTGGTCGCAGCGTTCGGCGGCTTCCTGATGGGTGGGGACGTGGTGATCGGGCTGATCCTGTTCGCGATCCTGCTCGTGGTGAACTTCATGGTCACCACCAAGGGTTCCGGGCGCATCGCCGAGGTCGCCGCGCGGTTCAGCCTCGACGCGATGCCGGGCAAGCAGATGGCGATCGACGCCGAACTGTCGTCGGGCGCGCTCGACGAAAAGACCGGCCGGCTACGGCGGCGCGAGCTGGAGGAGGAGAGTGCCTTCTACGGCGCCATGGACGGTGCCGCCAAGTTCGTGCGCGGCGACGCGATCGCAGGCTTGATCATCACCAGCATCAACATCGTCGGCGGGCTGGCGATCGGCCTGATCCGGCACGGCATGGCGATCGGCGACGCGGCGGCCAGCTACACGACGCTGACCGTTGGCGACGGCCTGGTCAGCCAAATCCCGGCGCTGCTGGTGTCGACCGCCGCCGGCATCGTGGTCACCAAGGGCGGCACCGAGGGCTCGGCCGACGCGGCGTTGGTGCGCCAGCTGGGTGGCAGCCCGAAACCGCTGGCGATGGCCGCCGCCGCCGCCCTGGCGCTGATGCCCGGGTTACCGATGCTGCCGTTCCTCGGCCTTGCGGGCCTGGCCGGCGGCGGCGCGTGGCTGCGTCACATGCACCCGCCGAAGGACGCCACCGTCACCGAGGTCGTGGCCGACGCGACGGCCGAGGCGCCGATCACCGAGACGCTGCGGATCGACATGATCCGGCTCGAACTCGGCTACGGGCTGCTGGTGCTGGCCGGCGGGGACGCGCCTCGCCTGACCGACCAGGTGCGCGGCCTGCGCCGGTCGATCGCGGCCGAGATGGGCTTCGTGCTGCCGGCCGTCCGCATCCAGGACAACATGCTGCTGGGTGCCGACGCCTACAGCATCCGCATCAAGGAGATCGAGGCGGGGCGCGGCGAGATCCGGCCGCAGGGACTGCTGGCGATGGACCCGGCCGGCGGCATGCCGACGCTGCCCGGCGAGCGCACGACCGAGCCCGCGTTCGGCCTCCCCGCGCTGTGGATCGACCTCGCCACCCGCGACGAGGCGGTGCTGCGCGGCATGACCGTCGTCGACCCGCCGAGCGTGCTGGCGACCCACCTGACCGAGATCGTGCGCCAGACCATGAGCGAGCTGCTGAGCCACGCCGAGACACAAAAGCTGATCGACGAGCTGCCGCGCGAGCAGCACAAGCTGGTCGGCGACCTGATGCCGGCGATGATCTCGGTCGGCGGCGTGCAGCGGGTGCTGCAGGCGCTGCTGGCCGAGCGGGTGTCGATCCGTGACCTGCCGACGATCCTGGAAGGTCTGCAGGAGGCGTGCAGCGGCGCCAACCGCGCGCTGCCGATGCTGGTCGGCCACGTCCGCGCCCGGCTGTCGCGCCAGATTAGCGACAACCACACCGGCCCGGCCGGCCACATTCCGCTGGTGGTGCTGGGGCCGGAGTGGGAAGGCGCGTTCGCCGACGCGATGGTGGGCCCGGCCGAGGATCGGCAGCTGGCGATGGCGCCGTCGCGGCTGGGCGAGTTCGTGACGCGGCTGCGCTCGGTGTTCGACACGGCGTCGGCCGGCGGCGAATCTCCGGTGCTGCTGTGCGGCGGCGGCATCCGGTTCCATGTGCGCGCCGTGGTGGAGCGGGTGCGTCCGACCACCCCGGTGCTGGCGCAGGCGGAAATCCATCCGCGCGCCCGCATTCGGACGCTTGCCACGATTTGACGTCCATCACGATATGGGGCGAGCTTAAGACCCCTATCGTGGTCGTGTCGCAGGGGATCCGATTCGTCGTCGTCCACAGACATCGTGCGAGCCAGTCTCGACGGCTTCAACGCGGCACCCCGTCACGGCATCGGTGCCTGAAGCACCTCGATCAGCGCCCGCAGGCTTGCCGAACTTTGCCGGCTGCGGGGGTAGTACAGGAAAAAGCCGGGGATCGGCGGGCACCAATCCTCCAGCACCCGCACCAGCCGCCCCGCCGCGAGGTGCGGTGCGACGTCGGCCTCGCTCAGCATGGCGATTCCGATGCCGGCCAGGGCGGCCGCAACCATGGTGTCGTCGGCGTTCAGGATCAGCGGGCCGTCGGGCAGCACCGTCATCCGCTTGGCGCCATGGGCGAACTCCCAGCGATACAGCGCGCCGCTGCCGACCAGGCGGCGGTTGACGCAGCGGTGCGCCGCCAGGTCGTGCGGCGTGCGCGGCGGCGGGCGGCGCGCGAAATACGCCGGCGACGCGACCGCCGCCCCGCGCAGGTCGCCGGTCAGCCGCACCGCGGTCATGTCGCGCTCCAGGCTCTCGCCCAGCCGGATGCCGCCGTCGTAGCCCTCGCGGACGATGTCGACGAAACGGTCGTCGACGGTCACCTCGAGCGTCACCTCGGGACACGCCTCGGCGAAGGCGGCCAGGCGCGGCGCCACCACCATCGTCGCCGCCGTGCGCGGCACGGTCAGCCGCACCATGCCCTGCGGCCGGGCGCGAAAGGCGTTGACCGCCTCGACCGCCGCTTCCATCGCCTGCACGGCCGGCGTCAGTTCGGCCAGCAGCGCCGCACCCGCCTGGGTCGGTTCCACCGTGCGCGTCGTGCGGGCGATCAGCTGGACGCCCATCCGATCCTCCAGCGAGCGCAGGGCGTGGCTCAGCGTGGACGACGTCAGGCTCAGCCGGGCGGCGGCGCGGCGAAAGCTGCGCTCCTCGGCGATCGCGATGAACGCCTGCAACTCGGCGAAGTGGTTGGAACGCATGATTACTGAACGTAGGCCATCGGCCCGTGTCGCAAAACAGGGCTTATCCCGACCAATCGTTCGGCCTACGTCGATGTCACCGCACCAGAGAAGGAACTCGCCATGCCAGAGACCGCCGGCTTCGCCGCCATGGAGCGCAACGGCCCGCTCGTGCCCTGGTCGTTCGAGCGCCGCGCGCCGCGCCCGCACGACGTGGCGCTCGACATCATGTTCTGCGGCGTCTGTCACACCGACCTCCACTCGGTCGGCAAGTGGGGCCAGGAGTTCCCGATCGTGCCCGGCCACGAGATCGTCGGTCGGGTGACCGAGACCGGCGCCGAGGTCACGCGCTTCGCAACCGGCGACATCGTGGCCGTCGGCACCATCGTCGACTCGTGCCGCGCGTGCGACCCGTGCGTGCGCGAGATGGAGAACTACTGCTACGCCTACCCGACCACGACCTACGACGGCATCGACCGCGTGGACGGCGGCCGCACCCGGGGCGGCTTCTCCGCCGCCTACGTGAGCGACGAGCGGTTCGTGTACCATGTGCCGAAAGGGCTCGACCCGGCCGGCGTGGCGCCGCTGCTGTGCGCCGGGATCACCACCTACTCGCCGCTGCGCCACTGGAACGTCGAGCCGGGCAAGACCGTCGGCATCATCGGCATCGGCGGCCTCGGCCATGTGGCGCTAAAGTTCGCGCGGGCGCTGGGGGCGCACGTGGTCGCGTTCACCACCTCGCCGGGCAAGGTCGCCGACGCGCTGGCGCTCGGCGCGCACGAGGTGGTGGTCTCGACCGACGCCGCCCAGATGCAGGCGCAGGCGCACCGCTTCGACTTCCTGCTGGACACCGTGTCGGCGAGTCACCCGCTGACGCCCTATTTGGCGGCGCTGAAACTGGACGGGACGCTGTGCTCGCTCGGTATTCCGGACCAGTTCGAACTGCTGCCGGTGATGCTCGCGATGGGACGGCGGAGCCTCGCGAGTTCGGGGGTCGGCGGCACGCGCGAGACCGGCGAGATGCTGGCGTTTTGCGCCCAGCACGGCATCGTCGCCGACGTTGAGGTGATCGGACCAAACGAGATCAACGCGGCGTTCGACCGGCTGGCGCGCAACGACGTCAAGTATCGGTTCGTAATCGACATGAACCGGCGGTGACGCGTCGGTATGCAGGCCGGGCGGGGACTTGTAGAGACACCGCATGGTGTCACGCACAAGCATCCTGATGGCGCTGGCTTTCAGCGCGGCTACTTTGAGCTCGGCGCACGCGCAGCCGATCCCGCCCGGCACCTGCGACCTGCCCGCCGCGACCACGCCGGCCAGTCCGCCGACGCTTCCCCACGTCGCCGATGCGCTGCGAGGCACCGGGCCGCTCGATGTGCTGGCGGTCGGCTCCGGCACCATGGCCAATCCGCGGCTGAAACCCGACGAGGCGTTCCCGGGGCGCACCGCGCAGGCGTTGCGGGTGGCGCGCCCCGGGCTCGACGTTCGGGTCACGGTCGAGGCCAAGCGCGGCGCCACCGCCGTAGACATGCTGGCGACGTTGCGAAAAGCGTTGGCGGCGCACCCGTATCGACTGGTGCTGTGGCAAACCGGCTCGGTCGAGCGAATGCGCGCCAGTCCGCCCGCCGAACTGGCGCGCACGCTGGCGGACGGCGCCAAGCAGGCGGAGGCGGCGGGTGCCGACCTGGTGCTGATCGACCCGCAATACGCGGCCGAGTTGCCGACGCCGACCGACCCCGCGCCGTATCAGGCGGCGTTCGCCGCGGTCGCGGGCCAGCCGGGCGTGGCATTGCTGTCGCGCTACGCGCTGATGCAGGACTGGGCGCGCTCCGGCGCGCTCGACCTCGGCCACGTCAAGCGCGTCGACCGCCATCGTACCCTGGTTCTCCTGCACGCCTGCCTGGGACGTGCGCTGGGGGCGGCGATCCTGGATGGCGCGGGGGTCGCTCCGACGGGCGGCTGATCCGTTAGCGCGTCGCCAGGCTCGCGACCAACCCGTTCGCGCCCTCGGTCAGCCCGGCGAAGGTTCCGAAATCGACCCGGTTCACCACGATGAACACGCCGACATGGCGGCCCGGCGCGAACACCACGTAGCTCATGAAGCCGAGGCCGGCGCCACTCTTGGCGATCAGCGCCGGATGGATGCCGGCGGCCGCCACGCTAACCCAGCCCAGGCCCAGTCCCGCCATCGGGCCGGCCTCGTCGAAGCCGATCGCCGCCGGAATCGACTGGCGCGGCCGATACACCGCATGGCTCAGCGCCAGCGTGCCGTCCGGGTCGTCGATGTTGTGGCGTAGCCAGACCGCCATGTCTTTGCCCGTGCTGTACAGCCCGCCGCTGCCGTCCGTCGCATGGGTGTCGACGCAACTTGCCGGCCCGCCGAATCCCGAGCCGACCATCAGCCGCGCGCATTGCTCGGCGGTCGGCGTGAAACCGGTGTCGGCCATCCCCAGCGGCGCCGTGACGCGCGCCCGCAGCAACTCGGGATACGGTTGGCCGCCGGCGGTCTCGGCCGCATCGGCCAACAAGTCGAAGCCGATGTTGGAATACGCGGCGGCGGTGCCCGGGGCCCAGGCAAGCCGGTAGTCCGGCAACCACGCCCAACGCTCGTCGCGAGTCGGCCATGCACGGGGATTGGTGCCGGGTGGTGGGTTGCCCATTTCGCGCGGCAGTCCGGCGGAGTGGGTCGCGAGGTCGAGCAGCGTCATCGGGCGTGGGCCGGAGACGGGCACCTTGGCGTCGCCCGCGAAGCGTTGCAGCGGGTCGGTGAGCCGGAGCTTGCCGTCGGCGACGAGCGATGCGACGACCTCGGTGGCGAACACTTTGGTGATGGAGTTCAGGCGGACGAGGCTGCTGCCGTCCGGCGCGTGCCCGTTGCCTTTCTCGGTCTCGCCGTATCCGACCACCACGCTCTGCTCGTCGCGCACGATGGCGAGCACCATCCCCGGTGCTCCGGAATTGACGAACAGTACGTAGCCGCCGAGGTCGCTCGCCTCGGTGAGAATCCGGTCGGCCGCGCTGGCGCCAGGCGGACAGCCGACCGCCAAGGCGATTGCGAGCACGATGGATCGTTTCATTCCGTTGTTCTTTCCCGCAACCGTTGCCGGCATGTGGGCGCGGATATACCCGGTTAGTCAACCAATCCTTATTGTCGGCGGTCTCACGCCGGCTCGCCCATCGTCGCGACCTTGCCGACGTCGCCGATCAGCTGCACCACCTCGGCGATCGCCGCGTCCGCCATCGCCGCGTCGTAGCCCTTCGCCACGATCGACACGCCCCGCGAGCCCGGCCGCTCGTACGGGTAGCTGCCGATGTCGAGCGCCGGATAGCGGTCCTGGATCGCCGACAGCCCGGCGGCGATCGAGCCCTCCAGCATGCCGGTCGCGTGCACGGCGCGCATCAACACCGGGTCTCCATGCGGCAGCGTCGCCTCCAGGGCGCCCCACATCGCCTGCATGATGCGCGGCACGCCGGCCATCACGTGCACGTTGCCGATCGTGAAACCAGGCGCGAAGCTGACCGAGTTCGGGATCAGCGTCGCCCCGCGCGGCATCGTCGCCATACGCTGTCGGGCCGCGTTGAATTCGCCCTCGGCGTAGCGCGCCGCCATCAGCGCGTAGGCGTCCTTGTGGATCTCCCACGGCACGCCGAATGCGTCCGAGATGCACTCGGCGGTGATGTCGTCGTGGGTCGGCCCGATGCCGCCGGTGGTGAACACGTGGTCGAACGCGGCGCGCACCTCGTTGACCGTCCGCACGATCACCGCCGGCACGTCCGGGATCACCCGCACCTCGCGCAGCGGCATGCCGATCGTGCCCAGCTTCTCGGCGAGGAAGTGGATATTCAAGTCGCGGGTGCGCCCGCTCAGCACCTCGTTGCCGATCACGATCAGGCAGGCGGTCAGGTTCGGCATGGCGGGAGAAAACTCCGTCAGAGGAAGTCGCGCAGCAGCGGCACCAGCGGCTTGTCGGCGGCGGGCATCGGATATGTGGCGAGTTTGTACGGCCGCACCCAGGCCAACGTCTGGCCCTCGCGCGCCACCGGGTTACCCTTCCAGCGCCGGCACAGGAACAGCGGCATCAGCAGGTGGAATTTCGGATACGCATGGCTCGCGAACGCAAACGGCGCGAGGCAGGCGCGCGCCACGTCGATCCCCAGCTCCTCCTGCAACTCGCGGATCAGCGCCGCCTCGGGCGTCTCGCCGGATTCGAGTTTTCCACCCGGGAACTCCCACAGCCCAGCCATCTTTTTGCCCTCCGGCCGTCGCGCCAAAAGCACGCGGCCGTCGACGTCGACCAGCGCGCAAGCCGCCACCAGCACCATCGGCTTTTCGGCCATCGCCGGTGCCGAAACCGGAGCCGCAACCGTGTCAGTCAGCGTTTCGCGCGTCGCCTCGAACACGGTGATCGGCGCCGGCCCGCCGCGCCCCTCGAAATGCTCGTCGCCGGTGCCGGTCTCAGCGAAGCCAATGCGCCGCAGCACGGCGAGCGACGCCGCGTTCTCAGTGGCCGCGTTGGCGCGCAACCGGTCGACGTCGAGGTTGGCCATCGCCCAGCGCACCATCCGCCCGGCCGCCTCGGTCGCCACCCCATGACCCCAGAACCGCCGCCCGACCCAGTAGCCGAGCCGCCCGTCGCGCGCCGCCGCGTCGACGTGCAGCGAGACGCCGCCGACCAGGATCTCCTCGCCGGCCTCTGCCCCGACCACCGCGAGGTGGTACGCGGTGCCGGCCGCGATCCCTTCGGTCGCGGTGGCGATGAAGCGGTCCGCCTCGTCGCGCGCGTAGGGATACGGGACGGAGGCGAGCATCCGGCACACCTCCCAGTCGTTGATCAGCCGGTGCAGCGCGGCCGCGTCGCCGGCGTGGAAGGGCCGCAGCGTCAGCCGCTTGGTGGTCAGCGGCGCGAACGCCTCGGCGGGGGGACAGGTGTCTGGCATCCAGGACCGGGCGTGCCAAACCTCGCGCCATCCGGCAAGCCTTGTGCCGCCGCCGCCCGCGCACGATTCTAGCGGACATGATCGAGTGGACCACGCAACCGGGGTTGCTGCCCTATCCCGACGCGATCACCGCCATGCAGGCGCGGACGGCGGCGATCCGCGACGGGTCGGCGTCCGAGCAGGTGTGGCTCGTCGAACACCCGCCGCTCTACACCTCCGGAACCTCGGCCGAGGCGGGCGACCTGCTGGCGCCCGGCGGCTTGCCGACCTACGCGGCGGGGCGCGGCGGCCAGTGGACGTACCACGGGCCGGGCCAGCGTACGGCGTATGTCATGCTCGACATCGCGCGGCCGCACGGCCGCGTGCCGGCGCGCGACGTGCGGGCCTACGTGGCGGCGCTGGAGGGGTGGGTGATGGCGGCACTGGGCCGTCTCGGCGTGACAGGCGAGCGGCGGGATGGGCGGATCGGCATCTGGGTCACCGGGCCGGATGGCGCGGACGCGAAGATCGCGGCGATCGGCGTGCGGGTGACGCGCTGGGTGACGTGGCACGGGATCGCACTGAACGCCGCCCCCGACCTGTCGCACTACGCCGGCATCGTGCCGTGCGGCATCCGCGGCCACGGTGTCACCAGCCTGGCCGCACTGGGTGTTGCGGCGACGATGGCCGAGGTGGACGCGGCGTTGGCGCAAGCGTGGCCGGCGGCGTTCGGGTAACGCCTTTCGGGTGACGGCGGGGGCCCGCTACCGACCTCGCTCGAGGTAGCGCATCAACGGACCCACCTCGGCGATCGGCAGTGCGGCGACACTTCGCATGAACGAGGCCTTCGTCAGGCACTGCGCTCGCTGATCGAGGGCCGAGAGCGAGGCGCGGTCGATGGCGCTCGGATCGTGCCCGGCGGCCCGCACCTGGCCCCAGACTTGCGCCTCCTCGGCCGCGAGCGCCTGTTCCGTCGGTTGCGGGGGCGTGAGCACGCCGGCCAGCATGGCGGCACCGATGTCGATGATCCGGCCGTCGAGCGCCATCTTGCGGTCCCACATGCCGGGCGCCAGGAGGCCCGCGTAGTCCCAGAATGGGCGAGTTCGGTCGAGCACCCGAAGGCAGGCGTCGGGATGGTCCCGGGACAGCATCTCGCCCTCTTCGGCTTCCAGGGCGGCGAACTGGAGCTGTGTCAGGTCGTCCGCCAGCGGCTGGTATTTTGCCACGGCGGCGGCCAGGGACGCCCGCGCCGGCGCATAGACGTCGCGGACGGTGACGTCGCCTCGGGCGTTGGCGCGCATCGCGGCCACGATCCGCGAGAACGTCGCCGGTTCGGCGCGTCGCAGCGCCGCGAAGTCCGGCAGCTCGGCGATCGTCGCGATGAAGTCGTCGGTCGACCGCATGCCTTCGCCGGCATGCATGGAGAACGACATCTCGTTGACCACCTGCGTCACGACGTGGGCGGCGACCAGCGTGTCGACGTCCGGTATCCACACCCCGCTGCTCGGGGTGGCGAACACCCGGGCGGCGAACGAGGCGCTGATGCCGGCCTGCACCAGATCCTGTTCGCCCCACGCGTTGACCGCGTCCACCAGCAAGCCTTTCAAGCCGGCGAGCGGCTCGAGGCCGGAAAACGAGTAGCGGTGGAACCCGAGTTTTGGCCGCACGCCGAGGTAGCGCGGGTTGCCGCCGAGATAGGCGATCGTGCAGGCCGAGGCGCACACGACGCCGGTGTAGGTCGCCAGGCCCCGCGCCCTGATCAGCTTGGCCACCTGCCGCCCCTCGGCCACGCGGCCGCCGAAGCTGTTGAGGTCGATCGTGCGGACCGCCGGCGACGTCGCCAGCAAGGTCGCGAACTCGGCCGACGTGCCGAGGTCGAAGCCGCCGGTGATCGCGATTTCGCGGCCTCGGTTGAGCAACCGGACGACGTGGTGCGGGATCGGCTGGCCAACTGCCCCGAGCTCGACGTCCGCCCACGCGCCGGACGCCGTCGCGGCGACGATGGCCCCGCCGAGCCAGCATGCCCGGCCGGCCGCCAGCACGATTTCGAGCCAGCCGCTCGCACGGACCGATACGTCGCGGCGCCAGTGGCCGACGACGTCGGACGCACGGCGTCTCGGCACCTCGGTCGTGGCCGGCCCGGATGCCGGCCTGCGTGGCAACGAATTGGTCACCCGGGCACACTACATGATGTGTATTAGGAATGTGTGCTTAATCGTGTAGAAACCTGGATTATCGCGGCGGGCTCGACGCCGGCCGCCTCGCCAGCCACGAGGGTCGGTTTTTGTTCCGCGAAGAGAACGTATAGGCGTGGCTGCCAGAGCCCGGCAGATCCGACCGCAGGCGGGGGAGGCATCATGGAAGATCGTTCCGGTGGCGTCGCGACGATGGCAGGGGGAACCGGCGATGTCGGGCACCGGGTAATCCGGGCACCCTCGTTGGCGGCGAGCGAGCTGAGGACGCCGCACGGCTACGTGGATAACCTGCTGATGACCGGGCGCGGCGACATCGCGCTGGTCGAGACGAAGCTGTTTGGCACCCCGCAGGCACGGCGCAAGGTGCTGGCGCAGGTGCTCGACTACGCGGTCGGCGTGTTCGCGATGACATACACGGAGTTCGAGCGTGCTGTGCTGGCGAGCAACTTTTAGCCAAGCGAAAAGCCGACCTCGCTGTATGCCGCGCTGCCGGAGGCCGGCAAGCTGTCGGAGGCGCAGTTCGAGAGCGCCGTGCACCATAATCTACGGCGGGGGCGAGCACTGCTGTTGGTCGTCGGCGTTGGAATCAACCGCGAAGCCGAGCGGATACTCGATGGTCTCAAGGCCTACGCGAGCTTCGGCTTCACCTTGGCACTGGTCGAACTCGCAGTGTTTCGAATGCCGGATGCAGTGTCTCGATGCGAATCGAAGCCACGAAAGATTGACGCACTCGCCGTCATTGCGAGGAGCGCTTGCGACGAAACAATCCAGAGCAACGGCCGCCTGTGTGGCTCTGGATTGCTTCGTCGCCGAGTGGCTCCTCGCAATGACGACCGAGCTTCTATTTCAACTTGATCCGATCACCCGCTAGACTAGTCGCTTGGCCGTCGGGTGAACCCCGGCTCCGTCGTCGGCTCCGCGAGTTCCTCGCGGATGCCCGACACCTCCGCCAGCAACGGCCCCCGCCGGCATAGCCGCAGCATTTCGTCCACCGCCGCCGTGTCGCCGTCGATCAGCGCCTCCACCGTGCCGTCGCGCCGGTTGCGGACCCAGCCCGACAACCCAAGCCGCCGCGCCTCCGCCACCAGCCAGTCGCGGAACCCGACCCCGAACACCAGCCCTGAGATCAACACCCGCCGGGCGCTCATGCCCGCGACAGCCGGATGTAGCGCGCCGCGTCGGCGACGTCGCGCGCCACCGCGGCACGGCCATCCGCCGCCTCTTCGTCCTCGCCCCACAACGCGGCCTGATACAACTCGTCCAGCGCCGAGGTCGCGTGCGCGTCCTCCGGCGTAATCGCCTCGGCCGCCACCGCCAACCCCAGCACCAAGCTGCCGAGCGCCGGCACGATGATCCCAAGCCCCGCCAGCGTCGCCGTGTCGCAGCGCGCCACCGCGCCGGCGAGCGCGATGGACGCCTCGGGCGGCTGCGGCACGTGGACGATGCCGGACCCCACCGCCAGCCGCGCGCCATATGTCGCCGCCGCCCAGTCGAGCCAGATGTCCCACGCCGCCGCCTCGGCCGCGACCAGCTCCAGCGGCTGTTCCGCGCGGTAGCACAGCAGGTCGCTGGCGCCGTACCGGGCCAGTTCGAGCGCCACCGCCTCGGCCGCCGGTGCCACCCGCTCCTGCGCGGTGCCGGCGATCCGGGTCAGTGGCACGTCGGCATAGGTCATATCCTCGCCGGCCGCCGCCCATTCGGCCGCGATCGCGTGCGCCAGCGTGGGTGTCGGGATCCGCAGCGCCGCACCCCCCGGCAGGCGCATCGGCTTGCCGTCCAGCCGCACCGCCCAGAAATCCAGCTCCGGCTGGGCGCGCGCCTCGGTCCAGAACCGCTTCACCGCAGCAGGCTCCGCAGCAGGTCGGCGGGCTTGGGGAGTTTAGCTGAAGGAGGAGGGCCCTCCGGGAGCGGCAGGGCGCTACCGATCGCGGCAAGGCTTGCGGCGCACACGTCGCCGGTCGGGATCGCCGCCGGATGCGGGTCGGGGCCGATGTGCGGCGCCAGCCAGCCGCCTGACACCAGCAACGGGATCGAAATGCCAGGGCCGGCCCGCAACACCGGACGCACGCCGACCGACAACGTCCGCGCGCGAAGGTCCACCGTGCCCTCGCCGGTCGCCAGCAGCCGCGTGGTGTCGAGCGCCAGCGGTGTCACGGTCGCGATTCCGCCGGCAAACGCCGCCCGCGCCACCGCGCACCGGACATGCGTGGTGGCTCCGGCCAGATTTAGCGCCACCGGCAACCGCGCCGTTAGCGGGGCCGCCAGCGCATTGTCGACCTCGCCGTTCACCACCGCCGCCGACACGCTGCCGGCCAGACTCGCCATCAACTCCGGTGGGGTCGCACCGGCGGCGTTCACGTCGGCGCGAACCGACGCGGCCCCGGTCAGCGGACCCGCCGCCAGGTGCAAAGCCGGCGCTTGCAGCATCAACACCACCGTCGGCGGCACGCTGACGGCGTCGACGTGCAGGCTGCCCTTGGCCGCCCCCGCCTCGGTCGTCGCAATCACCGGATCGAGCGCCAGCCGGCCGTCGGCGAGCGTCGCGTGGGCATGCGCATCGCGCAACGTCGCCCCGCCCAGCAGCAGCGTATCGGCGGAAAACATTAAGTCACCAGCCGCCTCGCGCAGCCGGGCGAACGGCAGCGGTGCTGGCGAGGCAGCCGGCCCCGGCGGCGGCGCGGGTGTCGCGGCTGGCGGCGGCGTCGCACGGGTCGCAGCGATCCGGCGTGCCAACGCGATCAACGCGTCGGCGTCGAGGCGCTTTGACACCAGTGTGCCGCGCGCCGACGGCAGCCCGACGTTCGACAGCGCCAGATCGCCCGCGACATCGCCGGGCGGACCCACCAGCGCCAGATGGTCGAGCGCCACCGTGCCGGTCTTGCCACCCGCGATTAGTGTTGCGTGCGCGTGCCCCACGGCCGATCCGGCGCCGGCCGGCAGCAGCGGCGAGAGCGCCGCCAGATCGCTCGTCTTCCCATCGAACGCGGCGTCGACCATCGCCGGGCCGGCGTTGCCCTTGGCGTGCGCCGTGGTTCCCGGCTGCTCGAACGTGAGGTCGAACGGCCGCGTGCCGTCCGCCGGCGCCCGCAACTGCGCGAGTGGGGCGGTGACCAGGGTGGCGCGTTGCGGTCCGTGAGTGACGGCGATCCGGGTCGCGTCGGTTCCGGCATGGAGTTGTCCGTCGAGCGGTTCGGTCAGTAACTCGGGCGGCGACAGCACGCCCGCCACGGTCGCATCCCATCCGTCGTCGCTGTGCGTCACCTGCGCCTGCGGCAGCACGAATGTCTTGCCGTTCACCGTGAGGTGGCCATCGGTCATGGTGACGTGGTCCAACACCGTCTTGAACGCCGAAGGCGACGATGGCGCGGATGCCGTGCCGGTGGGCGCAGGCGGGGGACTAAAGAGGTAGTTGTCCCGCTCGATCAGGAGATCCGGGTGTTCGAACGTGACGTCGCGGATGTCGATGGTGCGGCCGAGCAGGCCGCCGACGCCGATCCGGGCGGTGACGCGGGGCAACACCAGCATGTCCGGGCGCGTGCCGCCGGGGAGGTTGGCCACGGTCACGTCGCGCGCCTCGACGGACAGGTCGGGCCGCAACCGCAGTGCCCCGATGTGCACCGCCCGCCCGAGCGGCCGGCTCGCGGCGGCTTCGATGCGCGGAATGAAGCGGGACAGGTCGGACAGCAGCCACGCGCCGGCCGCGACCACGATCAGCGCGACGGCGCCCACTGCCAGCAGCACGCGCCTCACTTGCGCCGCTCCACGCCGCGCACCGGCGGTGCCTCGAAGCCGAGGTCGCGGAACGTCACGACCATGTGGGGCGGCAACGCGGCCTCGACCGCCAGGGTGCCGCCGGCCGGGTGTGGCAGCGAAATGCCGCGCGCGTGCAGGTGCAGCGTGCTGCCGAGGCCGTCCACCATGGCGCTGTTGCGGCCCTCTTTCTCCACCCCGTACGGCAGGTCGCCAAGAATCGGCGCGCCGATCGAGGCGCAGTGCACGCGGAGTTGGTGCGTGCGCCCGGTCAACGGCTTCAATTCCAGCCACGCCAGTTTTCGTGCCGCGTGGTCGAGCGTGCGAAAATCGGTGATCGAGGCGGCGACCTCGGTGTCATACGGCCCGGCGAGGGCGGCGCGCTCGCCCCTGAAACCGTCGACGCGGACGAGGTTGGCTTCGATCCGGCCCTCCACCGGCACCGGGCGGCCGACCACCACGGCCCAATACGTCTTCTCGACCGCGCGCGAGCGGAACGCGGCAGCGAGGCGGGCGGCGACCCCGGGGGTGCGCGCCACCACCAGCACGCCCGACGTGTCGCGGTCGAGCCGGTGGACTAGTCGCGGTTTCGGGCCGCCGGCCTCGCGCAAACCCTCCAGCATGGCATCGACGTGCTTGCGAATGCCGGGGCCGCCCTGGGTCGGCAGACCCTGCGGCTTGTTCAGCACGATCACCTGCGGGTCTTGGTAGATCACCAGCCCCAAAATCTCGCGCGCCATCGCGGGATCGACTGGCGGTGGCGCGGCATCGGCCACCGGGGCCACGGGCGGTGGCGGCACCCGGACCACCTGCCCCGGATTCAGCCGGGCGTCGGCCCCGGCGCGCGCGCCGTCGATGCGGACCTGTCCGGTGCGGCACCAGCGCTGGATCACGCCCTGCGTCAGCGCCGGCACATGGCGGCGGAGGTAGCGGTCGAGCCGGATGTCGGCCTCGTCGTCGGTCACGGTCCGCAACACGATGTTCAACGCTTCCGCTCCCGCAGCAACGCCCAGTGCGCGAGGCGCTTGCTCAACTCACGCTCGAACCCGCGGTCGTTCGGCTGGTAGAACGCGGCACGTGCCATGCCGTCCGGAAAATAGTCGGCGCCGGAAAAGCCGTCCGCCGCCTCGTGGTCGTACGCGTAACCGGCGCCATAGCCGAGGCTCGCCATCAGCTTGGTCGGCGCGTTCAGGATGTGGGCGGGCGGCATCAGGCTGCCGGTCTCCTTGGCGGCGTGCGCCGCGGCCTTGTGCGCCACGTACGCCGCGTTCGATTTGGGAGCGGTTCCGAGATACAGCACCGCCTGCGACACCGCGAGGTCGCCCTCGGGACTGCCGAGCCGCTCATACGCCTCCCACGCGGCCAGCGCCATCGGGAGCGCTTGCGGATCAGCCAGCCCGACGTCCTCCGACGCGAACCGCACCAATCGGCGGGCGATGTAGCGCGGGTCCTCGCCGCCGTTCAGCATTCGGGCGCACCAGTTCAGCGCGGCATCCGGGTCCGATCCGCGCAGCGACTTAATCATCGCCGAAATGAGGTTGTAGTGCTCCTCGCGGTCGCGGTCGTACAACGCCGCGCGCCGACCGAGCAGCTCGGCCAACGCGGTCGGATCTAGTGGCGCGCCGGCCGGCAGCGCCACCAGCTGCTCTGCCATGTTCAGCAGGTATCGCCCGTCGCCGTCGGCCATCGCGCGCACGGCGATGCGGGCGTCGGCATCGAGCGGCAAAGGATGGGTGGCGGCCTCGGCCCGTTCGAGCAAGCGTTCCAGCGCCGCGTCGTCGAGCCGGCGCAGCACCAGCACCTGGCAGCGGGACAGCAGCGCGCCGTTCAGGGCGAATGACGGGTTCTCGGTCGTAGCGCCGATCAAGACGACGGTGCCGCGCTCGACGAACGGCAGAAAGCCGTCCTGCTGGGCGCGGTTGAACCGGTGGATCTCGTCGACGAACAGCAGCGTGCCACGTGGCCGCTCGGCCGCCGCGTCGAACGCGCGCCGCAGGTCGGCGACACCTGAGAACACCGCCGAGAGCTGCTCGAAATGCAGTCCCGCCGCGTCGGCGAGCAAGCGGGCGATCGTGGTCTTGCCGACGCCCGGCGGACCCCAAAGGATCAGCGAGGCGAGGGTGCCCCGCGCGAGCATCCGGGTCAGCGTGCCATCGGGACCGGTCAGGTGTTCCTGGCCGACAATATCGAGGAGCCGGGCTGGCCGCAGCCGTTCGGCCAGGGGTGCCGCCGGTACCGGGATCAGCCCCGGCAACGGCGCGCCGTCGCGTTTACTCGCTCTCGGAATCCGCCGCGAGCTCCGGCTTCTTACCACTATCGAGACCCTTGGCCGACGGGTCGCGGTCGACCAGCTCGATCACCGCCATGTCGGCCGCGTCGCCGTAGCGCATGCCGGCCTTCAGCACCCGGCAATAGCCACCGGCCCGGGTCTTGTACCGGTCGGCGATCACGCCGAACAACTTCTTCACGATCACGTCGTCGCGCAGCATCGCGTAGGCCTGCCGTTGCGCGTGCAACCCGCCACGCTTGCCGAGCGTGATCAGCTTCTCCGTCACCGGGCGAAGCTCCTTGGCCTTCGGCAATGTCGTCGTGATCTGCTCGTGCTTCAGCAGCGCGTGCGCCATGTTGCGGAACATCGCCTGGCGGTGGCTGGAGGTGACGCCGAGCTTCCGCCCGGCCATCCCGTGACGCATGACTTACTTCCTCAGAACGACTCTGCGAGCCGGATTAATCAGAACGGCTCTTCGAGACGCTTGGCCAGATCCTCGACGTTCTCCGGCGGCCAGCCGGTGACGGACATGCCGAGGCCGAGGCCCATGGTCGACAACACTTCCTTGATCTCGTTGAGCGACTTGCGGCCGAAGTTCGGCGTCCGCAGCATCTCCTGCTCGCTCTTCTGCACGAGGTCGCCGATGTAGACGATGTTGTCGTTCTTGAGGCAGTTGGCGCTGCGGACCGACAACTCGAGCTCGTCGACCTTGCGCAGCAGGTTGCGGTTGAACGGCAGGTCGTCCTGCACCTCGTCGACGCGGGCGGCCTGCGGCTCGTCGAAGTTGATGAACATCTGCAGCTGGTCCTGCAGGATGCGCGCAGCCAACGCGACCGCGTCCTCGGGCGTCACCGCGCCGTTGGTCTCGAGCGTCAACAGCAACTTGTCGTAGTCGGTGACCTGGCCCACGCGGGTCGGCTCGACCTTATACGACACGCGCCGCACCGGGCTGTAGATCGCGTCGATCGGAATCAGGCCGATCGGCTGGTCTTCCGTCCGGTTGGCGCTGGCCGGGACGTAGCCCTTGCTGCTCTGCACGGTCAGTTCCATGCCGAGTTTCACACCCTCGTCGAGCGTGCAGATCACCAACTCGGGGTTCATCACCTCGATGTCGTGGCCGGCCGAGATCTGGCCCGCGCGGACCTCTCCGGGGCCGGTCGCGTCGATGGTGATCCGCTTGGGGCCTTCGCCGTGCATCCTAAGCGCGAGCTGCTTGATGTTGAGCACGATGTCGGTGACGTCCTCGCGAACCCCCGGCACGGTGCTAAACTCGTGCAGCACGCCGTCGATCTTGACCGCCGTGACGGCCGCGCCCTGCAACGACGACAGCAGGATGCGGCGCATCGCGTTGCCGAGCGTCATGCCGAAACCGCGCTCGAGCGGGCCGGCGACGATGGTGGCAAACCGGTGCGGGTCGGTGCCGGGCTCGACCTCTAGCTTCTCGGGCTTGCTAAGCGACTGCCAGTTCTTCTGTAACGCTGCGGAAAGGCGCATCGTATTACACCCGCCGCCGCTTGCGCGGACGACAGCCATTATGGGGAATCGGGGTCAGGTCGCGAATGGCGGTGATCTGGAAGCCAACCGCCTGCAGGGCACGCAACGCGCTCTCGCGGCCGGAGCCGGGGCCGCTCACCTCGATGTCGAGCACTTCCATGCCGTGCTCGCGGGCCTTCTTGCCTGCGTCCTCGGCGGCAACCTGGGCGGCATACGGCGTGCTCTTGCGGCTGCCCTTAAAGCCCTGGCAGCCGGCGGACGACCAGGCGATCGTGTTGCCTTGCGCGTCGGTGATGGTGATCATCGTGTTGTTGAACGTCGCCGCCACGTGGGCCACGCCCGACGTGATGTTCTTGCGCTCTTTCTTGCGAGTGCGCGACGCGGCCGCTGCCTGCCTTGCCATATGCCGAGGTGATCCTGATAAATGCTGGCCCCGGCCCACGGCCGGGGTTTCTCATAGCGGGAAGTAGAAACCTACTTCGTGACCTTCTTCTTGCCGGCGATCGCCACAGCCTTGCCCTTGCGGGTGCGGGCATTGGTGTGGGTCCGCTGGCCGCGCACCGGCAGGCCACGACGGTGGCGCAGGCCGCGATAGCAGCCGAGGTCCATCAGCCGCTTGATGTTCATCGCCACTTCGCGCCGCAGGTCCCCCTCGACGCGGTAGTCGCGGTCGATCGTCTCGCGCAGCCGCAGCACCTCCTCGTCGGAGAGCTGGTTAACCCGGCGCTCGTCGGGAATCGATAACTTGGCGCAGATGTCGCGCGCCTTCTGCGGTCCGATGCCGTAGATATAGCGAAGGCTGATCGTAACCCGCTTGTTGGTCGGGATGTTCACGCCGGCAATACGCGCCACGCCTTAACTCCTCGTCGCCACGACGCCAATGCGCCCGGCCGCGTTGCAATCATCCACCCTGAAGGCTATCGGCCTGGCAGTGGACATGCGCCAATTGATAGATTGACTGTCCCGCCGAAGCGGGTTGCCAAGGGCGCGCACTATATCCGTGAACCCTCCCGAGTCAACGCACTCCGGTCACAATGGCGCGATCCACACCGGCCTCGGTGGGACGCAAGCGGTCGAGGATCGTGGTGATCGCGGCCGTCACGTCGTCGATCTCGCCCATACCATCGACCGCGTACAGCCGGCCCTGCGCGCGGTAGTGCGGCAGCAACGGCGCCGTCTGCGCGGCGTAGGCGGCCAGGCGTGTCGCCACCGTCTCGCGCTTGTCGTCGGCACGGCGGATAAACGTTTTACTGCCGCAGACGTCGCAGACCCCGTCGATCGCGGGCCGTTTAAAGCTGTCATGATACCCCGTGCCGCAACTGGCGCAGGTGAACCGGCCGGCGATGCGCTCGACCAACACCGCCTGGTCGACCGTCAGCTCGATCACCGCGTCGATCCGTTGCGAGTGCGCCTGCAGCAACTGATCGAGTGCGGCCGCCTGCGCCACCGTGCGCGGGAAGCCGTCCAGGATGAAGCCGCGTGCGCAATCCGGCTGCTCGATCCGTCGCCCCAACATTTCGACCAGGATCTCGTCCGACACCAGCGCCCCGGAATCCATCACCGCCTTGGCCTGCAGCCCGATCACGCTGCCCGCCGCCACCTCGGCCCGCAGCATGTCGCCGGTGGAGATCTGCAGGACGCCGTAGCGATCCTGCAGGCGCTTGGCCTGGGTGCCCTTGCCGGCCCCGGGCGGTCCCAGCAGGATCAGGTTCATCGGGCGCGGCCTTTCACCCGGTTGCGGCGGATCAGCCCCTCGTATTGGTGGGCCAGCAGGTGCGACTGGATCTGCGTCACGGTGTCCATCGTCACCGACACCATGATCATCAAGCTGGTGCCGCCGAAATACAGCGAGCCGCCATACCGGCTGATGAGGATTTCCGGCAGCAGGCAGACGATCACGAGGTAGATCGCGCCGATCGTGGTCAGCCGCGTCAGCACGTAGTCGAAGAAGTCGGCGGTGTTGCTGCCGGGGCGGATGCCGGGGATGAACCCGCCGTATTTCTTGAGGTTGTCCGCCGTCTCCTCCGGATTGAACACGATGGCGGTGTAGAAGTAGCTGAAGAACACGATCAGGCCGGCGTAGGCGATGATGTAGAGCGGCTGCCCGTGCGCCAGCGCGTTGCCGACCGTGCCGAGAATGCCGTCCTTGCCCGAAAACCCGGCGACCGTCGCCGGCAGCAGCAGCAGCGAGCTGGCGAAGATCGGCGGGATCACGCCCGCCGTGTTGATCTTTAGCGGCATGTGCGTGCTGTCGCCGCCGAACATGCGCTGACCCACCTGGCGCTTCGGGTACTGCACCACGATCCGCCGCTGCGCCCGCTCCATGAACACGATGAAGGTGATCACCGCGACCACGATCAGCAGGAACCCCAGGATGAAGAACGGCGACAACGCGCCCGACTTACCGAGGTCGAGCAGCGTCGCCAGCGCGTGCGGCACGTTGGCGACGATGCCGGCGAAGATGATCAGGCTGATGCCGTTGCCGATGCCGCGCGCGGTGATCTGCTCGCCGAGCCACATCAGGAACATCGTGCCGCCGACCAGCGACACCACGCACGAGATAATGAAGAAGGTGCCCGGGTTGGCGACCGCCGCCAGGCCGGTCGGGCTGTGCATGGCCTGCACCCCGAAGGCGATGCTGTACGCCTGCACCACCGCGATCAGCACCGTCAGGTAGCGGGTGTACTGGTTGAGCTTCTTGCGCCCGCTCTCACCCTCCTTCTTCAACGCCTCCAGCGACGGCACGGCGCCCGCCATCAGCTGGATGATGATGCTGGCCGTGATGTAGGGCATGATGTTCAGCGTCAGCACGGTCATGCGGCCGAGCGCCCCGCCGCTGAACATGTTGAACATGCCGAGCACGCCGCCGCCGTTCTTGCTCGCCAGCATCTCGCCCATCACCGAGGCATCGACGCCGGGCAGCGGCATGTACGTACCGACGCGATACACCAGCAAGGCGGCCAGGGTGAACCAGATCCGCTTCTTCAGTTCGGTCGCCTTGCCGAACGCGCTCAAGCTCATGCTGGAGGCGAGCTGTTCCGCCGCTGACGCCATCGCCGTCTAACCCCTCAAAACTGTCCCGGACGGGATTGCGCCCGGTCGAGCGTTGTAGCGCAAAAGCGAACGGCACCCAACGCGTGGCGCAGGGTGCCGTCATCCGTCCGGGTCACGCCAGTGGCGTGTCAGGCGGCCGGTGGCGCCTTCGGCTCGACGGTCGTGGTGACGGTGCCGCCCGCCGCCTGGATCGCCGCAACCGCCGCCGCCGACGCGCCCGACACGGTAATGGTCAGCGCCTGCGTCACCTCGCCGGTGGCGAGCAGCCGCACGCCCACCACCTTGCCGCCGGTGCGGATCAGGCCGGCCGTCCGCAGCACGTCCTCGGTGATCGGCTGCGCGGGGTCGATCTTGCCCGCCTCGATCGCGCGGGCGAGCCCGGACAGGTTCACCGGCGCGTATTCCTTGCGGAAGATGTTGGTGAACCCGCGCTTGGGTAGGCGGCGGTAGATCGGCAGCTGGCCGCCCTCGAAGCCGTTCAGCGCCACGCCTGCGCGCGCCTTCTGGCCCTTGACGCCCTTGCCCGACGTTTTGCCCTTGCCCGAGCCGATACCGCGGCCCAGCCGCTTGCTCTTGAGCCGGCTGCCAGGGTTGTCGCGGAGTTCGTTGAGGTTCATCGACTCGATCCCTCCTCGTGGACGTGGACCAGGTGCGCCACCTTGCGGAGCATCCCGCGCACCGAGGGAGTGTCCTCGAGCGTGCTGGTGCGGCGCAGCTTGTTGAGGCCGAGGCCGATCAGCGTGCCGATCTGGCCCGGCTTGCGACCCAGGCCGGACGCGACCTGGGTGACGGTCACCGTCTTCTTCGGGGCTGGGGTATCAGAATGGGCGGCGGTATCAGACATCGGCCGTCTCCAGCTCCGGCGTGTCGCGCTTGCCCATGATGTCGGAGACCTTCTTGCCCCGGCGCGCCGCGACCGAGCGCGGGCTCGCCGCACTCTGCAGCGCGGCGAACGTCGCCTTGACCAGGTTGTGCGGGTTGCGGCTGCCGATCGACTTGGCCACCACGTCGGCGATGCCGAGGCTCTCGAACACCGCGCGCATCGGGCCGCCGGCAATGATGCCGGTGCCGGACGCGGCCGACCGCAGCACCACCTCGCCCGCGCCGAACCCGGCCTGGACGTCGTGGTGCAGCGTGCGACCCTCCTTCAGCGGCACCCGGATCATGGTGCGCTTGGCCCGGTCGGTCGCCTTGCGGATCGCCTCGGGCACTTCGCGCGCCTTGCCGGCGCCGTAGCCGACGCGGCCCTTCTGGTCGCCCACCACCACCAGGGCGGCGAACGCAAACCGACGCCCGCCTTTGACCACCTTGGCCACTCGGTTGATGGTGACCAGCTTGTCGATCAGCTCGTCGCCGTCGTGGCTGCGCTCACGCTCGCGCCCACCTCCGCGATTGCCGCCGCCGTATGAGTCCCGTGCCATCCTGGAATGCCCCTAGAACGCCAGGCCGCCCTCGCGGGCGGCCTCGGCCAGCGCTTTCACGCGGCCATGATACAGATAGGCGCCACGGTCGAACACCACGGCGCTAACGCCCGCCGCCACCGCGCGCTCGGCGACGAGCCGACCGACGGCGCTTGCCGCGTCCTTGTCGGCGCCGGTCTTCAGCGTCTCGCGCAGGTTGCGGTCGAGGCTCGAGGCGGCGGCCAGCGTGCGGCCCTGCGCGTCGTCGATCACCTGGGCGTAGATGTGCTTGCCCGAGCGGAACACCGACAGGCGCGGCCGGCCGATCGCCTTGCGACGCAACTGGAAACGTAACCGGGTGCGCCGCCGCTCGGCGAGAAGTTTCGTGCTCATGGCTACTTCTTCTTGCCTTCCTTGCGGCGGATCGTCTCGGTGTCGTACCTGACGCCCTTGCCCTTGTACGGCTCGGGCGGCCGCCAGGCGCGTATTTCCGAGGCGACTTGGCCGACCTGCCGCTTGTCGATGCCGGCCACCTTGATCGCGGTCGGCCGTTCGCAGGTGATCGTGATGCCGGCCGGGATCGGGTAGACGACGTCGTGGCTGAACCCGAGGTTGATCACCAGGTTGCTGCCGTTGACCGCCGCGCGATAGCCGGTGCCGGTGATCTCCATCGACTTCGTGTACCCCTGCGACACACCCTGGACCATGTTGGCCAGCAGCGCGCGCGTGGTGCCCCACATCATCCGCACGGGCGAGCTGTTGCCGCGTGGGATGACGCTGGCCTTGCCGTCGGCGACCGTGATGTCGACGCGGTCGGTCAGCTCGAGCGACATGCGCCCGAGCTTGCCCGATGTCGTCAGCGTGCGGCCGGCAATATCGATGGTGACGCCGGCCGGGATCGCGACCGGATACTTGCCTACGCGGGACATGCCACGCTCCTCAGAACACGCGACACAGGACTTCGCCGCCGACGTTGGCGGCGCGAGCCTCGACGTCGCTCAGCACGCCCCGTGGCGTCGACAGGATGGAGATGCCTAGGCCGGCGTAGACCCGGGGCAGCTCCTTGATCTTGGAATACACCCGACGGCCCGGCTTGGAGACACGGGTGATCTCCTTGATGACCGGCTCGCCCTCGGTGTACTTCAGCTCGATCCGCAGTTGGGCCACGCCGGGGCGTAGCTCCTCGGCGGTGTAGCCGCGGATGAAGCCCTCGCGCTGCAACGCCTCCAGGACGTTCGCGCGCATCTTGCTGGCCGGCGCCACGCAGCCGGCGTGCCGGGCGCGCTGCGCGTTGCGGATGCGGGTCAGCATATCGCCGAGCGGATCGGACATGCTCATGCCGGGCGCTCCTACCAGCTCGCCTTGACCATGCCGGGGATCTGCCCGGCACTGGCCAAGTCGCGAAGTGCTATGCGCGACAGCTTGAATTTCCGGTAGTTCGCCCGCGCCCGGCCGGACAGCTCGCAGCGCAACTTCACCCGCACGGCCGCGCCGTTACGCGGCAACTGTGCCAGCTTCATCGTCGCGTCGAACCGATCCTCGACCGGCAGCGACCGGTCCATCACGATCGACTTCAGCGCGCCGCGCTTGGCCTTGTCGCGCGCTGCCAGGCGCTCGCGCATCTTGTTGCGATTGATCTGAGACGTCTTCGCCATGTCGCCTTACCCTCCGGAACAAACGGAGCGATGCCCCGCCGTCTTCCCAAAACGCTTAAGTGGTCGCCTGTTACGGCTGGAACGGAATATCGAACTGTTTCAGCAGCGCTTTCGCCTCGGCGTCGGTCTTGGCCGTGGTGACGAAGATGATGTCCATGCCACGGATCGCATCGACCCGGTCGTAGACGATCTCCGGGAACACGATCTGTTCCTTGATCCCCATCGCGAAGTTGCCGCGCCCGTCGAAACCCTTGCCCGGCGGCAGGCCGCGGAAGTCGCGCACGCGCGGCATCGCGATCGTCACCAGGCGGTCGAGGAACTCGTACATCCGCGTCTTGCGCAGCGTCACCTTGCAGCCGATCGGCAGACCCTCGCGGATCTTGAATCCGGCGATCGCCTTTTTCGCGAGCGTCTTGACCGGCTTCTGGCCGCTGATCAAGGCGAGTTCCGCGACCGCCGCGTCGAGCTTCTTCTGGTCGGCCGCCGCCTCGCCGACGCCCATGTTGATGACGATCTTCTCAAGCTTCGGCACCTGCATGGGGTTCGTGTAGCCGAATTCCTCCATCAGTTTGGCGCGCATCACCTCGTTGTACCGCACCAGCATGCGCGGCGCCTCGCCGGTGCCGGCGGTGACGGACGACGAGACCTGCACGTCCTGCAGCGTCGTCGGGCCGGTGTTGGCCACGACCTTGCTGCTCGACTGCGGCATGCCACGCCCGGCCGAGCCCTTGTTGTTGCTGGCACCCTTGCCGCCCTTGGCCGGCGCGCCGCCTTTGCCCGGCTTCTTGCTGCCGCCGGTGGCTGGTTTCTTGGCCATCTGTCAGGCCTCCTTCAACGCTCGATCACGGTGCCGCTCGCCTTGGCGACGCGCACCTTCCGCCCGTCGTCCAGCACCCGAAAACCGACCCGCGTCGGCTTGCCGGTGGTGGCGTCGACCAGGGCGATGTTGCTCAGGTGGATGGTCGCCTCGCGCTCGACGATGCCGCCGGGCTGGTTCATGCCGGCGGGCTTGGTGTGGCGCTTGGCGATGTTGACGCCCTGCACCACCGCGCGGCCGTCCTTCGGGAACACCTGCAGCACCTCGCCCCGCTTGCCCTTGTCGGAGCCGGTCAGCACGGCGACCGTGTCTCCCTTCTTAATGCGCGCGGCCATCACAGCACCTCAGGCGCGAGCGAGATGATCTTCATGAACTTCTTCGCGCGCAGCTCGCGCACGACCGGTCCGAAGATGCGGGTGCCGATCGGCTCGCCCTCGCCCTTCTTGATCAGCACCGCCGCGTTGCGGTCGAAACGGATCGAGCTGCCGTCCGGCCGCCGCACCGGGAACGCCGTGCGGACGATCACCGCCATCGCGACGTCACCCTTCTTCACCTTGCCGCGCGGGATCGCGTCCTTGATGGCGACGACAATGATGTCGCCGACCGAGGCCGTCTTGCGCTTCGAGCCGCCCAACACCTTGATGCACTGGACGCGGCGCGCGCCGCTGTTGTCGGCGACGTCCAGCGTGCTTTCGACCGAGATCATCGCGCGTCACTCCCTTGCAGCACGGCGCGGTCGGCCGCGTCGGCCGCCATCACGCCCGCCGACAGGGGGGCACCGTTGCGCTCGATCACCTGCCACGACTTGCGCTTGCTGATCGGGCGGCATTCCTCGATCCTCACCAGGTCGCCGACCTGGCAGGTGTTCGCCTCGTCGTGAGCCGCATACTTCTTCGAACGGCGGATGAACTTCTTGTACAGCGGGTGCATGATGCGGCGCTCCACCTCGACGGTGATCGTCTGCTGCATCTTGTCGCTGGTCACTCGGCCGCTCAGGACGCGCTTAGGCATGTCCCGTCTCCCTACTTCTTCACGGCGGAGAGGGTCTTCTTCTCCGTCAGGATGGTCTTGATCCGCGCGATGTCGCGCCGCGTCTGCTTAACCCGGCCGACACCCTCGGTCTGCCCGGTGGCGCGCTGGAACCGCAGGTTGAACTGCGATTTCCGGAGCTCCAGCAACTCGGTGCCAAGCTGCTCGATCGACTTCGCGCGCACGTCGACGGCCTTCATTTCCTTGGCCATGTCTAGGCGTCCCCGATCCGGGCCATGAACTTCGTCTTGATCGGCAACTTGGCCGCACCGAGCGTCAGCGCCTCGCGCGCCAGCTCGGGGCTCACGCCGTCGATCTCGAACATGATGCGGCCCGGCTTGACCCGGCACACCCAGAACTCGGGCGCGCCCTTGCCGGAGCCCATGCGGACCTCCTGCGGTTTCAGCGACACCGGCACGTCCGGGAAAATCCGGATCCACACACGGCCGGCTCGCTTCATCGCGCGGGTGATGGCACGCCGCGCCGCCTCGATCTGGCGCGCGGTCACGCGCTCGGGTTCCAACGCCTTCAAGCCATACGCGCCGAAGTTCAGCGACGTGCCGGCCTTCGACAGACCGTGGATGCGGCCCTTGTGCGCCTTGCGGAACTTGGTCCGCTTGGGGGACATCATGTTCTGCGTTCCTTACCGCTGCGGCGCCGACTCGGCGGCACGGCGATCCTGCGAGTTCGGGTCCTGCACCATGACCTCGCCCTTAAAAATCCAGACCTTCACGCCGCAGGTGCCGTACGTCGTCTTGGCCGTGGCCACGCCGAAGTCGATGTCCGCGCGCAGCGTGTGCAACGGCACCCGGCCCTCGCGATACCATTCGACGCGCGCGATCTCGGCGCCACCTAACCGGCCGGCGCAGTTGATACGGATGCCCTGCGCGCCGAGCCGCATTGCCGACTGCACGGCGCGCTTCATGGCGCGACGGAACGCCACGCGGCGCTCGAGCTGCTGCGCGATGTTCTCGGCCACCAGCGTCGCATCGATCTCGGGCTTGCGAATCTCGACGATGTTCAGCGTCACCTCGGTCTTGGCGAGCTTCGCCAGATCCTTGCGCAACGTCTCGATGTCCTGGCCCTTCTTGCCAATCACCACGCCCGGACGTGCTGCGTAGATCGTCACGCGCGGCTTCTTCGCCGGACGCTCGATCACCACGCGAGATACGCCGGCGCCGGACAGGCGCTGCCGCAGCTTGGCCCGCAACTTCAGGTCGTCATGCAGCAGCTTGGCGTAGTCGCTGCCGGCGTACCAGCGGCTGTCCCAGGTACGGTTAATGCCGAGCCGCAGCCCGATCGGATTGACCTTGTGGCCCATTATGCGGCTCCCACCGTATTGGACGGCGTGTTCGACGGCGCCGGGGGAACCGGCGTCACGTCCTGCGCCCGCTCGGCGACGACGATTTTGAGGTGGCTGAACCACTTCTCGATGCGCGCCGACCGGCCACGGCCGCGCGCCTGGAACCGGCGCATGACGACCGACTTGCCGACCTCGGCGCGGCTGACGACCAGCCGATCCACGTCGAGCTGGTGGTTGTTCTCGGCGTTGGCGATAGCGCTCTCCAGCGTCTTGCGGACCTGCTGGGCAATCCGCCGCTTGCTGAACGTCAGCGTCGCCACCGCTTGCGCCGCCGTCTGGTTGCGGATCAGGCCGGCGACCAGGTTGAGCTTGCGCGGGCTGACCCGCACGTTGCTCAACACGGCCTGCGCCTCGGTCTCGGTCAGCAGGCGGGGGAATTTTGGCTTGCTCATGTCAGCCCCGCTTCGCCTTCTTGTCGGCCGAGTGCCCGGTGAACGTGCGGGTCGGCGAGAACTCGCCGAACTTATGACCGACCATGTTCTCGTTGACCTGCACCGGCAAAAACTTGTGGCCGTTGTAGACCCCGAACGTGAGGCCCACGAACTGCGGCAGGATGGTCGAACGCCGCGACCAGATCTTGATGATTTCGTTGCGGCCCGATACGCGCGACGTCTCTGCCTTGCCGAGCAGATAGCCGTCGACGAACGGACCCTTCCAGACGGAACGAGCCATGGCTCAGCCCTTCCCCTTGTTGCGGCCGCGAATGATAAGCGAGTCCGTGCGCTTGTTGGCGCGCGTCTTGTAGCCCTTGGTCGGCTTGCCCCACGGCGTTACCGGATGGCGTCCACCCGAGGTGCGGCCCTCGCCGCCGCCGTGCGGATGGTCGACCGGGTTCATCACGACGCCACGGTTGTGCGGCTTGCGGCCGAGCCAGCGCGAGCGCCCGGCCTTGCCGATGTGCACGTTGGCGTTGTCCGGGTTCGACACCGCGCCGATCGTCGCCATGCACTCGCCACGCACCACGCGAAGCTCGCCCGACATCAGTTTTATCTGCGCGTAGCCGGAATCCTTGCCGACCAACTGAGCGTACTGCCCGGCGGCGCGAGCGATCTTGCCGCCGGCGCCCTGCTTCATCTCGATGTTGTGGATAATCGTGCCGACCGGGATCGTCGCCAGCGTCATCGCGTTGCCCGGCTTGATGTCGGCCTTCAACGCCGACACCACAACGTCACCGGCGCGCAGCCGCTGCGGCGCCAGGATGTAGGCCAGCTCGCCGTCCTGGTATTTCAGCAGCGCGATGAACGCGGTGCGGTTCGGGTCGTATTCCACCCGCTCGACCGTCGCGGGCACGTCAAGCTTGCGTCGCTTGAAGTCGACGATGCGATAGCTCTGCTTGTGTCCGCCGCCCCGGAAGAAGCTCGTGATGCGGCCGTGGTTGTTGCGCCCGCCGGACTTGCTGATGCCCTCGGTCAGGCCTTTTACCGGCTTGCCCTTCCACAGCTCCGCCCGGGACACCAGGATGGTGCCGCGCAGGCTCGGCGTGACCGGCTTAAAGTGCTTTAGTGCCATCTATCTGTTCCCGCTCACGCCAGCCCGGTGGACAGGTCGATCGACTGACCCGCCGCGAGCGTCACATACGCCTTCTTCACGTCGCTCCGGACGCCGGGGCGGCCCTTGAAACGCTTGGTCTTGCCCTTGGCGATTAGCGTATTCACCGACTTCACGGTGACGCCGAACAGGCCCTCGATCGCCGCCTTGATCTCCGGCTTGGTCGCGTGCATCGCGACACGGAACACGACCTGGTTGCGCTCGCCGAGCAGCGTCGCCTTTTCGGTCACGACCGGGCTGCGGATCAGCGTGTACATCGTCTCGCGGCTCAGCTTGACGTTCGGCTTCGGCCCGCGATCGGGACGCGCCGGGGTTGCGGCGCCGCTCATGCAACCTCTCCGACCGGGGCGACGGGTTCGACCACGGTGCTGAACCCGAGGCGCTCGCGCAGACCTTCGATACCGGCGGTGGTGATCGCCAGCACGTCGTGGCGCAGGATGTCGTAGACGTTGGCGCCGACCGTCGGCAGCACGTCGATGCCGATGATGTTGCGGCTGGCGCGGGCAAACCCGACGTCGACCGCACGATCGACCACCAGGGCCGAGCGCCAGCCGAGCGCCGCAAGCTTGACCGCCAGATCGCGGGTCTTGGCACCGGTGACGCCGTCGAGCACCACCAGCTTGCCCTCGGCGTGCTTCTGCGACAGCGCCGAGATGAGGCCGAGCCGGCGCACCTTCTTGGGCAGATCGTATTCATGGCTGCGGACCACCGGGCCATGCACCCGGCCGCCGGTGCGAAACTGCGGCGCGCGCAGGCTGCCCTGACGGGCGTTGCCGGTGCCCTTCTGCTTGTACGGCTTCTTGGTGGTGCCGGAGACCTCGCCCATGCCCTTGGTCTTATGGTTGCCGGAGCGGCGCTTGGCCTGCTGCCAGTGCACCACGCGCGCTATGATATCGCGGCGCGGCTCGGTCATGAAGATCTCGTCGGGGAGCTCGGTCGTCCCCGCGTCGCCGCCGTCCAGGTTCTTGACGTCAATCTGCATCGTCTTCGTCCTACGCCTGCGCGCCGTCGGCGGCCGGTGCGCCGACGAGCAATGCCCCCGGATAGGCCACACCCTCCGGACGCGGCTTCTTGATCGCGTCGCGCACCGTCACCCAGCCATTCTTGCCGCCGGGGATGGAGCCCTTGATCATCAGCAGACCACGCTCGGCATCGACCATCGCAACTTCCACATTGAGCGTCGTAACGCGGTCTTGGCCCATGTGGCCGGCCATTTTCTTGTTCTTGAACGTCTTGCCCGGGTCCTGGCGGTTGCCGGTCGAGCCGTGGCTGCGGTGGCTGACTGACACGCCATGGCTGGCCTCCAGGCCGCGGAAGTTCCAACGCTTCATGGCACCGGCAAATCCCTTGCCCTTGCTGATGCCACAAACGTCGACCTTCTGGCCGACCAGGAAATGCTCGGCCGACAGCGTGGCGCCCGGTTCCAGCATGGCGTCGGCGGCGACGCGGAACTCGACCAAGTGTGCCTTCGGCTCGACTTTTGCGGCGGCGAAGTGGCCCCGGTTCGGCTGCGTCACGTTCTTGACCTTGGCCACACCCCAGCCGAGTTGCACGGCATCGTAGCCGTCGCGCGCCTCGGTCCGCTGCGCCACGACCTGCAAGCGGTCGATGTGCAGGACCGTCACCGGAACATGTGTCCCGTCGTCCTTGAAGATGCGGGTCATGCCCAGCTTTTTAGCCAATAGACCGGTACGCATTCGTCTCGTCTTTCCCAGAGGGACGGGAGCGAACCCCGGTCCATAGCTGAATAAAAGCCTTAGAGCTTGATCTCGACGTCCACGCCGGAGGCCAAGTCGAGCTTCATCAGCGCGTCAACCGTCTGCGGCGTCGGCTCGACGATGTCGAGCAGGCGGCGGTGCGTGCGGATCTCGAACTGCTCGCGGCTTTTCTTGTCGACGTGCGGCGAGCGGTTGACGGTGAAGCGCTCGATGTGGGTCGGCAACGGGATCGGCCCGCGCACCCGCGCACCGGTCCGCTTGGCGGTGTTGACGATCTCCTTGGTGCTGTTGTCCAGCACCCGATGATCGTACGCCTTGAGGCGTATTCGGATATTCTGATTATCCATGATCAATCACTTCCAAGCCGGCCGAGCCGAACATTTACAGTCGCAAAGAGCGATAATCCCGCCCGGAGCACGGCCCCGGGCGTTCTCGATAATACGCTAGGTGGCGCCGATGCTCGCCACCACGCCCGCGCCGACCGTCCGACCACCCTCCCGGATCGCGAAGCGCAAGCCCTCGTCCATGGCGATTGGCTGGATCAGCTCGACTTCCATCGACACGTTGTCGCCCGGCATGACCATCTCGACCCCGTCCGGCAGCGTCACGATGCCGGTCACGTCGGTGGTGCGGAAGTAGAACTGCGGCCGGTAGTTGGTGAAGAACGGCGTGTGGCGACCGCCCTCCTCCTTGGTCAGGATGTAGCTCTCGGCCTTGAACCGCTTGTGCGGCGTGATCGTGCCCGGCTTGGCCAGAACCTGGCCGCGCTCGACATCCTCACGCTTGGTGCCGCGCAGCAACGCGCCGACGTTGTCGCCCGCCTCGCCCTGGTCAAGCAGCTTGCGGAACATCTCCACACCCGTGACCGTCGTCTTCACGGTGTCCTTCAGGCCGACAATCTCGACTTCCTCGCCGACCTTGACGATGCCGCGCTCGATGCGGCCGGTCACCACCGTGCCACGGCCGGAGATCGAGAACACGTCCTCGATCGGCATCAGGAACGGCTTGTCGCGCGGCCGATCGGGCTGCGGGATGTAAGCATCGACGGCGGCCATCAGCTCCAGCACCGCCTGCTCGCCCAACTCCGGCTGCTTGTCTTCCAGCGCGCAGACGGCCGAGCCCTTGATGATCGGAATGTCGTCGCCGGGGAACTGGTAGCTCGTCAGCAGTTCGCGCACCTCCAACTCGACCAGTTCCAGCAGGTCGGGGTCGGCGATGTCGCACTTGTTGAGGAACACCACCAGCGCTGGCACGCCGACCTGGCGAGCCAGCAGGATGTGCTCACGAGTCTGCGGCATCGGGCCGTCGGCGGCCGACACGACCAAAATCGCGCCATCCATCTGGGCGGCGCCGGTGATCATGTTCTTCACGTAGTCGGCGTGGCCCGGGCAATCGACGTGCGCGTAGTGCCGGTTCTTGGTCTCGTACTCGACGTGCGCGGTCGAGATCGTGATGCCGCGCGCCCGCTCCTCGGGAGCCTTGTCGATCTGGTCGTATGCCGTGTACGTGGCACCGCCGGACTTGGCGAGGATCTTGGTGATCGCGGCCGTCAGCGACGTCTTGCCGTGATCGACGTGGCCGATCGTGCCGATGTTGCAGTGCGGCTTGTTCCGCTCGAATTTCGCCTTGGCCATCGTCGTTCTCCGTGCCCGCTCAGGTCGTGATCAGGGTGTGGTCGTAAAAACTTCAGTGTTACCAGCGGTAGTGGCTGAACGCCTTGTTGGCTTCGGCCATCCGGTGGGTGTCCTCGCGCTTCTTCACCGCCGAGCCGCGGTTGTTGACCGCGTCCAGCAGCTCGTTCGACAGCCGGTCTTCCATCGTGTGCTCGCCGCGCTTGCGGGCGCTGTCGATGATCCAGCGGATCGCCAACGCCTGACGCCGCTCGGTGCGAACTTCGACCGGCACCTGATAGGTGGCGCCGCCGACCCGACGGCTGCGGACTTCCACGGCCGGCTTCACGTTGTCCAACGCCTCATGGAACATCCGCACCGGATCGGCCGCGTTGCCGCCGCGCTTCTTCATCACGTCGAGCGCGCCGTAGACGATCAGCTCGGCGGCCGACTTCTTGCCGTCGTACATCAGCGCGTTCATGAAACGGGTGACGACGGTGTCGCCGAACTTCGCGTCCGGCAGGATGTCGCGCTTGGTGGCGCGGTGACGACGGCTCATGTCGCGCTTCCCCTACTTCGGCCGCTTCGCGCCATACAGCGAACGGCGCTTGCGGCGCTTCGGCAAACCCTGGGTGTCCAGCACGCCGCGCAGGATGTGGTACCGCACGCCGGGCAAGTCTTTCACGCGGCCACCACGGATTAGGACGACGCTGTGTTCCTGCAGATTGTGGCCCTCGCCAGGGATGTAGCTCACCACCTCGAAGCCGTTGGTCAGCCGCACCTTGGCGACCTTCCGGAGCGCTGAGTTCGGCTTCTTCGGAGTAGTCGTGTAGACACGGGTGCAGACGCCGCGCTTTTGCGGGCAGCCCTGCAACGCGGGCACCTTGTTGCGCTTCGGCGCGGGCTCGCGGCCGTTGGCGATCAGCTGGTTGATGGTCGGCATACTCGATCGTCCTCGTTCCGTCGGTTCGTCCACGCCAGTTCGCCATGCACACGGGACGACCCCGGACGCATGGCTCTCGGCGACGCATGTGGCCTGAGCGGACCGATCCGGTCCGCGGCGCCGCACGCTGAATGCCTGCAACTAAAAGACCCGGGGCGGCGACCGAGCGCTGTTCCGGAGGCCGGGGTCTACGGGGGGCACCAGCATGAGTCAAGCCCGCGACAAGTCATTGCGGCCACAAACACAGAAGGGCCGGCGCACCGCCGACCCTTCCGTATCAACCCAACAGTAAGCGAAAGCTATTCGGCCGCGATTTCGCCTTCCGTGACGCTCGACACATCCGCCGCCGGAGCCGGCAAGGCCGGTGTCTCCGGGCGGATCGCCACACCCCGCACCGGCTCGCGGCCGGCCGCGATGGCGCGCAGCTTGTTCATCACGCTGCCGGTGCCCGCCGGGATCAGGCGGCCGACGATGACGTTCTCCTTCAGGCCCATCAGCGTATCGACCTTGCCCGCCGTCGCGGCCTCGGTCAGCACCCGCGTCGTCTCCTGGAACGAGGCGGCGCTGATGAAGCTGTGGGTCTGCAGGCTGGCCTTGGTGATGCCCTGCAGCACCGGCATCGCCACCGCCGGCCGCTCGCCCTCCCGCTCGCGCTTGTTGTTCTCCGCCTCGAACTCGAGCCGGTCGATCTGCTCGCCCATCAGGTAGGTCGTGTCGCCCGGCTCCAGCACCTCGACCTTCTGGAGCATCTGCCGGACGATGACCTCGATGTGCTTGTCGTTGATCTTCACGCCCTGCAGCCGGTAGACGTCCTGGATCTCGTTCACGAGGTAGTCCGACAACGCGGGCACGCCCAACACCTTGAGGATGTCGTGCGGCACGCGCGGCCCGTCGACCAGCGGGTCGCCGAGACGCACGAAGTCGCCCTCCTGCACCGAGACGTGCTTGCCCTTCGGGATCAGGTACTCGCTCTCCTCGCCGGTCTCGTCGTTCTTCACGATGATGCGGCGCTTGGCCTTGTAGTCCTTGCCGAACTCCACCCGACCGTCGTTCTCGGCGATGATCGCATGGTCCTTCGGCCGCCGGGCCTCGAACAGCTCGGCCACGCGCGGCAGGCCGCCGGTGATGTCGCGCGTCTTGCTGCCCTCGCGCGGGATGCGCGCCAGCACGTCGCCGGCCGCCACCTGCGCCCCGTTCTCGACCGACAGGATCGAGTCCGGCGACAGGAAGTACCGCGCGTCGGTGCCGTTCGGCAGCCGCAGCACCTCGCCCTTGTCATCCTTCAGCTGCAACCGAGGGCGTAAATCCGCACCCCGGGTCGCCTGCTTGTAGTCGACGACCACCTTGGACGTCAGGCCGGTCACGTCGTCGACGCGCTCGACCAGGGTGACACCCTCCATCAGGTCAAGGTACTCGACCTTGCCGGCGCGCTCGGTGATGATCGGCAGGGTGTACGGGTCCCACTCGGCCATCTTCTGCAGCCGCGTCACCGTCGCCCCGTCGTCCACCAGCAACCGGGCGCCGTACGGCACGCGGAAGCGCGCGCGCTCGCGGCCATTCGGGTCGACCAGCACGATCTCGCAGTTCCGGCTCATCACGACCGCCGCGTTGGAGCTGTTGATGACGACGACGCGGTTGTTGATCGCCACCGTGCCGTCGTGGCTCGCCTCGACGCTGCTGACCTCGGCACCGCGCTGGGCGGCGCCGCCGATGTGGAACGTCCGCATCGTCAGCTGCGTGCCCGGCTCGCCGATCGACTGCGCCGCGATCACGCCGACTGCCTCGCCGATGTTGACCGGCGTCCCGCGCGCGAGGTCACGGCCGTAGCAGTGGCCGCACACGCCGACAGTCGCCTCGCAGGTCAGCACCGAGCGGATCTTCATCTGCTCGACGCCGGCCTTCTCGATCCGCTCGGCCTGCTCCTCCTCGATCAGCTCGTTGGCCCCGAGCAGCAGTCCGCCGCCGGCCGGATCGAACACGTCCTCGGCCGTGGTGCGGCCCAGGATGCGCTCGGACAGGCTCGCCACCACCTCGCCGCCGTCCATCACGGCGCGCACGAACAGGCCGCGCTCGGTCCCGCAATCCTCGTCGACGATGATGCAATCCTGCGCCACGTCCACCAGACGCCGCGTCAGGTAGCCCGAGTTGGCCGTCTTCAACGCGG
>JAABUX010000690.1_pt1 | contig 55613 bp, 47 predicted proteins | sample 5561851 | NCBI WGS metagenome assembly JAABUX01 (sample SAMN10711883, study PRJNA513361) | rock metagenome | isolation source: Antarctica rocks | place: Antarctica: Victoria Land, Richard Nunatak red sandstone | collected 2016-01-03
CCGCCGTGCTGCACTTCGACCGCGAAGTCGAGCTTCTCGAAGATTTGACCCCGTCCAAGCCGAAGCTGCGCGAGGCGCTGAACCAGCTCGGGCCAACGCCCGAAAACAACGACGGCGGCAGTGACGGTCACCATCGCGGTGGAGGCACGCAGCTCTATGACTCGATCTATCTTTCGGCGAACGATCTGCTCGCGAAACAGACCGGGCGTAAAGCCATCATTGTTCTGAGCGATGGCGAAGATCGCGGCAGCAAGGAAACGCTCGCTGAAGCGGTGGAAGCAGCGCAAAAGGCCGAAGCCGAGGTGTACACGATTTACTTCAAGGGTGAGGAGCCGCACTCGGGTTTCAGCAATGGTGACCCTGGACAGGGTGGGGGCGGACGGCGCGGGGGCATGGGCTATCCGGGAGGCGGCGGCATGGGGTACCCGGGAGGCGGCGGCATGGGGTACCCCGGCGGCGGTCGCCGCGGTGGGCAGCAGCCGACGAGCGAACCGCACGTGGATGGCAAGAAGGTCATGGAGCAAATCGCGGATGAAACCGGCGGCCGCTTTTTTGAAGCGAAAAAGAAGGAGAATTTCGATGCCATCTATAAGGAGATCGCCGATGAGCTGCGCCAGCAATACCTGCTCGGCTATACGCCAGACACGGCAAGTCAGGGCGACGGGTTCCACCGTATCTCGCTCGTGACCAAAAAGAAGGACCTCTACGTGCAGACCCGCGAAGGCTACTACGGCAACGGCGGAACCACGTCGAACTCAGGCGCGAAGGGGAATTAGCTCTCGCGCAACCGGATGGGGCCTCGCACCAGCGCCGCATACGCCAGGGCGCCCCCGAGCGTAACGCCCGAGCACAGCAGCAAGGCCAGCCGGAACGAGTGCGTCCGGTCCAGCAGCGCGCCCGTGATCCACGGCGCGACCGAAGCCACCAGGAACGAGCCGAAGTTCTGGATCGAAGCCACCGTCGCGACCCGGCCCGGAGGCGCCGCGAACTGCGCAACGCCCCACGCCGCCGTACCCGCGACGTGCACGCAAAACAGCGCCCCGCCGATCAGCAGCACCGCGGAACGGGTCGATGCAGCATCCGCGACAAAAGACGTGAAGCCCGCGGACAGCACCATGCCGGCCAGGATCAGCCAACGGCGGCAACGCAGCGGGTCATGGCCGGCGCGCACCAGGGCATCGGCAACCAGGCCGCTGCCGAACATCCCGCACGCTCCCAGAAGGAACGGAACCGCCGCAAGCAGACCGGTGCGCGCAAGCGAAACGTGCCGAGCTACCTCCAGGTAGCCCGGCAGCCACGCCATGTACAGCCACGCCGTGTAATTGATGCCCGAAAAGCCGAGCAGCATACCCCACATAACCGGGCTCCGAAAAAGACCCAACCATTCACTGACGAAACCAGGGGCGAGCGGACCGGATACCGGTGAGTCGGACCCTCCAGCACTCGGGGTCAGATTGTGATTGACTGGGTCGCGATAGAGCGGAAACCAGGCCAGCGCCAGCAGCACACCCAGACCGCCCAGCACCGTGAACATCACGCGCCAGCCCGCATGGAGCATCAGCAATGTGAGAATCGGCGGCGCGACCGCCTGGCTCAGCATTGTGGACGCATTCATCAGCCCGGTCGGCCAGCCGCGATCCTCCGGTGGAAACCAGCCCTCGATCGACTGCACTCCCGCGGCAAAAAACGGCGCCTCACCCACACCCAGCAGCAGTCGCAGCGGAACGAATTGCCCGAAACTGCCGACCAATGCCGTCGCCGCCTGCGCCGCCGACCACAGGAGCAGCCCGGCTCCGAGCAGCACTCGCCCACCGAATCGATCGAGCAGACTACCCACCGGCACCTGCGCCAGCCCATAGGCAAGCGAAAACAGCGACAGCAGCGCGCCGATCTGCATTCCTGAAAAGTGAAGCTCCGCCCGAATCGGCCCGTTCGCGATGCCCAGCGAGCCGCGATCGAGAAAATCCACCACGCCCGCGCAGAACAGCAGCGCTACCGCCCGTCGTCCGAAGCGGAGCCGGTCATGCTTCAAGTGTGCGGAAGTTTCGGGCATGCAACCAGATGTTAAAGAATTACGGGCGCTTGCGCTGGTAAACTTATGCCTGCCATGCCTACGAAAAAAGAGCTCCTCACCCATCCCATCCAGCAGTTTGACATCAAGCAGCACGATGTCGTCGCCCTCGTCGATGCCATGCAGCACATGGCCTACAGCTCCCGTGACCTTGCCCGGGCAGCCTCTATCTACGAGCGCATGCTGCGGGATCGAGAGTGCGGCGTCATCCTGTGCCTGGCCGGCTCGCTGATCTCGGCTGGACTGCAGCAGATATTTATCGACCTGATCCGCAACAAGATGGTCGACGCCATCGTCTCGACCGGCGCGAATATCGTCGACCAGGATTTTTTCGAGGCGCTCGGTTTCCGGCACTGGATCGCGGACGAACTCTACAAGCAGGGCACCGAGGACGCGACCCTGCGCGAGCTGATGATCGACCGCATCTATGACACGCTGATCGATGAAGAAGAACTGCGCATCTGCGACGAAACAACAGAAAAGATTGCAAACTCGCTCCAGCCTCGCCCCTATAGTTCACGTGAATTCATCCGTGAGATGGGCGCGTATCTCGAAAAAGAAGGCCGCACGCCGGAGAAGGGCAATCCCGACTCGATCGTCTACGCGGCCTATCAGGAGGACGTACCGATCTTCGTCCCGGCATTTTCGGATTGCTCGGCCGGCTTCGGCCTGGTCGCGCACCAGCATGCGCGCCAAGGCAAGCCGATGGTCTCGCTCGACTCGGCGAAGGATTTTTACGAGCTAACTCAACTCAAAATCGCCAATCCAAGCACCGGCCTGCTGATGATCGGCGGCGGTGTGCCCAAGAATTTCGCACAGGACATCGTGGTCGCGGCCGACATCCTCGGCATGGACGCCCCCATGCACAAGTACGCGATCCAGGTCACGGTGGCCGACGTGCGCGACGGCGCGCTTTCGTCGAGCACGCTCAAGGAAGCCAGCTCCTGGGGCAAGGTCGACACCACGTTCGAGCAAATGGTGTTCTCGGAAGCGACGCTCGCGGTGCCGCTGATCACCGGCTACGCCTACCATAAACGTGCCTATGAAGGGCGCGCAGGCAAGCGGTTCGCGCGGGTGCTCGATCCGGTCACGGCCTGATGTGCTTGCACCATAGGCGCAGCGTTTGCTCCTGAAATTCAGAAGGGCCTCCCAGAAAACAGGAGGCCTTTTGCGCGTCCTGCAAAAAATTGCGGAGCTACGTTCGTCCCTACACAAAAGTCACGTGCCGAACAAGATTTCCACTAGCCAAGTGTCTCTATTTCAGATTATGTTTTGGCTCTATTCAGATCGCCTGTTCAGGATGTCCCAAACGAGTCCTGACAGGCGATCGGTAACGCGCAACTGCAAGGGAGCACACGAAGTGTCGCTTTTTCTCCAGGTATACGGTGGTTGTGGACTTGCCACCCTTATCGGCTTCCTGGCACTATGCCGCAACTCCGCTTCGCGGGTGCGGCATGGGCAGCCAAGCCAGACAACGCAAATGTCTGGGGAGCAATCCATCTCTCATTGAACCCTCAAGACCCCCTGCATTGCCACAAGCCATGCGTTTCGGAAAGCCGCCCACGGGCGGCTTTCTCTTGTTTTCAGAATTTGAAGTCCAGAGCTAAAAGATGTGGTGCTCTTCCTCGTCTGTCTCGGGCGCTTGCGCGGAGCCTACGTACCTGGTGTGCTGCTGCTCATGCATCGCGGCGACCTGGGTTGCCTGTTGCAGCCTGGCCACGGTCTGCCAGTTGTCGCGTCGCGGGCGCTCAGCAATAAATGGAGGCAGTTCCATTGCCAGAAACCGGCCCAGGCACTCGACGTACGGCTCATACAACGAACGCATTTCATTCAAGCGTTCGAGCGAGCCGGCATCGCGGGCGACGCGGGTGCCGGCTTGGCAAAGCAAGTCATGCAAATGAGCGAAGGCGCCGGGCGGCAGACGATCCTGCCTGGGTGCCACGGGTTCAAGGTGGAATACCTGCGAAAGATCCACCACCGCATGCCGAGCCATGGCGAAGGTAAGCTGCGCCTGGCGTCCGGGCAAATCCTGCACGGACGCGACCATGAGCGCGCAGGTGTCTAGCACGGCGCATAATGCGCTCAGCCAGCTCTGGTTGGTGTGCTGCGAGCGAAAGTAGCAGAGCAGCGGGTAGGAGATGTGACTCTCCAGCAGCTCCGCAGCCCAGCGCTCCCACTCTTCCAGAAGCGTGGTCAACGCATCCCCACCACCTTCAAAAGCATGGCGCCGCATCAGCTCCGCCGCGGAAGGGGGCGAGCCGGCGCGCGCATCCAGCATGGAGATATTGACTTCACGTCGCGAGAACGCGTTGTACAGCACCGGAAAATACCCGAGAACCAGTGCCACAAAGCCCAGGCCTGTGCCTGCCTCAACCACAGTGAGCTCGCGAACGATCCGGGAGTGCGGCAGCACATCGCCCAGGCCTAGTGTAAACAGCGTCGTTCCGCTTACATAAAGGTCGGACCGCAGCCCAGGGTGCGCGAACATCGGGTCAGAGATGGGCGAACCCGCGCCGTAGAAGCAAAAGCCGAACCCAAGGACGAGGAACAACGCCCAGAGCGCTACCAGAAAAACCAGCGAAAACGGGCCGTAGACGGAAAGCAGCGTTTCGCGGCGCCGTGCACCGCGGACAAAGCCGACCATCCAGCACCAGGGCTTCCAGGTCGCGACGTAAAACGCCCGCGTCAGGCGGAAATGACCGCTTGGCCGACGCGGCAGGATCACAGTTTGAAATGCATCAAGCAATACCAGCAGGATGCATACGACTCCGGCGATTGCGGCGAGTACGTGCATAGGGCATAAAGATGCAGGTGGGGAGCCGGAAGCGTCAAGCGAATCGCGAGCCGGGGCTCTACACTGGAGGTGTAAAGGACGAGACTGCCATGACAGAGCTGGGTCGATCACTAGCGGGGCTGGGGCTGCTGCTCCTGGTGGCAGGCGGGTTATTCCTGCTGGCCGGTAGGTTTGGATGGCCGCTGGGCCGGCTGCCGGGCGACCTGCACTGGCGCGGGCGGCACACGCAGATCTTCGCCCCGCTCGGAACCTCGCTGCTGCTGAGTCTTCTTCTCTCTTTGGTACTCGCCCTGCTCAATCATTTTCGGCGCTAAGCAGTTGTAAACTCGAAAAGGTGAGTGCCCCCGATCCAGCGACGCAGCTCCCTCCCGGCCGACGACCGCAGAAGTCTCCGCGCCCGGAGACAAGAGAGGAAGCATCCCAGCTTGGATTCTTTTTTGAAGAAACACTGGCACAGGTGACCGGGACCGAGGCGCCCGCACGTGCCGGCGTAAAAGCAGTCGTCATGCAGCGCAAAAAAAAACGCCTGGACACGCTGCCGGCCTGGGCCCGGGCCGCCATGCCACCCGACCTCACTCCACTTGTCAACGAAGAGCTAGTATCGGAACCGGACGAGCCGGTACGCAAAGTCTGGTGCGTTGCCGACCTGGTCAGCGAAGTGCGCACCCATATCGAGCAGGCCTACGCCGACCTGTGGGTACGCGGCGAAATTTCAAACCTTCGCGCCGCTCCCTCCGGTCACATTTATTTCACCCTGAAGGACGGCGATGCCCAGCTGCCCGCCGTGCTGTTCCGCAGGCAGGCGCTAGCCTTGCGCTTCCGGCCCGAAGACGGGCTGGAGGTGCTGCTGCGTGGGCGAGTCTCCGTGTACGAGCAGCGCGGGCAGATGCAGCTTATTGCCGAGTACCTCGAGCCGGTCGGCGCGGGATCGCTGCAGGTCGCGTTTGAGCAGCTCAAAAAGAAGCTCGAAGCCGAAGGCCTGTTTGCGATGGATGGCAAACAACCGCTGCCCGCGTACCCGCACTGTGTCGGCATCGTGACTTCGCCCACAGGCGCGGTGATTCGCGACTTCCTGAACGTTGCCGGGCGACGCCATGCAGCGCTCGATGTGCTGCTCTACCCCGCTGTCGTGCAAGGCGAGCAGGCAGCGGCGGAAATCGCAGCAGGCATCGCCTACTTCAACCAGGCGCGAAATGTGGACGTCATCGTGATCGCGCGCGGCGGCGGATCGCTCGAAGACCTGGCCCCGTTCAACAGTGAGCGAGTCGCGCGGGCTATCGCGGCCTCTGCCCTGCCTGTTGTCTCTGCCGTAGGGCACGAGACGGACTTCACCATTGCCGACTTCGTCGCGGATCTGCGCGCGCCTACGCCCTCGGCTGCGGCGGAGCTGATTACAGCGGCGCAACACCGGGTAGAAGAACATGTAGACGCGCTGCGCGCACGGCTGGGCCGGGCTGCGCGGTACCGGCTTGCGATCGTGCAGCAGCGCTTTGGAACACTCTCTATCAACGCAAGTTTTGCACGTTTGCGCGACAGCCTCGGACGGCGCGAGCAGCGGGTCGACGAACTTCGCTTCCGGCTGGAGCGAGCGCAAAGCTCCGCGGTTCGCAAGGCCTCGCATCGCGCGGGGACTGCCTCGGCAGCGCTGCTGCGCCAGGACGCGACCCATCGTCTGCGCATCATGCGGGAGCGCTTTCTCGCTTTGCAGTTGCGGCTCGAGCGCGCCGCCGGGCAGAAGGTTGCGGGTACGCGGCAGGGACACGGGCGTGTGGCGCAGGCGTTCGCCCGCTATGACGCAACCCAAAGCCTGCGACGCATGGACGAGAGAGTATCGGCGATGCAAAACCGGTTGACACGCGCCCAGCTGACTCTGTTGGGTGCGGCAAACCACGGGCACAGCGTGGCCAGGCGAGCGCTGGAATCGCTGTCGCCATTGGCTGTGCTGGGTCGCGGGTATGCTCTTGTCTTCGCTGCCGATGGTTCGCTGGTGACGCGCACCGAAGCTACTGGTATTGGCGATGAGATCCAGGTGCGGCTCGCTTCCGGCAGTGTCGGAGCGACGGTCACCAGCAAGCAGAGAACTGAGGGCGGATGAGAAAGCTTTTTGGAACAGACGGTATTCGGGCGGTGGCAGGCAAAGCGCCCCTGAACAGCACAACAATCTTTGCAGTGGGCGAGGCATTGGCGCACACGCTCAAAGCGCACCACCCTATCCCGCGTGTGCTGCTGGGCATGGATACGCGCGAAAGCGGGCCGTGGATCGCACAACTGCTGCATGCCGGGCTCGTTTCAGGTGGAGCCATGCTCGCCAACGCAGGCGTGATCACGACGCCTGCCATTGCGTATCTTGCGCGCAAGTTCGGTTTCGCCGCCGGCGTCGTTATCTCCGCGTCGCATAATCCGTGGACTGACAATGGCATCAAGATTTTCGGCGGCAACGGCTATAAACTGCCCGATGCGGACGAGCTTGCCATTGAGTCGGAGATATTCTCACGCCTTGGCGCGGGCGGTCCAGTTTCCAAACGCGAGCTGCCCGCGGCCGACGCGGTCTATCGGCACGATTACGAGAGCTTCCTGCGCAGTGCCGTGCCGGGGCTTGCGCTGGACGGCATGCATATCGTGCTCGACTGCGCGAACGGCGCTGCCTCCGCAATTGCGCCCGAGCTGTTCGCAACACTCGGCGGCCGCATCGAGCTGACCCACGCCGCGCCGGATGGGCGCAACATTAACGAAGCATGCGGCGCGCTGCACCCCGAAGTCGTCGCGCGCGAAGCGAAGGAGCGCGGCGCAATGCTGGGCATTACGCTCGATGGCGATGCGGATCGTGCGCTGTTTGCCGACGGCGCGGGCCGGGTTATCAATGGCGATGCCGTACTGCTGATTGCAGGGCGCGCGCTTAAGGCGCAAGGGCGGCTGGCGGGCGATACCGTTATAGCGACCACCATGTCAAATATGGGGCTGGAAGCTGCGTTCACCCGCGACGGCATCCGCATGCTGCGCGCGCCGGTCGGCGACAAATACGTTTTGGAGATGATGCAGCAGCACGGAGCGGCGCTCGGCGGCGAGCAGTCCGGGCACATCCTGTTTCCGCATCTCGCCACGACCGGCGACGGCCTGCTTACCGCGCTTGTACTGCTCGACATCCTGCGGCGTAGCGGGGAGGGCCTTGAGGAGCTGTTGAGCGATCTTAAGACATTTCCGCAGGTGATCATCAATGTGCGCGTGCGCGAAAAAAGGCCACTGCATGAGCTCCCCACCATTGCCGTAGCCATCAGCGATGCGGAGCGGGTTTTGGCCGGAAGCGGCCGCGTCGTGATTCGCTATTCTGGCACGGAAGCGCTGGCGCGGGTGATGATCGAGGCGGAGTCGGAAGAACTGATGCACCAACACGCCGAGCGCATCGCCGACGCGATCCGCTGCGAACTCGGCGCGCCGTAGATCATCCTGAGCATGGGCATCGGCGGATCGCGCCGTTACTCATCCATCTGCTGCCAGAGCCAGTCGAGATCGAGAAACATGGGCGAGTCCACCGCCTGCAGCCGCGTCGTCTCGCCGTTGCGCCACGAGCCTCGCTCCCACACCTCACCGGTACGTGCGTCAGGATCAATCAGCCATATATTGCGGACGCCCATCGTCTCCAGATCAGCCGCGCTGCGCTTCAGGTCTTTGTAGCTGTCGGTTGGTGAAAGCACCTCGATGGCGATCAGCGGTGGCCGCGTGAGAGCGCCTTTTTCGCGGTTACCTGCAAACACAACGACAAAGTCCGGCAGTCGCACGTGTTCGGGGTCGACTTGTGTACGGGTCTCCACGGCGAACCGAATGACCCACTCTTTCCGGTGCTCATAGAACCAGACTGAGAGGAAAGCTTGCACTTCTCCGTGCGCTAAAGTGACCACCGGCTTCTGCTTCAACTCACCGTCGAGGTACTCGACATCAGGGTGATAGCTGGTCTGTAGATACTCGTCGATAGAGACCCGTGTTGCCGTTGTCATGGAACACCTCTTTTACACAGTTTAACCCTGGGCTGCTTACAAATCGCGCCAGTTCTCGCCTAGCTCGGCATCGGCAACGATCGGCACGCTCAACTCGATCACGTGTTCCATTTCATTCTTCACCATTGCGCGAATCTCTTCCGCCTCATCCTCCGGCACGTCGAACAGCAGCTCGTCGTGCACCTGCAGCGTCATGCGTGCTTTGCGCTTTTCGTCCGCGAGCCGTTTGTCGATGCGAATCATCGCGATCTTAATCAGATCGGCAGCCGTGCCCTGCAGTGGCGTGTTGACAGCAGTACGCTCGGCAAACCCGCGCAGATTCGCGTTGCGGCTCTGAATATCGGGAATCGGTCGTGAACGCCCGAAAAGCGTGCGCACACGCTGCTCGGCGCGCGTTTCCTCAAGTACGCGATCGATGTAGGCGCGCACCCCGGCATAGCGCTCGAAGTAGCGGTCAATGTAAATGCGCGCCTCTTTCTGATCGATGCCAAGATTGGCCGCGAGCCCGAATGGCGAAATACCGTACACGATACCGAAATTGACAGCCTTGGCGCGGTTGCGCGTTTCCTTTGTCATCGCTTCCGCCGGCACGCCAAAAACCTCGCTCGCCGTGAGCGTGTGGATGTCCCCATTCGTCTGATAAGCGTGCACCAGCAGCGGGTCCTGTGAAAAATGCGCCATCAGTCGCAGTTCAATCTGCGAGTAGTCGGCGGAGAGCAGCAGGTGTCCGGGCGACGCGATAAACGCCGCCCGTATCTCGCGCCCCAGCTCCGTTTTGATCGGGATGTTCTGCAGGTTCGGGTTGGTCGACGAAAGCCGTCCGGTTGCCGTACCGACCTGGTTGAACGTGGTGTGCACACGACCCTCGCCGTCAGCGAGCAGCGGCAGCGAGTCGACGTAATTCGACTTGAGCTTGGCCAGCTGCCGGTACTCGAGCACCAGGCGCGGCACGGCATTGAGCTCTGCTAGCTCTTCCAGAACATCCTGCGCGGTGGATACCACCTTGCCTTTGCCGTACTTCAGCGGCTTCGGTAGATCCATCTTGTTGAACAGCACATCCCCAAGCTGTTTGGGCGAGTTGATGTTGAAGCGGTGCCCTGATTGCGCAAAAACCTCCTCGCTGACCCGAGCCATCTCGCTCGTCAGTTTCGCGTCCATCTCGCGCAAAACGCCCAAGTCAACCCGCACACCAACGTGCTCCATGCGCAGCAGAACAGGCACCAGCGGCAAGTCGATGGTCTCGTAAATCTCTTTCAGTTCGGCGCGTTCGATGTCGTCGCGCAGCACCGGAGCGAGCTTGTGAATCGCGTGCGCGGCTTCGGGCAGAGTTTCCTCGCCCTGCTCCTGCAACGGCTGATTGCTGAACCGCGCCGCGACATCCGCAAGCCGGTGCGTGGAGTGGGTCGGGTTCACGAGATAGGAGAACAGCATCAAGTCATCGTGCGCGCCGCGCAGTGTGATGCCCTGCCCGTTCAGCACGCGCAGCGCTCCCTTCAAGTCGTGCACCTGCTTCGGCACGGACTCATCTTCGAGCAATTCACGGATCGCTTGGACATCCATAAGCAGCGCCAGCTCGGGTTCGGCAGCGACGCCCACTCGGCATCCTCTCGCAGGCTTGGCTACCGGCACTTTTTCTTCCGTAACAGCCGGAGTTGCAGCGAAATCGAGCATCATTGTGCGCAGCTCCGGCTCGCGCTCCTCTGCGGCTTCGGTTTCTTTTTCGCTTACCTGTTCGGCTATCTGTTCCAGCTCGCTCGCCTCGACGGCAAATGCAAAACCACGTATGCGGGCAGCGGCAGTGAACGCGTCAATCTGCTCGGGGCTGGGCTCCAACAGGTATTCAACCGGCACAGCTGGCGCTTCCGGCGCAAGCTCCTTGAGCAGCGTCGTGAACTCAAGCTCGAAGAAAAGCGCACGGCATGCAGCGAGGTCCGGCTCGGTGGTGCGCATGCGTTCGAGCTCGAGCTCGACCGGCACCCCCGTGTGAATCGTCACCAGTTCCTTCGAGAGCAGTACCGCATCGCGGTTGTTCTCAAGCGACTCGCGGTACCTTTTCCCCTTGACCTCGCTCGCGCGGTCGAGCGCGGCCTCGACCGTACCGAATTGCAGGATCAGATCGACCGAACCCTTGTCGCCGATCCCCGGTGCGCCGGGTATGTTGTCAATGGAATCACCACGCAAAGCCATCACGTCAATCACACGCTCGGGCGGCACGCCAAGCGCCTCCACAACCTTTTCGCGATCCAGGATCAGGTTGTCCTTCATCGGGTTCAGCACCTTTACGTGCTCGTTCACAAGCTGCAGCATGTCCTTGTCACTCGAAACAATAAACACGGGAATATTTTCAGCCGCGGCCTTCGCCCCAAGCGTCCCGATCACGTCATCGGCCTCAAACCCCTCGTGCTGCAGAATCGGAATATGAAACGCCTCAAGCGCGCGGCGGATGTACGGCAATTGCTGCGCGAGGTCGGGCGGCATGGCCACGCGGTTCGCCTTGTAGCCGCCGTAGTCCACCTCGTCGAACTGCTGCGTCTTCCCATTCCACTTGCGCGTGGTCTTCATGGTGCTCGCGCGCTCGTCGCGAAACACCGGCGCGCTTACGTCGAACACAGCCGCAAAGTACACAGGCGCAAAGTCGCGGCGCAGCTTGTTGATCATGTTGACGAAAACGTAGGTCGCCGCTGTAGGCACACCGGTGCGCGTGGACATGGGCCGCTGCCGTTGCATTACGTGGTAGGCGCGGAAGATGAACGACATGGCGTCGAGCAGGAAAATGGGCGATTTTGCGGCGGCTTCGGCTTGATTCTCGGGCGTGCTCATCACGGCTCAAGTCTATCGCTTGCCAACCCAGGGGTCACCCTGAGCGAGACCGGCAGCGACTCCGCCAAAGAATCCGCGATTCCCTTTCCCGCATATCAGCTCAGGAACATACAGTCGCCGTAAGAGAAGAACCGGTAGCGCCGGTCCACGGCATGCCGATACGCATCGAGCACGGCTTCGTAGCCGGCGAAGGCGCAAACCAGCATCAATAGTGTGCTTTGCGGCAGATGAAAATTGGTCAGCAAGCCGCTCACGACGCGGAACGAAAAACCGGGCGCAATAAAGATATCCGTCGCGCCGGAATGAGACGTAAGCGGCGCGCCTCCGGCGATACGGGCACAGTGCTCCAGCGTACGCACGGTGGTCGTGCCTGCCGCGATCACCCGCCGTCTATCCGCAAGTGCCCGGTTCACGGCATCGGCGGTGGCCGGCGGTAAGGTGTAGCGCTCGGTGTGCAGCTGGATTTCATCCAGTCGTTCCACACGCACCGGCTGAAACGTGCCCAATCCCACATGGAGCGTCACATACGCGATCTCCACGCCGCGTGCGCGGATTGCACCCAGCACCTCCGGCGTAAAGTGCAGCCCCGCGGTCGGGGCCGCCACCGAGCCCCGCTCTTCGGCATAAACAGTCTGGTAGCGCTCGCGGTCGGAGGGCGTGCTTAGGTCGTGCTCGCGATGGATATAAGGCGGCAGCGGCATCTGCCCGAGCGCGTCGAGCGCAGCATGGAAGTTCTCAACCGGGGCGAAGCGCAGCGTCCGTTCGCCAAACTCGCCATGCGCCGTAACCTCGGCCTCAAGCGTAGCGGGGCCTTCCGGGGGGAACAGCAAACGCTCCCCAAGCAGCACCTTGCGCCCGGGCCGAACCAGGGCTTTCCACTCGCCGGGCCGTTGTTCCTCCGTGAGCAACACTTCAATGCGCGCCGGCGCTTGCCCCGGCTGTGATTTCACGCTCAGGCGTCGCGCGAACAAACGCGCCGGCAGCACGCGGCTGTTGTTCAGCACCAGCAGGTCGCCGGCACGCAGTATTTCCGGTAGATCCGTAAACCGACGGTCCCCCAGCGCACCGGTCGCGCGGTCGACCGTGAGCATGCGCGCGCCCGAGCGTTCAGCGGGAGGCGCCTGCGCAATCAGCTCCGGCGGCAGATGGAAACTGTAATCGCGCACCAGCGCGGGAAAGCTCGGCTCAGCCATGGCGTGGTCTTGCCCAGTGTAGCTGCGTGGAGCGCGGCAGACCCACTTACCATCCCCTTTCGAGCCGTGCCAAAGCGTTGGCGCGCGCCCGTTCCAGCGTCGTATCGAGCGCCTGCCGGGTTCCCTCCAGGCTGTCGGCGTCGTCCTCCGGCGCCGGCACACTGCGCGCCCAGCTCACGACCACGCGCGTCCATGGCTTTGGGATAGCGAAGCGGTCCCACGAGCGCAGGGTCCAGGCGCGCTCCGGTAGCAGGTAGAAGCAGCCGATGGGCGATCCGGTGCGCTGCGCCAGCTTGACCGGCCCTAGCTTTGACTGAAAGGCAGGCCCGCGCGGCCCATCTGCGGTAAAAATCGCAAGCCCTCCGCGCTCCACCTCCGCCCGCAACGCCAGCAAGCCAGCCACTGCCCCGCGCGAGCTAGACCCGCGCACACTGCGAAACCCAAGTAGCCCGAGCGTGCGCGCAATCATCTCGCCATCGAACGAACGGCTAATCAGAATGCATGCGTTGTAGCGCCGGAAGTACCAACCCGCGCTGAAAGTGCACTGGTGCCAGAAACAGTAAATACCGCGCGCCGGAAGCGGCGCTGGCGCAGCGCCCTCCTCCGCGATGACCACAAAGCGAAGCGTCACCCCGATCAATGCGATCCACAGCGCGACAAAGCGCGAGACAACCGCCAGCAGGATGCGCTCGCGCAGCGAAAATGGCCGCCTTTCGGCCTGACCGTCCGTGCTCAAGCCCTTATTGTAGGCGGGTCAACTGGCGCGCAGCCACCGCAGCGCTTCCGGCAGAGTCGGCCGCTTGCCGTACATCAGGATGCCGATGCGGTAAATACGTGCGGCCAGCCATATCACCAGCGCGATCGACGCGAGCAGCAGCAGTACCGAAAGCGCCAGCTGCCACGCCGGAGGCTGCTGCGCACAGATACGCAGGTACATGATGATAGGCGTAAACGGAGGCAGCAACGAAAGCACGACGGAGGTCGTCGAGCCTGGATTCGCCAGCACATAGTTCATCATGAACACGGAAATCATAAGCGGTGCCACAATGATGAACGAGAACTGCTGCAACTCCTGTTCCGCACCCAGACGCGCGCCGATGCCCGCACTGATGCCGCTGTAGAACAGGAAGCCAAGCACAAAATAGACGAGAAAAAAGGCGATCTGCACAGGCCGGATGCCAAGCGAACCGAGCCCGTGCAATCCATAGGTGGACGCGATACTTGTCCCGGCGATGGCGCTCAAAAGGGCAAACCAGATCGCCACCTGTGTGAGACCCGCCGCGCCCACGCCCAGCAGCTTGCCCAGCATCAGCGAATCCGCGCTGGCGGCGGAAAGCAGCACCTCATAAATGCGCGAGGTTTTCTCCTGCACGACCGACCGGGCCACATTCATGCCGTAGATCAGGACCACAATGTAGAGCAGCATGACCAGCGCATACGCGCCGGCAAAGCTCCGTTCGCTGTCAGACGCGATCGCCTGCCCATGGCGGACCTGCTCGGTTTCGACGGGAACTCTCCTGAGCAGCCGTTCGGCCTCGCCCTGCGGAATTCCGCGCGCAAGAATCGCGGCGCGTGTGCCGGCGCGACTGAGCGCCGCCTGCATCATCGCGCCCGAGCCGATATCGGCCGACGACCCCGAAACGTACACCGCATGGGGCACCGCGGTACCGGGCTGCGGGTTCAGCAGCAGATAGCCATTCAGGTCCTTGGTTTCCACGCGTCGGTTCAGAGCGGTCAGCGCCGCCGGGTTTGCCGGGCTCACCAGTTCGACGCTTTGCGGCGCGTGATCCTGGGCACGCAGTTCCGCCGCGATACCCGCCGCCTGCTCGGCATCGTTCGAAACGATCGCAATCCGCTGATTTGCGTTTGCATGGATCGCAAACAGCACCATGCCGCCCAGCACCGCGCCTAGAAGAACCGGCGTCAGTAAGGTCGCCAGCAGAAACGCCCTGGAGCGCACCCGTTCGCAGTACTCACGCACGGCGACAAGCCATCCCTGTTGCAGGAGCAGCAAACCTTCGCTAGGCATCCACTTTCCCTCCTACGGTGCGCACGAAAATCTCCTCAAGCGACGGTTCCTTGAGCTCCCAATGAGTAATGGCCGCTCCCCCCGCGATCAGCTCTCGCAGCAGCGCCTGCGGATCGGCACCGGGAGCAAGGCGCAACTCCGTGTGCCCGGTAAACTGTTTTGATTCTGTAATCCTAGTGCCGATCGCGGCCCGAATCGCTGGATGCGCCAGCAGGCCGGCAGCATCGCCCTCGACGGCCAGCAGAATGCGTTCGCGCGGGTACCGGTTCTTGACCTCGCGCATGCCGCCTTCGAGCACCACGCGACCGCCGTCGATCAGCGCGATCGCATCGCAAAGCTTCTCCACCTGGTCCATGCGGTGCGTCGAGAACAGGACCGCCCGACCTTCGCGTTTCAGCTCCATCAGTGTGTCTTCCAGCAGCAGCGCATTTACGGGGTCGAGCCCCGAGAACGGCTCATCCATGATGATCAGTTCGGGCTCGTGCAGCAGTGTTGCGATGAACTGGATTTTCTGCTGCATGCCTTTGGAGAGCTCTTCGGTTTTCTTTGGCAGCGCCTCGGCGATGTGCAGGCGCGTGGCCCAGCGCTCCGCACGCGTAAAGAGTCGGCACGACTCAACCCGTGGAGTTGCCCCATGAAGATGAGCTGGTCGCGTACAGGCATCTTGCGGTACAACCCGCGCTCCTCCGGCAGATAACCGACTCGCCGCAGGCTTTGCCGGGAAAATGGCTGACCAAACAGCGAAACGCTGCCGCTGTCCGGCAAGGTGATCCCGGTAATCATGCGAATGCTGGAGGTTTTACCCGCGCCGTTGGGGCCTAGCAGGCCAAACATGGTACCCGGAGCGATCGCCAGGGACAGCGCATCGACCGCGACCTTGCTCCCGTAGCGCTTTGAAACGGCGTGCAGCTCCACCGTTGCATTCATGAAGAATCCTCGATGCCGGCGCCAGTGTAGCAAGCGCCCGTCGCCATGCAACTGGAAATCGAGAGCTGCTTCATTCGCGTTCCCATTACGGCATCCGTGTTCCCATTACGGTACGATCAAGCCAGAAATGTATCCGCTCGAAACTCCCCTGCAATTTGTCAAGGGCATTGGCCCGCGCATCGCCGAATCGCTCAAAGGCAAGGGCATCCTTACGATCGAAGACCTGCTGCACCGGCTGCCGTTCCGCTACGAGGACCGACTGCATCCCGTGTTGTTCTCCGAGCTGCGGGCGGGCGAAATGGCTTCGGTTATCGGCGAAGTGCGCGGCGGCATTCTTTTACAAACCAGCCGCATGCCCATTTTCGAGCTCACCGTCGGGCAGAACCTGCAAACGCTCAAGTGCATGTGGTTCCACGGAGCGTACCTGAAGGACAAGTACCAGCCTGGGCAGTGGGTCGTGGTCTACGGCAAAGTCGAGGCTTCACGCTCGGGTCTGGGCTCCGGTTCGGGCTTCAAGATGATCAATCCGCAGGTTGAATCGCTGCCTGAAAAAGCCGCTGAGAACGGAGAAGGCGAGCTGCTCGAAGTGGGCCGCATCACGCCAGTGTATGAAACGCTCGGTGGCAACCGCCTGCACACGCGCTGGCTCCGCCGCGTTATGCACGGCATCCTGACGGAGCTGGGCGAGACCGTGCCCGAAACATTGCCGCGCAAGCTGCTGGAGCGTTTGGCGCTGCCCGCGCGCGCGCGCGCCCTGCGCGAGGTACACTTCCCTCCCGCGGGTACGCCCATGACCACTCTTGCAAGCGCGCGTACACCGGCGCAGCAGCGGCTCATCTTTGAAGAACTGTTCTTCCTGGAGCTGGGCCTGGAGCTGAAGCGGCGTAAGGCGCGGGAGCAGAGCGGCATCCCGTTCGTGACCCATGACGCCGTGCGTAAGGCGTTGCGCAATGTGTTGCCGTTCCATCCCACCGAGGCGCAAAAAAAGTCGCTGGCCGAAATCGCCGAAGACATGCGCAAGCCCGCACCCATGCGCCGCCTGCTCCAAGGGGATGTCGGCTCCGGCAAGACGATTGTCGCTGTGCAGGCGATGCTGATCGCGATTGAGAACGGCTACCAGGCCGCGCTCATGGCGCCGACCGAAATCCTCGCTACCCAGCATTACCTGGCTGCGCGCAAGCTGCTGGAGCGCGCGAGCGAGGCGAGCGACAATGCCCGCAAGTACCGGGTCGTTCTGCTGACCGGCTCGCTCGACCCGGCACAGAAGCGCTGGAACCGGCAGCGCATCGCCAACGGCGACGCCGAGCTGGTCATCGGCACCCACGCGCTGATCGAAGACAAAGTCGACTTCGCCAACCTGGGTCTGGTGGTCGTCGACGAGCAACACCGCTTCGGCGTGATGCAGCGCTTCCGTCTGATGAAGAAGCCGGGCGCAGCGGAGCCGGACCTGCTCGCGATGACTGCCACGCCGATTCCGCGCACACTGGCGCTCACCCTCTACGGGGACCTGGAAGTCAGCGTGCTGAATGAGCTGCCGCCCGGCCGGACCCCCATCGTGACCCGCCAGGTCTCCGACGAGCGCGCTGACGAGGTATGGGAATTCGTCCGCAAGGAGGTCGCCCGCGGGCACCAGGCCTACATCGTGTATCCAGTGATCGAAGGGCCGAAAACCGACCAGCCGGAGCTTGACTTCTCGCCTGAAGAGCCGGTCTCAGTAAGGGTTGCTGCCCCGGCCAAAGCAGCCAAGCGCGCCGCGAAAAAAGCTGCGCCATTGTTCTCCAGCGCAGGCCTCCCTGAGCCGGTCGCTTCCGCCAAAAAAGCTAAAGAGCCGGCGCCCGAAGGCAAGAGTAATCTAAAATCCGCCACCGAAATGTATGAGGAACTGCGCCACGGCCCGCTGCACGGGCTGCGACTCGGGCTGCTGCATGGCCGTCTCCCCGCCGATGACAAGGAAGTCATCATGCGCCGGTTCGCGCGCGGCGAGATCGACGTCCTGGTCGCAACGACGGTCATCGAGGTCGGGGTGGACGTGCCGAACGCGACCACTATGGTCATCGAACACGCGGAGCGGTTCGGCCTGTCGCAGATGCACCAGTTACGCGGGCGCGTGGGCCGGGGCAGCGCAAAATCCTGCTGCATTCTCATGACCGGCGGCCGCCCGTCGGAAGCCTCGGCGGAGCGGCTGGCCGCCATGGTGCGCACCCAGGACGGTTTCGAACTGGCCGAGCTCGATCTCGAGCTGCGCGGCCCAGGTGAGTTCTTCGGCACCCGCCAGTCCGGCCTGCCTGACTTCCGCGTAGCTTCGCTTATTCGCGACCGCACCTTGCTGGAGCAGGCGAAAGCGGAGGCGCAGCGCTTTGTCGCCGACCCTGATGGCGAAGCGACCCCGGAGGAAAAAGCGGCGGTGTGGACCTCATTGCGGGAAACCTGGCAGCGCCGTTACGGGCTGGTCAATGCCGGCTAAATCCGCGGCACATGCATTGGCGGAACAACGCTACGCCGCCTCGCGCAGAGTGCCCGTCGCGCTGCCCAGAAAATCTTCGCTGCCCTCGGCCGTGTACACCGTTAAATGAACCCGCGCCACCGCGCTCTGCTCGCCTTCTCCGATGTGGCGGGTGCACTGGCACAACTCCGTCAATTGCCCGTGCGCTTCCCTGCTCAACTCCACGCCGATCGCCACCAGCAGGCTGTACATCTCGATCGAATGCGTCCGGGGAAACTCGAAATCGATGTCGACGCAATGCTCGCTGACTGCGCTGCGCGTCAAAACCCACCCGCCGCACGCAACAATCGCCCCGTCCAGCGTTGCCATCAGCGGCGCTGGCAGCGCTTCGCACATTCCTATCAATACCAGGTTCCATTCTGTAACTACCTCGATTGCCTGCTTTTCCTTCATGCATGCTTCATCGTCCAATCGCAGCGTTTCGGGAGGGTGACCCGGTCGATTTTTCGTTTTCGGCAGTATCACTTTGGTTCTCGGCTGGTAATCCTATGCTCTATATGGGAACAAACCGCTTGTGCGCTAGCATCGGGGCTGGCAGGAGAACAGCCATGGTGGTCGGACTCGGCACGGACCTGATCGAGGTAGAACGCGTACGAGCGTCGCTTGAGCGCTTTGGCGAGCGTTTTCTCGGGCGCGTGTTTACCGAGCGGGAACGCAGTTATTGCGCCGCCAAACGCCATCCGGAGCAGAGCCTGGCAGCCCGTTTTGCCGCGAAGGAAGCCGGCGCCAAGGCGCTCGGCACCGGCATCAGCCGTGGCGTGGGCTGGCAGGATTTTGAAGTGTGGAGACAGCCCGGGCAGCCACCCCGTTTGCTGCTGCATGGGCGCGCGGAGGAACTCGGGTCTGCTCTTCGCATCGCCCACAGCTCACTTTCGCTCACCCATACGGACCACTACGCGATGGCCATTGTCATTTTTGAAACGGAACAACCCCGGTAAGCGAGGCCGCTGCGGAGTCGCTGCAACGTCCGGCCGCTCACGAACATCCAAGCGAGATGCAGCAAATGGAGGATTACTCCAGTTCGCCGCCCCAAAAAGCATAACGAGGCGTAAGGGGTGGCGGCATTCTAGAATGCAGACATGCACGGGCTGCGGTGCACTCGCTGTTGCCGACCGCAGATGATACGTGCAGGGTACGTTCACAGATAAGGCGGCCCGCCGAGGCCGTCCACAAAGGAGCTTGTGCCGAGCCAGCAGGAAGTGCATTGGTCGCAACTGAAGGTAGGTGTGCTGGTGTTTGCCGCGCTCGTGGCGCTCACGGCACTGGTTTTTCTCATGTCGGGCAGCGGGGGCGGCGTTTTCACGCACAAACTCACCGTTCGGTCCTACTTTGAGGACTCGGCAGGGCTGAAGGTAGGTGGCCCGGTCAACCTGGAAGGCGTCACGATCGGCTCCGTGAAAGCCATTCGCATCGCGCCCGAGCGCAAGCTCACGCCGGTTGAGGTCACGATGAAGATCGCCGGCAAGTACGCCGACAATGTTCACCAGGACACGCAGGCGAGCCTTGAGACTATCGGCGTACTGGGCGATACGGTCGTCAACCTCAATAGTAAATCGGCGCAAAAACCGCCTATCGCCGAGAATGGCGAGCTGCCCACCAATGAAACACCCTCGCTGACCGACGTCATCAAATCGAGCCAGGGAACGATCGAGCAGTTCAACACCATTCTGGCCAAACTCGACAGCCTGGTCGATTCGCTGAACACTGGACGTGGTTCCATCGGGCAACTCATCAACAATCCCGACCTCTACAACCATGCCGTGACCGCGGTAACCCAGTTGCAGGGACTGGCCAATCAGATCTCGAGCGGCAAGGGCTCGATCGGAAAGCTGGTTAACGACGACACGTTCTATAACCGCGCTAACGATGCAATTACCCATCTCGACTCGGTGACGCAGCAGATCGACTCCGGCCAGGGTTCCATCGGACGCCTGATCAAGGATCCCTCGCTCTACAACAATCTCCAGCAATCAACCGCAAGCCTCAACCAGCTCCTTGCGGACGTGAACGCCGGCAAGGGCGGCCTGGGGCTGATCGTGAAGGATCCGCAGTTCGCCGGTAAGCTGAACGATACGGTGACCAGGCTCGATTCGATCCTTTCGCGAGCGGACAATGGCGAAGGCACACTCGGGCAGTTGGTGCGTAATCCCTCGCTGTATAACCACGCCGACGACACGATCGCGAACGCGAATCACCTGATTACGGCAATACGCGAGAATCCCAAGACCTATCTCACGTTTCACGTAAAGATTTTCTAGACGGGGGAGCGGCAAAGGATGGTAGCTTCATTCCGTCAGGTTCCTGAACGGAGTGTGAGCCATGTCTTTGCTTCGCTTTTTCCCTACTGCCTGCCTTCTCCTTACCGGGGTTTCCGCCCTGGGCCAAAATTTCGCGCCCGACACCGTGAAGAACGCCGCCCCGTCGCCGCCCAGGCCCATGCACAGTTTCGACCTGTCCTCGCTCGATAAGACCGCCGACCCTGCGCCAACTTTTACCAGTACGCCTGCGGCAACTGGCGCAAGAACAATCCCATTCCGCCCGATCAAGCCTCCTGGAGCAGCTTCGCGATTCTGGACCAGCGCGACCAATACCTGCTCTACAAACAGCTGGAGGCAGCTGCTGACGACCCGAAAACACCGTTGCAGCACCAGTACGGCGGCTATTTCGCAGCCTGCATGGACACCCCGGCCATCGATGGGCGCGGCGCGAAACCGGTCACCCCCTCGCTCGATGCCATCGCGGCACTCAAGGATAAAACCGGCATTGCCGAGCTCATTGGCGATACCCGCTACGATGTCGGCGGCTTTGTCGGGTTCAGCGATGAGCCCGACCAGAAAGACGCGACCCACTACATCGCCGCAGTTGACCAGAGCGGCCTTACCCTGCCCGACCGCGACTACTACCTGAGCACCGATGCGCACATGGTGGAGGTGCGCGCGAAATACCACGACTACATCGTGACACTGATGAAGCTCGCCGGCGACTCGCCCGATGCGGCGGAGAAAACCGCAACCGACGTGATGGAGATCGAGACCGCGCTCGCGAAAGCGAGCATGCCGCGCGAAGAGATGCGCGACCCCGACAATGTGTATCACCCCATGCCGGTCGCGGAGCTGACCGCGCTCACGCCGGCATTTCGCTGGCCTGCCTTCTTCACCGCGACGCAGGCGCCCGCATTCGCGCGGGTCAACGTTGCGCAGCCCGAGTTCTTCAAGGCGATGAACACGCTGATCGAGACAGAACCGCTGCCCGCGCTCCAGAATTATCTGCGCTTCCAGACCGTCGATGGCGCCGCTACCCGGCTTTCCAAGCCGTTCGACGAGGCGCATTTCGACTTCCACGGTAAGGTGCTGAACGGCCAGGCGGAGGAGGAAGCCCGGTGGAAGCGCTGCACCGCCCGCACCGATGGCGCGCTCGGCGAGGCTGTGGGGCAGGACTGGGTTAAGCAGAACTTTCCGCCGGAGGCCAGGCAGAGCATGGAAACACTAGTCTCGAATCTGAAGGACTCGCTGCGTGAGGACATCGCCGGCCTGCCCTGGATGTCGGACCCGACCAAGAAAGAAGCCGAGGCAAAACTGAGCCAATTTCGCCAGAAAATCGGCTACCCGGACAAGTGGCGCGACTACTCCGGGATCAAAGTCGAGCCCGCGAACTGGTTTGGCGATGCGCACCGGGCCGCGGTGTTCAACAATACCTATGCGATCGACCACATCGGCAAGCCCGTGGACGAAAGCGAGTGGGGCATGACGCCGCCCACCGTCAATGCTTACTACAACGGTTCCATGAACGACATCAATTTTCCGGCTGGCATCCTGCAGCCGCCGTTTTACCAGCTCGGCATGGACCCGGCGGTGAACTACGGCTCGATCGGCATGGTGATCGGACATGAAATGACCCACGGGTTCGATGACGAGGGCTCCCGCTTTGACGGCAGGGGCAACAAGCGCAACTGGTTCACGCCGGAGGATCGCGCCAGGTTCGACGCGAAGACCGATTGTGAAGTGAAGGAGTACGGCAGCTTCGAGCCGATTGCCGGGCAAAAGCTGAACGGCAAACTCACGCTGGGCGAAAACACCGCGGACAACGGCGGTATCCGTATTGCATACCAGGCATTTCATAAGGTGCTGGCGTCGGAGCCGGAAGCCCAGCGCACAAAGAAGCTGGACGGCTACACACCCGACCAGCGCTTCTTCATCGCCTTCGCGCAGGTCTGGTGCGAGAACACCGCGCCCGATTACCAGCGCATGGCCATCAAGGTCGACCCGCACTCGCCCGGCGAGTTCCGCACCAACGGCGTGGTCGAAAACTTCGACCACTTCGGCAAAGCCTTCGGCTGTAAAGTGGGCCAGTCTATGATGCCGGAGAATACCTGCCATGTCTGGTGAGGAATCCGCGTATGCTGATTGTACGTCATAACCCCGTACAATTCGGAACCGAGGAACCACTGTGGCCTACCCGGCTTTACGAACAGAACGGACAGAAGCAAGGCTCCTGCCGGAGCAAAAGAGGCGCATCGAGCGGGCCGCTAGCCACAAGGGCGTTTCTGTTTCTGACTTTATGGTGCAGGCTGCCGACGAAGCCGCGGTCCGCACAATCCAGCAGCATGAGAGCTGGGTGCTGGAAGAGGCGGACCGGGATGCTTTCGTCCGGGCTCTGCTCCATCCATGGGAGCCGAATGAAGCGTTGCGCCTTGCGGCAGAGGATCACAAAAGGCGTGTGCGCCGTTCGTGATCAAAGGGCCTGACGATCGTTTCATCATCGAAAGATTAGAGCCGCGCCACGATCGTGCCGGTTTCACCTGCGGAGTACCGGCTCTCGACGCCTACATTCAAAAGCAAGCCGGGCAGGACCAGGCGCGCAATCTGGCTTCGGTCTTCGTGCTTACCTCGGATGGAGAGGCAATCGCCGGCTTCTACACCCTGTCTGCACAGTCGATTCTCGCCAGGGATCTTGCTGCAGCAACGGCAAAGAAGCTGCTGCGCTTCCCTCTTTCCGTTACCTTGCTTGGGCGCATGGCCGTCAGTTCAGCGATGCGCGGGCAAAATCTGGGGCGCCTGCTCCTTTTCGATGCGCTCGAACGCGCTCTGCTGGGAGCAAAGCAGGTTGCGTCGTGGGCAGTCGTGGTCGACGCCAAGCATGGCGCTCGCGATTTCTACCTGAAGTACACGTTTAAGCCGTTTCCGCTCCAGCCGGATCGCTCTTACCTTCCTATGCAAGTCATTCGGACTCTCCTCGGCTCCAGCAAAATATAGCAATTGCTCGTCTCCGTGCGCAGGCGAACTTGAAAGTTCTCATGAAAGCCACATTGCAGCCGTGTTACTTTCGGAAGCAAAGGCGGCTCGCGCTTTTCCTGCTCGGCCCCAAAGGAGTCTATGCGACCCATTCGTTTCGCTCCCGCAGCAGCGTTTCTCCTGCTTGGCGGCTTCCCCGCATTTGCGCAACAGCCCGCCTTCTCCGCTCCCCTGGACACCACAGCCGCTCCGACCGCTCCCAAGGCGCTGCGCAGCTTCGACACCACCTCCATCGATAAAACGGCCGACCCCTGCACCGACTTTTACCAGTACGCCTGCGGTAACTGGCGCAAGAACAATCCGATCCCGGGCGACCAGGCGCGCTGGGGCACCTTCAACCAGCTGGGTGAGCGCAATAACTATCTGCTCTACACCGACCTGAAGCAGGCGGCCGCTACCCCGAAGAGCGCGTTGGCGAAGCAGTACGGGACGTTTTTCGGGGCCTGCATGAATGTGGACCAGGCCAATGCCTTGGGAGACAAGCCCCTTCAACCCAGCCTCCACGCGATCGACGCGATGCGGAGCAAGAACGACATCGCGGCATTTCTGGGCAGCAAGCAGTACATCGGCGACGGCTTCATCCGCTTCGGCGTGCAGCAGGACCAGAAAGACTCTACCCAGCAGATCGCGGCGATCAGCCAGGGTGGGCTGACCCTGCCGGATCGCGACTATTACCTGACCACCGACGAACGCAGCGAAAAAATCCGTTCGCAGTACCACGACTATCTCGTGACTATCTTCAAGCTGATCGGCGATGACGCCCCGACGGCTGAGACGGAAGCCAAAAACGTCCTCGACATTGAAACAGCACTGGCCAAAGGCTCCATGCCGCGCGTTGATATGCGCGACCCGGACAAGATTTATCACCCCATGCCGGCCAGCGGCCTCAAGCAGCTCACGCCCGACTTCACCTGGGACGCTTATTTCGCAGGCGTGCAGCCGCCGGCTTTCACAACCGTCAACGTTGCGCAGCCGGACTACCTGAAGACCCTGGCTTCGGTCATCAACGACCAGCCGCTGCCCGCGCTCAAAAGCTATCTGCGGTTCCACTCCGCGAATGACGTAGCGCCCTACCTGTCCAAGCCGTTCGACGATGCCTCGTTCAACTTCTTTAACAAAACCCTGCGCGGGCAGGCAGTGGAGCAGGCGCGCTGGAAGCGCTGTACCACCCTCACCGATCGTGAGTTTGGCGAAGCCGTCGGCCAAGACTGGGTAAAGCAGAACTTTCCGCCGGAAAACAAGGCCAGCATGGAAAAGCTGGTCGCGAATTTGAAGGATTCGCTCGGCGATGACATCAAGCAGCTGCCCTGGATGTCGGAGCCGACCAAACAGGAAGCCCTTAAGAAGCTCGCGACCTTCCGCGACAAGATTGGCTATCCCGAACACTGGCGCGATTACTCGGCGATACAGGTCACGCCAACGGACTTCGTCGCCGACCTCCACGCCGCGCAAACCTTCAACTACGACTACCAGATTGGTCACATTGGCAAGCCGGTCGACGAAAAGGAATGGGGCATGACCCCACCGACCGTCAACGCCTACTACGACCCGCCGCTCAACGACATCAATTTTCCCGCCGGCATCCTGCAGCCGCCGTTCTACTCGCAGTCCATCGACCCGGCCGTCAACTACGGAGGCATTGGCGTGGTGATCGGCCATGAAATGACCCACGGCTTCGACGATGAAGGCTCGCGCTACGACCCGCAAGGCAATGTGCGCCAGTGGTTCACGGCGGAGGACCGCGCGAAGTTCGACGCGAAAACCGACTGCGAAGTAAAGGAGTACGGCAACTTCGAGCCGGTTCCGGGGCAGAAGCTCAACGGCAAGCTGACCCTCGGCGAAAACACGGCGGACAACGGCGGCATTCGCATCGCCTACCAAGCCCTGCAAAAGGTGATGGAGGACGAGCCGGCGGCGGAGCGGACAAAGAAGATCGACGGCTACACGCCCGACCAGCGCTTTTTTATCGCATTTGGCCAGATCTGGTGCTCCAACGTGACGGACGCGGCGGAGCGGGTGATGGCCAAAACCGATCCCCATTCACCCGGCGAGTTCCGAACCAACGGCACCGTGCAGAACTTCGAGCAGTTCGGGAAAGCCTTCGGCTGCCATGCGGGCCAGCCCATGATGCCGGCTAACGCATGCCACGTCTGGTAAGCTCAACACATTCGGCCAGGACCCGGCTGGGACGCTAACCAAAGCGTTGACAAGGCGTCCATAGGAAGCCGAGGGAGACGCCGAGGAAGGCCGGCATGTGTCGGCCTTTTCTTTTGCCGGTCACCCGCATCCGCCCGGAGCGTACAGCCCTCCTCCGTGCGGTTACAATAATCTGGGATTCGGTAACAAGGGTCCCCACCACCGTTTCCTGCGCCGCTTGAGTGCGCGAGCAGGATGAAGGAAGCGCATGAAGTTTCGCAATTCGAGCCGCACCCTCCTGGCCCTTGCCGGGTGTGCCGCCCTTGCTCTTGGCCTCACCTCCTGCACCGCTGATTACACTGTCGGCTATGTCTACGTACTGGGCACCACCGCTGCCGGCCAGACCGCGGGCGAAATCAATGCCTTTCGCGAGGACAACAACAATGGTGCTCTGGTCAATGTGATCGGTTCACCGACCACCAGCGGCGGCGACAACCCCGTCCGCGCTGTAATCCCCTCCGGCAACCGCTTTGTGTACGTGCTCAATGCCGGTGTACCGGCGACGGACAGCAGCGGCAATACCACCTACTCGAGCTCAAACGTTTCGCTGTTCTCGATCGGCGGCTATGGGCAGCTCTCGCCGCAGCAACAGTATGGGAGCCAGGGCTTCGGCTCCAGGCGCATCGCGGTCGATTCCGCCGGCGCCTACCTGTTCGTACTGGACCAGTATGCGAACGTAGGTGTCGGGAACGCTACGGCAGCCCCGACGGCGAGCCACACGTACGACCCTGTGAACTATCCCTGCCAGGACGCGACCAACCCCGCCATCTACCACCCTGTTGGCGCCATCACTGTCTTTTCGATCGACGGCTCGACAGGCCGGCTGGGCGTACAGCAGAACCAGCGTCAGCAAAACCTAACCTACTTCCCCGTCGGCTGCGACCCAGTCGACTTCCGCCTGGCCAGCGGGTATCTCTACACCATGGACAGGGGCTCGGTAAGCCGCGGCGATCAGCAAACGGTGAACATCTACTCAGTCGCCGGCGGGCAGCTCACGCCGACGCAGACCAGCCAGATTAAAGTGGCAAATGACAGCGACATCACCGCGATCACGGGGGATGGCGGCTCAGGGGCCACGGGTGGCAGTCACATCTATTTGCTCGACACGGCAAAGAACAGAATTTTCCTGTATACCGTCGGCACGAATGGCGCTCTGGTAGCAGTGACGGGTTCGCCTTACAACAATGCAGGGAACACCCAGGCCGGTGGCCCGGTACAAACGCTGACTGATTCGACGGGCAAGTACCTTTACGTAATCAACGGCGGCCCGGCTGGTGGAACGTCGAATTCCAGCTCGGACATCGGCGGGTACTCGGTAAACGCAAGCACGGGCTTTCTCGATGCGAATACTCAGGCGTCGCCGTACGCGGGAACGGTTGGCGGGCCGGTCTGCATCTTCGAGGACCCGACAAACCAGTTCATCTACGTCGCGGGTTCGACCGATAACAGTATCACGGGCCGTAGACTGGACCCCAACACCGGTACGCTTCGGCCATTGAACGTCACGGCCACGGTCCCGACCGTGGGCACGCCGTCCTGGTGCCTGGGCATCTCGAGCGCACTCTAGCTTTCCCCTTTGGACCCGGTGTTTATTGAAGAGTGCCGGGTTCAAGGACATGAACTTCAGGCAGGCATCTGCCGCTGCTTTACACACTCGGGGGCGGCCCCTTTTACCCAACAGCTTCGCATGGCAAAACGCGTGGAGCGCAAGGAAACACATGAAGTTTAAGCGATGGAGCCAGAGCATTCTGGCCGCAACAGGCTTGATCGGTGCCAGCGCTGGCCTGGTTTCCTGTGGTACCAGCAACACAGTGGATTACCTGTATGCCACCTCGTCCAGAAACAATCCGGGGCAGATCAACGTCTACCGGGTTGATTCGCAATCGGGCGCGCTGACCCAGATTCCCGATTCACCTTATCCGACCCAGGGCCGCAATCCGGTCTCGCTCGTGATCGATTCGGGGGGCAAGAACCTGTACGTGGCCAATCGGGATGACAACAGCATCGTCCAGTTCGGGATCGGCACGGATGCGAAACTATACGGCGCGCATACCATCAATCCATCCGGGTCCGAGCCGGTTTCGCTGTCGATTCACTCGTACACAGCAAATAACACGACGGCCAACTTCCTGTTCGTGGTGGAGAACCTGCAACCGAACTTCACGGATCTGAATACCGGGCCAGGTGCGCTCTACGTCTACAAACTCGCCAGCGACGGCACGCTCGGCTCGACTCCCGTCACGCAGATGGTGAATGGGACAGCACAGGCGTTCTATCCGCTGGGCAACACGCCAACCGGAGTCAACGTCACCGATGACGGTCAGCACGTATATGTGACGGACATCCTGGCCACTGGCCAGACTGGAACCGACGTGGTGGCCAGTGGCGTGAATGGCACCGGCTGCACCGCGGGCCAGGGCGCAGTGCAGGGCTTCAATCTTTCGCAGCATGACAGCAACGGCGTTCCCACCGGCGTTCTCACCCCAGCCGCGGGGAGCCCCTTCTGCGCCGGCGTCACACCGTCCGCGATCGCCAGCCATCCCTACAGCACTTTTCTGTACGTGACCGATAGCGCACAGAACCAGGTCATCGAGTACAGCATCAACACCACCACGTCCCCCGGCTCTCTCCGGACGCTGCCGCAATCCGTGGTGGCCACCGGCACAACTCCGGCCGGCATCGTGGTCGAACCGCGCGGAATGTTCGTCTATGTCTCGAACAGGATCGGCGGGAGCGTGTCCGGCTATGCCGTCAACCTGGGTACCGGTGCTTTGACGACGCTTGCAACCGCCGGCAGCGCAGCGACCCAGACGCAGCCCATCTGCCTCATCGTGGAACCCGCGCTGGCTCGCTTCCTGTACACGGCGAACTTTGTCGACGGCTCCATCAGCGGATTTTCGCTTGACCCGAACAGTGGAGCATTGGCGGCGACGCAGGGTGCTTTTTATGGCACAGCGGGGCTGTCCACCTGTGTTGCGGCGACCTCCCACGGCAACCACCCCATCATCCACGTCCAGAACACGGCTGGCTGATCGGCTCACGGCAATGGCCAAGGCCCGCGCTTCCCCGCGCGGGCCTTTTTGCTGCGCCTCAGGCCAGCAGTTTGCGGATCTGTCGCTGCATGGGCCGCTCGACCAGCAGCAGCGTCAGCCCGGCGCCAAGCGCAAGCAGGCAGTAGCTGATCCATGGATCGAATCGGGCCAGCCCGACGCGCTCCAGCAGGTGCGAATCATGAATGAGCGCCCAAAGATTAAAGTGCAGGATGTACAGGCAGTAGCTGGCCTGGCCGAGCGCGACAAACGGCGCAAACCCAAAAAACCGCGCGATCAGGTTTTCTCCGGCGAGCCCAAGAATGGCGCAGGCAAACAACGGCATCAGCAGGCCGTCGTGCATCAGCACATACGGGATGGGGTCGCCGAAGCGCAGCACCGTATAGATGCCGCCGACTCCTAGGAGGCCCAGTACGAGACGAGGCCAGCCGGTGCGTCGCAATCGCCCGTCAAGATCGGCTAAAACCATACCGAACAGGAACGACGGCAAGTGCGGGGGGGGGCTGAACTTAAGCGCCCGAATCCAGAAACCCTCGGTGTAGCGGCCCGGGTGCATGTCGCCGTCAGGGTGAAGATGCATGTAGAGCAGCGGCAAGGTCATGCCGCAAGCCCAGAGCACGGCGAGCAGTGCTACCGTGCCAAGATTGGTCTGGGGACGTCGCCAGCGAACCGCGAAAGGGAAAACCAGGTAGAAGAAAGCCTCGGTCGACATGGTCCAGGCCGGGGTATTCCAGAATGTTGATAGCGAAGGGCTCCAACCCTGCAGCAGCAGCGGCGTCAGCAGCAGGCCTTCGTAGAACTCAGAGTGCGGGCGCGCCTGCCACTCTCCATGGAGCATGCCGAGCGAAAGAATGAGGGCGAAGGCGTACACCGGGTACAGCCGCGAAAGCCGTGCGAGCCAGAAGCGCCAGTGCACCAGCTCTCCGCGTTGCGCGCGCGCACTGTAGTTGTAGGAAAGAATGAAGCCGGACAGCAGCAGAAAAAACGAAACCGAGGTGTAACCGTTATCCACGACAGGCGCGAACGGACCGAACCACTGCGGGTTGGAGAAATGAAAAAAAACAATGTTGCAGGCGGCAAAGGCGCGCAACCCGGTAAGCGCGGGCAACCGACCGCGGCTGCTCGCGGCAGGTTTTATTGCGTCCGAAGGAACAGGTGCGGAAGGAGAATCATCCCCGTCGGCAAGTAGACCTGGCTTTGCGGCGGACCCCTCGGTCAGCAGGTCACCAGCGACCCGATCTTCTCCCCCTGGATGACGCGGCGAATGTTGCCCGGCTCGTTCATGTTGAAAATGATCATCGGCATGTTGTTGTCTTTGCACAGGCTCACCGCGGTCATGTCCATCACCTTTAACCCGAGCCGCATGATTTCCATGTAGGTAATTTCTTCAAATTTCGTAGCGGTCTTGTCAAGCACCGGGTCGGCGCTGTAGATGCCCGAAACTTTAGTCGCTTTCAGTAGCACATCGGCCCTGATCTCCATGGCGCGCAGCGAGGCGGCGGTATCAGTAGAAAAGTATGGGTTTCCAGTACCCGCTGCGAACACCACAATGCGGCCCTTCTCCAGATGACGCACGGCCCGGCGCCGAATATATGGCTCACACACCTGGTGCATCTGGATGGCGGACATGACGCGGCAGTGCAGGCCGGTTTTCTCGATTGCGTCCTGGATAGCCAGCGAGTTAATCACGGTCGCCAGCATGCCCATGTTATCGGCGGAGACGCGGTCCATGTGTTTGGCCTGCTCGGCAACGCCGCGGAAAAAATTTCCGCCGCCCACGACCACCGCCACTTCCACGCCGCTTGCGCTGACCTCGGCAATTTCCCGGGCCACTTCGTGTACCAGGGTGACATCGACACCAAACCCGCGGCCGGCGGCCAATGCTTCCCCTGACAGCTTGAGCACTACACGCTTGTACATTAGTTCCGAGTATCGCACGACGCGCCGAGCGCGAAACGCGTCTCTTTCAATACTCGGTTACCTTAGGAGTGAGCTTTGCCTTTCCCCCGAAAACCCGCAGCCGAATGGCTGGATACAGACAACGGCAGCCCGGCCGAGGTCCGCAGTGCCCTGCGCTCGCTGCGGTTCGTAAACCGCTGGTTCGGGGGCAACCGGGTGCACCGCGTGCTGCTGGCCGCAGCAGCCCGATCCATCTCTCCGCCGCCCACCGAACTGCGTGTTCTAGAGGCGGCCGCCGGACATGCCGCTGCGCTTGCCTCCGCTGCGCTCCACCTGCAGCAGCGCGGCATCACGGTGCATGCGACGCTGCTGGACCGCCAGGCAAGCCATCTGCCGCCGGAGTGGCCCCGCGGTCTTCCCCCTCCGGAGCTGCTCTCGGGCGATGCCCTGGCGATTCCACTCCCCGACCGGAGCGTCGATGTGGTGAGCTGCTGCCTGTTCCTGCACCATCTTTCGCCCGAGGAGGTGTCGGCCTTTCTTCGTGAAGCGCTGCGGGTCGCGCGCGTGGCCGTCGTCATCAATGATCTCGAGCGCACACGGGTGCACTATGCACTGGCTCGACTATTTTCGCTGGTTGACCCGAGCCGGCTTTCGCGGCATGACGGGCCGATATCGGTGCGGCAGGCTTACTCGGCCAAGGAGCTACACGGGATGCTGGCCGCAACGGGAGCTCGGGTGGCCCTGCGCCGCCGTTTTCTGTATCGGTTCGCAGCCATGCTTTGGCATCCGTAACTAACGATTCTTGAGCCTCCGCTTGCGGCAAAGTATGGGCACACGTACCGTTGAAGTACACGTTTCATTCGATTACGTTCCGGAGCCTCTGTTGAGTCAAATTGCCGCTGTCGCCTCTGCCCTGCCCCCTCGCTACTACACCCAGCAACAGGTTTTTGAAGAACTCGCCAAGCATTGGAGCGCGGAGCTTGAAAACCCCGCCCTGCTGCAGCGCTTCCATCAGCGTGTAGGCGTCGATGGCCGTTATTTCGCGCTGCCGCTCGAAGAGTACGTGGAGATGGAGCGCTGGGGCCAGTTCAACGCAGCATGGCTGCGTGTGGCCGAGGAACTGGGTGAGCAGGCGATCTGCCGCGCGCTGGACGAAGCCGGATTAGGCAAGGAGCAGATCGGCGCCCTGCTGACCGTCACGGTCACCGGCGTGGTCAGCCCGTCGCTCGATGCGCACTTGTGCAACCGCATGGGATTGCCGGCCGATGTGCGCCGGACACCGATCTTTGGCCTGGGCTGCGTCGCGGGCGCCTCTGGCATCGCGCAGGCGACCGACTACGTCCGCGCCTACCCGGACAAAATCGCGGTGCTGCTCTCGGTCGAACTCTGCTCCCTGACCTGGCAGCGGCGCGACCTCTCGATCGCAAATCTGATCGCGAGCGGGCTGTTTGGTGACGGCGCGGCGGCTGTGATCGTCGCGGGCGACCAGGTAAAACTGCCGAAGCAAGCCGGACCCACGGTCCTCGCCACTGCTTCCAGCTTCTACACCAACACCGAAGAAGCCATGGGCTGGGATATCGGCGAGGAAGGTTTCAAAATCGTTCTCTCCCCCGAGGTGCCGGCGATTATCCGCGAACACCTGCCGCAGGACCTGGCACGGTTTTTAGCCGCGAACGGCCTGCGGCGCGAGCAGATTACGTCCTGGGTGCTGCACACCGGCGGCCCCAAGGTGCTGGAAGCCATGGCGGACGCAGCCGGAGTATCACGCGAGGAGTGTGCGCTCTCGTGGGAGTCGCTGCGCAAGGTGGGCAATCTTTCGTCCGCATCAGTGCTGTTTGTGCTCGAAGACACAATCCGCGAGCGCCGCCCGGCCCCGGGCAGCTACGGTATTCTCGCCGCGATGGGACCCGGCTTCTGCTCGCAACTCGTGCTGTTGCGCTGGTAAGCCACTCGCGGCACCTCGATCGCATGCAGCGGTTCGAACATAGCCCGCGTACTTATTACATTTAGATACCACTTATCTTCCGCATGCGGTATACAGGGAGCGCACTCAAACAGCATCGGCTGCGAACCGCAACCGGTGGCGCGTGGTTATCAGGTAAGTACAGGATACGGGAGAAATATGAGAAACCGAGCGGTTCGAGTGAAATAATACATTGCCGGCCTATGCCTGACGGCAAGCCTCCCTTTGGCTGCACAGCAAGGTGATATAGCGGATCACGCAGGAAAACACCATGCCGCGGAGCCCAGGGTCATTGGGTATTTCCCGCAATGGGGCGTCTATAACAACTTCTACATAAAGAACCTGGTGACAAGCGGATCGGCAAAGCTGCTCACGCAGGTCGACTATGCCTTCGCCGAACTGAAAAGTAATCAATGTGTCAGTGCGGATACATGGGCCGATTATCAGCAACCCTTGCTCGCTACTGAAACAGTCAATGGAGTCGCGGACTCCACAACGGCAGGCGCTTTCGTGGGGAACTTCCACCAGATACAGGAGCTGAAACAACAATATCCTCATCTGAAGGTCGTCATCTCCATAGGCGGTGGCAGCGCCAATCCGAACGACTTCAGCGTGGCGGCTCAACCGGCAAACAGGAAGCAGTTTGTCAAAAGCTGTATCGACATGTTCGTGAACGGGAACTTCGCCCCGGGTATCCAGCAGCCGGGTATCTTCGACGGCTTCGACATCGACTGGGAGTATCCGGCGTCCGAGGAAGACAAAACAAACTTCACGGGGCTATTGGCGGAGTTCCGCAGCCAGATGGATGCCGCGCGAAAAGGGCTGACTCTCTCCATAGCGTCCTCGGCGGGCCACTGGGCGTACCAGTACATCGACTTCAAGAACGTACAGCCGTCGCTGGACTTCTTCGGCCTGATGGCCTACGACTTTGACGGCCCATGGAACAAAGCCACCGGGTTCGTAGCGCCGGCGTTTCAGGCGCAGGGCGACACGCTGCCGGCAAATAACGCGGCGTCGGCGGTTTGGGCATACATGACCGCCGGCGTGTCGCCGGAAAAGATCGTTCTCGGCGTCCCCTTTTATGGCTACGAGTGGACAAACGTGCCCAATGTAAATCATGGTCTGTTTCAACCGGGAACACCGGTCGGACAAGGCGCGGGCTACAAGACCATTGTTCCCCTCGAAAGCTCTTTCGTACAGTACAGAGATCCCACGACTCTCGAGCCGTGGCTCTACGACGGCACTAATTTCTGGACCTACGACGATCCAACAGCGCTGGCCTTCAAAATGCGCGGGGTTCGCGAGTTAGGCCTGGGAGGAGCCATGGCGTGGAGCCTGAGCGGCGATACGCCCGATGCGGTCCTGCTGAAAACCGTCGCGGCTACTCTTGACTCGCCGCGCTAGCCGGTAGCTGCCAACGCATGATCCCTGCACCGCCGACTGCTGTTTCAGTCGGCGGTGAGCCTCCAAACGCGAGGCAAACACCTCACCGGCTTTGCAGCGGTTTTGAAACCGACTCGAGCGACTGCCCGGCAGCCTCGACCCCGATGATCATTTCGCAGATAGAGCCGGCCAGCATAAGTGTCGCACCCAGCGCGTACCCCCATGCCAGATGGACGCGCGAGCCGGAAGCGATCAGCTCGCCAAAGAGCACCGGAGCGCCTACGCCCCCGGCCAGCGTGCCCAGGGCATAGAAAATAGCGATCGCGAAAGCTCGGATCTCTAATGGAAAAATCTCGCTGACCGTGAGATAGGCAGCGCTTGCCGCCGACGACGCGATAAAGAAAATCACGCTGAAGCACATGTCCAGCGTCGTCGCCGTTAGCATGCCATGCACGAATGGGTAAATGGTCAGCAGGAGCAGCAGGCCGGAAACGCCGTAGGTCAGCGCGATCATCGGCTTGCGACCCCAGCGATCGAATAACGGACCAAAAATGACCGGACCAAAAAAACAGCCGACGGCAAACGGCAGCAGATGCAAAGGCAAGCGCGCATCGCTCACCCCGTAGAACTTCTTCACGATCAGCCCGTACGTAAAAAAGATGGAGTTGAAGAAGAAACACTGCCCCACCATCAGCACCAGCGCCAAAAACGAGCGCATGCGGTTGGCCCCCAGCATGTTCCCGAATACCTCACCCCAGGGCGTGTGGTCGCGCACCGCGAGCTTCAGCGGATTGCCTTCCGGCTCGGGCAGCTGTTTGCCGCGCCGAGCCATCTCCTCAGAGACTTTTGCTTCGATGCCAGACACGACTTTCTCGGCTTCCTCCTCATGGCCGCGCAGCATCAGCCAGCGTGGACTTTCCGGAACGCCCAGCCGGAGAATCAATACACCGAGTCCCAGGACCGCGGCGGTCGAAAACGCAACGCGCCACCCAATGTGCGGCGGCAGCAGATGCCCGCTTAACAGCCCAAACGAGGCCAGCGAGCCGAAGATCGCGCCCAGCCAGAAGGTAGCGTTAATCAGCAGATCGATGGTTCCGCGCACCTTGCCTGGGATCAGCTCGTCGACGGCGGAGTTGATGGCTGCATACTCGCCGCCAATCCCAAAACCGGTCAAGGCGCGGAACAGGGCAAAGCTGGCGAAGTTCCAGGACAAAGCTGTCGCGAGCGTGGCTAGCGAGTAGGTCGCGAGCGTGACCAGGAACAGCTTGCGGCGGCCAAGCCGGTCCGTCAGGTAGCCGAAAAATAGCGCGCCCAGCACCGCTCCGGCAAGATACGTGGTCGCCCCTGCCGTGACTTGCGGTGCTGTGAGGGCCAGCCCTGTCTTGTCTTCAAGGATGCCGGCCAGCGAGCCCGCCAGTGTGACCTGTAAACCATCGAGAATCCAGGAAGTTCCGAGGGCAATAACGATGCGCAAGTGCCAGTGGCTAAACGGCAGGCGATCAAGCCGCGCCGGCACCATCGTTTCTATCATGCGTTCCCCCGCCTGCTCGTCTGATACGGACATCGGTACTGGCCAACCTTTCCTTCGCGCTATTCCCTTTACTTGTTTTTTTACGGTCCATGCTTTACTACGATTCTTCCTTCTCTTCTTTCTTTGGAATAATGCTGATGGAGCCTACCCGTTCCAGCACGGCATAGTTAACTCCATCGAGGCTGCGAATTCCTTTGGCGCGGGCCATCGCCATAACGTCCTGGTCATCGATACGCATCCCGTGCATCGCCTCGGTTTGCCACTTCCCACGATCGAGCAGCACAACCGGAACCCCATCCACCATGGTGCTGATACGGGGAGAGGAGGCGCGCACCCGAGCCGTAATGTGGTGCATCAAGCCGATCGTGAGAATCGCGCCCACGCAGTTGGTGGCCGACTTGTCGTCGCCCACGGTCGCCAGGATAATAAGGCCGCCAATTAGAAATACAATGACGAACTCAAACGGGGTAAGCTGCCCACCAGGTCGGCGCGAAAGCAGCCGAACGACGAAAAGAAGAAAAAAGTAGCCGAGAATGGCGTGAATGATGGTGTACATAGCGCCTCATTAAGGCATGACAAAAACGCCAGCAGTGATGGCGTCCTGCGGCTGCGTCACAGTGCCATTCGTCACCAGACGAATGGTGAAATGAGTTGTACCAATCGAGGACGGCTGGAGTGCGAATGCCACGCTATTGGGCTTATCACTCGAAGCAAACGTATACAAGACTCCTCCATTGCCCGTGACGGAGGAGGAGGGTTGCGGACTGATGCGCTGATTGCCGAGCTCCTGGATGACCGGATCACTCACCCAGAGCCGAATAACGCCGTCGCGCACCGCCGTGGGTCCGAAATGCAAGGTGAGAATAGAAGGAGTGCCGAAGCGCTCCACCCTCTCATACTTGACCATCAGGGCTCCATCGGCGCTTTCCTTATGGGCTTTCGCGAGGGGGCCGCGCCCAAATAGGCCAGCCAGATCAAGCAGCACAAGTACGCCGAAGAAGGTCCACACAGCCTTCTCGAACCTCCACCAGCGTCGCTGGAACCGGAGATCTTCGCCAACGGCTACTTCATCGTTAATCTTGGATACGGAGTCTTGAACAGGCTTGGTCGGTGTTTCAGTTGACATGGCGTGTGCCTATCCTTCTGCGGCTGGCAAAATACTGATCTCGCCATTGCGCTCAAGCACGGCATATGCAATGCCGTCTAAAGAGGAAATGCCTTTATCGCGCGCGGCGGTCATCACATCGGCGGGCTCAATCAACATACCCTGCATCACTTCTTCGTGCCACTTGCCGTTCTCGAGCAGGACCATGGGTGTACCATCCAGCAGCCTGGCGACACGGGGGGAGTGCTGGCGCAATACGACCAGGAAATAGTGCGCAAGGCCAATGGTGACAATTTGCGTGAACGCGTTGGTGAGCGAACGGTCGTCGGCGACGATAAAGGTAAGTGCAAGGCCACCGATGAAAAAGATCAGGACAAACTCAAATGGGTTCATCTGCTTGCCGGGCCGGCGGCCGACGATGCGGATCAGGAAGACCAGCAGGAAATAACCCAGTGCGGCGCGGATGATGGCAGCCAAGGGATACGCTCCTTGTATGTGAGATGCGAATAGACCGCCCATGCGGCTTGCGGCTGCTACCTGGCGCGTTTTCGTGATGCCGCAGTGCTGACGCTTGTGGCCCTCACGATTGCTCAGGCCAGCCTTTCGATGCTATCCAACAGGAGAGTAGCAAGGCCGACATTGCAGAATATGCAAAAGCCGCGAATGGTCACCAGTCGTGAACAGTTTGCCTACCCGCAAACGCAGAAAAAGCCCGGCCAATGTGCCGGACTTTTCTGTATTTACAGTTTGGTTACTCAGCAGAGCCGGAAGGCAGAGCATCGGCGCTGACCTGCGCGACTGTCCAGACCGGGTCGCCGACCTTGAACCGTGCAAACCGGCGCACGGTGATGTTTTCGCCCAGCTTGCCCACCTTCTGCGCAACCATTTCCTTGATGGAAACGGACTGTTCCTTGATGAACGGCTGATCGAGCAGGCAAACCTCTTCGAAAAATTTGCTCATCTTGCCCTCGACGATCTTTTCAATCACCGGGGCGGGCTTGCCGGTTTCCGCGGCCTGGGCCCGGTAAATATCTTTTTCACGCGCCAGATCCTGCTCGGTCACATCTTCGCGCCGAATATAGCGCGGATCGGTTGCGGCAATGTGCATGGCGATGTCTTTCAATAGATCCTGGAAGTCTTCGGTACGCGCGACAAAGTCGCTTTCGCAGTTGATTTCCACCATCACGCCAATTTTGCCGCCGGCATGGATGTAGGTGCCGACCGCGCCCTCGTTGGTGCCGCGTGAGGCTTTCTTGGCAGCCGAAGCCATGCCGCGCTTGCGCAGGATGACGAAGGCTTCTTCCATGTTGCCCTTGGCTTCCTGAAGGCTCTTCAGGCAGTCGCCCATAGGCGCGCCGGACTTCTCGCGAAGCTCCTTGACCAGCTTTGCATCGATTTTTTCACTCACTGCTGCCACCTTGATTTCCTCATGTGCCGCATGGAGCGGCCGTTGATTGATTCTGACCCTTTACGCAGCAAAAGCGCGGCGCCAACTATCCGGCACCACGCCCTCGCTGACCACTGCTTAGGAGGCTCGACTAGACGGTGCCTTCGATTGCTTCCGGTTCGGTGATTGCGCCAACGCCGGCCGGAGCCTTGCGAATACCGCCGCCGAGCGCGGACTCGAGATCGACCTCTTCCACTTCAGGCTCTGTCGCATCAGCCGCAGGTGAGTCAGCGCCGGATTCAAGGCTACCGCTCTCAAACGTTGCCGCGGTAAACTGTGCCTCGGGAGCAACACCGGCGATGTCGATAAACTGCTTGTCGGTCGCCATCTGCACACCTTCAATCACGGAATCCGAGATTTTCGAAGTGAACAGGCGGATAGCGCGCAGGGCGTCGTCATTGCCCGGGATGACATAGTCGACAACGGTCGGATCGCAGTTCGTGTCGACGACGGCGACGACCGGGATGCCAAGCTTGCGAGCTTCCTTGACGGCGATGGCTTCGGCGTTGGAATCGACAATAAACAGCGCGTCGGGTAGACGCTTCATATTTTTAATGCCAGCCAGGTTGGCCTGGAGGTGCTTGCGCTCACGCTCGAGCTTGATGACTTCCTTTTTGGTCAGCAACTCGTAGCGACCATCGGTCGCCATCTCGTCCAGTTCCTGGAGTCGCTTCACCGACTTCTGCACCGTGATCCAATTGGTCAACAGGCCGCCCAGCCAGCGCTGGTTGATGTAGAACATCCCGCAGCGGTTCGCCTCTTCGGCCACCGCATCCTGCGCCTGGCGCTTGGTGCCGACAAACAGGATGACCTTTCCCGTCGCGGTCAGGTCCGTCACATACTTCGACGCTTCCTTGAACATCTTCAGGGTCTTCTGCAGGTCAATGATGTAGATCCCGTTGCGCTCGCCGAAGATGTACTCCTTCATGCGCGGATCCCAACGCTTGGTCTGGTGCCCGAAATGGACGCCAGCCTCAAGCAACTCCTTCATGGTGATAGACGCCAAACTTCCTCCTTGTTGAGTTGCATCCGGGGCGTACTGCCCTCGAATTGATTCCCTTAAGCGGGAGAATCACTTCCGAAATAGCCGGCTCACCGTTTGCGCGGGGAGCCGGATCGTGCAATCACAAATCTCTTGATTTCCGCCAAAATGGCCGGCTCCAAAGGCCGGCGAACTTAGCGCTTCGAGAACTGGAAGCGTGCGCGTGCGCCCTTCTGACCGTACTTCTTACGCTCCTTGATGCGGGCATCCCGGGTCAACAGGCCATCGGCCTTGAGCGTTTTGCGCAACTCGATATTGAACTCGAGCAGGGCGCGGCTGATCCCCATTCTTACGGCATCAGCTTGGCCATTGATGCCGCCGCCACGCACTGTCGTGATGACATCGAAGGTACCGGTCAGCTCTGTAAGAACCAGCGGACGCTTGGCCGCGATCCTCTGTTGCTCGGTCACAAAGTACACATCGTGCGCCTTCTTATTGACCGTGAAACCGCCATTGCCGGGACGTAGAAAAACACGGGCCACTGCCGACTTGCGGCGCCCTGTTCCGTAGTACTGCACCAGATCTGCCATCGTTTGCCTTATGCCTTCTTCTTGCCTAACTGGGTATCAATCTCAAGCACCTGCGGCTGCTGGGCCTGGTGCGGGTGCTTATCGTCACGGTAGACCTTCAATTTGGTCGCCATCTGGCGGCCCATCTTGGTCTTTGGCAGCATGCCCTTGACCGCCTCTTCAATCACTTTCTCGGGCCGACGCGCAATCAAACGCAAAAATGATTCTTCGCGGAGACCGCCGGGAAAGCCTGTGTAACGCCGGTAAACCTTTTTCTCGGATTTTAGCCCGGTCAGGCGAACCTTTTCGGCGTTCAGCACGATGACATGGTCGCCCATGTCGATGTACGGGGTGTACTTGGGGCTGCGTTTGCCGGCCAGAATACTCGCTACTTCGGTCGCAAGGCGGCCCAGCGTCTTGCCGCTGGCATCCACCGCGAACCATTTGCGGTCGATCTCAAGCGCGCTTGGAATAAACGTCGACATCTCGTGCTTCTCCTGAAAACTCAAACTGCTCTGGCGAAAACCAGCGGTGACGCTGTAACTTACCGCTACGCGGCACTTCAATTTACCCCACCCGGCGCTCCAAAGAAACATCCGGCGACGAAGTCATGAAGATGCAGCCTTGTAAGCAAGGCGTGGAACTGCGCAAGACCTTTAGATTAGGGTATGGGCAGGCCCGGAGTCAATCGCCGGAGCGCGAGAGGCCGGGCCCACAAAGCGGGAACTAGACGCCGAGAGGAAGCAGCAAAGGCTCGATCAGCGGTTGGGGTTTGATTTCAGGCATCGTTACATCAAGAGCCCGGCCGGCAGCCAGCTCTGAGAACACATGATTTGCCGTGTCCTCGGTGCGGGTAGAAACAATGTGCAGCTTACGGACGGCAAGCATCGTGACAACCGCGAGAAGGTACCTGTTCTCCATCTTGAGCCCTGCCGCATAGACCAACTGTGAACGCATTCATCCTCTTTCATGAAGGTTCCGGGTCGCAGGAGATGCCCCGCGTACCAAGTCCCTTGCCCCTATCCTACCCTGTTTCATGCTCGATTCCCTGCCTGCCCCAGTTTGTTACAGGGCGACCCACGGGAGTGCCGAACCTACTCGTCGTCCCTTCGCCACCCGGCGGCCCTCCGTTCATCAGCGTATCCCGCTCCCGCGCGAAATGCTGGATAATAGGCCTTGCACGCAGGAGGCGCGACCATGGAAGAGCGGGATTTTTTCGACGAAAAACCGGAACAGCGAACCCACATGCTGACCTGCCCGCACTGCGGCAAGGCCGATGAGTACCAGCTCGGCTGGCTGGTGCGCCGCAAAAAAGCGCAGCTGGGCCGCGGCGCCGACGAGCGGGACCGTGCGCGCTTTGCCAAGGCTCAGTCCTACATGGTCCGGCGCGACGACAAACTCGCCTGCAAAAATGTCCGCTGCCGCAAGCCGTTTGACGTCGCCGGGGTGCAGTCGGTCGCGTTTCTATAGGCGGGATGGAGAAGTGGACGGGATGGGAGAAAACAAGTTCGCCCGTCCCGTCGCCCTTACGGCTCCGGCAGTTCCGGTATGTTGATACGCTTACGGTCACGTTCGTCGTCGTTCTGCTGGTCTCGAATCTTGTCGGGCCTAAAATCTGCCGGTTCGGCCCATTCAAGGTTTCAGGCGCGCAGCTTCTCTTCCCTGTCACCTATTTCTGCGGAGACATCTTCACCGAAGTCTACGGGTACTCCGCTTCCCGGCGGGCCGTGTGGATGGCTTTTTCGCCATGGCGCTGCTCTCGGCCATGGGAGCAATCGCCGTTGCCCTGCCCGCCGGACTGGCACGACCAGGGCGCATTTGCCACTGTCTTCGGACTCGTTCCCCGTTTTGCCATCGCCAGCCTGCTGGCCTACTGGGCCGGCGAGTTTACGAACTCCTACACGCTGGCCAAACTCACGTTGTTCACGGGCGGTCGCTGGCTCTGGACACGAACCATCGGCTCGACCGTGACGGGCCAGCTCGTCGATACCATCATTCTTATGACCATCGCCTTCTGGGGCTACCCGCTGCGAACGATTGCGACCTTGATCGGGTCGGCGTACCTCGCGAAAGTGCTGTATGAAGTGGCTGCGACCCCGATTACCTATTCGGTCGTCGGCGCACTCAAGCGAGCCGAAGCGGTCGATGCTTTCGATAAAGATACGGACTTCAATCCATTTCATCTCCAGGCGCGCAACACTCCGGCCAGCTGACGCTTCCGGATTCTTATAGCAGTGGAGTTGGTTGTCCCTCCCTTCGACATTTCGGCTGGCTTTCGCCAACTATTTGCAGCCAAGTGGGTTGCCGGGCATCCATATAGCCGGTTCAGCACACATCGCGTCATTTTCGAGAGCGACCGCCGGACCCGAACGTTTCTTCGAGGCTTGTTTGTGACCATCTCAGTACGCTCCACTTTTGCCGTGGCTCTTTCCCTGTTTTTGTTTGCGCCATTGGTCGCCTGCAAGCCGAAGACCGCCGCGGCCGGTGGCTTTGCGCTGCCTCCAGGCGGCCTGCCGGTGCAGACCCAGACCGTCGCTTCCTCCCCTGTACCGGAAAGCGATACCTATGTGGCGACCATCAAGAGCCGGCGCTCCGCCACCATGAACCCCCAGGTGGACGGCAACCTGATCTCGATCGCCGTCCACTCCGGCCAGCATGTAATCAAAGGGCAGCCCCTGATGGAGATCGACCCCAGCAAGCAGGCCGCGACCGCCGAGTCCTCCGCCGCCACCGAGCAGCAAAAACTGGCCGTCTACCAGTACAACCAGGGCCAGGTAGAGCGCCAGCGCAAACTTTTTGAAGCCGGCATTACCAGCCGCGACGCGTATGACCAGGCGCAGCAAGCTTTCCAGAACTCCAAGGCCGACTACGCCTCGGCGGTCGCCACCACCGCGACCCAGCGCCGCCAACTTGGCTACTATCGCATCACAGCTCCATTCGACGGCGTAGTCGGCGACATCCCGGTGCACGTGGGCGATTATGTTTCTGCTACGACGCTGCTCACCACGGTGGACGCCAATACCGATCTCGAGGCTTATATCTATGTGCCAACCGAGCGGGCCTCCGAGCTGCGGCTCGGCTTGCCCGTAAGCATACTCGACCAGGATGGAAATCCGGTGGAAAACACCAGGGTGGACTTTCTTTCGCCGCAGGTCGACAACGGTCTGCAGGGCATTCTGCTGAAGGCTCCGGTGCAGTCCTCGACCGTGGACCGGCTGCGCAATGCACAGCTTGTAAAAGCGCGTGTGACCTGGTCCAGCAAGCCGATGCCGACGGTCCCGGTGCTTGCGGTGACCCGATTGGGTGGCCAGAGCTTTGTCTATGTAGCCCAGGCTGCTGGCCCAGGCAAGTACCTTGCCCATCAAAAACCGGTCCAGCTGGGCGACACAGTCGGCAACGCGTATGCGGTACAGAGCGGCTTGGCGCCGGGCGAAAAGGTGATCCTGTCGGGCCTGCAGATTCTGCAGGAAGGTTTCCCAGTGCACCCCCTCGGATCTTAATGCGGCAGTCTGTTTCACAACGACAGGGTTAAAACGGAAAGGATTTCTGCTTGGTCGACTTTTTTATTCGGCGTCCGGTGTTCGCCTCGGTTTGCGCGCTGCTCATCATTCTCGCGGGCGCGGTGTCCATTCCCACCCTGCCGATCTCGCAATACCCTGAGCTGGCGCCGCCGAGGGTGACGGTTACCAGCAACTATGTTGGGGCAAACTCCTCGGTCGTCGAGTCCGCGGTGACGACCCCGCTTGAGGAGGCGATCAACGGCGTGCCCGGCATGCAGTACATCTCCTCGACCAGCGCGAGCGATGGCACCAGCGCCATCACCACGACCTTCAACACGGGCTACGACCTGGACATCGCGGCGGTCGACGTGCAGAACCGCATCTCGTCCGCAACCGGGCAGCTGCCGGCCGAGGTAAACCAGAGCGGCATCACGGTGACAAAGGCGAATTCGAACTTCGTGTTCGGCGCCGGCGTCTATTCGCCCGACGGCTCGCTCAGCAATCTGTTCATGTCCAACTATCTGGACGTATACGTCAAAGATCCGCTGAAGCGCATCAAGGGCGTGGGCGACGTCACGATCTTCGGCGAGCGCAAGTATGCCATGCGCCTCTGGGTGGACCCGAACAGGCTGGCGAACCGGCAGCTGACGGCGGCCGACGTGATTGCAGCAATCCAGGAGCAGAACGTCGAGGTCCCGGCGGGCCAGATCGGGCAGCCGCCGAACACCGACAAGCAGGCTTTCCAGATCACGGTAAATGCTATTGGTCGGCTGACTACACCACAGCAGTTCGACGACATCATCGTGAAAAACACGCCCAATGGCGTGGTGCGTCTCAGCGATGTGGGCCACGCCGAGCTGGGCGCCGAAACCTACTCGTCGGATTTGAAGTACTCGGGCATCCCGGCGGTCGGCTTCGGCGTACAGCAGCTGAGCGACGCGAATGCGCTCGAGGTGGACAGGCAGGGCAAGGCAGTGCTCGAGGAGCTCTCCAAGAGCTTCCCTCCGGGCATGAAATATGTAATTGCCTTTGACACGACAACGGTGGTGGCCGAGAGCATTCACGACGTGGTGATCACGCTGCTCGAAGCGATCGCGATCGTTATCGTGGTGATTTACTTCTTCCTCCAGGACTGGCGCGCGGTCATCATCCCGGCCATTACGATTCCGGTGTCACTGGTCGGCACCTTTGCTTTTCTCAAAATTTTCGGGTTCTCGATCAATACGCTGACCCTGTTCGGGCTTGTGCTGGCTACGGGGCTCGTCGTCGACGACGCGATCGTGGTCATCGAAAACGTGCAGCGGCATATCACGGAGGGCATCGCCGACGCGCATGAGGCGACCTCGATCGCGATGCGCGAAGTGACAAGCGCTGTGGTCGCGACCTCGCTGGTGCTGATCTCGGTTTTCATACCGGTCTCGTTTTTCCCGGGCACCACTGGCCAGCTCTATAAACAGTTCGCGCTCACCATCGCGTTTTCAATCGCCATCTCGGCGTTCAACGCCTTGACGCTCTCGCCTGCGCTCGCCGCGCTTCTGCTGCGCCAGGAAAAGCACAAGGGCGGCATCCTGCACGCCATCGACACCGGCATCAAGAAGATGAGCGGCGGCTATGCGCGCGTCATCCACACCGTCATTCGCCTGCGCTACATCATGCTGGTGTTGTTTATCGGCGGCCTGGCAGCGACGGTGCTGGTGTACCGCTCCGTGCCGACCGCGTTCGTACCGCAGGAGGACCAAGGCTATCTGATTGTGGTGATCCAGTCGCCGCAGGGAGCATCACTGGCCTACACCGAAGGCATCGAGGACCGTCTGGCGCAGGTCATCAAAAGCGAAAAGGATGTTTTCGGAACCTTCTCGATCTCCGGGTTCTCCTTCACCGGCAACGCCCCGAACTACGGCATCTCGTTCCTGCCGCTCACGGCGATTACCGGCCGTTTGGCACCGCAGGACTCGGCCGCGGCCATCGTGGCGCGCATCCGCCCCAAATGCCTCATGATCCCCGGCGCACTAGTAATCCCGTTCGAGCCGCCGGCGATCTCCGGGCTCGGTAACTTCGGCGGCTTCCAGTTTGAACTGCAGGACCTGGGACGCAATACCCTGCAGGATATCGACCGCGTAGCGCATACGATCGTGGCGAAAGGCAACGCGAGCAAGGACCTGGTAGGTCTGTTCACCTCCTACACCTCGAACGATCCGCAGGTACTAGTCTCCATCGACCGCGAAAAAGCCAAGTCCCTGGGTGTGCCTTTCTCTCAGGTCTCGTCCGCATTGAGCGTCTACATGGGATCGGAGTACCTGAACAACTTCGATTTCAACAATCGCTCCTACCGCGTCTACGTGCAGGCCGACCAGCAGTTCCGCCGAACCGCTGCCGACATCCGTCAGTTCTATGTCCGATCGGCGACCAACCAGATGATCTCGCTCGATAACTTCGTCACGCTCAAACAAACCTCGGCTCCCGCGGTCATCTCGCATTACAACCTGTTTCGCTCGGCGGAGATCGACGGCTCGGCCGCGCCGGGTTTGAGTTCGAGCGAGGGCCTGACCGCCATGCAAAACGTCGCGAAGCGGAACATGATCCAGGGCATGAGCTATACCTGGACAGGCCTGGCGCTCGAAGAGGTCGAATCCGCCGGCAAAACCATCATCATCTTCGGCCTCGGCATCCTGGTCGTCTATCTCACACTTTCCGCCCAGTATGAGAGCTTCGCGCTCCCCTTTATCATCCTGCTCGCCGTACCCATGGCGGTGCTCGGCGCGCTGCTCGCGCAAACCCTGCGCGGGCTGCCCAACGATGTCTACTGCCAGATCGGTCTTGTGATGCTGATCGGGCTTTCCGCCAAAAACTCAATTCTTATCGTGGAGTTCGCGGAGCAGCTACGCCGGCAGGGTCGGTCCATAGCCGACGCCGCTATTGAGGCGGCAGAACTTCGGCTGCGGCCTATCCTCATGACCTCATTCGCCTTTATCCTCGGCGTCATGCCACTGGTATTCGCGCATGGCGCGGGCGAGAATGGTCGCCACTCCGTCGGCACCAGCGTAGTCGGCGGCATGCTGCTGTCCACCATCCTGAACCTGTTCTTCATCCCCGTACTGTATGTCCTGATGCAAACACTGCTTGGCGTAGGCGGCCGCGGGAGCCGGCCGCACGTCGAGGGAACCTCTGTTCACCAGCCTGTACTGGAACCGGAGCCGGTCGGGCACCGTTAGGCACTCCGGCATCTCAACCCCCAATGAAACCAAAAGGGGAAACGGCGCTGGTTCTGGGCGGAGGCGGTCCGCTCGGCATAGCCTGGCAGGCAGGCATGCTGCAAGGCTGGGCCGAGAGTTGGGCCCAGTCCTCCTCGCACTCTCTGGAGGGAAAAGACGTATTTGCACCTTTTCTCGAAGGACGCATCATCGGCACCTCTGCCGGAGCCATTGTGGGCGCTCACTTGGCCGTCCACGGATCCATTGCGGCGTTGGCCGCCCAGCAACACGAGCCAATTGGGCCCGACGTACCGGAAAAAGTTAGCCTGGCTCACTTTTTTCTAGCACTGCTCAAGGCCAAACTGTTCACGCGCAGTGTACCGAAGCTGCGCCGCTCCATAGGTAAAAGCGCTCTGAAGGCTGCGATCCCCGGCGAACAGGAAATGGTCGCCGCCATCGCCCGCTCCTACGCGCCGGCCGGACCCTGGCCGGAAAGCACGGACCTGCGCATTACCGTCGTCGATCCCGAATCGGGCGAATTCCATGGTTGGCATGCCGGCTCCGGCGTGCCGCTTGCGCTTGCTGTCGCCGCAAGCTGCGCCATGCCCCTTGTTTTGCCCCTGATACGTGTGAACGGCCGTCTCTATATGGACGGCGGGATCGGCTCCTCTACAAACGCCACACTCGCCTCCGGATATGCGTGTGTCCTGGTACTCGATCCGCTGGGCCGCATGCTGGGCAACTTTTCGCCGCTCGACGTGGAGCGCCGCGAACTGGAGGCAGGGTGCAGCCATACCCTCGCGTTCCTGCCCGACCAGGCGGTTGCCGACGCGATCGGCAATCACGTGTTCGATTTTTCACGCCGTGCCCAAGTCGCCACGCTGGCCCGTGCACAGGGGCACACCACGGCGCCCGGCGTCTGGAGCTTTCTGCACGACTCAGTCCGACGGCACGGAGCTGAAGCGAGCATCTGATGCACTCGCAGGAAACCAGACAGGTTGCGACAGAGCTGCCACGATTTCACCCGGCTATGCGATACTGAAAACCGCAAACTTCAGGCGTGAGCTGTCCCACCTGCAATGCTTTGCGACGGAAAGCCGGGATGGCGGAACTGGCAGACGCAGCGGACTCAAAATCCGCCGAGGGCAACCTCGTGGGGGTTCGACCCCCCCTCCCGGCACCAAGATAAGCCACACAAAATGAATAGGTTACGAAGGCCAAAGCCTCTCAACTCGAGAGGCTTTCTTATGCCCGAAATCTCTGGTGCCGGTTTTGGTGCCGGTTTGTACCTCGTTTGCTATTTTGGATTAGCGGAGGTTGAGCCATGCCGAGGAAGGTCGCCAAGAAGGAGAAGGGCATTTTCGAGAAGGAACCAGGGTCAGACATCTGGTGGATTCGCTACTACATTGATGGGCGCGAGCGCCGAGAGAAGGTAGGACGTCGAGGCGATGCGCTTAAGCTCTACAAACTCCGCAAGGCGGATGCCCTGCGCGGAGTCAAGCTGCCCGACAATATGAAGAACAAGGGCCTGAAGTTCGAAACCATCGGCAAGCAGGCCGTCGAGTGGTACATCGAGCACGGTCGCAAGGATGTCCGCAGCTTTCGCATTCGCATGAACATCATTTTGCGGGACTTCGGCAACTTGATTGCCGACGAGATCAAGCCTTCCGAGATCGATGGGTGGTTGAAAGCGCATCAAGACTGGGCTCCTGCAACCAAGAATCGTTACACGAACGTGTTCGGCAAGACGTTCAAAATCGCCCTCGCAGACGGAAAGGTAAGCGGGAATCCGGCGCGGCTCGTGGAACAACGGCCAGAAAAGAACGGGCGCGTCCGATTCCTCTCCGCAGAAGAGGAGACACGGCTACGCGAGGCGATTGCGGAACGCTGCCCGAACCACATGCCGGAACTGGACGTTGCTCTTAATACCGGGATGCGAAAGGGCGAGCAATACAGCCTGGAGTGGCCTCAAGTCTCGTTCAAGCGGAGGCGTATTCAACTGGAGGAGACGAAGAACGGGAGTGGTCGGGAGATCCCGATGAACAAGACCTGCGTGTGTGCGATGGAGGCGCTCTACCAAGATCGACCTCACGACGGTCGGGTGTGTCAGTCCAAGTTCGGTCGAGATTTGAACGACTCGCGGGCATGGTTCGACCGATGCGTGGCCGACGCTAGTATCGCGAACTTCACTTGGCACTGCCTCCGACACACCTTTATCAGCCGTTTGGTGATGGCAGGAGTTGACCTCAGGACAGTTCAGGAGTTGGCGGGACATAAGACTATCTCGATGACAGTGCGCTACGCGCACCTTGCCCCTGAACATAATCAGGCAGCCATCGAAAAGCTGGACCGAGTGTCCCTCCAAACAGTGTCGTGAGGTTCAGGCTGGGTGCCTAAGAACTTGCCCGAAACGTCTGATTCTGTACTGCCGAACGCACAGGCTTGCACCGTCTCGCACAATCACCTATGGGAGGTCGATAAAGAGCTCCCTCGACTTCACCGACAGCGCCGCCGCAAGCTTCACGATATTCTCAAGGGCGATGTTGCGTTCACCGCGCTCCACCCCTCCTACATAGTTCCGGTGTAGGCCGGCACGTTCGGCAAGTTCTTCCTGCGACAAGCCACGTTCGTCGCGGAGTCGGCGGACCGACGACCCGAACCGCAGCTTGATGGACGAAGTAGGCACTCCTCCATCGTTCGTTCTTGACCACTATGAGTCTACACGCGATGAGTGTGATACTGGTCCTGGGACGGTACTCAACAGGACTTCAGTTTAGTCGCTCGCCGATAGCCGTATTGTTTGCTTTCCCGCATAATGGCACAGGCTGCGAGACTTCGAGCAACGCTCCGATATAACGTGAAGAGGTAATGCATGACCGAAGACTTCGTCGAGTGCTCAGAGCTCTCCGGAAAGACCATACAAACACTCCGCGTGTTCAAGGACACAGGAGATGGGAACGAACTACAGATTGAGCTCACGGATGGAACGAGTTTCAACCTTTGCTTCTCGGCCAAGACGAACATCGAGGCAAGCGTGATTCGCGCCGGAGTTGGCACCCCCGAGACCCTCCACACATACGAGTTCGATTAGCCCTTCGTTAGCAGATAGATCTCCTCTTTGTTGCTGGTATTCCGCGTAGGAATAGTGGAATCCCGCACAGGCATTGGACGCGGCCTTTGCCGCGCCCATAAGTTTGCGCCATACCCGACGAACGAAAGTCGGATGGAGGCGCAAACATGATTACACTCGTCAACGAAACCCGCACGCTGAGGTCGAAGCTTCGGCCGTCCGCTTCGGGTTTCTTTCCTTCCACAACTCAGCGTGTTTCTCACGCACTTCGCGTGATGGCACCGACGCTGTTCACTCTCGCGTTTGCGAGCGTAGCTCACGCCCAAGGCACGATCGACTTCACCGGGGCTCAGGGCGTGATGACCTCATTCAAAACCTTCGCCCTCTACGCTGGCGCGATCATCTGCTTTGGCGGCCTGATCTTCGCCGGCATCCGGATGATGTCGGGACGCTTCCAGGATGCCATTCCGGGGCTGTTCGGCGCGCTCTTCGGCGCTGGCGTGCTTGGGTGGGGCGCAGGCTGGATTGGCTCACTTACCGGTCAGCAGCAGTAGCCCATGCTCATGACCAAACGAGGAGAGCCGTTACCGATCAATCAGGCGCTGAACCGCCCGAGAGCCAAGCTCGGTCTTGAGTTGGGAACGTGGATGATCATCGTCTTCGTCTCAGTAACGGCTTTCATCGTCGGCTTCCGTTTGTTCGCCATCCTGAGCTTCCCAACGCTGGCCTTTGGTGCCTGGGTCATCGTTCGGAAGCACCCGAAAATGTTCCAACTCTATTCACTTTCTTGGAGCCAACACAACTACTATGACCCGCGCAAAGATTGACCACAAACACCTGCAATGGCTGGCGAACGCCGGTTCCGCAGCCAGCATCGTCCCCATCGCTCGATTCATCGGACCGAGCACCTTTGCGTTGAAAGGAGGCGGTTACGGCCGCCTCCTCTCACTCCGAGGGATCGACGAGGAAGGCTTGACCGATCAGGAACTTGAATCGCGAGTGCGTGGGGTCGAGGGCGCTCTCCGGGGATTACCCGAGGGCTCCTGCCTGTATCAGTACGCCCGCGTCATGTCCGGCTTCGACCTTCCACGTCAGGACACCTACAGCGATGCGGCCACCGAGGGCTTCGTGCACGACCGGCTGGCCTTCCTGGAAGAAACAGCGGGGTTCCGTCGCATCGATCTTTTCTGGTGCCTGACCATGGAGCCAGGCACAGCAAACCCGTTCCAGCGCAGGCCCCAGGAACAGGCTGACGAGAACTCACGGACGCTGACCGACCTTGAGAAGATGGCTACCATCTTGATTTCCAATCTCGGCAACACCATCGGCCTCCAGCAACTCGACAAGAAACAGACGTTTCAGTTCTTTTCCTATCTCTTCAATCTTGAAGAATGGGCCGGGAACGACCACCTCCGTCACGATGCCGGCGTGGATCGCCAGATCGTCAAGACTCCGGTTGGCTTCCAGAGCGATCAACTTCGCATCGGCAAGCGCCACGTCCAGATGTTCTCGCTGATGACGACGCCCGAGTCATCCAGGCTGTGCCTCTTCTCCGGTCTGCTCGGGCTCGATTGCGACACGGTTGTGTGTTCGACGTGGCGGCCCAAGTCGGCCTCAGCAGCCCGGAAAGAAGTCGAGAACCAGGAGAAGTTCGCCTCCTTCTTCAAGGTCGGCGTAGCGAACCGGCTCATGAGCGGGCGCGACTTCGCTTCATTGGACAAGACCGCCGGAGGTCGAGCCGCCGACAAGGGCGTGGACGACCTAAGCGACGTAATCAGAGCGCTCGACAAAAAGGCCCATGGCGAGTATTCGCTCAAGGTCATGCTTGCGGCCAAAGACGCCGACCAGCTTCGGCAGGCCATCCCCGCCGCGCATCGCGCGTTCGTGGACGCACGCGCCCAAGCGATGGAAGAGAGTGTTGGCAACCTCTCGGCTTTTTACGCCATGTTTCCAGGCAACGCCAAGTTCAACGTCTTCCCGATGTGGCTATCTGAGGACCACAACGCCCGGCTTAGCTTCATCTATGCTCCGCACCTCGGACACCAGCACTCCGAAGACCTTGACGCTGAATACCTCAACGTGTTCGAGACGAGAACCGGAACACCGTTTTTCCAAGACAGCTATGTCAACGGGGTGCGGGTGCAGCTCATTATCGGGCCGACAGGCACAGGCAAGTCCGTTCATGGCAATCTCGCCATCGCCCACGAGCAGAAGTATGGCGGCTTTACGTTCATCTTCGACGTAGGCGGGAGCTATGAGAGCGTGGTCGAGCTGTACGGCGGCAAGGTCGATCGGGTCGGCAAGGACGGCCCCCGCGTTAACCCGTTCGCTCTGGAGCCGACCGAAAGCAATATCAAGTTCCTCTATAGCTTCGTCAAGCTCCTGCTCACCAATGGCGGCGCGGCGTTGGAACCGGAAGATGACGAGGTGGTGTTCAAGGCCGTGCAGGATATGTACCTGCTCGATCGAGAGAACCGCCGCCTCTACAACATCTACCTGCCCAAGAAGCTCGACCGCTATCTGTCGAAGTGGGTTGGCAAAGGGATCTATAACGCTGTCTTCGACAATGTAGAGGATTCGCTATCGCTCTCCCGCTTGCAGTGCTTCGACTTCCAGGGCGTGAACACCAAGCAATATGCCGATCTGATTGAGCCTTTGATGGTGTGGCTCTTGCGTCGGATCGACGACGTTCTCTACGACCCCGCCAATCTTGGAGTGCCGAAGCACGTTCTGATCGAGGAAATCTTCTCTTCCATGAAGAACAAGCAGCTGCTCGAAGGTGCTCTGGCTTCCATCAAGACGGTGCGGAAGAACCTAGGAGGCGTGACCCTTATCGGCCAGTCCGCTGACGATTTGGGCGAAAACGCTGATTCGATCGTGAACTCTTGCACGTCTTTCCTGTTTCTGCCGGATGCCACATTTAACCGCGCGAGGTACGGCGAGTTATTCAAGATGACGGACCAGCAGCTCAATCTTTTCGAGAGCTTGCGGGAGCGCGAAGGGCTGTACATGCGGCGCGACGGGCTGACCAAGGTCGTCACCCTGAACCTGGATAGCCGGAGCTATGCCAAATTTTCGACCAAGCCCAAGGACAGAGTGCGCCGGGCCAAGCTGGTCGAAAAGTACGGACTTCACGAGGGCATCGAGCGGTTTGCCCAAGGAGAGACGGCATGACCACACACAATCCAAACCCGAAAGGACCAGTCATGAACACACATCGTCTCTCGTCTTCTATCTCGATTCTTGCGCTTGCCGCGACAACGGCCACAAGCTTTGCCGCTCCGTCCTACGATCATCACCTGCTCCCGAATGCACCGCGAACCGTTGTGGTCCGAGAGACCGAGACCCCTCCCGTCATCCGCGCCGGCCTGCTGCAATCGACCCTCATCATGCTTCCGCCCGAAGAGAAGGTAGCTACCGTGTTCGGCGGCGATACGGTCGATTGGGTCTTTGACGGCGGTCACGTTGCCAGCCGGTTTATCTCGATCAAGCCGAAGCTCGCGAACAGCACCACCGACGTCCATATCGTTTCCGACCACGGCAACGAATACACCCTGCAGCTCCGTGAGGTGTCCGGCGACGGAGATCCCCACTTCGATTCCAAAGTGTTCATCACTCCCGGCGATCAGGCCGGGAAAGACAAGTTGGCACAGATGCCGGTGTTTGTGCCCGCCACCGAGTTGGACAAGGTAAAGGGGGAAGCTACCGCAGCAAAGGCCAAGGCAGCGACCGACGAGAAGGCCGCGGCGACCGAAGCCGAACAGTACCGTAGCCGGTATCCCGGCCAGCTTCACTTCGACTACAGCTGGGACAAGAAGAAGGCCGCGGCGTTGGGCCTGCAACAGATTTGGCGCGACGACAAGTTCACTTACCTGCGCGGATCATTTCAGGAGACTCCAGCCCTTTACGAGTTGAAAGACGGCAAGGGCTCGCTCATCAACTTTGACTTCTCGAATGGCCTCTACACCGTCCCCAAAACGGTGCTCGTCGGCTATCTCGCAATTGGCAAACAGAGGGTCGACTTCCATCGCGAAGCGGAAGGAAAATAGCCATGCCGGAGATCAACGACACACCTGCGACCGTTCCAGCCCAGCCCGAAGTGACCGGACCGATGAGGAAGAAAACGCCTCTAGTACTGATTCTGGTTGGGATCGTGCTTCTCATCGGCATCAGCAATCTTGCCGGCTTGCTCTCCGGCAGCAAGAAGGACGCCCCGAAGAGTAGCCTTCCCGGACGCCCTGCTGCGGCCAATCCTCAGCAGGTCAACAGCTTCGAGACCCAGCAGAACAACCAGGCGCGGCAGGACGCCGAGGACCGTGCGCGCCAGCAACAGCTCGCCGAGCAGATGGCCGCACTTCAAGCCCAGGGTGCAGTTCCCGGCCCTGAAGCGCCGAATGCCGCGCCCATGACTCCGGCCCAGCGGCAGGCTATCTACGGCAGCAGCCCGAACGCGCCGCAGAAGACCTCCACCGTTTCTCAGGCTAACGCCGCAGCCAAGCAGAAGGCGCTGGACAGAGAGAAGCAGCACCAGGAAGCCGTCAACAGCGATACCGTAGCGATCGATTTTGCGCATACCAACGGCTCCGAAGCGGCGAAGGTAGATGTCGAGCGCGCTTCCGCAACGACCACCGAGCAAGGAACCGACCTTGCGGGCAACGCGGCTCCCGTGCGCCTTGGCAACTTGCAACCTGCTTCAGAGCAAAGCACGAAGACCGGAGCAAAAACAAACCCGATGGCTGCATACGACTTCGACGAGTACCAGGGCAGGCTCTACCGAGTTTTCGAGGGCACGGTGTTGGAGGGCGTTGTTACCAATCACATCGCCGGCGGCTTCGCCGGCCCTATCCTCGTCATGCTCACGACGGACTACTATTCGCACGACCACCAGCAGCTCCTCATGCCGCAAGGAACGAGGCTGATTGGTGATGTAAGCAGCGTCGGAGGAGGCCAACAGCGCAAGCTCTTCGTCTCGTTCCATCGTGCCGTCTGCCCCGATGGCTTTTCCCTTGACCTGGACAAGTACATCGGCCTCGACCCGATTGGGACGACCGGCCTTGCGACGAACGTGAACCACGGCTATCTCACAGCCTTCGGAGCGGCGGCGGCGATCGGCGGCTTGGGCGGACTCGCACAGATTGGAAACAGCGGCACGGTTCTCGATTCTTCAACGCAGATTCGCAACGGCATTTCAGCGCAGACCAGCCAGGAGGGGGAGCAGGTTCTGAACCACTTCCTGAACCGCCTGCCCGTCATCACGCTGAAAGAAGGGTCACGCGCCCGTGTCTACATTGGGCGTGACATCCTCATTCCTTCCTATGCAGAGCACCGCGTAGACTCCTCACTCTAACTGCTGTCGCTTCAAAGGAGTTCCATGAAGATCAGCCAAAAGACCCGCCGCACTCTCCTCATCGGAGGCGTTCTGGTGGCCGTAACCGCGACTCCCAGCTTCGCTCTCTTCGGTCTGGGCGACATCGTATTCGACCCTTCGAGCTGGGGCGAACTCGTCACCCAGGCCGCGACCGCCGAAACCCAGCTCCAAACCATCAAGAACAACCTCACCCACTTCTCGTTCAAGAACCTCTGGCAAACCAGCCAGACCGCGATAAAACAGGCCAGCGTCCAGAACAAGTTCGGCGAGACCAACGGCATGACCACAGCACTCAACACGAACTCGCCCAGCGCCGCGAACATGGCATGGACGAGTGCCACCGTGCCGATGAGCAGCAGCACATCGACGTACCTTGCAGGTCAGCCCCAAGGCAGTGCCCAGATGTCGCAACTGGCCCTGATCGAGGCTTCGGACTCGACATCGCCGGACTGCCTCAATGCGGTAGGGGCCTACCGGGCTGCACGAACGAGTGACGCCGCCGCCGAAGCTGCCCTGCAACAGCAGCAGCTCGACGACAACGATTCCACCAACAGCGAAGTGCAGCAGCTCAACCTGCTCAACGCTTCCCAAGCCCAGCACATGACCGAGCTGCAGGCGCAAGGCGTACTCCACGCCTGCCTTGCTTCGCAGATGGCGGTCGCCAATATGCAGCAGCGGAACGCCGCTGCTGACGACCTCAATACGGCGGCGTTCGTGAAACAGGACCAAGCCACTAACC
>JAABUX010000693.1_pt1 | contig 55503 bp, 56 predicted proteins | sample 5561851 | NCBI WGS metagenome assembly JAABUX01 (sample SAMN10711883, study PRJNA513361) | rock metagenome | isolation source: Antarctica rocks | place: Antarctica: Victoria Land, Richard Nunatak red sandstone | collected 2016-01-03
ACGAGCACCTGCCAGAGGTGTCCGAGGCCATGGTCACCCTCGCCATGATCCGCCTCATGACCCATCGCGCCGTCCACCCAAACCGCAAGCAATTGTCCGCACCATGACTTCCAAAACGGGCTTTGAGCAACCGCCATGTCGGCCCGCCCGCCCCTGCCGCCCTTCACGCCCGACACTGCCGCCGAGAAGGCCCGCAAGGCGGAGGACGCCTGGAACACCCGCGACCCGGCCCGCGTCGCCAGCGCCTATACCGAGGACAGCCGCTGGCGGAACCGCGCCGACTTCTTCACCGGCCGCGCCGCCATCGAGGCGTTCCTGACCCGCAAGTGGGCGCGGGAGCTGCAGTCCCGGCTGATCAAGGAGGTCTGGGCGTTTCATGGCGACCGCATCGCCGTCCGCTTCGCCTATGAGTGGCACGACGATGCCGGGGCCTGGTTCCGGTCCTATGGCAACGAGCAGTGGGAGTTCGACGCCGCCGGGCTGATGCGCCGCCGGGAGGCCAGCATCAACGACGTTGCAATCACCGCAAAGGACCGGCTGTTCCATTGGCCGCTCGGCCCGCGTCCCCAGGAGCATCCTGGCCTGACCGCGCTCGGGTTGCAGCCCTAGCCGCGTACCATCCTGTGGTTCGGCTATCATTGCCCCACCCATCGCGCCTGCTCCCGAGTGGGGACGGGCCAACCCCCGGAGCTGAGCAGATGAGCCGAACCGAGCGGGAGAAGATGCTGGCGGGTGAACTCTACCGCCCCGGCGACCCCGAACTGCAGGCCGAGATGGCCGCAGCGAAGGCCTGGATGGCGGAGTACAACGCCGCGATGGCAGCCTCGACAGCCGACCGCCGCGCGCTGCTCCGGATGCGCCTGGGCCATGTCGGCGAGGGCGCCGTGATCAGGCCGCCGTTCTTCTGCGACTACGGCTTCAACATCAGCATCGGCGACGGGGCGTTCCTGAACTTCAACTGCATCGTGCTGGATGTCGCCCCGGTGACGATCGGCCGGGGCGCGCAGATCGGACCCGCCGTGCAGCTCCTCGCCGCCGACCACCCGCGCGACCAGGACCAGCGCCGAGCGGGCCTCGAGCTTGGACGGCCCGTGCGGATCGGGGACAACGTCTGGATCGGCGGCGGCGCAATCATCCTCCCCGGCGTCACGGTCGGCGACGACGCGGTCGTCGGAGCCGGCGCCGTGGTGACCCGTGACGTCGCGCCCGGGACAACGGTTGTCGGCATTCCAGCCCGCCGCATCGCAGGCCAGAACATGCCCTGATCCGCAATGCCCTTGCGGACGCGCACCGTTTCGTTCAGCGTCCGGCATGGTGGGTCGCCAGAACCCGCACCAGGAGGTCTGCCGATGCCATCCCCAGCCTTGACACGCCGCAGCCTCGCGCTCGGCGCCGTCGCGCTCGCCGCCATGCCGCGCCTCGCCCGGGCCGAGGACACCATCAAGATCGGCGTGCTGTCCCCCAACACCGGCCCGGCCGCCGAGGCCGGCAAGCTGCAGCAGAACGGCATCCGCATGGCCGTGGACGCCGTGAACGAGCACGGCGTGCTGGGCCGCAAGCTGGAGGCGGTGATCGAGGACGACCAGACCACCAACCCCGGCGCCGTGCTGGCCTTCAGCCGCCTGGCGTCGCAGCCCGACATCGTCGCCTTCATCGGCCCCATCCGCAGCACCCAGGTGAACGCCATGGCGCCGGACGTGCTGAAGGTCGCCAAGCCCATGCTGTTCGGCGGCACCGACCCGACGCTGACGCAGCAGGGCAACAAGTGGCTGTTCCGCTGCCGGCCCAACGACAGCTACTCCGCCCAGGTGATCGCCGAGTTCGGCACAGCCGACTTGAAGAAGCAGAAATGGGCCGTGGTGTTCAGCACCGACGCCTTCGGCACCAACGGCTCCAAGGCATTGGTGGCGGCGTTGAAGGACCGGGGCATCACCCCCGTGCTGCTGCAGGGCTACACCAACCAGGCCAGCGACTACACCGCCGTCGTGCTGGCGGTGCGGCAGTCCGGCGCCGACATCCTGGGCAGCTACTTCACCTTCGAGAGCGACCTCGGCATCTTCGCCCGGCAGTTGCGCCAGTTGGGCGTCACCATCCCCTGGGTGGGATCGCCGAGCATCGTCAACACCACGGCGCTGAACCTGGCCGGGCGGGCGCTGTGGGGCACCTATGGCGTGGCGGACTACGCCGTGGACGCCACCCCGGCCAGCAAGGCGTTCGGCGACAAGTACCTGGCGCTGTACAAGGCGCTGCCGGACAACCAGTCCTCCTACGCCTTCGACGCGGTGAACCTGATTGCCCGCGCCATCACCGACGCCGGCGGCACCGATCCCGAGAAGCTGCGCGCCGCCCTAGCTGGCATCAAAGGCTTCGCGGGCGCGGAGGGCGAGTACAACTTCGACGACAAGGGCGACGGCCTGCGCGGCTACAACGTGGTCCGCAACGAGAACGGCAAGGTCGTGTTCGACCGCCGGATCGAGGTAAAGGAGTAGAAGCCAGTGCAGTCCTTCAAGCACCCGTCATTGCGAGCCGCGCTTGCGGCATGGCGGGGCGGCCAGGACTGCACATGCGGCTCCTGGATTGCCGCGTCGCAAGCGCGGCTCGCAATGACGTGCTGCCACCCGTTGCGGCCCTCGGCGCCCCGTTGAGCCTGGTCCCGCAACTGCTGTTCACTGGCCTGGGCATCGGCGCCATCTACGCGCTGGTGGCGCTGGGTTTCGTGCTGCTGATCCGGGCGGCTAGCGTCGTCAACTTCGCCCAGGGCGAGTTCTCCATGCTGGGCGCCTACCTGATGGTGATCCTGGCGGGCGACCTGGGCGTGCCCTATTTGGTTGCCCTGCCAATCTCGGTCGCCGTGATGGCCGGGTTCGGCGTGCTGTTCGCCGGCGCGACCTACTGGCCCTTGCGCCACCGCGGCCAGTTGCCGGTCATCATCAGCACCATCGGCGCCAGCATCTTCCTGTCCAACGTCGTGCTGGCCTCCTACGGCCCCAGCCCGCAGGTGCTGCCCGGCCTGTTCGACAACCCCGGCTTCGAGGTCGGCGGCGTGTTCATGGACAGCCAATACATCTCCATCATGGTCGCCGTGACCGCCCTGGTGCTGCTGCAGTACGTGATCTTCGAGAAGACCCTGCTGGGCAAGAAGCTGCAGGCCACCAGCCAGGACAAGGAGATGGCGAGCCTGCTCGGCATCCCCGTTGCCACGATGGTGCTGATCACCTTCGCCTACAGCGCGGCGCTGGGCGGACTGGCGGGCATCCTGGTGGCGCCGGTGCTGTTCGTGTCGGTGGGGATGGGCGCGCTGATCTCGCTGAAAGCCTTCGCGGCCAACATCATCGGCGGCTTCGGCAACATCCCCGGCGCCATCCTGGGCGGGCTGGCGCTGGGCGTGGTGGAGACGTTTGGGGCGGCCTACATCTCGGTGCCCTACAAGGATGCGATAGCGTTCGGGATGCTGCTGCTGTTCCTGCTGGTGCGCCCGCAGGGGCTGTTCGGCGAGAAGATCGCGGAAAAGGCATGAGCGCGATCCTGGAACGCCCCGCGGCGCTGAACATCGTGCAGGCCCGCGTCTGGCGCGGCCTGCCGCAACTGGGCCTGGCCATCGTGGCCGTGCTGGCCGTGTCGGCGCTGATCCCGTCCCAGGGCTACACGCTGAACATCCTTATGCAGGCCGCGACCAACGCCGTCGCCGTCACCGGGCTGGTGGTCGTGCTGGGCTACTGCGGGCAGATCTCCCTGGCGCAGGCGGCGTTTTTCGGCCTGGGTGCTTATGGCGTGGCGCTAGGCACCACCGATTACGGCCTGCACTTCTTCGCCGCCCTGCCGCTCGGCATCGCGGCGGCGCTGCTGTTCGGCGTGCTGCTGGGCCTGGCGAGCCTGCGCCTGGGCGGCCACTACCTGGCGATGGTGACCATCAGCTTCCAGCAGATCCTGACCCTAGTGCTCACCAACTGGATCGGGCTGACGCACGGCCCGGACGGCGTGCGCGGCATCGGCCGCCCGCACGTCCCGGGCCTGCGGCTGGAGAACGGCGACCAGTATCTGACGCTGTGCCTGGTCGTGCTGGTCTGCATCACCTGGTTCGTCTGGCGCCTGAAGACCAGCCGGCTCGGCCGCGCCATGCAGTCGGTGCGCGACAACGAGATCGCCGCCAGCACCTGCGGCATCGACGTGTTCCGCACCAAGGTGCTGGCCTTCGCCATCAGCGCCGTGCTGGGCGGCCTGGGCGGCGGCCTCTATGCCGGGGCGCGAGCCTACATCAGCCCCGACGAGTTCGGCTTCGGCGAGAGCATCGTCATGCTGACCATGGCGCTGCTGGGCGGCGTCGGCTCGCCGTTCGGGGCGTTGCTGGGCACTGGGCTGCTGGTGATCCTGCCGGAGTGGCTGCGCTTCCTGCGCAACGTTTACCTCGCGGTGTACGGCGCGGCGGTCATCCTGATCATGGTGTTCCTGCCCGACGGCCTCTGGGGCTTCACGGCCCGCCTGCGCCGCGCCGCACCCGCCATCCCAGGGCGTGTAACCCCCCTGCCCCTGCTGGGCCAGCGCGGCACGGTGACGGACGAGGTGGTGCTACGCATCGACGGCCTGGCCAAGCACTTCGGCGGCCTGAAGGCGCTGGACGGCGTGGACCTCGCCGTGCGCCGCGGCAGCACCCACGCCCTGATCGGCCCCAACGGCAGCGGCAAGAGCACTTTTATCAATGTCGTCACCGGCCTCTACCGCCCCACCGCCGGGCGCATCACCTTGGCCGGGCGGGACGTGACCGGCACCGCCCCGCACGAGCGCACCCGCGCCGGCCTGGCCCGCACGTTCCAAAACATCAGGGTGTTCCGCGGCATGACCGTGCTGGAGAACGTCATGGTCGGCGCCGAGCGCCCCGGCAACGACATCGCCGAGCGCCCGGCCGAGGTGGTCGAACGCGCCCTGGCCGCGCTGGACTTCGTCGGCCTGCGCGGCGACGCCGGGCGCATGGTGGGCACGCTGTCGTACGGCATGCAGCGCTACGTCGAGATCGCCCGCGCCCTGGCCGGCAACCCGCAGGTCCTATTGCTGGACGAGCCGGCCGCCGGCCTGAACCTGACCGAGAAGGGCGAGCTGGGCGCGCTGCTGCGCCGGCTGGGCGGCCACGGCCTCACGATCCTGATTGTGGACCACGACATGAACCTGGTCGAGCAGGTGGCCGACCACATCACCGTGCTGAACTTCGGCCGCCGCATCGCCACCGGCACCCCGCGGCAGGTGCTGTCCCACCCCGACGTGATCGCCGCCTACCTGGGGGAGCCGCGCGAAGATGCCGCTGCTTGAGCTTGGCGGCCTGACTGCCCGGTATGGCGCGGCGCCCGTGCTGAAGGACCTGTCCCTCGTGGTGGAGGAGGGCGAGATCGTCACCCTCCTGGGCAGCAACGGCGCCGGCAAGAGCACGACCTTACGCACCATCAGCGGCCTGGTGCCAAACGTGGCGGGCCGGCTGGTGTTCGACGGCACGTCGCTGCTGGGCCTGAAGCCGGAGGCCATCGTGCGCCTGGGCGTGGCGCATGTGCCAGAGGGGCGCCGGGTGTTCCCGGGCCTGACGGTGCGGGAGAACGTCCTGCTCGGCGGCAGCAACCGCCGCGGCGTGGCCCGGCGCGTCCTGGAGTCCGAGGCCGACGAGATGCTGGCCTTCTTCCCCGGCCTGCAGCCGTTGCAGCACGCCCTGGGGTGGACGCTGTCGGGCGGGCAGTTGCAGATGGTGGCCGTGGCGCGCGGCCTGATGGCCAAGCCCCGGCTGCTGCTGCTGGACGAGCCGTCCCTAGGGTTGGCGCCGCTGGTGGTACAGCAGGTGTTCCGCATCATCGCCGAGATCAGGCGCCGGGGCACGACGGTGCTGCTGGTGGAGCAGAACGCGCACATGGCGCTGTCGGTGGCCGACCGGGGTTACGTGCTGGAAACCGGGACGCTGCTGGTATCGGGGGCGCCGGGGGAGCTGTGGAGCAATCCCGATGTGCGGGCGGCTTACTTGGGTGGCAAGACGGTGGCGAGGCAGAGTGGTCCCCCGCAACCGGAACAAGCCGCCAGGGATCAGGGCTTGTAAGCCATGAGCCGCTTGGCTTCGATCGTCGCATAGGATGGGTCGTGTAGTTCCATTCGCCGCGAAGGTCGTCGCGCTGGATGTTGATGCCCGGCATCGCTTCATCCCGGACAGTGATGCCCTTCGGCTAGGCATTGGGGTCGAGTTCGCAGCGTACCCGGAGGCCGGTGCCGGCGCCTGTCGCGCTGATCAGGTCGACGATGACGCGGTAGCTGACCAGCGGCTTGGCACGCCAGTTCATGGTGATGAATGAGGACAGCCGATGCTCGACCCTGTTCCATCCGCTGGCGCCGGGCGGGACGTGGCGGACGCTGATCTCCATGCCGAGTTCGTGTGGGCCAGCGCCTGCATCTCGTGCTTCCACAGCCGCAGGCGCGATCCGTTGCTGCCGCCCCTGTCTGCGGTGATCGTCAGGCGTCTATGAGTTCTCAGCCCATGCCACCCGGCAAACCGGCCAGGTCTTCCTCGCGGTCCCGACGCTGCGGACTGGTTGATACGGATTGAAGAGCGGTTTGGCTTCACTCTCCGGCAAGACCACGAAGCTGCTTCGTCAGACAGCCCTATCTGTGCTAGGAATGCATCACTGACAATCTCATCTCCAAAAGAGGCTGCGATGAACGACTGGGACCTGCGCATTTTTGAGACGGTCGCGCGCCTGGGCGGCATCGGACGTGCTGCGGTCGAACTCAATACCGTGCAATCCAACGTGACGACCCGGATGCGTCATCTCGAAGAGGAACTCGGCGTCCCATTGCTTGACCGGCATAGCCGCGGGGTGATGCTGACCGCTGCCGGGCAGCGGCTCCAGCCCTACGCCGCGCAAATCCTCGACCTGCTCGATGATGCACGCCGGGCGGCACGCGACGACGGCGTCCCTAAGGGTCCACTGGCGCTCGGCACCTTGGAGACGACGGCAGCCCTTCGCCTTCCCTCAGTCCTGGCGGCCTTCGCGCAGGCGCATCCGGCGGTTGATCTAAGCCTCACCACTGGGACGACGTCCGGCCTCACCGAAGCCGTCTTGGCGCGTCATCTGGACGGTGCGTTTGTCGTCGGACCCATCGATCATCCCGACCTAGTCGGCGTGACGGTGTTTCATGAGACCCTCGTCCTGGTGACATCCCCATCGATCAAGACAGCGGCTCACCTTAATGACCTGAGCGATCTGAAAATCGTGGTCTTTCGGGCAGGCTGCTCCTATCGCCAAACCCTGGAAGCATGGCTCGCCAAACGTGGCATTGTTGGGCTTCGCATCCTCGAGTTCGGCTCACTTGACGCGATTATCGGCTGCGTCGGTGCTGGAATCGGCGTTACCCTGCTTCCAAAAGGCACGGTTGAGCCGGCGCTGCGCGCAGGTCTTGTCGCGATACATGCTTTGCCCTCCTCGGATGCCTCTGCCGAGACGATGTTCATCCGGCGAGCGGGGAGCTTCGTTTCCAGCGCACTGACTGAGTTCCTGAACATGGCCAGACTGGCCCCTTTGCATGCCATCGCCGCGGAGTAAGCCATCTTGTTCTGAGATGCATCCCATATAGAATACTAACTATTTGCGATGTGGTCGTTGCCCTATCTTGCGGTCGTCAAAGGCAAGGTTGGGTATGCAAGACGCCGCGCAGACGAGGTCCGTTCGCCTGAAGGAGGTTCCGGGATGGCGCATCACGGCCGCAGGCCTTTGCGCCTCCCTGGTTGGAATAGGGATAGGCCGGTTCGCCTATACGCCTCTGATCCCGGCGCTGATCGGGGCTCATTGGTTCTCCTCATCCGGCGTCTTCTATCTTGGTGCGGCCAATCTCGCCGGTTACTTGGCGGGGGTGTTGATCGCGCAGCCGGCCGCGCGCCGGATCAAGCCAACGTCTCTGCTCCGTGCTGCGATGCTTCTTGCCACCATCGCCTGCTTCGCCTGCGCTGTGCCGATATCGCTCTCTTGGTATTTCGCTTGGCGCTTCGCGGCCGGGCTGAGCGGCGGCGTCATCATGGTGCTGGCGGCCTCGATTGTTCTGCCGCACGCAACGGCATCGCGTCGCGGCATCGTTGGCGGCGTAATCTTCAGCGGAGTGGGTCTCGGCATAGCCGCTTCCGGCACGCTCGTGCCGTTGTTGCTCCGGGCCGGCCTGCCTCAAACCTGGTGTGGACTAGGCGTCCTGTCGGCATTCCTGACGGTGGTGAGCTGGGCCAGTTGGCCGCGTCATGCGGCGGCCGCAACTGAGCGGAAGGTCATCCAAACCCGTCGGCGCCCGCCCCACATCCATGCCCTTCTGCTCGAATATGGGCTCAACGCCGCCGCGCTCGTGCCGCATATGATCTTTCTTGTCGACTTCGTGGCACGCGGCCTCGGCAGAGGCCTCGGCGCAGGTTCCCGATATTGGGTGATCTATGGCCTTGGGGCCGTAGTCGGGCCGCTGCTGACCGGACATCTCGCGGACCGCGCTGGATTTGCTGTTGCTCTCCGGCTTGCGTATCTCGTTCAGGCGGCCGCCATAGCTATCCCGCTCGTCACGACCGGGTCTGCCGGCCTTCTCGTATCGAGCTTGGTTGTCGGCGCCTTCACCCCAGGGGTCGTGCCGCTCGTGCTGGGCCGGATCCATGAACTCATTCCGCACGACGCTGGGGCACAACGTGCGGCCTGGAGTCGCGTCACTGCAAGCTTCGCGGTCTTCCAGGCCGCCGCCGCCTATGGCTTCTCCTACCTGTTCTCGCGCGCGGGCGGCGGCGGCTACCTCGACATGTTTGCAATCGGTGCATGCGCTGCCGCGCTGGCGCTCCTCATTGATCTCGTCGTCGCCGTTGCAGGACGGGACGCTCTACGGGAGGCAAGCCAATGACAAAAGCCTACACAACCGTTGACCACATCGGCACATCTTGCACTGTTCCCATCCAGCGCCGCCAGCTACGTCAACAAGCTCACGTCCCCTGCGCTTGCTCCTGCTTCTGCTTCAACGGCCGCCAGTCGCGGAAGAACGCCGTGCCGATCAGCTCCCCCACCCCGATCAGCCCGCTCTGCAGCCCGTCCAGGTAGTCATGCAGCCCATGCGGCAGCAGCCGCTGCACCGAGCCGTCCAGCATCCCCCGCACCTCCTCCAACCGCTCCAGCACCCCCGCCGTATCGCGCAACCCGTAGGCCGACCGCAGGTGCCCCAGGTGCCAGTCCATCCCCCCTACGCACAGCGCCACGCTGCGCGCGAACGAAGTGTCGGCCAGCAGGAACGCCACCACGTCCGCCGGCACGAACCCGGCATCCGCCACCCGCCGGAACGCATGGTACCCCGCCGCCGCCCGCAGCACCGCGTTCCACTGCGTCAGCTCGGCCACCCGCCGCTCCTCCTCCGTCCCCTGCACCAGCAGGTGGTACTTGATGTCCAGCAGCCGCGTCGTCTGGTCTGCCCGCTCGATCAGCCGCCCCAGCTCATAGAAATGCCAGCCCTGGTCGCGGAAGAAGGTGCCCTCGGTAATCCCGGTATGGGCCTGCACGCCTTCCTTGATCTGGCGGCACAGCCGGGACAGCGCATCGCCGTCGAGTTCCGCCGGGTCGATGGCCATGACGTTGCGGTGGAACACGTTGAGCTGCATCCACATCTCGGTCGAGATCAGCGGGCGCAGCTTGCGGGCGTTGGTGCGGGCGGCCTCGATGCAGGCGGGGATGCTGTTGGGGTTCTCGGCATCCAGCAAGTAGAACCGCTTCACGCTGCCCGCCTCGATCGGCATCCCGCGCTTCTCCAGCCCCGGCCCGTCCGAGTTGATCGCGACCAGCGCCGCCCATGACTCCGCCTCCCGCCCCGGGCTTTCGAACGTCTGCGTCACGTCGATCAGCCGGGCCAGGTTCTCTACCCGTTCCAGGTAGCGCGCCATCCAGAACAGGCCCTCGGCGTCCCGCGTCAGCAGCGGGGTATGATGCATGCTCATTCCGCCAGCACCCAGGTGTCCTTGCTGCCGCCGCCCTGCGAGGAGTTGACGATCAGGCTGCCCTCCTTCAGCGCCACCCGCGACAGCCCGCCGGGCAGCACCCAGGTATCCCGCCCCGTGACGGCGAACGGCCGCAGGTCCAGGTGGCGCGGCCGCAGCCCGGCGTCCATCAGGGTGGGTGCCACGGACAGGTTGATCATCGGCTGGCTGATCCAGTTGCCCGGGTCCGCCACCAGCAGGGCGCGGGCAGCGTCCAGTTCGGCCTTGCTGCTGCGCGGGCCAACGGTGATGCCATATCCGCCGCTCTCCCCCACCGGCTTCACCACCAGCTTGTCGAAGTTGGCCAGGGTGTAGGCCAGGCCCTCCGCTTCCCCGCAGATGTGGGTCTCGACATTGGGCAGGATGGCGTCCTGGTCCAGGTAGTACTTAATGATGCGCGGCATGTAGGCATAGACCGCCTTGTCGTCCGCCACCCCGGTGCCGACCGCGTTGGCCAGCGTCACGTTGCCCTTGCGCCAGGCCCCGATCAGCCCGCGCACCCCCAGCATGCTGTCCGCCCGGAACACGCTGGGGTCGAGGAAGTCGTCGGCGATGCGGCGATAGATCGTGTGGACCCGGCGCAGCCCGACCGTGGTCCGCATCCACACCTTCTCGTCCTCCACCGTCAGGTCCGCGCCCTCCACCAGGGGCACCCCCATCTCGCGCGCCAGGAACACGTGCTCGAAGTAGGCGGAATTGTAGATGCCAGGGCTGAGCAGCACCACCTGCGGGTCCTTGGTCCCCTCCGGCGCGATCTCGTCCATGGCGCTCCGCAGCCGCCGGCCGTAGTCATCCACCGGCCGCAGCTTCATGCCCGCCACCAGGTCGGGGAAGGCGCGCAGCATCAGGTGCCGGTTCTCCACCACGTAGGACACGCCGGACGGCGTGCGGGCATTGTCCTCCAGCACGCAGAACTTGCCCGCGTGGTCGCGCACGATGTCGATGCCGCAGATGTGGACGTAGGTGCCGAAGCGGACGGGAAAGCCCTCCATCTCCGGCCGGTAGTTGCTGTTGCCGTACACCAGCTCGGCCGGCACCACCCCGTCGCGGATGATGTTCCGGGCGTTGTAGATGTCACCCAGGAACAGGTTGAGCGCCTGCACCCGCTGCGTCACCCCACGCTCCAGCACCGCCCAATCCCGCGCCAGGATGATGCGCGGCACGCAGTCGAACGGCAGGATGCGGTCGATGGCCGACGCCTCGGAGTACACCGTGAAGGTGATGCCCAGGTTGAACAGGTCACGCTCGGCCAGCTTGGCGCGGGCGCGCAACGCATCGAGGCCAATGGCGGACAGCCGGGTGCGCACCAGCGCCGCCGCGCCGCCGTCGTTGTCGCGGGCGGTCAGCTCGCAGAAGAATGCGCCGGGGTCGTAGGAGTCGAAGGGGTCTGGCTGCATCGGACGGGCCTGGTGGGGTGAGGAGAGACCGTGATCTGGCATGATTGCGTGTCATCGCAGCGTCACGCCCGCATGGCAATCTGCGCCGTCGATGCAACACCCTTGCCACACTCGGCGGGCTGGCGGGGAGAACTGGGCTTTTCTGTTGCATCCCACCGCGATAGGCAGTTTACCTCACAGGCCGGGTGATGCATCGCCCTCCCCTCAAGCCCCCGGCTCCCGATGTCCCTGGGTTGGAGTCCCCCGCCATGCGTTTTCCCGTTCTCGGCCTGCTGACGGCCAGCCTCGTGGCCGGCCAGATCGCCGCCGCCCCGCTGGCCGCGGCGCAGTGCGTCCGCCCGGCCGATCACGCCTCGTTCGACATCACCGCGTTGAAGACCAGCCTGTTGGTCGTCGCCCTCACCTGCGGCGCCGATGAGCGCTACAATGCGTTCATCCGCAAGTACCAGCCGGAGCTGGCGGCGCAGGACCATGCGCTCGGCGCCTACTTCACCCGCGTGCACGGCCGCACCGGGCGCAAGCAGCAGGACGACTACGTGACCCAGTTGGCCAATAGCCAGTCGCAGGTCGGCAACAAGCAGGGCAACATGTTCTGCTCGCACAACCTGCCGGCATTCGACGAGGTGATGGCGCTGCACAGCAGCGGTGAACTCGCCGAATTCGCCGCCGGCAAATCCGTCGCCCAGCCGATCAACGTGACGGCGTGTGGCGCCACGCCGGCCAGCACGCGTCCCACCTCGTCGCGGTCACGCCGCCGGTCGTAGCGGCGCGGCCCTACCGCACCAAGGAAGGGGGGCCTTCAAGCCCTCCTTCACGCATCCAGTTCAGAGCCTCGTCAGCGCAGGACGATCTCGACCCGGCGGTTCTGCGGCTCGCGCACGCCGTTGGCGGTCTGCACCAACTGCCGCGTCTCGCCGAAGCCCTGTACGGTGATCGCCTGCCGCGGCACGCCCAGCCGCACCAGCTCGGCCGACACGTTCTGCGCCCGCCGCACCGACAGGCCCTGGTTGTAGCGCGCCATGCCTGAGCTGTCCGTGTAGCCCGAAACCTCGATGCGCGTCGTCTGCACCCGCGTCGTCGCCTGCGCCGCCTCGGCGATGATCTGCCGTGCCCGGTTGGTCAGGTCCGCACGGTCCCAGTCGAAGAACACCAGGTAGGTGCGGTTCTGCGCCGGCTGTACCGGAACTGGCGGAGCCTCCACCGGCGGCGGAGCCACATTGAAGGCATAACGCAGTCCGATCATCAGGCTGTGGTTGTAGTTGTCCGACACAGTAATCCGCCCGCTGCCCGGCAGCGGCCCATTCACCCGCAGGCCAAACTGCCGCTGCTCGGCCAGCGCGAAGTAGCGATACTCCGCCGTCAGCGACAGGCCAACCACCGGCGGGATCGGGAATGACAGCCCGGCGATGGCTTGGTAGGCGAAGCTGCCATCCACGCCCTTGGTCACGACAGGGGAGTTGCCGAGCGTCTCATACGTCCGCCGGTCCACCCAGGAATAGCCCGCACCGGCGCCGATATAGGGAAATACGTAGGGGCTGCGCACATCCAGGTCGAACAGCGCGTTGACCATGCCGCCATACTTCTCCTCCCGCCCCTGCGTCGCCACCACGCCCAGGGTGCGGCTGCGGTTGATGCTATTGTAGCGGTAATCGCCCTCCACCTCGAGGCGCAGCCCGTTGCCGAAGCCGTAGCCGACGCTGGCCACGCCGGTCCCGCCGGTGTCGAACGAGGTCTGCCCGCGGTCGAGCGTGCGAAGGCCGCCGTTCAGCCGGTAAACCTGGTTGAACTCCCGCTGCATGAAGTTCGCGCCGACTGCGCCGCCGATATACAGCCCCGACACCGGCTGCGCCTGCGCGGCGCCCCCGAGCAGGGCGGGCAAGGCCGTGGCGGAGAGCATGGTGGCGGCCAGCAGGGTCAAGCGGATCATAGGTTCTCCTGTTCATCCAGCGGGCGTGCCAGCGTCATGGCAGCGTAGCCGTCCCATTCAGCAACATAATGCCGCCGGGCCGGTGATCGGTATGCGGCGCCGGGCATTCTGGCGACGTGTGGCCAATGCGCTACAGCAGATGATGCAAGAAAGGCCGGCCCACACCCGTGGACCGGCCCCTCTTGCAGCAGCGTTGAGGCGGTCCGGCTTAGCGCAGGACGATCTCGACGCGGCGGTTCTGCGGCTCGCGCACGCCGTTGGCGGTCTGCACCAACTGGCGCGTCTCGCCGAAGCCCTGTACGGTGATCGCCTGGCGCGGCACGCCCAGCCGCACCAGCTCGGCCGACACGTTCTGCGCCCGGCGCACCGACAAGCCCTGGTTGTAGCGCGCCGTGCCCGAGCTGTCCGTGTAGCCCGACACCTCGATCCGCGTCGTCTGTACCCGCGTCGTCGCCTGCGCCGCCTCGGCGATGATCTGCCGCGCCCGGTTGGTCAGGTCCGCACGGTCCCAGTCGAAGAACACCAGGTAGGTGCGGTTGGTCTGCTGCACGACCGGCGGCGGAGCCTCGACCGGCGGCGGTGCCGCGTTGAAGGCATAGCGCACGCCGACCAGCACGCTGTGGTTCAGGTCCGTGTTGCTGTCGAACCGCACATTGGCGCGGGTTGCCGCACCCGGCGCGAAGTACTGGTAGTTGTAGTTGCGCGTCTCGGCCAGGCCCATGAAGCGATACTCGGCCGTGATGGCCAGGCCCGGGACCGCGGGGATCGGGAACGCCGCGCCCAGGATCGCCTGGTAGGCGAACGAGCCCTGGCCGTTGGTGGAGCGCAGCAGCGAGTTGTAGCCGCCGGGCTGGCCGACCACCGGGCCGGGGTTGCCAGAGAACCGGACGTTCTGGTCCTGCGCATACTCGTAGCCGACGCCCAGGCCGACATACGGCGTGACCGGGAACGGGATGAAGCCGCCGATGCCCAGCACGTTCGGGTCGAAGTCATACAGCGCGTTCAGCATGCCGCCATACTTGATCTCGTCGCCGCCACCCGGCAGACGGGTCTTGAACGTTCCGGCGGGCGAGGTGTTCGAGGCGTTGGTGAGGGAGTTGAACTTGTTCTGGCGGTAGCTGCCCTCGAGCTCCAGCCGCAGGCCGTTACCCAGGCCATAGCCGACGCTGGCGACGCCGATGAACCCGGTGTCCGTCTTCGCGGTCACGTTGTTGCCGAAGCCGCGCAGGTTCGGGATGAACCGGCTGTTCGCCTGCGGGTAACCCACGCCCGTAATCGTCTGGTTTTGCAGGAAGTTGGCACCGGCACCGGCGCCGATGTAAAGGCCGTCGATCGCCTCAGCCTTGGCAGCCACAGGGGCGGCCAGGACGGTCGCGGCCAGTAGCGCGCTGCGGAGCTTCATTCTTTCTCTCCTCGATGAATAACTTGGTCGTAAGCGCATCCGGGGGCCTGCGGGACTCGTCCCCCGCCTCTCGGTGAATGCACATTACCACCACTTGCCTCCAAGGCGAGGTGGGTGTGGCCGATTAAGGCCCACTTGTGGCCTGAAAGCCACAAGGGGCAGCGCAGATTTACCACACACGCTCGTGAGCTAACGTAACATGACGCAAAATCAGATGATCCGCGCCTCGAAGGGCGGCAACAGGTCCGGCGCCTCGAATTCCAGCACCCATAGGTCCGGGTCCCGGCCGACCTGGCGGGCAACGTAGGCGTCGGCGGCGGCCTGATCCACTGCCGCCGGGCCGGTGGCGCGCATCCACGACACGTCGCCCTCCCCCGCCCGCATCTGGGACAGCACGGACAGGCCCTCCCGCCCGCGCAGCACCACCAGCACGCCGCCGGCGTCGGCGTCCCCGCCGCGCAGCACCGCGCCGGGCCGCCCGTCGATATCGCCCATGCGCAGGGCCATCTGCACCCATAGCTTCGCCTTTACCCGTGGTGCCGCCATGCCCCATCCTTTGCCATCCAACGCATCCTAACCGAACCGGAGGCCCTATGTTGCGCCTGGTCCGCCTGGCTTTTCTAGCCGCAATGGCCCTTGTCGCACCGGCAGCCACCCTGCCTGCCGCCGCCCAGGCCGCAGCGCCGGACCGCATCAGCTTCGGCCTGGATTGGCAGGCGGAGGCCGAGTACGGCGGCTACTACCAGGCCGTCGCCACCGGGATCTACGCCCGGCACGGCCTGCAGGTCGCCATCCAGCAGGGCGGGCCGCAGGTGAACCAGGCGCAGCTCATGCTGGCCGGGCGGCTGGACTTCACGCTGGCGTCCAACAGCTTCCTGGCGCTGAACTTCGTCAGCGAGGACCTGCCGTTCATCGCCGTCGCCGCCATGTTCCAGCGCGACCCGGCGGTGCTGCTGGCCCACCCCGGCCAGGGCCATGACAGCTTCGAGGCGCTGCGCGGCCAGCCGGTGATGATCAGCGCTGCCAGCCGGGCGGGTTGGTGGAGCTTCCTGCGCGCCCGCTTCGGCTACACCGACGCGCAGATCCGGCCCTACACCTTCAACCTGGCGCCGTTCCTGGCCGATCCGCGTGCGGTGCAGCAGGGCTATCTGGGGTCGGAGCCGTTCCTGGTGCGGCAGGCGGCAGGGTTCGATCCCGTGGTGCTCCTGCTGGCCGATGCGGGGTTCAGCGGCTATGCCAGCCTGGTCACCACCAGCACGCGGCTGGCGGAAACCCGGCCGGATTTGGTGCAGCGCTTCATCGACGCCTCCGCCGAGGGGTGGCGCTCCTACCTGCATGAGGACCCGGCGCCGGGCAATGCGCTCATCAAGCAGGACAACCCGGAGATGACCGACGCCCTGCTGGCCTATGGGCGGCAGGCGCTGCTCGACCGCGGGATCGTCGAGTCCGGCGATGCGTTGCAGCCGGGTGCGGCCCAATCTGGTGCAGCACAGTCAGGCATCGGCGCCATGACGGACGCGCGCTGGGCCGACTTCTTCAAGGCCGTGTCGGCGCAGGGCGTGTACCCCGCCGGGATGGACCCTCGCCGCGCCTACACGCTGCGCTTCGTCGGCGGGGGGGCGTCAAAGTAACAGCATTGCTGAAGGTCGAGCACGCCGGCCGCCGCTTCCCGAACGGGACGGTGGCGCTGACGGATGTGTCGCTGCGCATCGACGCCGGGGACTTCGTGGCGCTGCTGGGGCCGTCCGGCTGCGGCAAGAGCACCCTGCTGCGCCTGATCGCCGGGCTGGACCGGCCGGACAGCGGCGGCGTGGCCTGGGACGGCGGCCCGCCCGCACCCGGCAGCATCGGCTACGTGTTCCAGGACGCAACCCTGCTGCCCTGGGCGACGGCGGCGGAGAACGTGCGCCTGCCGCTGCGCCTGCGCGGCCAGCCCGCGGCTGCGGCAGCGGCGGCGGCCACGACGGCGCTGGCCCGGGTGGGCCTGCAGGGCTTCGAGGCCGCCCGCCCGCGTGAGCTGTCGGGCGGCATGCGCATGCGGGTCTCCATCGCCCGCAGCCTGGTGGCCCGGCCGCGCCTGCTGCTGATGGACGAACCCTTCGCCGCCCTGGACGAGTTCACCCGCCACGCCCTGCAGGAGGACTTGCTCGCCTTGTGGCGGGATGCCGGGTGCAGCGTGGTGTTCGTCACCCACTCTATTTATGAGGCTGCCTTCCTCGCCCGGCGCATCGTGCTGATGTCCCCGCGCCCCGGCCGGATCGTGGACATCATCGAATCCCCCTTGCAGCCCGATCCTTTGCAGCCCGGCCCTTTGCAGCCTGGCCCTTTGACGCCCGCCACCGACAGGCGGCAGGACCCGGCATACGCCGCCCTGGTCGCGCGCGTCAGCGATGCCATGCGACAGGCTCGGACCCCATGAGCAGGGGCGCATGAACCCCGCCGCGCTCGGCTTCGGCCTGCTCACCCTTGCCGCGTGGGAGGCCGGGGTGCGCCTATCCGGCGTGCCGCCCTACGTGCTGCCCGGCCCCTCTGCCATCGGGCGCGCCTTCCTGGCCGACCCGGCGCTGCTGCTCGGCTCCCTGATGTCCACCCTGGCGGTGACGGCGGCGGCGCTGGCGGCGAGCTGTGTGCTGGGGGTGTCGCTGGCGGGGCTGATGGCGGGCAGCCGCTGGGCGCGGGCGGCGATCCTGCCCTGGGCGGTGGTGCTGCAGGTGACCCCGGTGGTGGCCATCGCGCCGCTGATCATCGTCTGGGTCGGCGACCCGTTCGCGTCGCTGGTGGTGTGCGCGACCATCGTGGCGTTCTTCCCGGTGTTCTCCAACACGGCCGCCGGGCTGGCGGCGGCCCCCCCGGAGCTGCTGGACCTGTTCCGGCTAAACGGCGCCGGGCGGTGGCAGACCCTGTGGCTGCTGCGGCTGCCGGCGGCGGTGCCGGCGTTCCTGCAGGGCCTGCGGGTGTCGGGCGGGCTGGCGCTGGTGGGGGCAGTGGTGGCGGAGTTCGTCGCCGGGTCGGGCGGCTTCGCGTCCGGCCTGGCCTACCGCATCCTGGAGGCCGGGTACCGCCTGCAGATCCCGCGCATGTTCGCGGCCCTGGTGCTGCTGTCCGTGGCGGGGATCGCCATCAACGCCGGGCTGGGGGCGGTGGGCGCCTGGGTGATGCGCCGCCGCGGGGAGGCTTGAACAGGCGTCGCGACATGGCCAGAACAGGGGCAGCAGCGGAGCACCCCCCATGGCTGATAATAAAGCGGCTGATAACAAGGCGGCTGATAGCAAGACGACTGACGTGAAGACGCTCACCCCGGCCCAGCGCACCTATGAGCAGAAGCGCGCAGCCAAGGCCGGCAAGACCCTGGAAGCCTGGCTCGACCTGAAGCAGAAGCGTGCTGCCGAGGAGGCTAAGGCCGCCGCCCCGCCGCCTCCGCCGAAGAAGCCCGGCCTAATCGCGCGCCTGCTGGACAAGGCGCACAAGCCGCTCTGACGCCGTTCGCCGTCCATGCCGACTGGAGCATGGACGCCGGCAAGCGGTGGATGGCCCTGGCTGCGCCAGATGCTTCTGGGCTAAATGCCTCTGGGCCAAATGCTCCCGGGTGGACGGCGGACATCATGCCGGTCGGCGACCTCGCCACCCTGCTGTCCCGGTTGCGCGCCTGGTCCGATGGGACGCCGGTCGCGTTGGGCGTGGATTTCCCGATCGGCCTGCCGCGCGACTATGCCGCCCGACACGCCGTCGGAGCAGCGGACTTCCCGGCCTTCCTGCGCGGCCTGGCGGGCAGGCCGGACTTCTTCCGGGTATGCGGCGCGCTGGACCAGGTTTCGGCGGCTCGCCCCTTCTACCCGATGCGCGGCGTGCGCGGCATGACCCGGCTGTCCCACGCGCTGGCGCTGGGGCTGGACGCCGCGGCCGGGCTGTCGCGCGCCTGCGACCGCGCCACCGCCGACCGCCCGGCCGGGGCGCCGCTGTTCTGGACCCTCGGCGCCAACCAGACCGGCAAGGCCGCCATCACCGCCTGGCGGGATCTGCTGCTGCCCGCCCTAGCCGATCCAGCCCCGGCCGGTTCGCCGCCACCAGCCCTGTGGCCCTTCGACGGTGCGCTGCTGCCGCTGCTGGCGGCGGCGCAGCCCGGAGGGATCGTGGTGGCCGAAACCTACCCGGCCGAGGCCATGCGTCAGCTTGGCCTGCGGATGGGCGGCAGCAAGCGCCGCCACGCCGACCGGCTGGCGCTGACGCCGGCCTTGCGGGACCGGATGGCGGGGCTGCAGGTGCGGCCCGCCCCGGCGTTGGACGCATGGCTCGCCGCTGGCTTCGGCGCCGATGCGGCGGGGGAGGACCGGCTGGACTGCGTGCTCGGGCTGCTGTGCGTCGTCCAGGTGCTGGTTGGGCGCCGAGCGGACACCGTGCCGGACGACCCCTGGGTGCAGCGGTGGGAAGGCTGGGTGCTGGGCCAGCCCTCATGAGCCAAAGCCTCTGGCCGGCTACGGCCCAACCGCCAAAGGTTCTGACCGGTGGCGAGGGTGCTGTCATTGCGAGCCGGCTTATTCATGTTCGTTCCTTCTCAAAACTCAACAGGTTGCCGAGAAGTCAGACTTCCTGGAAAATCGGGCTTTCTTGAAACGACTCGATGTCTGCCCGCCGCAAAGAGGCATAAAGCGCGTCTGAAACTAAAGCCCCGTTTGTCGGCATGTTCGGATCGACCCAAATGTGCGTGTTGCCCAATCGCGACTTGTCGAACGCAAAGGTTTGGCCTAAATCAAGTCTTGGCTGCCAAATCCCTTTGCCGGGCAAGGTAGGGCTCCAGGTTGCGGTCGTCTTCTCGCGTATCACCGCATCGAGCATGACCATCGTGAAAAAGAAGAAGTACTGGCCAGCCGGCGTCTTATCCTTCCAGATGCAGTCCACTGAAAAATACTGGAGGTCTGTCTGGAATCCTTCCACCAGATCGATGAAGCGCCGGCTGACCAGGTAGATGTGATAGGCCGTGTTGAAATCGACGAGCTGGCGCTTGCGGCCGGCGACGCGCAACTTGGTTGGCAGATTCTCTTTGGATACGGGCGCACCGCTGCCATATATCTTCTGCGGCGGCAGATTTCCCATAGGCCACTGCAACGGCAAAGGCACTGGATCGGCGAACGACACCTTCATCATGTCGCCATCGAGCGCGTCGAAGTTAAGGCGGTACATCCCGTTCGCTTGTGGACTCAAGAAGCGGGCCACGGCTCATGCTCCTCTGCGTTGGACTGGTCTGAACATGCGGGCAAGTTGCGCGTTCTGGCTCGCGCCGCTCCCTTGCAGCTCGGGAAAGTCCGTCAGTCCGGGTAGAGGCCGGCCTCCCGCGCCCGTGCCCGCACCATCGCCGCCAGCAGGTTCAGGATCGGGGTCGCCACGCCATGCGCCCGCGCCATGTCGAGCGGCACGCTCAGCAGGGCGTCGATCTCCATTGGCCGGCCCAGATCGAGGTCCTGCAAGATGCTGCTGCGATGGGCGGACTGGGCACCGTTGCGGATTTGCCCCTCGGCATCCGGGGCCACATCGCAGCCCATCGCGCGTGCAACCCCAGCGCCCTCAGCCAGGACCCGGCGCGTCGCGTCGCGGATCGCCTCCTCGGCATAGAAGCGCCGGGGCGCGCAACCGGTCAGCACCCCCAAGGGACCGCTGCCCAGGTTCAGCAGCAGCTTGGCCCACACCGCATCGCGGATGCGGTCCGTCACGTCCACCTGCAGCCCGCCCGCACGCAGCGCCCCCGCCAGTGCCTCCGTCCGCGGCAGGGTCGGGCCGCATGGCTCGCCCAGCACCAGCCGGCTGTATGCGCTTTCAACGTGCACGACCCCGGGTGCGGTGACGGTGCAGGCGGAATACACCACGCCACCCACCGCACGGTCCGGCCCGACCGCATCCCATACGGCGCCGCCGGGATCGAGGCGGGGCAGGCGCTGGCCGTCCTCCGCACCGCCATGGCCGTGGTAGTACCACCACGGGATGCCGTTCATCACGAAGGCGACGGCGGTATCCGGCCGCAGCAGCGGGCCGATGGCGGCGGCGACTTGCGGTAGCGCCGGCGCCTTGACGGCGACGATCACGGCGTCCTGCGGACCGAGCGCAGCCGGGTCCGCGCTGGCCTGGATGCGGGCGTACATGTCCGCGTCCGGCGCCTGCACCCGCAGCCCGTCCGCCTGGATGGCGAGCAGGTGCCTGCCCCGGGCCACGGCCGAGACCACCGCCCCGCCCCGCGCCAGCCGCCCGGCCAGATGCCCACCAATGGCCCCCGCCCCGAACACGCAGACCTTCATGCCCCCAGGACCGCCAGGCACGCCCAAGGCCGCCCGGCCGCTAGACCAAATAATCCGCCGCAGCCCGCGCCAGCCCCTGCACCCCCAGCCCGATGCACGCCTCGTCCGGCTGATAGGCGGAGTTGTGCAGCTTGTCATGCCGCCCCGGCTGGCCGGAGCCGACGCGGAGCTGGAACGCCGGCGCCAGGTTGGCCATGAAGGCGAAGTCCTCGCCACCGAGGCTAGGCTCCCCCTCGTCCACCACGTCGCCAAGCTGCGCCCGCACGCTGGCGATGGTGCGGTCCAGCACGCCGTCGTCGTTCACCAGCGCCGGGATGCCGCGCTCGTACTCCACCCGGCACGCCACCCGCATCCCCACGTCCAACCCTGCGCACAGCCGCCGGATCGCCGCCTCCGCCACGTCCTGCGCCGGGGCATGCAGGGTGCGGACGGTGCCGCGGACCAGGCAGGCGTCGGGGATGATGTTGTGCACGGTCCCGGCATGGATGGCGCCGACGGTGACGACGCAGGGGTGCAGCGGCCGCTGCTCCCGCGACACCACCGTCTGCAACTGCGTGACCAGGTGGGCGGCGGCCACGATGGGGTCCACCGCGTCGTAGGGGTGCGCGGCATGGCCGGACCGCCCGGCCACGGTAATATCGAACCGGTCGGACGCCGCCAGGCACGCGCCGCGGCAGTATCCGAGCCGTCCGACCGGCATGTCGGGGTAGTTGTGGAAACCCAGCGCCTGATCGACGCCCTCCATCGCGCCATCGGCGATCATGGCTGCAGCACCCCCCAGGGTTTCCTCCGCCGGCTGGAACAGCAGGCGGACCGTGCCGGACAGCGACGGCGCCAGGCCGGCAAGCACGGCGGCGACGCCCAGCAGGGTGCTGGTGTGGATGTCGTGCCCGCAGGCGTGCATGTGGCCGTCCACGGTGCTGGCGAACGGCAGGCCGGTCTGCTCCCGGATGGGCAGGGCGTCCATGTCGGCGCGGATGGCGAGCGTCGGGCCGGGACGCCCGCCGGTGCCCGGCTTTCCCCCGGTGATCGTGCCGATGACGCCGGTGCGCCCCACGCCGGTGCGGTGCGGGATGCCCAGCCGGGTCAGCTCGGCGGCGACGATCCCTGCGGTGCGGACCTCGTGGAAGCCCAGCTCGGGGTGGGCGTGCAGGTCGCGGCGGATCGCGATCAGGTGCGGCTCGACCCGGCGGGTGGCGTCGCCAATGGCGGTTTGCAGGTCGTTGTGCCGGGTGGCGGACATCGGAAAGCTCCTTGGACCTTCAGGGGACCTTCATGCAGCCGATACATCCCAGCCCGGGCCATCCGGCGACGCTAACCCTGCTCACCCCCAAGGGGCAACCCGCCGGGGTATAACTTGCCAGACGGCTTGGGCCAGACCCATCATGCCGCCTTCGGCACAACGGGCGGACAAGGTTGCATCCCAGCGGGTGGCTAGACGCCCCGTACCGGCTGCACCCACATGTTTCGTACTAACCAAAGTTTTACACCGTACAGTGCCACTGCAAAGTTAACTGGACCGAAGTTTGCATAAGCGCTTTGAATGGTGCGGTGCAGCACCGGCTGTCCCCCGTGTGGTTTCGGGTATTTTGCTGCGGTCTTGATGCGGCGGGCGCCAAGGCTGAAATCGGCGCTTTCGACAGGAGTCATGGTTTGAAGGTTGACATCAGGCGGCTCATGCAGAAGCGCCAGGCCTCGAAGGGCGACCTGCCCGACCGGCAGGCCGGCGATGCCGCCTGTGACCGTGCGGAGTGGGCGGCGGCTGAGGCGGCGTATCAGGCGCACCTCGCGTTGACGCCCGATGACCAGCCCATTTGGGTCCAGTATGGCCATGCCCTGAAGGAGCAAGGCAAGCTGGCGGAGGCGGAGGCGGCCTACCGCCGGGCCATCGGGCTGCAGCCCGATGACGCGGACGCCCACCTGCAGCTCGGCCATGCGCTGAAGCTGCGTGGCCGTCTTGAGGACGCCCGGCAGGCTTACACAATCTCGGTGCAACTCAGTCCATCCGAAGCGGCGCTCGATGAGATCGCGGGATTGGGGACCATCGAGGCCGCTCAGGAGCTGATCGAAGCCAACTCGTCGCACGACCGCGAAGGCACGATTTACCTGGAGGTCGATGACCTGCTGGACTATCTCCGTAATCACCGCACCTTGTCCGGCATCCAGCGGGTCCAGGTCGGCATCGTCCAGCACGCCATCAGCGAGGGCGCCGGGCTGGGCGGGCGGTATGCCTTCGTGCGGACGGGCAAGTACGCGGCAGGGTTCTGGCGGCTCGACCCGGCCGACCTGCAGACGATCATCGATCATCTCCGGCAGGTCGCGGTATCGCAGGAACGCCTGCTATCCCTCATCGCAGAGACCGAGCAACGCGCCGTGCTCGTGGAGCCGGTCCGGGGCCAGGCCTACTTCGTCCTCGGGGCGTTCTGGGGCTTTGGATCCAAACGCGGCCCGGTATGCCCGGCTGAAACGCGCCGGCGTGACCGTGGGCGTTTACATCTATGACCTGATCCCCATCACCCATCCGGAGTACTGCACCGCCGGCCTGGTCAGCGAATTCTCGTTTGCGCTCGGCGACGGGCTCTATGCGTTCGACTTCGTCCTGACCATCTCGGAACATGTCGCCAAGGATGTCCGCAAGTTCCTGCACAAGCACGGCCTGCGCGACATCCCCGTCGCGGCGGTTCCGCTCGCGCACCAACTGCATGACCTCCCGGCCATCTCCGGGTCTGCGCCATGGCGGGGCGCCATCGCCCCGCTGCAGGGCCGCCGGTTCGTGCTGATGGTGTCCACCATCGAGGCGCGCAAGAACCACATCTACCTGTATTCGGTCTGGAAGGCGCTGCTGGAGGAGGGGTTGGACCCGCCGGACCTGGTCTTCGTCGGCCGTTTCGGCTGGAGGGTCAACGACCTGCGCGACATGTTGGAGGGGACCGGGTTCCTCGGCGGGCGCATCCATGTGGTGCACGATTTGTCCGACGTGGATCTGGAGCTGCTCTACCGGTCGTGCCTGTTCACCGCCTTCCCCAGCATCATCGAAGGCTGGGGCCTGCCGGTCGGCGAAAGCCTGGCGCATGGAAAGCCCAGCATCGCATCCAGCACATCGTCGATCCCGGAGGTCGGCGGCGACCTCGTGGACTACATCGATCCCTGGAACGTCCATGACGGCGTCCGCGTGTTCAAGCGGATGATCAACGACGAGGCTTACCGGGCCGGGCGCGTTGGGAGCATCCGAGACCGGTTCGTACCGCGGACCTGGGACGATGTCGGCCGGGACCTGCTCGGCCGCCTTGCAGTGTTCGGGATGACGGCGCCGGCACCCTACGCCCCCCCGTTGCTGGCCGCCGGCGAGCTGCTGGTCCCGGGCGACCTGGCGGTCGGCAAGGTCGTCCCGGCCAACTACGCTTCACGCCCGCTGCGCCCGATCTTGGCGGAGAGCTGGTATCCCACCGAGCCCATCGGGGCATGGATGCGCGGCAACGAGGGCTCCCTGTGGTTCTCGACCGATTGCAAGCCAGGCACCCGCGTCACGGCCTACCTCCACCTCATTGCGCCGCCATGGTCGGTGAACCATACCGTCACGCCTTGGATCAACAGGGATGCAGACGGACGGAACGAGGCGGCCCTGTTTCCAGGTTCGATCCAGATGCAAGCTGAGACCTTTCAGATCAGGGCTGGAGGCGATTTTCTTTGCCGGGTTTCTGGACTTGTCAACCAGGACGGCACTATTTTGGTCTTGCTCAGGGTTAAAGGGGAGGCAGTGCAGGCGCACCCTGGGAAGAACCCGGACGATGAACGAGTCTTCTACGTCGGCCTGAACAAGCTGGCTTACGCCGCTGCGGCGGACGTGCAGCTTCGGGTTGACCTGCATGAGCGCTTCTCAATGCTGCCATAGGCTCGCACCATGCGGGCCCAGCACGCTTTGCCGTCAGGCAAGGCCAACAGTCTCCAGGTGAGCGGTGGTGCTGCGGCGGTCGCCGTCGCACAGCCCGGCCCTCAAACTACGGACTCCGGCTTGGCTACAGACCTTGGCTTGCAGGTCGCACCGGATGACCGTGGCGGCTCGCACCGGATAACCATGGCGACGGTGGCGGCAATAGTACCGCTCCGTCGAATACGGCCTGCCCAGCTCGCCGGACCCGCAGGGCTGCCAATTCGTCTCCGTGCTTGCGGATGGAGCAGCGTAAGGGGCAACGCAGATGACGGTCGGGGTCAGCTCGAGGCCACCCGAACCAACTCGACTGCTGTCAGATATCCGAAGAAACCAGCCTCATTAAGCAGTCGCACTTCCAGATCCTGCCGAGCGCTTTCCAGGACGAACGGCAGTTCCAAGCAAGGCCGCTCCGAGGGTACGTCGGCCATATCGAACACCTGGCTTTCAAGCAACTCATTGGCGCCATTCGCGCAGACTTCCATCCTTGCCCTGCCGGACAAGGGGCGACCAACCTGCAGGTGAATACGCGCTGTATATCGGCCAGTCGGCAGAGCGGCGTAGGGACCATACAGCCCGACGCCGGCGGGAGCATCGACAAGCGCCAACTCCGACCGACGCAACTTCCGGGTGATTGTGCCGATCTTAGGACTATCGACTTCGAAACGCAGCGGCAGCCGGACGCTGGCCAGCTCCCAGATAGCGGGGTTGGCGACCGAATGCCGCAAACCCGACCAGCCGGCCGCATCCAGCGCCTGTTGGAAGTACTTGTCCTGAAACCCGAGTTCCATCCACCCGAACTTGCGGATTGACCACAGCGATTGACCATCCAGCCGCAGCCCCCAAGGGATTGGAAAGTCCCCGAGTATAGGCTCAGCTCCCAGGTACACGCGACCGCCGGACTTCACCGTGCCATGAAGGTCTTGCAGCAGTTTCAGGTGATCGGCCGCATGATGGAAACACTCGAAGAAGATGACGGCATCGAAGGGTTGCGTCACCGTCCCCGCCCAGCTGAAGTCCGCATTGACTACCGTGAGTGTCAGGCCTAGCCGCTGGGCACGCCGCCGGATGAGTTCACAAAACCGTTCCTCGATATCTACGCAAGTCACGTCGTAGCCGAGCGCAGCCAGCACCAGCGTCAGGTTCCCCCAACCCGGGCCAAACTCGAGCACCCTCGCGCCCCGTGGCAGCCGCATATGCCGGAGAAACTCCCCAATTGCGATGAGGTGATCGCCTGTTGTTTGGCAACTACCGGTGGAGTAAGGGAATGGCGTCTCAGTCGCCTGTGCCAGGTCGAAGGGGGTCGCCTCGTTTGCCAACGCATACTGCCGTCCAGAAATCCAGCGATAGAGCGCCATCTGCTGATCACGATAGGCAGGGCTGAATGGGTCCAAGCCGGACTCCAGTTGCGGCTCCATCCTGAAGCTTGCCAGGGTGGCCCGCAGATCATCATCCGATGCTGCGGCATCGCAGACCGCCATCATGGCGTCGAGCTCGGCTACACTGCGGAGAACCCTCACGCTGCCCCCCTCATACCCGCATCGTCCCATCCTGCTCGCATTGTCTATCCCGCCAACGTTACAGGTGTATACGGCCTCGCCGGCGTCTAGCCAAGGTCTGCGCCCTCGGATATAGCCGTCGCCTGTACAAACCGACACCATGGAATGATCCACTGACATCGACCGGGGACGATATGGCACCGTTGAAACTCTGGCCTCGGCCTGAAACATCTGCATCCGCCACGCTTCAGGTTGCCGGCGACAAGGCGCGTGACGCGAAAGATTGGGTAGCCGCTTCGGAGGCTTACGAACGTTATCTGAAGGCTTCACCTGACGACGCAGGCATATGGGTGCAATACGCCCATACGCTCAAGGAACAGGACCTGCTGACAGAAGCGGAAACCGCATACCGCAGAGCCGCCGCGCTGGTCCCCAAAGACGCCGACGCCCGTCTGCATCTAGCACACTTGCTGAAGCGGCTCGAGCGCCCAAGGCAAGCCGCAGCGATGTTCCAGGAAGTCATGGAAATCACACCGACGGCGGAAGTCATGATGGAGCTTAAGAGCCTCGGATTTGGTTCTATCGCCCACGCTTTCTTGCGAGCCCATCCCATGCGCACGGTGAAGAACGGGAGGTATATCGAACTCAAGGACCTGTTCCAATATCTCTCGCTCCACACGACGGTAACTGGCATAACGCGCGTAACACTTGGCTTGATCAATTACATACTCGAGGAGATGGACGAGAACGAGGCCGCGTCCTACCAGTTCGTGCATCAATACGGCGACGCCGAAGGGGTGATGCTGATCGCGAAGGCGCAGATGCGCCGCGTTGTCCGGATGGCCATGAGCGGGACGCCAGACTTGTCAGCGATGCAATCACTGGTCGGGGAGATAAGATCGACCTCACCAATCGTCCGCCTCGAAAGCGGCCATCTCTAACTTGATCGTGGGCGCTTTCTGGGAATTCGTCGCCAATCCGAGCTGGCTTAGGGCTTAGAAAGTAATAAGCGCACTACTTATTTTACTAGATCACTGTGAACATTGCATATTTTATAGGAAAGTAACGCTGTTACTTTATGACGGGCCCTTAATGGCTTGAAGCAGCGCGGCGTGGCCATCGGAGCTTACATATACGACATCATACCCATCACCCACGCGCACTATTGCATGGCAGCCCTGACGGACGCCTTTACCGCCGCGTTCGCCGAGACTGCGCGGATATTGGATTTTGCGCTTACGATCTCTGCGTTCGTGGCCAAGCAGGTCACGGACTACGTTGAGCAACACAAGATCGCACCGTTCCCAACAATCCCCGTGCCACTCGCGCATGAGCTGCGATTCGAGGCCGAGAAGCCAACGGAAAATCCGCTTGTAAGCTCAAAACTCGACGAGCTGGATGGCGTTCCCTTCGTGCTTTGCGTCTGCACGATCGAGGCCCGGAAGAACCATATCTACTTATTCTATGTCTGGCAGCGCATGATCGAAGCAGGGCTGGACGTGCCGGATATCGTGTTCGTCGGCCGGCCTGGGTGGCGGGTGCAGGATTTGATGGACCAGATCGGCGCCTCACGCAACCTTGGTGGACGGTTGCACATCATGTATGGTCTGTCCGACGAAGATTTGGAGGCTCTCTACGATCGCTGCCTCTTCACGGTCTTCCCGAGCTTTGTCGAGGGCTGGGGCCTGCCGGTTGGTGAAAGCTTGGCCCGAGGCAAAATTTGCGTTGCCTCGTCCGCGACCTCCATTCCGGAAGTCGGCGGCGACTTGATACCTTATATAGATCCCTTTAACCTCGAGTCTGGCTACAAGGTGATCAGCGGTCTCATCAGCAATCCAGCCTCCCTGCGTCAGCTCGAGGCGAAATTGCGCTCGTCTTTCACTGCTCGCACATGGAACGACGTCGGACAGGACTTCTTCACCAAGATCGACCGCCTGATGGGCGACGTCGGTCAGCGCCGAGGGTCCCGCGTGCCCTACGCCCCGACCCTTGCGTCTGGCGATGTTCTCAATGTCGCGAACATGGCCAACGTCGGTGCACGCGGGGCAGCCTATGTCGCGAACCCAGACCGGCTGGTCTTCTCGGAGGGCTGGCGCGGAGTGGAAGCTACAGGCACCTGGATGCGCGACCCAACAGCAGCGGTGCGCCTGCGCACCAACTGTCAACCTGGGGAAACGCTGTCGGTATTCGTCCATGTCGGAACATCCCCGTGGATGGGTCCGCAGAACACATTGCGTGTCGTAGCGTCCGGCTCCCTTTCAAAGCGCCGTGAGCAGTCCAAGTCCACTTACAACCGCCCGATGCGCGAGAGCGCCAACTCCTGGATCAGGCTCACAGGTCAGGTAGACGAGGCGGGTCTCCTGACCGTTCGGTTCCGCGTCGACGGCCCAACCGAGATGAGTGACGTAACAGAAACACCACTCACGCTGCGCCTTTATGCAATCGGCTACGCGGTGGCCACCGACATTGGGGCTCGGCTCAATCTGCTCGAGCAAGCCTTGCTGTCATCTGATTAAGCCAGGCGCTTGGATCAGTGACCGGCCGCCACGAGCGCGTCTCGACGGAGACGACGGAGGCCTTGTAGGTGAGGTCGCGCCAGTAGGCGCGGCTGTTGGGGCCACCCTGCTGGTCGCTTATCCGAACAAATGCGTCCAGCATCGCGGCATCCACGACCAAGTGGAGTCTGTCCTTTGCTGGCCGCAAGCTGCGGCGATCAGGGTTGACCTTGCGGCAGCCTTGCTGCTGGACCATCGGGCAAAGCGGCCATTGCGGTTAGCCGCGTCCCCAATCACCGTGCTCCGTCGTTCAGCCAGGACCCGCTTCGCTCCACCAAGGTAGTGCAGCGGCATCAGCCGCCCCGCGCCAAGACCTGCTTGCCTGTGTTGTGCCACCCCTCTAACGCAGCTAGCCTGTACTAACAGCCGTGCCTCGATGCGGCATCAAAGATGGGGAGATGCGTGCTGACCGAGCTAGAAACCCTGCCCTTGATCGACACCGTGCTATGGTCCTACCGGCTGTTTCTCGGCCGCGATCCGGAGGACATGGCAACCCTGTCCCGGCACGTCGACGGCCAGCCGTCGCTCGAGGACATACGGCGGCGATTCCTGCAAAGCAACGAGTTCAAGGAGTACTTCGCCGCCCAGTCGGCAGCCCTGAAGCGCTCCTCTGTGGACCCCGCCGTGCTCGCCGCCTTCCCCGCCAGCACCGGCCCCGGCGCCGCAGGCTTCTTCACCGACTTCATCGGCACGCGGACGCGGTGCTCCTACCTGCCGGACGCCTACGCCGGCGCATCCGGCATCGTCGAGGGGCCGCCCGGCACCGAACGCTTCCCGCTGCACGAGCCACCGGAGTGGGAGGGGACGCTCCGCTCCGTGCTGGAAGCCGGCTCTCGCTTCGTCGCCGTCGAGCTTGGCGCAGGCTGGGGGCCTTGGCTCGTCGCAGGCGCCCGGGCGGCGCAGCTGCGCGGGATCACCGACATCCAGCTCGCCGGGGTCGAGGGGGCGTCCGGCCATTACGGGTTCCTGCTGCAGCACTTCCGCGACAACGGGATTGACCCGGCCCAGCACCAGTTGCTGCACGCCGTGGCGGGCGTGGAGGACGGGATCGCCCGCTTCCCCAAGCTTGATGTCCCCAGGGCGGACTGGGGCGCGCAGGCCAGCTATGGCGAAGGCCAGGCCTCGGAGCAGTTCGATGAGGTGCCGAGCGTCTCGGTTGCCACGCTGCTGTCGAAGCTGCCGCCAGTGGACCTGCTGCACTGCGACGTGCAGGGCGCCGAGGGCGACGTTCTGACCGCCGCGGCCGACGTGCTGTCCGGCCGCGTGCGCCGGATCGTGGTCGGCACGCATGGCCGGGCCATCGAGGACCGCCTGATGGCGTGCTTCGGGTCGAATGGCTGGATCCTGGAGCATGAAAGCCCCTGTCGGTTCGTTCAGGGTCCGGCCGGCGCGATGCAGCTTGTCGCCGACGGCACGCAGGTCTGGCGCAACGCGCGGCTCCCCGCCGCAACGGCGTAGGCGCGGCCTTCCGCCGCAACGGCGTCGGGGCGGCTCCCCGCCGCAACAGCGTCGGTAGATGCCAGGCCGGAGGGCGCCAGCCTACCTGGGATCATGTCCGAAGGCGTGGGGTCTGGACCGCAACGGTTTAATCTCGTACGACGCTCTCTTCCGCAGTAACCCCGCTTGCAGCAATCATACCAAGGCCGGTCTTGAACAACATCGCTCCTCCAGGCCCTTCGATGACCGCATCGCCGCTGCCATCTGGCGCTGCTGCCAAGGCGCATGGCCAAGCCGCGGGCCTGATCGTCCCCGTCATCCTGTCCGGCGGCACCGGCAGCCGCCTATGGCCGGTGTCGCGCGAAAGCTTCCCCAAGCAGCTTTGGCCCCTGGTGTCCGACCGCTCCATGCTGCAGGAGTGCGCGCTGCGCGGCGTCGGCCCCGGCTTCGCCCCGCCCATCGTCGTCTGCAACCACGAGCACCGCTTCCTGATTGCCGAGCAGATGCGCGCCGCGGGGATCAACGACGCCGCCATCGTGCTGGAGCCGGTGGGCCGCAACTCCGCCCCCGCCATCACCGCCGCCGCCCTGCTGGCCGCCGAGACCGACCCCGACGCCGTGCTCTGGATGATGGCCGCCGACGCCGCCATCCAGCGTACCGACGCCCTGCACGCTGCCCTGGCGCTCGCCGCCGTCGCCGCCCGGCAGGGCCGCATCGTCACCTTCGGCATGAAGCCGCACCGCGCCGAGACCGCCTACGGCTACCTGGAAGTCGGCCCGGAACTCGAGGACGCCCCCGGCGTCCACGCCCTCCCCCGCTTCGTGGAAAAGCCGGACGCCGCCACCGCGCAGGCCCTGGTGTCCGGCGGCGGCCACCTGTGGAACAGCGGCATGTTCGTCTTCACCGCCGCCACCCTGCTGGAGGAGATGGGCCGCTACGCCCCCGAAGTGCTGGCCGCCGTGCGCCGGGCCGTCCAGGAGCGCACACGGGACCTCGACTTCATCCGCCTCGATGCCGCCGCCTTCACTGCCTGCCCCGACATCAGCCTGGACTACGCCGTGGCCGAGCGCACCACCCGCGCCGCCGTCATCCCCGCCGACCTCGGCTGGTCCGACGTCGGAAGCTGGGACGCCCTATGGGAGCAGTCGCCCAAGGACGCCGCCGGCAACGCCACCGTGGGCGACGTGCTGCTGGAGGGCTCGGCGAACTGCTACGCCCGCAGCGACGGCATCCTCACCGCCGTCGTCGGCCTGCAGGATGTCGTCGTCGTCGTGACCGAGGACGCGGTGCTCGCCATGCGCAGGGACCGCGCCCAGGACGTGAAGAAGGTCGTGACCCGGCTGCGCGCCGCAGGCCGCCACGAGGCCGTCGCGCACAACCGCGTCTATCGCCCCTGGGGCTTCTACGAGAGCCTGATCCACAGCGACCGCTTCCAGGTGAAGCGCATCGTGGTCACCCCAGGCGGCAAGCTCAGCCTCCAAAAACACTTCCACCGCGCCGAGCACTGGGTGGTGGTGAGCGGCATCGCCCTCGTGACCCGCGACGCCGACGAGGTGCTGGTGCGGGAGAACGAGAGCATCTACCTGCCCCTCGGCTGCACCCACCGCATGGCCAACCCCGGCCGCATCCCGCTGACATTGATAGAAGTGCAGTCGGGCAGCTACCTCGGCGAGGACGACATCGTGCGGCTGGAAGACACCTACGGCCGCACCTGACAGGGGTAAGCACATGCCTACTGCACTGATCACCGGCGTCACCGGCCAGGACGGCGCCTATCTGGCGCAACTGCTGCTCGGCCGCGGCTACAAGGTGGTTGGCCTGATGCGCCGCACCGCCTCGTCGGACGTAATCGGCGAGCGGCTGCGCTGGCTCGGCGTGCTCGACCAGGTGGAGCTGGTCGATGGCAACATGACCGACCTCAGCAGCCTGATCCGCATCATCCAGACCCACAAGCCCGACGAGATCTACAACCTCGCCGCACAGAGCTTCGTCGCCGCAAGCTGGCAGCAGCCGCTGCTGACCGGCACCGTCACAGCCTTGGGCGTCGGCAACATCCTTGAGGCCGTCCGGATCGCCCGGCCCGAGGCGCGGTTCTACCAAGCGTCGTCATCGGAGATGTTCGGCCTGATCCAGGAGCCGATGCAGTCCGAGCGCACCCCGTTCTACCCGCGCAGCCCCTACGGCGTGGCCAAGCTATATGGCCACTGGATGACGGTGAACTACCGCGAGAGCTTCGGCCTGCACGCCAGCAGCGGCATCCTGTTCAACCACGAAAGCCCGCTGCGCGGCATCGAGTTCGTCACCCGCAAAGTGACCGACGGCGTGGCGCGCATCAAGCTCGGCCTGGCGCACGAGCTGCTGCTGGGCAACCTTGACGCCAAGCGCGACTGGGGCCACGCGCGGGACTACGTGCGCGCGATGCACCTGATGCTGCAGCAGGAGGCGGCAGACGACTACGTGATCGCCACGGGGCAGACGACCAGCATCCGCGACCTGTGCCGCACCGCCTTCAGCCACGTGGACCTGAACTACGAGGATCACGTGAAGACCGACCCGCGCTTCATGCGCCCGGCCGAGGTGGACGTCCTGCTGGGCGACGCCAGCAAGGCGCGCCAGCGCCTCGGCTGGTCCCCCGAGGTCAGCCTAGCCGAGATGGTGGCCGAGATGGTGGACGCCGACCTGGCCCGGCACCGCGCCCGCATGGCGCGCTAGGCCGCCCTGCTGCACGCGATGCCGCCCCGGCGCATCTTGGTCACCGGAGCGGGCGGCTTCGTCGGGCAGCACCTGATGCGGGCGCTGGCGGCAGCGTTCCCGACCACGGTGCTGGCCTCTGCCAAGTTCGACATCACCGACGCCGCCGCCGTGGACGCCGCCATCGCCGAGGCGCCGCCGGACGCGCTGGTCCACCTGGCCGCCATCGCCGCCATCCCGGCGGCGCGGGCCGACCCGGACCTGGCCTGGCGGGTCAACCTGGGCGGCACGCTGAACCTGGCGCGCGCGTTGCTGGCCCATGCGCCGGCCGCCACGATGGTGTTCGCCTCCAGCGCCGACATCTACGGCGCCAGCTTCCGCGCCGGGCAACCGCTGGCGGAGGACGCGCTGCCGGCCCCATTGAACACCTATGCCGCCACCAAGGCCGCCGCCGACCTGGCCTTGGGCGCGATGGCCGCCGAGGGCCTGCACGTGATCCGGGTACGCGCCTTCAATCACACTGGCGCCGGCCAGGCCCCGGCCTTCGTCATCCCGGCCTTTGCCGAGCAGGTCGCGCGCATCGCGGCCGGGCTGCAGCCGCCGGTGCTGCGGGTGGGCGACCTGTCGGCATTCCGCGACTTCCTGGACGTGCGCGACGTGTGCGCCGCCTACGCCGCCTGCATCCTCCATGCGGATGCCCTGCCGCCGGGCACGGTGCTGAACCTGGCGTCCGGCCAGCCGCGCCGGGTTGGCGACGTGCTGCAATCCCTGCTCGACGCAGCCGGCGTCACGGCCGAGGTGCAGACCGACAGCGCCCGGCTGCGCCCGACCGACATCCCGCTCGCCGCCGGGGATGCGGGCCTGGCCCGGCGGTTGCTCGGTTGGGCGCCCGCCGTTCCCTGGACCCAAACCGTCCATGACGTGCTCGCCGACTGGCGCACGCGCGTGCAGGCGGGCGCCGCCTAGAAGGACCCCGCATGACCCTGACCCAAGCCCAAACCATCGTGACCGCTAGCCTGGCGGAGGCGCGGCGCAACAGCCTGAAGCCGCTCGTGGTCGCCGTGCTCGACGCGCGCGGCACCATCAAGGCGCTGGCGGCGGAGGACGGCACCAGCCTGAAGCGCGGCGAGATCGCGCATGGCAAGGCGCACGGCGCGCTGGCGCTGGGCATCGGCTCCCGCGCCATCGCCAAGCGGGCGGAGGAGCAGCCCACCTTCATCGCCGCCGTCACCCACGCGGCCGGCGGCGCGCTGATCCCCGTGCCCGGCGGCGTGCTGGTGCACGATGCCGCGGGCGTCTTGCTGGGCGCAGTCGGCGTGTCGGGCGACACCAGCGACAATGACGAAGTTGCGGCGCTGGCAGGCATCAAGGCTGCGGGACTGACCGCCGACGCGGGCTAACGTCCGCCTCCGAAGGGAGTAGGCAACCCGAAGCACATCGGCATCACCCCTGAAGGGGGTCCGTTAGCAACGGAACCGAAAGTGGGTTTCAGCACAAGCTTGAGCTGAATAGGTTTGCTAGCGGCAGATAGATGCGTGGGTTAATACACCTGGAAGCCTCATGCTCCCACAAGACAGGAGCAGGCTCCGGCCCGTACATTAAACGGTGGTTTCCTATACCTGACCGCCAAACCTGGCGAAACGCAGACATTGCATCTTCCGCATCTGGGGTGGAGAGTCGTTGATAATCCAATAACAGGAGCATCCTGATGCCAACATCGTTCCATGGAGCCGTTCGGTCCGGGCCGCTTGTTCTTCTCCGGCTTGAGGGCGCAGCGATGCTCGGCGTTCTCTTGGCGGCCTACGTCTGGAGTGGGCATTCATGGTGGCTGTTTGCCGCCCTTTTCCTCGTGCCCGATCTGAGCATGCTTGCCTACTTTGCCAATGCTCGTATCGGAGCAACCATATACAACGCAGTTCACAGCACTATTGGTCCAGTGCTGGTCGGAGTAGGGGGCCTCCTGCTCGGCTATTCGCTTCTGCCCTGGCTTGCTGTGGTCTGGGCAGCGCATATCGGTTTTGACCGAATGCTCGGCTATGGACTGAAATACGCGAGCGGTTTCAAGGATACCCATCTCGGATCGCTGGCTACGGCTGAATCTGCTCGTCATCCTGCTAGTCGGTTCCGCATCCGCCGCGCCTGATCGGCTTCGGGTCAACCTCGACGATATGACTCCACCTGACAGCCTGAATCAGACTTTTGGTTCCACTGCCACCGGAACCCCCTGAAGAGGCCTTGACGCCGTCGCCCCGCCTGGTGCCCATCCCGCCAACCAGCCAGGAATCCCCTCCATGCCGTTGAAGGCCGCCGTCATCCCTGTCACGCCCATCCAGCAGAACTGTGCCCTGATCTGGGACGACGCCACCATGCAGGCCGTCGTCGTCGATCCCGGCGGCGACGTGCCGCGCATCCTGGAGGCGGTCCGCAGCCTGGGCCTCAAGGTCGAGCGCATCTTGCTGACCCACGGCCACTTCGACCATGCCGGGGGCGCCGCCGAGCTGCGAGACGCCCTGCCCGGCGTCGAGCTAGCCGGCCCCGACGAGCGCGACGCCTTCCTGCTCGACAGCCTGGCGGAGACGTCGGCCAAGTACGGCATCGCCGGCGCCCGCAACGTCCGCCCGGACCGCTGGCTGCGCGAGGGGGAGCATGTCATGCTCGGCGCCCACCGCCTCGATGTGCTGCACGCGCCGGGCCACACGCCAGGCCACATCATGTTCGTGGACCGGGCCGCTGCGTTCGCGCTCGTAGGCGACGTGATCTTCCAGGGATCGGTCGGCCGCACCGACATTCCGCAGGGCGACCACCCGACGCTGCTCCGCTCGATCCGCGACAAGGTGATGCCGCTCGGTGACGCGATGGCCTTCTTGTGCGGGCACGGACCCGGATCGACCGTGGGCATGGAGCGGCAAACCAACCCATACGTGCGCGAAGCCCTGGCACTGGCGGACTAGATGGGCCGCGTTCCCCTCGCCCTGTTGGCGGCGCTGCTCGCCGCATCACCGGCGTCCGCGCAAGAAGCGCCGCAGGGCTGGGCCGCCGCATGGGACTTTCTGGTGCAGAACGTGTGCGTTGACGCCCGAGACCGGCCCGTGCCGGGGGTCAGCCCGCTGGACGGCGCGGCCTGCCCGCGCCAGCGCAAGCTCGCCGCCGGGGAGCGCCTGCCCTACCACAAGCGCGACTGGCCCGGCATCGCCGACCATGCGGCCCACCCCGGCGGCTACCAGGGCAGCGACTCCATACCGGTGCGCACCCAACTCGGCCCCGCCGTGGTGCAGACCTACGATTTCGGCGATGACGGCCGCGCGTTCGGCCGCCTCGACGCCGGGGACGGCGGCCAGGTCGCCTTCTTCACCCAACAAACGGCGTCGTTCGGCATCACGGAGGACGGCGGGGCCGGGCTGCAGCTCTTCATCGGGCCGGGCTGCCGCCCCGTGGACTCCTGGGTGATCGTGGACAGCGGTTTCGCCACGCAGCCGTCCGGTGAGGCCCTGGCCCGCATCACCCGGCGCGCGGACCGCTGCCCGGACCACCTGGGTTACGCCTACACAAGCTGGCATGTGCAGCCCGTGCAGTACCGGACGGCCTCGCACGGTCAGCCAGGCAGCGCCGTGCTGCCAACGCTGGTGTCCGAGCACTTCGGCGGCAAGGACATCCCCGGCGCCGACCACCTGGAGCGCATGTACTTCACCCACGCCCTGGGCTACACCCGCTGGGAGCGCTGGCAGAACCTGGCGGTGCACAACCGCTTCCGCGACCAGGCGGCGGCGCTGGCGGCCTCCGGCCGCTGTGAGCCGGGACTTGGCGCACCAACCCAGGCAGGCTGGGTAATGGTGGACTGCCGGGAGTGGACGCAGATGGCGCCGCCCGACGATCCCCAGGGCGATCCGCCCGGGTTCTGGCTGGACCGGTTGCGCGCGGCCCCAGCCACGGCGGCGATCTTCGCGCCCTGACCCGGCGCCGCTGCAACCAAAGCTTCACGCCCGCCTGGCTTCATGCCCACCCGTCTCGGCAGCAACGGCCGCCAGCGAGCGTGTGGCGCTATACGCCAGCCTGACGCCACACCCCCGCCCGACGCCGCACCGCTGCCTTTTCGTCTTGGTAACGCAACGGCCTTAGAGTTACGTGCGGCATCATGACATTCACGCTGGCGCAGCTTTCCGACACTCATCTGGGCGTCGGCTCCCCGCTGTTCCCTGCGACTTCGACCGGGTCGCGGCGGCGCTGCACGACCTGCGGCCAGACCTGCTGGTCCACACCGGCGATGTGTCGCTGGACGGCGCGGGCCAGGAGGCGGACCTGGCCTATGCCGCCGGCGCCCATGCCCGCCTGCCGGGGCCGGTGTGGAGCGTGCCCGGCAACCACGACGTCGGCGACTATCCCGAGCGCGCGCCGCAGCGACCCATGGACGACCCCCGGCTGGAGCGTTTCCACCGCCACATGGGCCGGGACCGCTGGGTGCAGGATCGCGACGGCTGGCGCCTGCTGGGTCTGAACAGCCAGGTGATGGGCGTGCATCCCGAGACGGAGGCGCTAGCGGCGACGATCACCGAGGCGCTGGACACCCTGGGCAACCGTCGCCTGGCCGTGTTCATCCACCATCCGTACTTCGCCGCCGATCCCGATGAGACCGTGTTCGACTACTGGTCGGTTCCTCCGTTCGCGCGCGCGCCGATCCGCCCCATCCGGCGCTACGCCTGGTCGCGTCCGGCCACCTGCACCTGCACCGGGAGCAGCAGCGCGGCAGGATGCGCTTCGTCTGGGCGTCCTTCGTCGCCTTCGTCGTCGATCCCGTCGAGCAATCAGACCTGCCAGGGGACCGCCCCTGCGGCTTCCTGGTGCACGAGTTCGGCGAGGACGCCATGACGACCCGCCTGGTGGCGCCGGACTACATGGAGCGGCCCTTCATCCATGACGTCCGCGACGAGGCTTATCCCGGGTAGTAACCGAACGCATTCGCATCGAGCGGCGGCTGTCACGGGGCTGGGCGCGGCGGCCCGGCCGGGCGAGGGCGCTAGGTCTTCAGGAAATCCGAGGGATGGAACAGCTTCACCCCGTGGCGCTGGCACCCGTACGCGACCAGTTGGGTCATGTCGTCCACCAGGGCGGTGATGCCCTCGCGCTCGCACATCATGCCCTTCCAGGCCCGGTACGTGCCTTCCCACCCTGCTTTACGCGGGCGCAGCAGGCGGTCGAAGGCAGGCCACACAGAACTGCGCTGCGCCGCCTTGACCTGCGAGTACTGCTCCCGCAGCACCTCGGGCAAGTAGATCACCCGGTTGAACGCCGTCGCGCCGGGCGCAGCGGCGTAGCGGGCCAGGGCATGCCAGGGGCCACCCTGTCCCTCGTTGCGGAACGTGACGATCACGTGCCGAATGTGCGGGGTGCCGAGGATGAAGCTGTGCAGCAAGGGGGAGGCCGGATGATCGATCAGCGTGTTGTCCACGTCCCACGCGATGTCCATGTGGGTCGCCAGTCGATGCAGCGCCGGATTCGCGGGCCGGACGGCGTGAGAGGCGGCCCTGGGTGAGCAGCGGGCGGTGGCGGCGATGCTGTTCATCTTGGGCTGCCCTTGTCTGACGTTCACGATACAGGTCACAGCGCCGTCAACCCGTCAACAAAAACCGTCAAATCATAATAAGATAAGGTGATCGTTAGGTTCTGTTAGCCTAATATCGGATGAACAGGAAGGTTGGCAAGATCGGCGCATCCGTTGTGGGGGAAGCCGTGGTGATGACCGGCCGTCCAACGCCTTGCTAGGGCGGACCCCGCCTGAAGCCAGAAATCCGCTGGGAGGACGCATCATGGACACCATACGCCGCGACCTGCTGCTGGTTGCACTGCCCCTGGCCTTCGCATCGGCTGCCAGGGCCAGCCCGCTCAACCCGGCGCAGACCATCATCCGCCCGTCAGCCGAGCATGAATGGACGCCAAGCCGCGGCTATCCCGAGCGCAGCGTGGACATGTGCCCGTTGGCCGGCAGCACGACGGAGCCGGGGCTCTACTACACGCTGGTGCGCTGGTGGCCGGGCTACATGAGCGCGCCGCACACCTACACCACGGACCGGCTTTGCGTGGTGATCTCGGGCACATGGTGGTGCAACAGCGGCGCGGATTTCGATCCCGCAGCCTGCGTGCCCATGCCGGCCGGCAGCTTCGTCCGCCGCGTCGCGGGTACGCCGCACTACGACGGCGTGATCCGCGGCGGGTCCGAGCCGGCCATCATCGCGATCTGCGGCATCGGGCCGGTGAACTATGCGCCCACCGACCCCTCGAAGCCTGGCTGGCGTGCGATTTAACGCGGCCTCGGGACAGGCTGCCAGAACCAGCGTCGCGGGACCGCACACCCCTACTTGACGCCCTACTTAACAGTCGAGAACCCGGTCGGCAGCAGCAGGCTGCTGGTGATGTTGGCGACGATCTGGCCGCCTGCCTCGCTCTCGGCCCGCTTGCTGATCCACTCCGTGTCGGACTGGAACGCGGTCCACTTGGACTCCCGCTCGGCCAGGTCCTCCCACGCCAGCATGTAGGTCAGGTCCTGGTTGCTCTCGCCGATGATGGTCGTCCAGAACCCGGCCGGGCGTATGCCGTGCCGCTGCCAGATCGCAAGGGTCGTCTGTTCGAACCGGTTCAGCAGCGCCGGCAGCCTGCCGGGCAGGCAGCGGTAGATGCGGAGTTCATGGATCATCCGCGCGGGTCCCCCTTGGTGTGCCGGGTATGGTGGCCGGGCGGCCCGGCCGGAGCAAGACGCCTGCAACCGGAGGCGGCCGAAAATCGTTGTCCCTGCATGACAGACGTAAAACGCCGGCGGCGGTGGCCTTGGGTGCTGGGTGGCGTGGTCGCCCTGCTGGTGGCGGCGGTGGCGCTATTCCAATGGGACTGGCTGATCCCGACAGTGGAAAAGCAGGCGTCCGCCGCATTGGGCCGGCCCGTCACCCTCACCCACTTGCATGTCCGCCTGGGCTGGGTGCCGCACATCGAGGCCGAAGGCGTCGTCATCGGCAATCCCGAGGACTGGCACGGCGGCGGCAACCTGGCCACCGCCGACAAGTTGAGCGTGGATGTGGACGCAATGGCCTACATCCACGGCCGGCAGATCGTCATCCCGGACATCACCGTCGATCACCCGCAGGTGGACGCGCAGCAGCTTGCGGACGGCAAGAACAACTGGACCTTCCCCAGCAGCGGCAACGCCCCGAGCACCAGCCCCGCCCCCAAGATCGGCAACCTGCAGATCAACGACGGCCACGCCCACGTCGTCTCGGCCAAGCTGCGCGCCGACTTCAACGTCGAGATCGCCACCAAGGACGCCGAGGGCGATAAGCTCGGCCAGCCCGCCCAGCCCAGCCAAATCGTCGCCAGCGCCAAGGGGACCTACGCCAAGCAGCCCATCCTCGCCCGCTTCACCGGCGGCGCATTGCTGTCCCTGCGCGACGACGCCACACCGTATCCGATCAACCTGCAGATCGACAACGGCCCCACCAAGGTGTCGCTGGTTGGCACCGTCAAGGACCCGCTGGCCTTCGCCGGCGCCGACCTCAAGCTGAACATCGCCGGTCCCGACATGTCCCTGCTGCTGCCCTTGACCGGCATCGCCATCCCGAAGACGCCGGCCTACAGCATCGCGGGCAGCCTCGATTATGCCGCCGGGTCGGTGCGGTTCGCCCATGTCGCAGGCAAGGTCGGCAGCAGCGACCTGGAGGGCGAGTTCGGCATCGACACCACCCAGCAGCGCCCGGTGCTGACGGCGGACCTGCAATCCCGGCTGGTGGACCTCAAGGATCTCGGCGGCTTCATCGGCGCCCAGCCCGGCGACGCCAGCAAGGGCACCAAGGCCGCAGCTCCCGCCGCCAACACCGGTCGCGTGCTGCCGAACGACCCGATCAGCCTGCCGAAGCTGAACGTCGCCGACGTGCACCTGAAGTATCGCGCCGGACGGATCGAGGGCCGCAGCCAGCCGCTCGACAACATGCGGGCCGACCTGAACATCGTGAACGGCGAGGTGAAGCTGACGCCGCTGGCCTTCGGTCTCGGCAAGGGCCAGATCACCTCCACCATCGACCTGGCTGAGCAGGGCCAGGGGGTCAAGGCCAACGTCGCCACCGACTTCCAGCGCATCGACATCGGCCGGCTGCTGGCGAGCGCCGGCGCCGGGCAAGGTGCTGGGATCATCGGCGGGCGGGCGGTGATCCAGGGCACCGGGCGGTCGTTCGCGGAGATCCTGGGGCACGGCAACGGCGAGCTGAAGCTCTACATGGGCTCCGGCGGCAACCTAAGCGCGCTGCTGGTGGACTTGTCGGGCCTGGAGTTCGGCAACGCCTTGCTGTCGGCCCTGGGCGTGCCGAGCCGCACGAAGATCAACTGCCTTATCACCGATCTCACCCTGCAACAGGGCCTGGCGACCATGCGCACGATGTTCCTCGACACCGACGAGGCGCGGACGGTCGGCAAGGGGACGCTGAGCTTCTACAACGAGGCGCTGGGGCTGCAGCTCAACACCGACCCCAAGCACTTCTCGGTCGGGACCCTCAACGCGCCCATCAACATCACCGGCACTTTTGCCGCGCCTCATGTGCGGCCTGATGTGGCCGTGGTGGCGGAGAAGGCCGGGGCGGCAATTGCCCTCGGGGTCGTGCTGACCCCCTTGGCGGCGCTGCTGCCGACGATCCAGTTGGGCACCGGGGAGGACGGGGCCTGCAGCGGCGCGCTACGGGGCGCCCAGACGCCGCCGCGCCTCCAAGTGCCTGCCCCACCGCGCCGCCAGACGCCGTAGCGCCGCCGGATGGCCGTGCCTGCTCATGGGTTTGCGCCCCCTGCCCGGCTGGCGCGGCGCCATTCCAGACTCGCCCGGTTCAGGCCCGGCAGGAGCGCCGGGTCGGCGATGATCCCCTCCGCGACCCTGATCGCAGCTTGCAACTGCGCGGGATCGAGATGACGGATGGCCGGGCGGCGCACCACCTCGTGCCAGGGGCGGCGCAGCGCGTTGTCCAGGCAAACCCTCATGAAGCAGTGGTCCCAGCGGATTGGCCAGCGATGCGCCGCAGCCATTCCCGGCAGCACGTTGCGCGTCAGGTCCAGCCAGTGCGCCACCAGGCGCTCGCGCTCCGCTGCCTCAGGCTCCATCACGACCCGCGACCGTGACCGCGCCGCTGGTCCTGACCCTGGCGTTGCACCCGGACGACCAGACGCGCTTCGACCGGCTGCGGACGCTGCACTTCCCGGCCGAGCGCAACATGATCCCGGCCCACGTCACCTTGTTCCATCACCTGCCCGGGGCCGAGATCGACGCCATCCAGGACACGTTGGGCCGCGAGTGCACGGCGTTGGCGGCCTTCCCGGTCCAGGCAGCCGGGCTGCGCTTCCTGGGCCGCGGCGTCGCCTACGAGTTGCAGGCGACGGAGCTGCTGGCGTTGCGCGGCCGCCTGGCCCGGTACTGGCAACATTGGCTGACGCCGCAAGACGCCCAGGGTTACCGCCCGCACGTCACGGTGCAGAACAAGGCCCGGCCAGAGGACGCACGGGCGCTGCGCGACGCCATGCAAGCCGGTTTTGCGCCATTCAGCTTCCGCGCCGAGGGTTTGCTGCTTTGGCACTACCTGGGCGGACCGTGGAAGCTGGCAGGCGAGCACAAATTCTCCTCACGCTGATGAAGGTGGCCGGTGCTGCTTCCTCTCCAGCCGGCGCACCACTTGCAGCAACAGGACCGCCGCAACTCCTTCTCCCGCTCCAGGGGCGGGCTGGGGTGCGGGGACCTTCAAGCACGGCCCCCGCCCGGGGCCGCCCGTCTCCGGTGACGCCCGCGGTCCCCGGCCCTCCCCTGAAGCGGGGTAATACCACCGCCAGAAACTCTCACCGCTAACGAAGGCGCTGTCATTGCGAGCCGGCTTCGGCGTGGCAATCCAGATGCTGCGTGCGCCGTCCTTGCCATCCCCTATGCCACGCCGAAGCCGGCTCGCAATGACCGGTGCTGGCTGGCATGACAGGTCAGAGCTTGCGGCGGCTGGTATAAGCAGTCAGATGTTGCCCTGCTCTTCCTGCGGCGGATCATCGTCCGGGCCGTAGTAGAGCACCGCGCATTCCTCCACCATCACGCCGGCCACCACCTCCATATCGTCCCGATAGGCGTCCTTGAGGAAGTTCATCGTGTCGAGGTGACGGTCCTCGAAGTACATCTTGTGGACGTGCTCCCGCCCAGCCCCATACACCACGCGGTCGATCCGGCTCCAGATGCTGGCCATCGTGCACATGCCGCAGGGTTGCAGCGTGGAGTACAGCGTCGCGCCGCGCAGCTCGTCCCGCTCCAGCTTCGCACCAGCCCGGCGGATGGCGACCATCTCCGCATGGGCGGTCGGGTCATGACGGATGCCGACCTCGTTGTGCCCTTCGGCCACCACCTCGCCGTCCATGACGATGACGCAGCCGATGGGCGATGCGCCGGGCGTACCCTCGCCCTTCTTGGCCAGCGCCAGCGCACGCGCCATGAAGCGATGGTCGGCCTCGGACGCGGTCTCGGCAGGGGCCGCGCCAGGAGAGGCGCGGTCAGACAGTGCAGTGTCGTCGATCATGCAGACACAAGGCCGGTCACGCAGCAGAGTTCCTCAGCCCGCCTCGGCCCCGACCAGTCCACGCGCAAAGTCCATGGCGTCGAACGGTCGCAGGTCCCCCGCCTGCTCACCGACGCCGACGGCATGGACCGGCAGGCCGAACGCCTCGGCCAGCGCCACCACGATGCCGCCGCGGGCGCTGCCGTCCAGCTTCGTCACCACCAGGCCCGTCACCGCCACCATGTCGGAGAACACCCGAACCTGCTCCACGGCGTTCTGCCCCGTGGTGGCGTCCAGCACCAGCAGCACGGAATGCGGAGCGGTGGCGTCCTGCTTCCGGAGCACGCGGATCACCTTGGCCAGCTCCTCCATCAGCGCGGCCTTGTTGTGCAGCCGCCCAGCCGTGTCGATCAGCAGCACGTCCGCGCCGTCTGCCCGCGCCTGGGTCAGCGCGTCGAACGCCAGCCCGGCGGCGTCCGAGTTCGGGGGGCCGCTAATCACCGGGGCGCCGGTGCGCTGGCCCCAGACCTGCAACTGCTCCACGGCGGCGGCACGGAAGGTGTCGCCCGCCACCAGCACGGCGCGCATCCCCTCTTGCTTGTATTGCAGGGCCAGCTTGCCGATGGTGGTCGTCTTGCCCGTGCCGTTCACGCCGACCACCAGCACCACGTGTGGACGCAGGGTGCGGTCGATTACCAGCGGCTGCGCGACCGGCTCCAGGATGGCGGCGATCTCCTCGCTGAGGGCGGTCTTCACCTCCGCATCCGTGACCTCGCGGCCAAATCGGCTGGCGCGGAAGCTCGCGATGATGCGTGCGGCGGCGTCGGGGCCAAGGTCGGCGCCGATCAGCAGCTCCTCCAGCTCCTCCAGCGCGGCGTCGTCCAGCTTGCGCTTGGTGAAGACGGCGCTGATGCCGGTCGTCAGCTTCTGCGTGCTGCGGGTCAGGCCCTCCTTGAGGCGGGAAAAGAAGCCGAGCGCCATCAGGTCGTGTGTCCCGCGCCGGTCACCGTGCTGGACCGCCCACGATGTCCAACCAGCGCTTGATCTGCGCCACGTCGCGAATGGCCCGCAACAGCTCAAGCACAAGGTTGTCAGACATGGGACCTCTCTGCCGAACAGGCCGGTGGATAGGGTAATAGCCGGGGCTGGACGGGTTGAACATGCAAACCAGCGGCATCTGCACCCATGACAAGGCACGACAGCAAGCTGCCGACGTCATGAACACCGTCCAGCCGAACCGGCGCATAATGCTCCGTGTGGCCGCGGCCGCCACGTTCCACCACCACCTGCACCGCACGCCCCAACAGTCCCGAGTGGAAACGTGCGGCATGAACGGCGGCAGCGGCTCGCAACTCGGCCGCCCGCGCCCGGCGCACCGGCACTGGCACGGCGGGCATCCGGGCGGCGGGGGTGCCGGGCCGTTCGCTGTAGGGGAAAACATGAACGTAGGGCAGCTCGGCCTCGTGCACGAAGGCCAGGGTTTCCGCGAACAGCGCGTCGGTCTCGGTCGGGAAGCCGGCGATCAGGTCGGCGCCGATCGCCAGGCCAGGCCGCAGCCGCCGCGCGCGGGCGATGGAGGCCAGCGCGTCCGCCCGGCTATGGCGCCGCCGCATCCGCTTCAGCACCAGGTCGGACCCGGCCTGCACCGACAAGTGCAGGTGCGGCATCAGCCGTGGCTCCTCCGCCAGCAGCCGCCACAGGTCCTCGTCGATGGCGGCCAGGTCGAGCGACGACAGCCGCAGCCGCGGCAGTTCCGGGACCAGGGCCAGCAGGCGCGCGACCATGGCGCCCAGGGTGGGACGCCCCGGCAGGTCCGGCCCGTAGGAGCACAGATCGACGCCGGTCAGCACGACCTCGTTGTAGCCGGCCGCCACCAGGCCGCGCACCTGCTGCACGATGCCGCCCACCGGCAGGCTGCGGCTGGGGCCGCGGCCACGCGGGATGATGCAGAAGGTACAGGCATGGCCACAGCCCTGCTGTACTTCTACGAACGCCCGGGCGCGGCCGTCGAAGCCGGTCACGAGGTGCGGCGCATCCCGGCGTGCGGCGTGCAGGTCGGACACCGCGGTAGGGGCGCCTGGCTGCCAGGAGGCGGGCAGCAGCTTGTCCAGGTTGCCCAGCACGCGCTCCACGCCGGGCAGCGCGGCCCAGGCGGCGGGGTCGATCTGCGCGGCGCAGCCCGTGACGACGATGCGTGCGTCTGGGCGGTCCCGGTGGGCGCGGCGGACGGCGGCGCGGCCCTGGCGCTCGGCCTCGGCCGTCACGGCGCAGGTGTTGATGACAACCAGGTCGGACTGGCTCCCGGCATGGCCGCGCATGACCTCGGCCTCATAGGCGTTCAGGCGGCAGCCGAAACTTTGGATGTCGGCAGTCACAGCGCGACCGTGCCCCGGAAGCTGGTGACGGCGGGGCCGGCCATCAGCACCCGACCGGCAGGCGTCCACTCGATGTCGAGCACGCCGCCATCCATCTGCACGGCCACGCGCCGCCCGGTCAGGCCGCGGCGGTGCGCGTTCACCACCGCCGCACACGCGCCGGAGCCGCAGGCCAGCGTCAGCCCGGCGCCGCGCTCCCACACCCGCAGCCGGATGCGGTCGGGCGCGAGCACCTGGGCGAAGCCGATGTTGGCGCGCTCGGGGAACAGCGGATCGGTCTCCAGGGCGGGGCCAAGTTGCCCGGCGACGGCGGGGTCAGGCACGAACAAGGTGGCGTGCGGATTGCCCATGCTGCACGCGGCGGGGTCGCCGGGCAGGTCCAGGTGCAGGGTGTCCATCGCGCGGGCGAGCGGCACGTCCTGCCAGCCCAGCCGCGCCGGCCCCATGTCCACGCGCTGCCGCCCGTCCGCCAGGCGCTCCGCCGGCAGGTCCCCGGCGCTGGTGCGGATCACCTGGTAGGGCCGGCCGTTCTCCTCGAACAGCAGCTCGGCCACGCAGCGGGTGGCATTGCCGCACGCCCCGGCCTCGGAGCCGTCGGGGTTGCGGATGCGCATGAGCAGGTCGGCATCGGTGCCGGGCGGCGGGGGGTGCAGGGTGATGAGCTGGTCGCAGCCGATGCCGGTGCGGCGGTCGGACAGGGCGCGGACGGCGGCGGGGGAGAGGTCCAGCGGACGGCGGCGCTCGTCGATGATGACGAAGTCGTTGCCGGCGCCGTGGGCCTTGGTGAAGGAGACCATGGTGGAGGCTGGTATAGGGAGGGAGGGCCGGCAAGGGTAGGGATTCCCACCAGGACACATCTATCGTAGCCTGTCCTCATGGATTCGACCTACAATCTAAACGGTGGCTTCAAGCCAACATTGAAACGTTCTGCTGACCTTGGGGGAGCGGACTTCTTTCCAACGCCAGCTTGGGCGACGCATGCCCTCGTTGGCAGTGAGGGCTTCGAGGGCACCATCTGGGAACCTGCGTGCGGAGACGGCGCTATGGTGCGCGTTCTGACGCAGACGGGATGTCCCGTGGAAGCTTCGGACCTATATGAAAGGGGTTACGGGGAGAGTGGAGTTGATTTTCTGAAGACTACACGGCTTGTAGACAACATTGTGACGAATCCGCCTTACAACTCCGCAGAAGGCTTTGTTCAGGCCGGACTAAGGCAGTGCAAGGGCAAACTCGCCCTTCTTCTGCGCCTCGCATTCTTGGAAGGAGCGAACCGGCAACGTGAAATCTTCGGCAAAACGCCTCCTGCGAGGGTATGGGTCTTCAGCGAGCGTATTACTTTCTACCCGGCTGGGATGGTGCAGAAAGGTAGCGGTACGACGGCCTATGCATGGTTCGTATGGGATAAGAAGTCATCCACAAATGAGACGCAGCTCAGATGGTTGCCGCTAGGTTCAAAAGCGCGCTACTCTTCTAGATCAGCGCCCGAGTATGCTAGAAATCCCATGTTATCCAGATAAGTGACGCCTTTCGTCGTGACAGCAATGCCATTCGCTGTCTTGATGGCGTATCCCTTCGCGATTGGGCCTTCGCGCACACTTCTATGTGATATAACATTCCCAACTATCTGCTGCCAGAGCTCTTCGCGAGATCGAGATCGTGAGCGCTCATGATCCTTCACGGACAGTTCGGTGTACTTGGGAACCTCCTTCTTCAGGAACTCTGTAGGCGCTGACCGTCCCGGCTGTTGCACTGCTATCTTGAGAACCAGAATACGTGCCTCCGGCTCAAGCAAGCGGTCTTCCTTGGGTCTTTCCAACTTGCCATACTCAAACGCCTGCCCGCGCCGCCAAGCAACCGCCGTAGGAGGAACGGACATCGCTTTAAAAACTATGTCAAGAATTTCATTGATCTTTGCGTCTGACTCATCCGCCTCATCTGGGAGGTAAAGCGTGACAGTCAGCCCGGGATGTCTCCTATAGGAGCGTAGATCAAACCTAATATCGTTACCAATTGCAAAGCTTGCACCTTGATATTGGTCTAGGTCATCCTCCCCTTTCCGAATATTGTTGGTAAAGTAGCGAAGAGGCCGCCATATAATGGCGTGCGGAACGACATCGTAGTCCGGCTCATACCTTAAGATCCTGACTGCCATCAATCTAAGGCTGCATATTCTTGACATCGGCCAGAATACATGCGAACTCCTCCCCACTCTCATACCGAGGCTGAACCCCCGGTGTTCTGGTCATGTACCACCGCGCTTGAAGAGGTGAGCTACTTTTATGAGGCGCTGTGTCGGTCGTGAACTCAATCCCCCGCTCAGGCTTCGGGAGAGGGCCGGCGAAAGCCTCCACGGTCGGCTCCATACCATTTCGCGGAGTCCGCCCCCAGACTTCACCAGTTTTTCTTGCTTTAGAGCCGTTGCTTTGGTCTGAGTGGGCGACTCGAGGCGGTGAAAAGGCCCGATTGATGACACAGTGCTGCTATCGTCCCTAACTGAGTGCGAGATGTTAATGCTTGATGTGTAGGATGAAATGAGCCGCACCGTCAAAGGTCAACCCGGCAAGGACGATATTGTGCGGCACCGCAGCCATGGGGCATGCATCATCCTTGAATCGCAGTCTGTATAACCCTGTGGCAGCATTCTTGCCCCCTTGCACCCTACCGTCTTCCCTTCGCCCGCGCTTACACCATCCAGTTCCCCAGCTTCAACCCGGTAACACACTGGAACTCGCAGGTGTTCGCCGTCACCACGGTTGCGTCCAGGCTGCGGGCATGCAGCAACCAACAGGTCGTTTGACCCGATTGGGCGACCGGCAGCCTCCAAATCAGCCCGGATCGCGCCATACGCGCTGTCAGCCGGTACGCCGAACGGCAGCACCGGCACCTCGAACAGGAACTCTCCGACTCGCCTCAGCAAGTGCGGCGACGCCTTCTTGGCATAGCCATAGCGCAGTTCCGCCGCAACGCTGATGCTGATGCAAACGGTGTCCCCGGCCCGCGTGGCACGTTGGGCGGCACGTCCGCCGGGGTTGCGGATCAGTCCGCTGACGATGTTGGTATCCAGCATGTAGCGCACCGTCAGAAGATGTCCCGCGGCGGCGGCGGCGGATCGTCCAACTCCGGAAAGTTGTCATCCAGTGGCGTCCAGCTCGCCAGGAGGGCAGCCAGGCCCGCCTGCCGTACCGGCTCGATGATCAGGCGGGTCCCATCCCAGTGGACGAGGGCCTCGGTGCCCGGCAACTCAAGCTCCACCGGGATGCGGATGGCCTGGCTCCGGTTGTTGCGGAACAACCGGAGCCGGCGTGGCGGGGAGATGGACGGAGGCATGACAACGCAGCTTCACAACGCAGCTTCTTCCGAATATGCTAGCAACATAGGCCCATCGGCGCCCCATTGCGAGGTCGAACCGAGCCCCGTCCCCCCCGCCTTGCATCCCCCCCTGCCCTCCCCTATACGCTCACCCCTCAGTCAGCGAGACCGGGCCTGGATCGGGCATGCCCGGCCGCGGCGCCTGTGCAGCCGCCACCCGGCGCCGCCAGGTCCAGCACAGGAGACCCAAATGCCCAAGCTCAAGACCAAAAGCTCCGTCAAGAAACGCTTCAAGATCACCGCCACCGGCAAGGTCCTCGCCGGACCCGGCAAGAAGCGCCACAACCTCATGGCCCGCACCCAGAAGTCCAAGCGCGCCAACCGCGGCAGCCAGACGCTGACCCACGCTGACGGCCTGACCGTCAAGCAGTGGGCGCCCTACGGCATCGCATAAGGAGGCGCAGGCATGGCACGCGTAAAACGGGGCGTCACCACCCACGCCCGGCACAAGAAGGTCCTCGACGCCAGCAAGGGCTTCGTCGGCCGCAGCAGCACCAACTACCGCATCGCGCTGGAGCGGCTGGAGAAGTCCCTCCAGTACGCCTACCGCGACCGCCGGCAGAAGAAGCGCGACTTCCGCGGCCTATGGATCCAGCGCATCAACGCCGCAGTGCGTGAGCATGGCATCACCTACAGCCGTTTCATCGCCGGGTTGAAGGCGACGGGGATCGAGATGGACCGCAAGGTCCTGGCCGCCATCGCCTACGACGACCCTGCGACGTTCGCCGAGGTCGTAAAGCAGGTGCAGGCTGTCATCGCCGCCGCGGCTCCCGTCGCATCGGCCCCGGTCGTCACGCACCCCGCGGAGATGGACCCCGCCCCCGCGCTGTAGTCCCTGGCCGGACCCAGCCTTCCGACCTAAAGAAGGGCCGTTCCCGCAAGGGAGCGGCCCTTTTGCCGTGAGATGGACCCCGATGACCGACGACCTGCAAGCTCTGCGCGACGAGACCGAAGCCGCGCTGGCCGGCGCCACCGACCTGCGCGCCTGGGACGCCGTGCGCGTCGGCACGCTCGGAAAACAGGGTCGCCTGACCGGCCTTCTAAAGGAACTAGGCAAGGTCTCGCCCGAGGAGCGCCGCACCCGCGGCGCCCGCCTAAACCAGCTAAAGGACGAGCTGACCGCCCTGATCGAGACGCACCGCACCAGCCTGGACGCAGCGGCGCTGCAGGCGCGTCTGGCCGGCGAGCGCATCGACGTCACCCTCCCCCCCCTGCCCCACCCGATCGGCGCCATCCACCCCCTGACCCGCACGATGGAGGAGATGGCCGCCATCTTCGGCGCGATGGGCTTCACCGTCGGCGAGGGCTTGGACGTGCAGACCGACTGGTTCAACTTCGGCGCGCTGAACATCCCCGCCCACCATCCCGCCCGCGCCGACCACGACACCTTCTACCTGCCCGGCGCCCGCGACGGCCGCCCGCTGCTGCTGCGCACGCAGACCAGCGACGTGCAGATCATCTCCATGCTGAGCCAGCCGCCCCCCCTGCGGGTGATCGCCCCCGGCCGCGTCTATCGCGCCGACCACGACGCCACCCACAGCCCGGTGTTCCACCAATGCGAGGGCCTAGTGATCGACCAGGGCATCACGCTGGGCCACCTCAAGGGCTGCCTGACCGACTTCCTGCGCGCCTTCTTCGGCATTGCCACCCTACCAGTGCGCTTCCGCAGCAGCTACTTCCCCTTCACCGAACCGAGCATGGAGGTGGACATCGGCTGGAACCGCCGTACTGGCGACCTCGGCGCAGGCGGCGACTGGCTGGAGATCCTCGGCAGCGGCATGGTGCATCCGCGCGTGCTAGCCAACGTCGGGCTGGACCCCCGGGTCTGGCAGGGCTTCGCCTTCGGCATGGGTGTGGACCGGGTGACGATGCTGAAGCACGGCATCCCCGACCTGCGGCCGTTCTACGAGAGCGACATGCGCTGGCTGCGCCATTACGGCTTCAACCCCCTGCAACCCGTGGCGCTGCACGAGGGCATGGCATGAAGTTCTCCCTGAGCTGGCTGCGGCAGCACCTGGACACGGATGCCGGCCTGGACGCCATCACCGACCGCCTGACCGCCATCGGCCTAGAGCTCGAGGGCGTCGAGAACCCCGGCGCTGCCCTGGCCCCGTTCCGCATCGCCCGCGTGGTGGAGGCGGTCCAGCACCCCAACGCCGACCGCCTGCGGGCCTGCAGGGTCGATACCGGCGATGCCGTGGTATCCGTCGTATGCGGCGCGCCGAACGCACGGACGGGGATGCTGGCAGTGTTCGCGCCGCCGGGCAGCCACATCCCCGGCAGCGGCATCACCCTCAAGGTCGGCGAGATCCGTGGCGTCGAGAGCGCCGGCATGCTGCTCAGCCTGCGCGAGATGGGGCTAGGCGAGGACCATGCAGGGATCGTGGACCTGCCGGAAGGCGCACCGGTCGGCGAGCCCTATGCCAGGTGGGCCGGCCTGGACGACGCGGTCATCGAGATCGGCGTGACGCCCAACCGCGGCGATGCCCTAGCCGTCCGCGGCGTCGCACGCGACCTGGCGGCGGCCGGGCTGGGCACGCTACGGCCCTGGGCGCCGGCACCGGTGGCCGGCGATGCCCCCAGCGCCGTCACCTGGGCCATCGACATGCCCGAAGCCTGCCCCTGGGTCCTGGGCCGCACCATCCGCGGCGTGCGCAACGGCCCCAGCCCGGAGTGGCTGCAACGCCGCCTGCTCTCCATCGGCCTGCGCCCGATCAGCGCGCTGGTGGACATCACCAACTTCTTCACCTTCGACCTCGGCCGTCCGCTGCACGTCTTCGACGCCGACAAGGTGCAGGGCGGCATGCTGCGCCTTCGCCCCGGCGCGGGCGAGACCTTCCGCGCGCTGAACGGCAAGGACTACGTCGCCGACCCCACGGATTGCGTCATCGCCGACAGCGCCGGCGTGCAGTCCCTGGCCGGCGTGATCGGCGGCGAAGCGACCGGCTGCACCGAGGCAACGACGGCCGTGTTCATCGAGTGCGCCCTGTTCGACCCGGTGCGCGTGGCCCTGACCGGCCGCCGCCACGCCATCACCTCCGACGCCCGCCAGCGCTTCGAGCGCGGCATCGACCCCGCCTTGCTGCCCGATGCCCTAGAGGCAGCCACCCGCATGATCCTGGACCTATGCGGCGGCACCCCCAGCGAAGTCGTGTCCGCCGGGGCCGAGCCGGCCTGGCAGCGCGATGCCACCCTCCGGTTCGAGCGCCTGGAAACCCTAGGCGGCCTAGCCATCGCCCCAGACGCCGCCGCGGCATCGTTGCAAGGCCTGGGCTTCACTGTCCGCTCCCGCACGGAGACGGCAATAACGGTCGCCGTCCCGTCCTGGCGCAATGACATCGCAGCGCCCATCGTGCTGGACCAGGCGCCCGGCCTCCCCCCCGCGCAAGCCGCCGCCGCCGCCGAGGGCTGCGCCGCGGTCGAAGCCGAGTGCGACCTGGTGGAGGAGGTGCTGCGCCTGCACGGCCTGGACAACATCCCCGCCGTATCCCTCCCCCGCCTGTCCGCCGTCCCGCCCGCCGTGCTGACGCCCCGCCAGACCCGCACGGCATTGGCCCGGCGCACCCTGGCCGCCGCCGGCCTGCTGGAGTGCGTATCCTTCAGCTTCATGGACAGCAAGGCCGCGGCGGCATTCGGCGAAGCCCCGGAGTCGTTGCGGCTGCTGAACCCCATCGCGTCCGACCTGGACCAGTTGCGCTCCACCCCCGTCGCTACCCTGGCCCAGGCCGCCCAGCGCAACGCCGCCCGCGGCTGGCCCGATGCCCGGCTGTTCGAGGTCGGCCCGGCCTTCGCCCCCGACGGCCAGCAGGTCATCGCCGCCGGTATCCTGACCGGCCACACGCCGCGCCACCCCCTGGCGCCCGCCCGGCCGATGGGCGCCATGGACGCGAAGGCGGCGGTGCTGGACGTGCTGGCAACGCTGGGCCTGCCGATGGACAGCCTGAGCGTAACCACGGATGCGCCCGGCTTCTACCACCCGGGCCGGTCCGGCGTGGTGCGGCAAGGACCGAAGCTGGTTCTGGCGACCTTTGGGGAGCTGCACCCCGGCGTATCGCACGCCCTGGCCCTGGTTGGCCCAGCCGCGGCGTTCGAGGTCTTCCTGGACCGCATCCCCGAACCAAAGCGCCGCCGCCGGACCGCGCCGGACCTGCCGCAGTTCCAGCCGGTGCGCCGGGACTTCGCCTTCCTGGTGCCGGCCGACGTGCCGGCCGACGCCGTGCTGCGGGCTGCCCGTGGGGCGGAGCGCACCCTGGTGTCCACCGCCAGCCTGTTCGACGTGTACGAGGGCGACAACGTGCCGCCAGGGCAGAGATCCGTCGCTGTGGACGTGGTGCTGCAACCGCGCGAGCACACGCTGACCGACGCCGAGATCGAAGCGGCCAGCGCCAAGGTGGTAGCCGCCGTGGCCAAGGCGACAGGCGGCGTGCTCCGCTAGCCCGGAACCAAAGCCGCCTGCTTGCTGCTCCTGCTCCGGGAAGGGGCCGGGGTGAGGGAGGCCGCAAGCGCCAGGCTCGCGGGATAGGGGGCGGCTTGCTTCGCATCGGGCTGGAGCAGGTTCCCTCGGCTTCCCTCACCCCGCCCGGCCTTGGTCCGGGCAGCGGCCCAAGCCCAAGGTGACAGGGAGCAGACATATCCTTCACTGGATCGCCAGCCATCCCCCGGCGGGCAAGCGCTGGCACACCCTGTTCCAAATCCGGACCCACGCCCCTGGACCGCCCTCACGGCCGGATCACCGTCATCCTGAACGGGCCGGCATGGGCAGCGGCGTGCGCGACGGCCTCGTTCGCATCGTCCAGGCTGAACGTCGTCACCTCGAACAGGCCCAGGTCCAGCAGGCCGGCCCGCACCAGGCTGGCCAGGCGGGCCGTCGCTTCAGGCGGATACATCCATTGCCCCAGGATGGTGATGCAGTTCCGCATGATCCACGGATACGGCAGCTCCAGCCCGGAGCCCCCCAGCATTCCCACGCCGCCCATCAGCACGACTCGCCCATACGGCCGCACCGTCATGATGGCCGCCCGCGCCACCGTCGCCGCAGCCGAGGGCGGCAGGATATCCAGCACGCAGTCGATCGGCCCCGGCGCCGCCTGCCGCATCCGCTCGCGGTCCGCGTCCTCCTGTCCGGTCAGCGTCACCGGCCGCACCCGGGGGCCGAAGCGGCGCGCGAGGTCCTGCAGCACCGCCTCGTTGCGGCCCGGCGCCACGACGCACCCCACCCCCATCGCCAGCGCGACCGCGACAGCGGCGCTGCCGAAGTTGCCGGTGGCGCCGCTGACCAGCAGCGTCTCCCCGGCCTGCAGCTTCGCCGCGAGCAGGCCGCCATACGGCACCAGCGCAGTATTCACCGCACACCACCGCCCGGCATCGGCCGGGTCGATCGGGCCAAGCGGGATGGCGTTCTCCGTCGGCACCAGCATCCGCTCGGCAAAGGGGCCTTGGTGAAAGTAGTTCTGCAACCGCTGCCCACCTTCGCCACGGGCGCTCCAGCCCTGCAGGGTGATGTCGGGGGACAGCCCGCCATCGCGTGACCGCACCGTAGGGTCGCAGAACACCCAGTCGCCGACGGCCAGGCGTGTCGCATCCGGCCCGAAGGCGCGTATCCGGCCGACGGCGCCGCACCCCGGCGCGACCGGCAGCCTCAGCAGGTACTTCCGCTCGCCGCTGAACACTTCGCCCGCATAGGACAGGACCGGCGCCGCCACGACATCAACGACCACCTCCCCCGTGCCCAGGACCGGGTCCGGCATGGCCTCGACGGCGAGCGGCGAGCCGAACGCCTTCAGGATTGCAGCTTTCATGGTCATCCGATGCCTTTGCTGGTGTTGCCGGGGGGAGCCAGTCTCGCAGGCTGCACCCATGCATCCAGGCCTGGTATTATCCTAGGACCCGGCCATCCCACCCCCAACAGGAGCATCGATGTCATGTCGGACCCAAGCCGCAGCGAACTCGGCAATTTCCTGCGCTCGCGGCGGGAAGGGCAGAGGTGGTCGGGAGAATTCGGACAGGTCGTTAAGTGGATTTTCTGCCTGAGCGCGGCGAGGATGCCGCGGATCAGGAGCAAGAATGACCAAGCGAGCACGCCGGAACCACAACCCGGC
>JAABUX010000694.1_pt1 | contig 55492 bp, 37 predicted proteins | sample 5561851 | NCBI WGS metagenome assembly JAABUX01 (sample SAMN10711883, study PRJNA513361) | rock metagenome | isolation source: Antarctica rocks | place: Antarctica: Victoria Land, Richard Nunatak red sandstone | collected 2016-01-03
ACCGGCGAGGAAGTCGACGATCTGCCCCAGAGTGCGGATCGTCCCCAGGTGCTCCGGGCCGATCACCGGGGCCTGCGGCAAGCGTTCCTGGATCGCCGCCAGGATCTCCACCCGCTTGATCGAGTCGATCCCCAGGTCCGCGTCGAGCTGCATCGACGGCTCCAGCACATCAACGGGGTACCCCGTCTTCTCGCTCACCACCTCCGACAACGCGGCATGGACGGCGGCGGTGTTGGTTCGAGCAGGGACGGTCGGGATCGATGCGAGTCGAGGCGTCGGCGGCGTGTCGACCGCAGGCTTCGCCGGAGCGGCGACGACCGCCGGGCGGGGCGGCGGCGGAGTCGGCCGGACCGGGACCCGAGGGACGACCGAAGCGGGGCGGACCGTCCGGGCCGGGGTGAGTGTCGGCGCGGGGGCCGAAACCACCGGGGCTGGCTGAGAACGCGGAGCCGGAGCCGACGCCCCGTTGAAGGGCAACATCGTGAGTTGACCCTGATGGTCGAGGAGCGTCTGGAAGGTTTGCGTCGCCCGATCCTGGCCGTCGAGGAACTGGCGGTGCAGGTCGGCGGTTCGCTCGCTGATCTGCTGGAGGGCGATCAGGTTCTCTTGCGAAGCCCGGATCGCGTCGAGGAGTTGGGCTGGGACGGCTCCCCCTGCGGAAGTTGCCATAGGCGGCGGGGTGAAGGGGTGGACGACCGAGTGGGTAGTGAGCATCGGCAAGTTCGGGTTCAAGTGGGGTCGAGGCGGCGCGACCGGGTGGGCCGCCGATCCGTTGCTGCTTCCGCTTCCGTTGAGGCTGGATTGCGCGTGGATGACCGGAGCCGGGCGCGGGGTGACGGGCGTGGGCTTCGCCATCGGTTCCTGTCGCGGCATCGACGTCGGGGCGGCCACCTGGAGCGGCGGGCGGACCATTGGCTTGGGGGTGAAGTTGGCGCCGGAGACCTGGACGGTCAGCCCGGGCTTGCAGACCTTGGGGACTTGGTCGAGGCCGCCGTCCCAGGCTTCGAGGCGGACGGGGTGGCCGATCGCCGCCAGTCGAGCCAGGGTCCGGGCGAGGTCGACGACGTTGCCCGACCGCCCCTTCGAGGCGTCGAGGGCGAACGCGGCGTGCCCGGCGCCTTCGCCGAGGATCGAGTTGACCATGCCGCTCAGCTTCGAGTCGGGACCGACTTCGAGGAACGTCCGGACGCCCGACCGGGCCATCGCCTCGACCTGCTCGACGAACCGGACTGGGCTGGCGAGCTGGCCGGCGAAGGTGTCCCGCACCGCGTCGGCGTCGTCGGGGTAGACATCGGCGGAGGTATTCCCATAGACCGGGACCGTCGCCGGGGCGATCTCGACCCGACTCATCGCCTCGCGGAGCGGCCCGGCGGCTTCGGCGACCATCCGACTATGAAACGCGGCGGAAACGTCGAGGACCTTCGAGCGGATCGCTCGGGCGGCGAACGCCTTCTCGGCCCGAGCGACCTCCGCCGACGCCCCCGACAGGACGGTTTGCGCCGGGGTATTCCGGTTGGCGACGACCAGGTCGAGTTTTTCGGCGACCATCACGGCCTCGATCGCCTCGAACGGGGCGAGGATCGCGAGCATCCCGCCTCGATCCTGAGACAGGACTTGATCGCCCGCCCCCGCCATCAGGTCGCCTCGAAGCTGGGCGAGGCGGAAAAAGGCGTCGGCGTCGATCCGACCTCCGGCATGGAGGGCGGTCAACTCGCCGAAGCTGTGCCCGGCGAAGGCGTCGGCCTGGACGCCGAACCCTTCGAGGACTCGGAACGCCCCCAAGGTCACGGCACCGATGGCGGGCTGGGCGCGGTCGGTCGCTCGAAGCGTGACCTCGGCCTCGGCACGGGCCGAGTCGCTGAACATCGGGTGCGGGTAGGTCGCTTCGAGGGCGGTCCGGCTGGATTGAGCCGCTTCGGCGAGGGCAGCCTGAAACGAACCGAACCGACAAGCCAGCCCCCGGAGCATCCCGACGTACTGCGCCCCTTGGCCGGGGAACAAGATGGCTAGCCCACCGGGATCAGTCCCAATCCCGTAGTAAACGCCTTCCGGGGCGACCGCCGCCGGGCCGTCCAGGAGGGCTTGGGCTCGCTCGACGCGCTTGGTCCAGGTGGATTCGAGCCGGTCGGTGACGATGATCAAGCGGTGCGGGTGGTCGAGCCGGAACCGCCCTCGGCTTTCGGCGGCCCGGACCCGGAAAGCATCCCAGGGCAGGTCGAGCGGCCAGGCGTCGAGTTCGGCCCGGATCGCTTGCGGGGTCGGACCCGAGAACGCGACGATCTGGTCGTCGCCGTCCCAGGGGGACGCGATCGACTCGGCCTCGGCTTCTTCGAGGACGCAGTGGAAGTTGCTCCCGCCGAAACCGAAGGCGCTGACGGCGGCCCGTCGGGGGTGGTCGGGGTGCGGGAGCCAGGGGCGGGCCTCGGTGTTGACGTAGAACGGCGAGGCCCCGGGGGCGACCACCTCGGAGGGCTGGTCGACCTTGATCGTCGGCGGGAGGACCTTGTGATGAAGCGCCAGCGCCGCCTTGATCAGCCCCGCCGCGCCCGCCGCCGCCTTGGTGTGGCCGATCTGCGACTTCACCGAACCCAAGGCACACCAACTCCCCTCGGCCCGGCTCGACCGGTAGACCGAGGCCAGGGCGGAAAGCTCGACGGCGTCGCCGACCTTGGTCCCCGTCCCGTGCGCCTCGACCAGCTCGACGGTCGAAGGCGACACCCCGGCGGCTTCGTAAGCTCGGGTGAGGCACTTGATCTGGCCCGAGGCGGATGGGGCGTAGACGGCGTTGCCCTTGCCGTCGCTCGACGAGCCGACACCTTTGATGACGGCGTAGATCCGGTCGCCGTCGCGCCTGGCGTCGTCGAGCCGCTTCAAGGTCAAGACGCCCAAGCCTTCGCCCAGGGCCGTCCCGTCGCCGTTCATCGAGAACGGCCGGGCGTCGCCGGTGGGCGAGAGCGCGGGGGTCTTGGAGAAGCACATATACATGAAGATGTCGTTGAAGGTATCCAGGCCACCCGTCAAGCAGACGTCCGACCGTCCCGCCGCCAGTTCGAGCAGGGCGAGGTGGACCGCTCCCAACGAGCTGGCGCAGGCGGCGTCGACCACGCAGTTGGTCCCGCCGAGGTCGAGGCGGTTGGCGATCCGACCGGCGGCGACGTTGCCGAGCAGCCCGGGGAACGAGTTTTCCTGCCAGCCGACGTACGAATCGCTGATCCGCCGGACCACGTCGGAGGCGACCGGCTCGGCGACCCCCGCTTCCTTCAACGCCCGCCGCCAGATCGGGTGTCCGAGCCTCGCCCCCAGGGGGATCACCAGTTCCAGGGCACCCGTCACCCCGAGCATGACGCTGACGCGGTCACGGTCGATCGGTCGGCCAGGTTTCTCCGGTGTCCCCAAGCCATAACCGGCGTCATCCAAGGCGGCCTTGGCGACCATCAGGCCGAGGAGTTGGGTGGTGTCGGTGGCGTCGAGGTTGTTGGGGGCGATCCCGAAGTCGAGCGATGGGAAGGCGACCGGGTCGAGAAACCCGCCTCGTCGGGCGTAGGTCTTGTCGGGGGCCTTGGGGTCGGCGTCGTGGAAGTCGTCGGGGTTCCAGTGCGACGCGGGGATCTCGCGGATCGCGTCGACTCCGTCGCGGATGTTGATCCAGTAGCGGGCGAGGCTGTCGGCCTTGGGGAACAAGCAGCCCATCCCGATGATGGCCACGGGTACCGTCGGGCTTGGCTCGGCAGGGTTCAAGGGGGCGTTCCTCAGATCAAAAGGCTGGCAACTCGGCTGGCGGGGCGTCCGGGATGATATCGACCTCAGGATTCATTGCAGATCGCAGGATTGCAAATCGCAAAATCATTCGATCCCGCTTTTTGCGATCTGCAATCCTGCGATCTGCAATGAGGAATCAGATCGGGTCAAAACGATAGGACAGATCGGTCGTCGATTTCCGCCAAGGGCAGCGGCGACAAGTCGGGAATCCCCGAGGGGACGACCACACCTTGCGACGCGACCGTCCTTGCCCGGATCAAGACGGCGGCACCATAGAGGATATTGCGGGCGACCAGGGCAACCCGGCGCTCTTCGGGCCGCTCCAGGAACGTCCCCCGGACCCACTCGTTGAACGCCGCCATCGCCGGGCCGCACCAGACTTGATAGTCGACCGCCCGACCTGGGTCGCCCGCGTTGGCCCAGTGCGAGGCTTTGCCCAAATACCAGCGGAACACCAGGGCCATCAGGTGCTTCGGGTCGCGCTCGGCCCGCTCGACTTGAGACGGGTCGCGTTCCAGGAAGTAGGCCCGGGTCTGGTCCCAGATCGTTTCGAGCGGGGCCTTGAAGTACATCTTTTCGAGCGAGGCGCGATCGGGGGCGGGGATCTGGTCGATCGAGTCGTAGGCCCGGTAGTATTCGTAGAGCTTGGCGGCCCGCATGGCGAACATGGTCCCCCGCTTGAGGACCTGGACGCGGACGCCCATCTCGAACATGTCGGCGGCGGGGGCCATCGCGATGTCGGCTTGCCTGGCCTGGGCGAGCATACCTCGGACGGTGTCCGACGTGCCCGACTCGACGCAACCCTGGCTGGCCGAACCGACCACGACGTAAGAAGCCCCCATCGCGAACGCCCCGGCGGCCGACCACGGCGTCGAGATCCCCCCCGCGGCGCCGATCCGGGGCGGTTGGTCGAAGCCGTGCTGCTTCTGGAGCCGGTCGCGGAGGGCGAGCATCGTCGGGATCAGGACGATCGCGGGCTGATTGTCGGTGTGCCCCCCCGAGTCGGCCTCGGCGGTGAGGTCGCCCGCCATCGGGATCTCGGCGGCCATCGAGGCTTGCTCGGAGGTGATCTCGCCGAGGGCGACCAGTTCGTTCAAGAACCGCTCGGGCGGGGGGGCGAGGAACTTCGACCCGACCTCGACGCGAGACACCTTGGCGATGATTTTGTTGGGGGCGACGACCCGACCGGTTTCGTCGCGGTCGATGCCCCGGACCCGGAACCGGACGACCGGCAGGGTCAGGTCGAGGTAGGCGGAAGCTTCGACGAGGCGAACCCCACGCCGGAGGTAAAGCTCGACCACGGCGGCTTCGAGCGACGGGTCGTTCGGGCTGTGGATCAGGTTGAAGCCGTACGACCTGCCGCCGAGCGAACCCTGGAGGCGGTCGATGGCCCGCTCGACCCTGTCGAGGGGCAACCCCGCAGCGCCGAAGACCCCGAGCATCCCGCCCCGCGCCATCGCCTCGACGATGTCGGTCGAGCCGATCCCGTTGGCCATCGCCCCGGAAACGTAGGCATACTTCAGGCCATGTTCGGCCCGGAACGAGGCGTCGCCGAGCGCCTCGGGACTGCAAGCCGGCAGGTAGCCGACGATGGGCGAACCGTCGAGATCGCCACCGGCGGCGACCAGCTCTCGGTCTCCGTCGGGACGATCGACGATGAGGAAAGGGATGCCGACCCGCCCGAGGGCCTGCTCCAGATGCGTTCCGACCGTCAAGGAAACCACCGCGCGACTCCTCCGACGAATGCTCGATCCGACACGTCCCCGGGCGACGAACCGCCCTAGGTCCGGGCGAAGATCCTCCGAAGCGAGGCGATCTTCGACCACATCATACGAAACGGACGCCGACTTGGCCAAGATAGCCGGGTCAAGCCGACCATCTTAAAGTTTTGGGGTGGCTTTCCCAATCCTCATCCGCCAAAATCGCGATCCCTCAACGAAACAACTAACCTAGAACTCCTAAATTCACGCGACGACCTTGGTTGGATCGAAGCCTGGCGTTTGCCGGGGATCGACTCGCGGAGTCGGAGCGGGTCTTCGACGACGGGGAGATGTGGGCTGAAAACGAAGCGACCGACCTTCGAGGTTTTGTTTGGTTTGGTTCGCCGAGGAAGCCGCGCCGATTTTGATTGTTTTGTTTGCTATACTCAATGCTAAGCGCGCTCCACTCGAACCAAGAAATAGCGACCGAGTCTCGCGGCCTTTCCCCCTTCTTGCTTGCAGATTTACCAGCGGTCGATCGGCCAGTCTCGGCAAGCCTTGCGACCCTTCTCCTCATCCTGTGGGATGCGGGCCTGGCCGAGGCGAGTTGGTTTGTCGATCGGCGGCTTTGTGCGAATCACGGCTCTTGGGTGGGTCAATCAGGGAGAAAGATAGCGGGATGAGCCCTTCCATCGCAGCCTCCAACGCTCCTCAGTCGCTCGCCTCTGACCAGACCGTCTCGCCGTTCCTCAACCCGAAGGGCGATGCGCCGATCCGGGCCGAACTCTACGGCCTGGATCGTTTGGAAGCGCTGGCTCGCCAACTGGCGTCGATCGGGGTCGTCGACCCGAAGCTCAAGGTCGGGGATCTCCTCCTGAGGCGGTTCGCCGAGAACGGGGTGGCGCTGGTCAAAACCCACAGGCGAATCGTGGTCGAGGCCGACCGACCCGAAGGGCGAGGGATCGACGCGGACTGGCTCGCCGACAACTTCCACATCGTCGAGGAAGTCCTCCGCGAGATCAAACAAGACCTCCCCAGCGGGTATTACAGCGAGCTACCCAAGATCGCCGACGAGCCGGCGCGCGGCTACCCCCGGGTCTACGCATTGGCCCTGGCGCTGGTGGCCCACACCGACAGCGAACTCGATGAAGCCCGGATCGGTCGCTTCCTCCAAGCTTATCAGACCGTCGCCCCGCTGAGGATCGGCGAAGTCTGGGCGGTCCCGACCATGCTTCGTCTGGTCCTGGTCGAGAACCTGAGGCGGCTGGCCGACCGGATGGTGCGAGTTTGGGACGCCTCGCAAACCGCCGAGGCGTGGGTTGAGGCGCAGTTCCCCGCCGCCTCGTCCCCCGAAGACGCCGACGACCTGGAAACCACGACCCCATCCGCCGCGCAACCCAGCAGCGCCCCGTTCCCTTCCTTGACCGACCCGATGGTCGTTCGCCTGGTCCAGCTCCTCCGAGACCGAGGGCCGGTCGCCGCCTCGACCCTCAAGCGGCTCGAAGCCGAGCTGGCCCAGCAGAGGAAGGACGCCAACCGGGTCCTCCGCGACGAACACCGACGCCAGGCCGCCAACCAGGTTTCGGTCGGCAACTGCGTGATCAGCCTCCGGTTGCTTTCGGTGATCGACTGGAACCTCTTCTTCGAGAAGCAAAGCGCCGTCGAGGTCATCCTCCATGATGACCCCTTGGGCGTTTACGGTCGCCAGGATTTCGCCACCCGCGACCGCTACCGCCGGTCCGTCGAGCGGGTCGCCCGCCGGTCGGACGTCGACGAGCAGGTCGTCGCCCGTCGAGCCGTGGAGATGGCCCAAGACGGGGCGCACCTCGGCCCGGCCTGGGGCCACGTCGGCTTCTACCTCGACGACCGAGGATACCCCGCCCTCCGCAAAGCCTTCGGCGACCACGCCAGCCTCGGCGAGCGTTGCTTCGACTTCGTGATGGCCCACCCCAAGCTGATCTACTTCGGTGCCATCACCGCCTTGATGACGGGAACCCTCGGCGTGGCCCTGCTGATCGAAGGGCGGACTTCGCCCGTCGCGTCGGGGGTCGCCCTCCTCATCCTGGTCGTCCTGGCGCTCTCGATCCCGGCAAGCGACATCGCCGTCGGCATGGTCAACCACCTCACCACGCTCTTGCTCCCTCCCAAGAAGCTCGCCCGGCTCGACTACAAGGCCGGCATCCCCACCGAAGCGGCGAGCATGGTCGTCGTCCCCAGCATGCTCGTCCGCCCCGACAGCGCGGCCCACCTGCTCGAACGACTGGAAATTACCTACCTGGCCAACCCCGACCCCAACTTGCGGTTCGCCCTCCTGACCGACTTTGCCGACTCGACCGAGGAGCATCGCCCCGAGGACGACACCTACGTCCGGAGCGCCCTCGACGGGATCGCGGCCTTGAACGGCCGGTACGCCTCGACCGGCCCGACCCGGTTTTACCTGTTCCACCGCCGGAGGACCTGGAACCCCGAGCAAAATCGCTGGATGGGTCACGAGCGGAAGCGCGGCAAGCTATCGGAGTTCAATCGCCTGATCCGGGGCGACCGCGCGACCACCTACAACGTCCTGAGCGGCGACCCCGACGACCTCCAGAGCGTCAAGTTCATCATCACCCTCGACGCCGACACGATCCTGCCCCGCGAGTCGGCCCGTCGCCTGGTCGGGACGATCGCGCACCCGCTCAACGCCCCGGTGTTCGACCCGGAGAAGCAGCGGGTCGTCGAGGGCTACGGCGTACTCCAGCCACGGGTGAGCTACCACCTTCATGCCGCGACCCGGTCGAGGTTCGCGGGCTTGCTCGCGGCCTCGGCGGGGATCGACCCGTATTCCAACGCCGTGTCCGACACCTATATGGACCTGTTCGGCCTCGGGACGTTCACGGGCAAGGGGATCTACGACCTCGACGCCTTCGAGGCGGCGGTCGGTCATACCTTCCCCGACAACCGGATCTTGAGCCACGACCTGATCGAAGGGAATTACGCCCGCTGCGGCCTGGTCACCGATGTCGAGTTGTTCGACGACTTCCCGCCCCGCTATCACGCTTACGCCCTCCGAGAACACCGATGGGCGCGGGGGGATTGGCAACTCTTGCCCTGGCTCGGCGCCAACGTCCCCACGCCCGACGGCCCGAAGCCAAATCCGTTGCCAATCCTTGAGCGTTGGAAGGTGTTCGACAACCTTCGACGCTGCCTGGTCCCGCCGAGCCTGGTCGCCCTGCTCGTCCTGGGCTGGACCGTCCTGCCCGGCTCTCCTTGGCTTTGGACCTTCTTCGCGCTGGCAGTCCCGGCGCTGCCGATCGTCCAGATGATCATCGGGGCGTCCTGGGGTTCGCTCAAGCAGCGGTCGTTGAGTGGGTTGCTCGGCGTCGGCCACAACATGCCGGCGACGGCGGGCCAGGCCGCGCTCTGGATCGTCTTCCTGGCCGACCAGGCTCGGCGGTTGCTCGACGCGATCGGTCGGACGTTGTACCGCTTGTTCGCGTCGCACCGGAACATGTTGGAGTGGGAAACCGCCGCCGCGACCGAGCATCGCCTCGGGACCGGGATCGGCAACTTCATCCGGGCGATGTGGCCCTCGCCCACTTTCGCCTTGGCGATGGCGTTCGTGATCGATTTCGTTCGACCTTCGGCCTTACTGGCGGCGTCGCCGGTGTTGCTCGCCTGGTTCGTCGCGCCGATCGTGGCCTATTGGATCAGCCGACCGAAGCGGATCAAGGAGATCCCCTTGACCGAGTCGGAGCGCGGCGAACTGCGACGGATCGCCCGGAAGACCTGGCACTTCTTCGAGACCTTCGTCGGCGACGAGGACAACTGGCTCCCGCCCGACAATTACCAGGAAGACTCGATCGGCTCGGGCGGTCGCGTCGCCCACCGGACCTCGCCGACGAACAAGGGGATGCTCCTTTTATCCACCTTGGCGGCGCACGACTTCGGCTATCTGTCGCTCAAGACCCTGGCCGACCGCTTGCACAAGACGTTCGACACCTTCGAGCGCCTCGAAAAGCACAAGGGGCACATCTACAACTGGTACAACACCCAGACCTTGCGGACCCTGCCGCCGAACTACGTCTCGACGGTCGACTCGGGGAACTTGCTCGGGTGTTTGGTGACGCTCAAGCAGGGGATGCGCGAGAAGGTCCGCGAGGTCATCCCGGGGCCGGGATGCGTCAACGGCTTGATGGATACGTTGGCCGTTCTAGTCGAGGACGTTCGAATCGGTCGCCCGGCCAAGACGACCGGCGACTACGCCTTGTTCGACGACCTGAGTCGTGAGATCAACTCGATCCTCCAACACCCCGCCCACGATTTGGGCGACTGGGCTGGACTCTTGGAGCGGTTGAGTCCCGGAACCGCCAAGCTTGTCGAGGTCGTGCAAAAGTTGCCGGGCGTCAATCCGGGCTTGATCGAACGGTGGACGGCGTATGCCCAGCGACTCGACTTGCTCATCCGGGAGCGTCGCGACGAGATGGCGGATGTCGCCCCCTGGGCGAGTCTGATCCGTGGAGCGGGTTCGTTGGCATCGGATCTCGGGAAATTCGACGACTGGTCAAACTTCCGAGTCCGTGCCATCAAGCCGGGCTCGCCATCCGAACTGGCCGATCGAGCCGAACAGGTGATCAAGCAAGCCGAGCAGGTCGCCGAGGAGGCGCCGAGCGATGCGGTCCGATCCGTCCTCCTCGCCATCGCAACCGCCGCTCGGTCGTCGAAAGCCGCCGAGATCGTCGCCCGCTGCGAAGCCCTCGGCGAACGCTCGGGCCGGATGGGCGAGGAGATGGACTTTGGCTTCCTCTATAAAGAAGATCGCCACCTGTTCTCGATCGGGATGAACATGGCGACGGGGCGGCTCGATGCCTCGTGCTATGACCTGATGGCGTCGGAAGCCTGCTTGTCGAGCTTCCTGGCCGTGGCTCGGGGGGATGCCCCGAGGCGGCACTGGTTCCAGCTTGGCCGACCGTTCATCGAGGCGGCGGGTCGGGTGGGCCTGCTTTCGTGGGGCGGGTCGTGCTTCGAGTACCTCATGCCCCGGCTGATGATGCTCCCGCTCAAGGGGACGCTGCTCGACCAGGCGCACCGGACCGCCGTGGCCCGCCAGATGGAATACGGCCGACAGATGGGCGTGCCTTGGGGGATCTCCGAGTCGGCCTACGCCGCGTTCTCCGTCGACGGCGACTACCACTATCAGTCGTTCGGCACTCCCGGTTTAGGGTTGAAGCGCGACATCGGCGACGACCTTGTGATCGCTCCCTACGCCACGGCCTTGGCCGTCGCGGTCGAACCTCGCGCGGCCCTGGAGAACTTCCGGAAGCTCGCCGCCGAGGGGGGTGAGGGACGTTATGGGTTCCACGAGGCGGTCGACTTCACCCCCGAGCGCGTCCCGAAGGGAAAGCGGTCGGTGGTCGTCCGCGAGTACATGGCGCACCACCACGGGATGGGCCTGGTGGCGATCGCCAACGCCCTCCTGGATGAGCCGATGCCCCGCCGGTTCCACGCCGAGCCGATGATCCGGGCGGTCGACCTCCTCTTGCAAGAGCGCGTCCCGCGCGACGCGCCGCTCATCGAGCCTTCGGAATCCGAACGAGCCTCGGCGACCGAAGCCAAGGCCGAGCGGGCAATGGTCCCCTTGATGAGCCGGCGGTTGAGCACGCCGACGTCGCCCGTCCCCCGGACCCACCTGCTCTCGAACTCGCAGTACAACGTGATGCTCACCAACGCCGGGGCCGGTTCGAGCGTCTGCCGGGGGCTTGACGTGACCCGCTGGCGGGCGGATTCGACCTTGGACGACACCGGCCAGTTCATCTACGTTCGGGACGTTTCGACCAACGCCGTCTGGTCGGTCGCACACCAGCCGACCCGAGTCGTCGCCGACCATTACGAGGCGATCTTCTCGGCGGACAAGGTCGCCTTCCGCCGGTTGGACGGCCAGATCGAGTGCTTGACCGAGATCACGGTCTCCCCCGAAGCCCGCGCCGAGATCCGGCGGGTCACCCTGACCAATCACGACACTCGGCCCAGAGAGCTTGAGCTGACCAGCTATGCCGAGGTGGTTCTGCTCGGCCACGGCGGCGACGTGAGCCACCCCGCGTTCGGCAAGCTGTTCCTCGAAACCGAGTGGGCCGAAGTCCCCGAGGCGATCCTCTGCCGTCGACGACCTCGGTCGACCGAGCAGCAACCGATCTGGGCCGTCCACGTCGCGGCGTCCGACGGCTCGACGGCTCCGACCGCCTCGAACCCGCTCCCCCCTACGCAGTTCGAGACCGACCGGGCGCAATTTCTTGGTCGGGGGCGATCGACGGCCGCCCCGGTGGCGATGGACCCAGGGGCAACCCTGAGTGGGACCATCGGCGCGGTGCTCGACCCCGTGTTTAGCATCCGCCGACGGGTTCGGATCGAGCCGGGGATGTCGGCCGTCGTCGCCTACACCACCGCCGTGGCCGACTCGCGCGACGAAGCCCTCACCCTGGCCGACCACTACCGCGAGATCGCCGCCGTCGCCCGGGCGTTCGAACTCGCCTGGGCACATTCGCAGGTCGAGCATCGGTCGAGGAACTGGTCGGCCCACGATGCCCACGTCTACCAGAGGCTCGCTTCGAGCCTGCTCTACACCGGGACGGCACTCCGTGCCCAACCAGAGATCCTGGTCGAGAACCACAAGGGCCAGTCCGGCTTGTGGGCCTACGGGATCTCCGGCGACAAGCCGATCATCCTCGCAGTGATCGCCGACTTCGACCAGACCGGGTTGGTCTCGCAACTCCTCACGGCGCATACCTATTTACGCTACAAAGGTCTCGACGCCGACCTCGTCCTCCTGACCGGCCCCGAGGACGGCGAACTCGACGACCTGCTCGGCCTGGTCCTCGACCTCGTCCGGGGCAGCGACGCCCGCGACCTGATCGACCAGCGCGGCGGGGTTTTCGTCCGAAAACTGGCGGCAATCCCCCCCGAAGATCGCATCCTCCTCCTGTCATACGCCCGGGTCGTGTTCCACGGCGACCTCGGTTCGTTGGCCGGGCAGCTCGATCGGCCCGAACTTTCTCATGCCCTCCCCGAAGCCTTCGTCGCGTCGGCCGAGCCGAGCCATCACGAGGTCGACTCGACTTCGACGACGACCGAGGCGCTCTTGTTCGACAACGGGACCGGCGGCTTCACCCCCGACGGCCTCGAATACGTGATCAAGATCCCGAGCAGCCCCCAGCCCGATATCCTCCGGAACGGTCGGGCCGACCAGCAAAACATCGCCCGGCCCTCGCTCCCCCCGGCCCCCTGGGTCAACGTCGTCGCCAACGACCGCTTCGGCTTCATTGCGTCCGACACCGGGGGGGGCTACTCCTGGGTGTCGAACAGCCAGACCAACCGCCTCACCCCCTGGGCCAACGACCCCGTCGGCGACCCCTTGGGCGAGATCCTCTACCTCCGGGACGAGTCCACGGGGTTCACCTGGTCGCCGACGCCCTTGCCGATCCCCTCCGTCGAACCGACCGTCGTCCGCCACGGCCAGGGGTACACGATCTATGAACGCACGGTCGACCGGCTCCAGCACGAGCTGACGCTCCTGGTCCCCCCCGAAGATCCGGTCAAGGTCGTCCACCTTCGGATCACCAATCACGGCCCCGAGGTTCGCCGACTGTCCGCGACTTATTATGTCGAGTGGGTCCTCGGGACGACCCGGGACCTGGCGGCGATGCAGGTCATCACCGATGTTGATATTGAAGGGGCATTGCTGGCCCGGAACCCGTCGCACCCGGATTACGGGAGCGAAGTCGCGTTCCTCGACGTCAGTCAACCGGATCGGACCTTGACCGCCGACCGCGTCGAGTTCCTGGGACGCAACGGGTCGATCGCCGAGCCTGCCGCGATGGCCCGAATCGCCCTGAGCGGGACCACCGGCGCGGCCTACGACCCTTGCGGCGCGATCCAGGTCCGGTTCGAAATCGCCGCCGGAGCGACCGAGGAAGTCGTCTTCGTCCTCGGTCAATCATCGACCGTCGAAGAAGCCCGCCAGTTGGCGAGGGAACATCGCGACCCGGCCCGGTTCGCCTCGACCTTGGCGTCGGTCAAGGCCAAGTGGGACGCGATCCTCGGGGCGGTCCAGGTCGAAACCCCCGACCCGGCGATGGACCTGGTCCTCAACCGCTGGCTCTTGTTCCAAGGGTTGAGTTGCCGGTTCTGGGGCCGGTCGGCGACGTACCAATCGGGCGGGGCTTACGGCTACCGCGACCAGCTCCAGGACTCGATGGCCCTGGTCTATGGCGCCCAAGAGGAAGCCCGAGGCCAGATCGTCCGAGCCGCGGGGCACCAGTTCATCGAAGGAGATGTCCAGCACTGGTGGCACCCGCCGCTGGGCAAGGGGGTCCGGACCCGGATCAGCGACGACCTGATCTGGCTCCCTTATGTCGTCGCCCATTACGTCGCGACCACCGGCGATGCGACGGTCCTCGACGAAGCGGTCCCGTTCCTCGAAGCCCCTCCGCTCCGACCCGGCCAGGAAGATGATTACGGCTTGCCGACCATCGGCCACGACCGGGGGTCGGTGTATGACCACTGCGTCCGGGCCTTGGACCGGGCGTTCCACCTCGGTTCGCACGGGCTCCCCTTGATGGGCACCGGCGACTGGAACGACGGGATGAACCGGGTCGGCTCCAACGGCAAGGGGGAAAGCGTCTGGAACGCCTGGTTCCTCCTGGCAACCTTGAACCAGTTCGCGACCTTGGCCGAAGCCCGAGGCGACCACGAGCGAGCCTCGACCTGTCGGAGTCGCGCGGAAGGGCTGCGATCGGCGACCGAGGCCAAAGCCTGGGATGGCCGCTGGTACCTCCGGGCCTTCTTCGACGACGGGACGCCGCTCGGGTCATCCAAGAACGACGAGTGCCGGCTCGACTCGATCCCCCAGTCGTGGGCCACGATCTCGGGAGTCGCCGACCCCGCCCGGGCCTTGCAGGCGCTCGAAGCGGTCGACGAGTTGCTGGTCCACCTTGACGATGGCGTGATCCTCCTGTTCACCCCGCCGTTCGACAAGGGGAAGCTCCAACCCGGCTACGTCCGAGGGTACGTCCCAGGCGTCCGCGAGAACGGAGGCCAGTACACCCATGCCGCGACTTGGCTGGTCCTGGCCAACGCGATGGCCAACCGAGGCGGTCGGGCCGTCGAGTTGTTCAACATCCTCAACCCGGTCCGGCACGCCTTGGACGCCGAGGCCGTGGCTCGCTACAAGGTGGAACCTTACGTCGTCGCGGCCGACATCTACGGCCGCCCCCCCCACAACGGTCGAGGCGGCTGGACCTGGTACACCGGCTCGGCGAGCTGGCTTTATCGGGTCGGACTCGAAGCGATCCTCGGCTTCCACCTCCGGGGCGACCACCTGGCGATCGACCCGAAGATCGCCAAGGACTGGCCTGGATTCAGCATCCGCTACCGCCACAAGTCGGCCCGCTACGAGATCCGCGTCACCAACCCCGACGGCGTCGAGCATGGCGTTCGATCAGCGACCCTCGATGGAGAGACAACCCACCCCGGCGCGATTCCTCTGGTCGACGACGGTGGGTCTCATACCATTTCGGTGGTGATGGGCTTTCCGAGTTGACCAAGTGGGACGATCAATCGCTCGGGACGGAAACGAAGCGAACCGAAGACGACGAGAGCGTCATCCCGGTTCGCTTTGTCGTTCGTTGAGCAGTTCGGCGTCACATCCGAAAGTTGATTCGTAGTGCGTTTGGCCTTGTGCGGTTTTCCGGGGGATGGTTTTCGCGATCGACCGGAACGAGTCGTGGAAGATCGAATCAGCATCGGCGCGATCTTCCACATTTGGCCAACAAGATGGACAAGGTGGATTTCCGGTCAAGTCACCATGATCCGGCGGGGAGCCGAAACATCGGCGCTTCGCAAACGAGGAAGGTTGATGGGGCAGGTCGAGCAAGGCGACGAACGACGATCAGGGAGTCGGGGTGGGAAGGAACAATTCTCAGGCTTCAAACCGCTTGCGGACCAGGCCACGCATTTGGAGGTGGCTGACCGACATGGACAACTCTTTGAGACGGTTGACCAGCTTATTTTCAACCATCTGGGCCGGGGAGATTTGCGAGCGGTCGTCGACCACCAGCGATTCTTCCGGCAAGGTCGAAGCGAAACGAGACGCCAGGGTTCGGGCCGCAGGCAGCGAAGGAGCCGCGAGAGGTGCCACGACGTTGTTGAGCAACGGAGATCCCGAGGCGAAACGCGAACCGTCGATCGACGGAACGGAGGTTTTCATCAGAGATTCGTCTTTCATTCAGGTCTCCTCTGCGGTTAGACCGAGTCGATCCACAAACGGTGACTCTGATCGAGGGCAAAGGTCATACCGAACAGTGATGATCTTCGCCGCGACCTATCTACTTTGTCAAGAGCCCAGATTTACCAGCGAAATCTCGACCTTGACCTCTGGTGCATTAGTCAATACGACATTATTCCCGGCGAGGTCGAGTCCCTTTTTGGTATTATTTTCAAGGTTCCCCGCCGCAATGAAATCACCTCTTCCAATCTTCATGCGCATCTTCCAGGGATTTCGGAAAAGCATGCTAGCTTTGCCAACGCTCGCAGGCATAATTCTCGTAGAATCCCTCGGGCGATAGGAAGTTTCGCGAGTCGATCGAATCCTCGGACCGGGCCTGCCGCATGCTCCTCACAACCTCCCATGATCCCCGTCGCTTTGGATTCGTTTTGCGATGACCAGCCACCAAGTCATGCCTCGTCGCCAACCTTCCTAACGCCTCGCAGAGCCCACCGTCAACCGTCCTCCCAACGCGGCACCCGTTTTCCGAAAAGGGATCAGAATGTTCCCGAAGCTGGTCAGGTCATCTTCACGACTCTGGCACGAAATCCGAGGCATCGCACGGAGGGGACGAGAAGTTTGGGGCCTGGTGCCCGGACCCCAGAAACGGGCCCTCGGCGGGGCTGGACTTGTCATGGCGGTCTCCGCCTACGCGGGCTCATCGGTCGCGATCCTCGTGGGCCGATTGTTCACCAGCGTCGCGTCCGGCGTCGAGAAGCATCTGCCCAAAGAAGACATGCTCCGGTCGAGCTTGTTTTTCCTCGGGGCCATCGGGCTGGCTTATCTCGTGAGGGAGATGGCGAACGTGCTTCGCCGCTACCTGGTCGAGCTGGCCGCCACCCGGATCGACAAAGACCTGTGCGTTAGGCTCGTCGCGCACCTCATGGAGGTGGACCTTTCCACCTTGTCGTTCGAGCAGGTGGGGGCGATCCACGGCCGGATTCACCGGAGCGTCGAGGGGTTCGTCCGGTTCATGAGGATCTCGTTCCACGATTTCCTCCCGGCGATCTTCATGGGGTCGTTCGCTTTGACGTTCGCTTTCGGCAAAGAACCTCGGATCGCCTTGGTGATGGCGCTGGTCGCACCGATTTCGCTCGGGATCACGATCTGGCAACTCGCCACCCAGAACGGGGTCCGGCTCGGCCTGCTCCGGATCAGGGAGGCGATGGACGGAACGGTGGTCGAACTCCTGTCGGGGATCGACTACGTCCGGGCCTCGAACACCCACCGCCAGGAAATCCTCCGAGTCGAAGCGACGGCGGAGCGGCGGAGGAGCAAGGAGCTTCGCCACCATTTCGAGATGTCCTTGTTCGGTAGCGCCAAGGCGATCAACGAAGGGTTCTTCAACCTCGCCGTGATCACCTTCGCCATCTACCTCTACGTTCAGGGCCGGATCTCGTTTGGCGACATGGCGGCGCTCCCCATGCTGTTCCTCCAGGTCATGTCCCCGCTCAACGAGGTCCACCGGATCATCGACGAAGGGCACGAGTGCAGCCTCAAGGTGGCCGACCTCCTGGCCCTCCTCAATGAACCCAAGGACCGGTCGTTCACCCCGGTCGAGGTCCGACAGCCGGTGCTCGACGGCTCGGCGCCTCTGGTCCTGGCCGAGAACCTCCAGGTGGAATATCGAACGAGCGATCATCGCCGGAAACGGGTCCTCAACGGAGTCAATCTCCGGATCGACGCGGGCGAGACGATCGGCGTCGCGGGTCGCTCGGGTTGCGGCAAGTCGACGTGGCTGAAAATCATGATGCGCTTGATCCACCCGAGCGGGGGGACTCTGAGCCTGGGCGGGATTCCGATCGAGTCGGTTTCCCGGGAAGCCATCGGCGACCTGATCGGCTACGTCGGTCAAAACCCGTTCGTCTTCTCCGGCACGATCGCCGAGAACATCGCCTACGGGAGCGAGCATGCCACGTTCGACCAGATCCGCGAAGCGGCCAAGATGGCTTGCATCGACGACGAGATCATGGCGATGTCGGGCGAGTTCGAGGCCAGGGTCTCCGAGCGGGGGCAGAATCTCTCGGGAGGCCAGCGGCAAAGGATCGCCCTCGCCCGAGTGTTTCTGAAGAACCCGCCGATCCTGATCCTCGACGAGGGGACCTCGGCGCTCGACAACATCAGCGAGCGCCGGGTCCAGAGGGCCATCCACGCCGCCCGGACCGATCGAACCGTGATCCTCGTCGCCCACCGATTGTCGACCTTGCTCGACACCGATCGGATCTTCGTCTTCGATAACGGCCGGGTCGCCGAGACCGGGACTTACGACGAACTCGTCCGGGCGGGGGGAGTGTTCACCGAACTCGTCCTCTCGGCGGCGGCGGATTTCGCCCCGCCCCCGCCTCGGAACCGGCGCAAGCCCGTCCTCGAACCGGCTCCGGTCGGCGAGGTCGCTCCAATGTTCGAGGTTGCCCCGATGCCCGAACCCGTTTCGGTCGGCTAATTTGGTCCTGGTCTTTTGAATCTCATCACCAAGGGGAGGGCCAGGCATCCAGCTTGGCCTTTCCCTTCGATCCTTGATGGGCCGCTCATTCGATGACGAGCCAAGCAACCTTCTCGGAAGCGATCAAGCAAGCGGCGGGTTGGATTGAAGGGGCCGACGCCATCCTTGTTGCCGCCGGGGCCGGGATGGGGGTGGATTCGGGTCTGCCCGACTTTCGAGGCCCCGAAGGGTTCTGGCGGGCCTATCCCGCCTATAAAGAACTGGGCCTGGCGTTCGAAGCGATGGCCAGCCCCGAGCACTTCGCGGACAACCCGGCCCTGGGTTGGGGGTTTTACGGTCACCGGACCAACCTTTACCGGTCGACGAATCCGCATGACGGGTTCGCGATCCTCCGCCGATGGGTCGAAACTAAGCCCCTCGGTGGGTTCGTCTACACATCAAACGTCGACGACCATTTCGGTCGATCCGGCTTCGACCGCGACCGGATGGTCGAGGTGCACGGCTCGATCGAGCGGCGGCAATGCCTCCTGGCGTGCGGACAGGAAATTTTCAAGGCCGGCCCCGTTCCAGTCGAGGTGGACCCATCGACGTTTCGAGCCTCGCCGCCGTTTCCGAGCTGCCCGGGTTGCGGTGGCCTGGCCCGGCCCAACATCCTCATGTTCGGCGATTGGGGCTGGGACTCCGGGCGGAGCCAGGAACAGTTCGGTCGGCTCGCCGATTGGCTCGAAACGATCGCATCCGCCCGGCTGGTCGTCGTGGAACTCGGGGCCGGGAAGGCCATCCCGACCGTCCGACGATTCTCCGAACAAATGGTCAACCAGTTCGGCGCCTCGCTGGTCCGGATTAACGTGCGAGAAGCCGCCGTGCCCCCGGGGCAGGTCGGCCTCGCCGCGCCAGCCCTGGCGACACTCCGAGAGATCGATCGAGCCTTGGCCGACCGCCGATCAAGCGATGATCGGCTCGACCAACGGTGAAAACCGACGAGGCGTCCGGGGCCAAGCCGGACCTGCGTTGATTTTGGTGGCCCTCTCGGGGCGAAGTTGTCGCCGACGGGCCTGGATCAAGCCTCGAAGCCGGGTCAACATCGGCGGATTCGTCAACCGGGCCACCGTCCCGAGGCAGACCAGGGCCGAAAGGTAGCCGAGGGCGGTCCCGCCGACCACTCCGGTCCTTGGTGCGGTCAACATGAAGGTGGCCAAGAACGCGACCATTGCCCAGTTGCCCGGCGGGAGCGCCCGGGCCATCCTGACCGCCGGGACCGGACCCGCTTCAAGCCGGGTCAGCAACAAGGCTGTCAACGTCACTCCGGGAAACGTCCCGAGGCAACCGGCCACGCTCGGACCCATCCGTTCCCCCAGGACGATCACCATCATCAGGCAAGCGGCGGGGACCGCCGTCCTGAGCCAGAACACCTGGGCGGCGGAAAACGACCGACTCTTCGACCGCGGCGATGGTGACGGCTCGGGGATGCGCGACGCCTGGAAAGTCGCCACCATCAACGCGAGCACCGCGATGGGGAAGTTTCCGCCGGACCAGTGGGCCAGCGACCCGACGCCGACCATCACGGCGAAATAAGCGAGGACCGCCAGCAATACGGATCGAACCCAACCCCAACCGGCGACCGTGGCCGAGGCGAAGGCCAGCGGCAGCGCCGAGGCGCCCGCCAGGCCGACCCAGCAGGCGTCGGCCATCGCGACGGCGTAGTCGACGCCCCGATCACTCCCACCGCCCAGGAGCGAGATGGCGGTCGAGCAGGGCAACGCGGTGATCAATCCCGCCCATCGAGGGCCAATACTCCGGCCAACGACGCGGTAACCATGACTCAGCGCCACGACGAGCGCCAGTTTCCAGAGGTGTCCAGTCATCGAAGTCAGTTCCCGTCACTTCGCCGTCCCCAACGAACCCGACGAGATCGGTCGTGGTCCGAAGGAGTCGGGTGGCAAGTCAGGAGGTGCGGTCGTCCCCGTTGTGCATCCGTCAAGCTCGAAGGCGACCGGCACCACCCTCGACCCTGACAGGAGTAAGGATCGACCGTTGGGATGGCGAAGTTGAGTGAACTTTACCGAAAAAGTCGATTAACTGATTTGCGTTGATTGGAGTACTTTTACAGATCGGCGACCACCCGATTCTGACAAGTCACGCCTCCAGTTGCGCGAGCGATGATGTGCTGTCACCAAACGACCCGATCGGCACTTTCATCCGGTCGAGGAGGCCAAGGTGGAGGTTCGCCAGTGGGGTATCGGCTCGATAGCGGACATGGCGACCAGGTCGGATCGTGCCGTTGCCCCGGCCGGCGACCAGGATCGGCAGGTTGTCGTGGCTGTGGGCATTGCCGTCGCTGATCCCGCTGCCGTAGACGATCATGCTGTGGTCGAGCAGCGTGCCGTCGCCCTCGGGGATCGCCTTGAGTCGGGCGAGGAGATAGGCGTATTGCTCGACGTGGAAGCGGTTGATCGCCTTGACCTGGGCTTGCCGGGCCGGGTCGTTGCCGTGGTGTGAAAGGTCATGGTGCCCTTCGGGGACTCCGATCTCGCGATAGCTCCGGTTGCTCCCGTCGTTGGCGAACACGAAGGTGGCCACCCGGGTCAGGTCGGCCTGGAGCGCCAGGACGAGCAGGTCGGCCATGACTCGGAGATGCTCGCGGTAGTCGCTCGGGATGCCCGAGGGGCGGGCGACCTCATTCCCGCGCACCCGGGCCGCCCCGCGCCCGATCCGCCGCTCGACCTCGCGGACACCGGTGAGATACTCGTCGAGCTTCCGGCGATCCGAGCCGCCGAGCTGGGATCGGAGCCGCTTCGCGTCGTCGGCGACGAAGTCGAGCACGCTCCGACGCCGACGCTCCCGCCGCGCGACCTCGCGGTCGCCCCCGGTTGTCTCGCGCCCGAACAGGCGGTCGAAAACGAGGGCGGGGTCGACCTCCTTGGCCGCCGGGCTGGACTCGTTCCGCCAGGACAGGTTGACTTGATACGCGCAGCTATAACCGTGGTCGCATCGCCCCGAGTCTCGGCCCCCCTCGCAGCCGATTTCGAGCGACGGGAACCGGGTGGCCGAGCCGATCGCCCCGGCGGCGACCTGGTCGGCCGAGACGCCGACCCGGAGGTCGGCCCCTCCCGTCTTCCGGGGGTGGGCGCAGGTCAAGAAGCTCGCCATCGCCCGAGCATGGTCGCCCCCGCCGTCGCCGTGGGCCTCGGCCTTGTCGAGCTTGAGGCCCGAAAGGATCAACAAATCGTCCCGGACCGGGGCGAGCGGTTTGAGCAGGTCGGGAAGCTCGAAGCTCGCTCCCGTCCCTTGGGGCGTCCAATCGATCATCTGGACGCCGTTGGGGACGTAAAGATAGGCGAGGCGATTGGGGGCTGTCGGGGTCGTAGACTGGCCGAGGCTCCGTGTGGGCGTCATCGCTTCGAAGAATGGCAAAGCAACCGCCGAGCCTAGGCCCCGGAGGACGGTCCTTCGCGAGAGAGGTTTGCGGATCAATGGAGGTCTCCTTCCGCCCCGGCCCGCTTCTGGAAGGCCGGGCTTTGCACGACGGCCAGGACCAAGGTCGAGAACCGGGGGTCTTCGAGGGTAAGTTTGTCGGCGATGGCGTCGATGGTGCAGCGGTCGGCGGGGGTCGGCCCCCGGCCCAAGGCATAGGTGGTCAGTTTCTCGGCCAGGGTCCGGGCGAACGAGTCGCGTCGGGCGGCCAATGCGGTCCGGAGTTGATCCGGGCCTCGGAACGAGTCGCCTCCAGGGAGCGTCCCGGATGCATCGACCGGCGATCGACCGTCTTTTTCGCGCCAGGCGCCGATGGCGTCGAAGTTTTCGAGGCCGAAGCCGATCGGGTCCATCTTCGAGTGGCACGAGGCGCAGCGAGGGTCGGCCCGATGCCGCTCCATCCGTTCTCGGATCGTCCCGGAGGCCGTGGCGTCTTTCGACTCGATCAACCCCTCGGCGTCGGGTGGCGGAGGAGGCGGGGGGTTGCCCATCAAGACGTCGAGGACCCACTTACCTCGCTTGACCGGCGAGGTTCGCGTCGGGCTGGAAGTGGCCGTCAAGACGCTGGCCTGGGTCAGGACTCCTCGACGGGCGGTCTTCGCCAGGCTTACCCGGCGGAAGTCGGGGCCATCGACGCCGGAGATCCCATAGTGACGCGCCAGCCGGGCGTCGACGAACGTGAAGTCGGCGTCGAGGAAATCGAAGACGGATCGATCCTCGCGGATGATCGCCTCGCAAAACAGGGCGGTCTCGCGGAGCATGGCCCGGCCCAGCGGCTCATCGAAGTCGGGAAACACGCTCGGGTCGGGCGAGGCGTCGCCCAACCCCCGAATTTGCAACCACTGGAAGGCAAAACCTAGGACCAAGGCGGTCGATTTCGGGTCGCGGAGCATCCGCCGGACCTGCGACGTCAGGACTTCGCCCCGGCGCAGGTCACCCTTGGCGGCGAGCCTGGACAACTCGGCGTCGGGCATGCTGTTCCACAAGAAATACGACAACCGGGCGGCCAGCTCGAAGTCGTTGACGGCGAGTTGGCCCCCCTTCGGGTGGTCTTCCTCGACGAGGAACAAGAACTGGGGCGACACCAAGACCGCGCCGAGGGCCTGGCGGATCGCCTCGTCGAAGCTGTCTCCGTCCTTGCGGGCCGACTCGAACAGTCCGACGAGTCGGAGCAACTCCTCGTCCACGGCCGGGCGGCGGAACGCCCGGTCGGCGAACCCCCGGAGGATGTCGTAGGCGCGGTTGAGCGCGACCGCCTCGGGGTCGACGACGCGGGGGGCTTCGGGCGCGGGGCGGCCGATCCGCTTCACGGGTTCGGATCGGGCGGGGAGGATCTTCTTCCGGAACACCAGGGGGACCAGGTCCGCCGGGGGGTTCATGATCGCGGCCCAGACGTCGGGCCGACGGGCCACGGCGTCGAGCACCGAGTCGGCGGAGGCCAGATACTTCTCCATCAGGATCGGCGGCATCGACAGCACGTCGCCGTTGTTGTCGAAGCCGTAACCCAGGTCGTCGCTCGGGAAAGCGTCGGCGGGGCGGAGGTCGATCCCGACCAGGTCGCGGATGGTGTTGTTGTATTGCGATCGATTCAAGCGACGGAGCGCGACCCGGACCGGCGGCACGCTCGAAGGGTCGGCGCAGCGGAAAACCTCGGCGTCGATCGAGGCGACCAGCGCGGCCCGGGCCGTTGGGTCGAGTCCGGGCCGACCCGGGGGCGGCATCGAACCCGATCGGATCGCGCCAGACACCCGATCCCAAAGCGCGAGATCCCTGCGAGCTTCCGCCCCGTCCGCGAACCCATCGAGGATCACACCCCCTTTGCGCGAGGCTTCATCGTGACAAGCGAGGCAATACGTCTCCAGGGCCGGGGCGACGACCTCGGCGAAAGAAGCGACGGGCGGGATTGGCGGTTGTGCGACGGCGACGGCGGCGGTTTCGATTGGTTTTGCGCGTTCGGCGCAACCGGTCAAGCCCGCGAAAAATACCGAGGAAAGCCAGAGCGTCGGTCGTTTCATGGCAATGCTTCTTGGGATCGAACGAAGGGGTGGACCTCAAGTCGAGGCCCACCCCCTTCAAGACAAGAAATGTCGAGCGTCAAGACGGTCTTGGGTCAGTACTGGTCGGCACTCAGGATCTCGCCGCCGGCCCGGGTCACCAGGGCGGCGACGATCGGGACGGAGAGCGTGTCCTTGAGAAAATGCACCGAGCCGTCGGCGAACAAGCCGTTGGCGCCTCCGGGATGAAACGAGTAGATCTCGTTGTTGCTCGTGCAGTTAATCATGCAGGTCCCGCCTCGGAGTCCTCCGCGCCCTTGGCCGCCGGCGATGATCGAGTAGGTGAATTGGTCGGCCCATGCCCCGCCGCCGCTGCTGACCGGCTCGATGATCCCATCGACGGAAAGCCCATTCACCTCCGACTTGTAAATCTGTCGCTTGCCGTTGTAGCCGATCGGCTTGGACCCGCACTCGGAAACAATCAGGGTGTTCGACGTGCCGTCGAGGATCGAAGCCAGGCGGATCTTGCCGGCGATCAAAGGGTCGGCGATCGTCCCGGAGTTGACCGCCGGGGTTGCGGCCGTGACGTTCTGGGGGTTGCCCACCGCCGTGGCGTAACCCTGGCCCATCCCCGCCGCGAGGATCGGGACCTGCGAGATTCCCGGGATCGGGAAGTAGTCGGACCGGCCCCAGATCTGGGTCGGCGGAGGATTGACGTTCGAGGAGCCGCTGCCACCGCTCCCGACGGCGCCCGGGGTGCAGACGTCGCCACCACCGTTGCCGTACGGCCCCCAATTGGCGTTGAAGTAGTTGATCGTCGTCGGCCCGGGCGACGACGGGCAGATGAAGGCGTTGATCGCCACCGAATAAGCGGAGTTCAGCCCCGAGTGCGCCCCCGTCGAGGGCGGGATGTTCGCCGTGTTGAACGCCGACATGTTCAGATTGATCAGGTTGTAGACGTTGTTCTGCTCCAGGTAGGGCAAAATCTGGGTCAGGAACGACGCGGCGCAGGTGGGGATGGCCGCCGCCGCGTCGACGTTCGGGTCGGCCTTGTCGAGCCGGAGGGCGTCCGGGGGGAGAGAGCCGTAGGTGCTCTCGAAGTTCATCGTCCCCAGGCCGATCTGCTTGAGGTTGTTGACGCACTGGGTCCGCCTGGCCGCTTCTCGGGCCGCCTGGACGGCGGGCAGGAGCAAGGCGATCAGGACGGCGATGATCGCGATCACCACCAGCAGTTCGATCAAAGTGAATCCGCGAACGGTCTTCTGCGAGGTCTTCATCCAAAGCTCCAAGAGGTGGGGCCATCGAGGCCCCGTTCCAAGTCGAAATCCAACGGTCCGGCCGAGTTTGGCTTCGAAGCTCGCGGGTCAGTCCGCGAGTTCGAAAGGGGCAGGTTGTTCGTCTCAGCCTTGACCTCGGCGTTGAGGCGGGGGTGGGCGGAATCGACGTAGCGTCCTTTCAGGCGATCGGCGGCGATCAGGAGAGGCTTGCCGCTCCTGGCGGCGGCCTTGCCGAGCGACCGGGCCGTGTCGAGGCGATGCGTCCTGAGCGGCCCTTGGCGCCACTCGACCAGGACGGAATAAGGACCCGGAGATGCGCCGAGTCCTTGGTCGCCGCTTTCGAGCCGGAACGTCCCGTCGTCCTGGACTTGCGCCCGAGGGATCTCGGTGTGTGCCGGGTCGGGTGTCTGGCGAAAGAACGAGACGGTCGCCCCGACGGCAGGCTCGCCCTTGTAGGTCAACTTGCCATAGACCGGATAAAGCCCGTCGTGCTCACCGCAGCCGCCCAAGGCGACGGACAGCGAGGCCGCAGACAGGGCCGGTATCATGCTTCGCCACATAGACGTAGAGAATCTCTCCTCCCGAGTTCAAGACCGGGGCGTCCTCACGCAGGGGTCGCCAATCCGGTCGATCGAGTCTCGATCGTGAACAAACGCACTTGGCGGACCACTCGCGGACCAATTCACGTATCTTGAATCTATAAAAACGGTTATGGCAAAACGATGGGCCAGCGGCGGTGAATTTGGGCGGGGCTGCCTTCATGCAATCCGCACGGCGGAGGGGGCAAACTGCAAGGGAGCGGTCGGTCAAAGTCTTTCCTCTTGTCCGTGCCAGGTCCGTGTTCCATCCGTGGCCCAATTCACCTCCCGGCCAATCCTTTGTTAGACTGGAAAGGCGGTCGCCGATCCGAGGGGTTTCGCCCACAATCGAGGGGACGAAAGCTCGGGTTCGACGATCGACCCCCTGTCGGAGCGAAGCATGCGGGTCGCGCTTTTCATCACCTGCTTCAACGACTCGATCTTCCCCCAGACGGGCCGGGCGGTCGTCGAGGTGCTCGAACGGCTGGGGCACTCGGTCGAGTTCCCGTTCGACCAGACTTGCTGTGGCCAGATGCACTACAACACCGGCTACCAGCTCGAGGCGATTCCTTTGATCCGCCGGTTCGTCGACATCTTCGATAAATTCGAGGCGGTGGTCTCTCCGTCGGCGTCGTGCGTCGGGATGGTCAGGCACATCTACTCCGAGGCGGCCGAACTCGCCGGGGACGCCGAGCTTGATCGGGCCGTCCGGGCGCTTGGCCCCAAGGTGTTCGAGCTTTCCGAGTTCCTGGTCAATAAGCTCGGGGTCGAGGACGTGGGGGCGTACTACCCGCACCGGGTCACCTACCACCCGACCTGCCACTCGCTCCGGAGCATCCGGGTGGGCGACGCCCCCCTGAAGTTGCTCCGCAAGGTCCGGGGGATCGAATTAGTCGAGTTGCCCCGCGCCGAGGAATGTTGCGGATTCGGCGGGACGTTCGCGGTGAAGAACGCGGATACGTCGATGGCGATGCTCGGCGACAAGATCCGATGCATCCTCGACACCCGGGCCGAGATCTGCTCGATGGCCGACAACTCCTGCCTCATGCACATCGGGGGCGCCTTGCATCGCCAGCGATCGGGCGTGGGGACGATCCACCTTGCGGAAATCTTAGCCTCAACCGAAGGGACTTGAACCGAGATGAGCACCGTCGAGGCGATCCCCACCCGGCCCGCGACCCCGTTTCCCGAATCCGCCAAGGTGGCCCTGGCCAATACCCAGCTTCGCCGGAACATGGGCAAGGCCACCCAAACGATCCGAGGCAAGCGCGCCTCGGTCGTCGACGAGATGCCCGACTGGGAAGCCCTCCGGGACGCCGGGAGCGCCATCAAGGACCGCGTGACCCGCCACCTCGGCGATTACCTGATCCAGTTCGAAGCCGCCGTCACCCGGTCGGGCGGGATCGTCCACTGGGCCAAGGACGCCGCCGAGGCCAACGCCATCGTCGCCTCGATCGCCAAGGCGCACGAGGCCCGAGAGGTGGTCAAGGTCAAGTCGCTCACGACCGATGAGATCGGCCTGAACGAAGCCCTCCACCTCGAAGGGATCGAGGCGATCGAGACCGACCTGGCCGAGCTGATCATCCAACTGGCGGGCGACCGGTCGTCGCACATCCTCGTCCCGGCGATCCACAAGAATCGGGCCGAGATCCGCGAGTTGTTCCGCCGGAAGCTGGGGATCGCCGAGCTTTCCGACGACCCCAAGGCCCTGGCGGGGGCGGCCAGGACCCACCTCCGCGACAAATTCCTGTCGGCCAAGGTCGCCGTCAGCGGGGTCAACTTCGGCGTGGCCGAGACCGGCTCGGTCTGCGTCGTCGAGTCCGAAGGCAACGGCCGGATGTGCCTGACCTTGCCCAAGGTCCTCGTGTCGGTGATGGGGATCGAAAAAGTCATCCCGACCTGGCAAGACCTCGAAGTGTTCCTCCAGCTCCTCCCGCGCTCGTCGACCGGCGAGCGGATGAACCCCTACACCTCGTTCTGGACCGGGGTGTCGAAGAACAACGACGGCCCCCGCGAGTTCCACCTGATCTTGCTCGACAACGGCCGGACCAAGGTCCTGGGCGACCCCAAGGGGCGGTCCGCCCTCCACTGCATCCGCTGCTCGGCCTGCTTGAACATCTGCCCGGTGTATGAGCGAACCGGAGGCCACGCCTACAACTCGGTCTATCCCGGACCCATCGGCGCGATCCTGACCCCCCAGCTTGCCGGGGTCGAGAATGCCGGGAGTCTCCCGTTCGCCTCGTCGCTCTGCGGGGCCTGCTACGACGTTTGCCCGGTCAAGATCAACATCCCCGAGATCCTCATCCACCTCCGAGGCGAAGTCGTCCGCCAGAAGCAAAAAAACCACAGTTTGCCCGACCCCGAAAATCTGGCGATGAAGTTCCTGGCCCGGGTTTTCGCCAACCCCGGCCTGTTCGCCCGGTCGCAACGCCTGGGTCGGTTCGGCCAGAAGGCGGTCATGCGAGGCGGGTTCATCGAGTCGCTCCCCGGCCCGTTCGCCGGCTGGACCGCGATGCGAGACGTCTACCCCGTGGCGCCCCAGACCTTCCGAGAATGGTGGAAAACCCGACAATGAGCGCCGCCCGAACCGAGATCCTCGCTCGAATCCGATCCGCGACCGTCGACGTCCCGGAACGCGAAACCGCCGAAGCGGTCCCCATCCCCAGGGCCTACTTCTTCCGCGACGATCACTTGGCGTCCGAACGGGTGGCCAAGTTCGCCGAGCGCGTCGCCGAGTACCGCGCGACGGTCCACCGGGTCAAGGCGGAGGACTTGCCCCGGGCGATCGAGTCGGCCTGCCGTTCAAGGGGGGTCTGCCGCCTGGTCGTCCCGGACGACCTCCCCGCCGGTTGGGTCCCCAAAGGGGTGGCCGCCCTGGTCGACGACCCGTCCGCCGCCGGTTTGGGTTCGTTTGATCCCGGCGACGGCGTCCTCTCTGGCTGCGCCCTGGGGATCGCCCAGACAGGGACGATCGTCCTCGACGCCGGCCGCACCCAGGGGCGAAGGCTCCTGACCCTGTTGCCCGACTACCACCTCTGCGTCGTGTTCGAGGATCAGGTAGTCGGTACCGTCCCCGAAGGGGTCGCCAAACTCGCCGGGTCCGCCGCCGACCCCGACCGGCCGATCACCTGGATCTCGGGACCGTCGGCCACCTCGGACATCGAATTGAGCCGGGTAGAAGGGGTCCACGGACCCAGGACCCTCGAAGTCTTGCTGGTCGGGACCGGGTCCGCTTCGTGAACCGAAAATGACCGGCACCTCGATCAAGGGAGGTGTCGGTCGCTTGATACATCCGGTTCGAGAGCGATCGGAAAAGGGTGGCTGACGGGATTCGAACCCGCGATATCTAGATCCACAATCTAGTGCCTTAACCGCTAGGCCACAGCCACCGTCGATGTCGAATATTTATCATAAGTCCGCCCGGTCGCGCCGTCAAGCGTCGAGCGCGGGTGATCCGCTCGATAATCTTGGGGAACGATCGGGTTTGAACCCTCTCGATCGGGAACCGCGTGATAAGATACCGACGACCTCCGGACTCCTCCGACAGATCCTCCTCTTCAAGGCCGGAAGAGTTGCTCAATCAGCCCGGTCCCGGCCGATCATCGACCTATCTTTTTGATCTCTTTTCCCGACGCGATCGGCCTGAACTTTGTTTCGTTGGGGCGGCTCCAAGACGTTGCCCGAGGGGTAATTGACCGCGAAAGACGATCTCGGCCCGAGTGCGAGGATGGACGCCTCGCGTCGGGACGAAACTTTCCGCACTTCGATCGGCTTGACAAAGGCGCATCCCTCTCCTACCAATAGGTCTCCGCCCTCGGGAACAGCGCAAACCGACCCCAGGGGTAGTGCCAATTAGTCACGTGATCTGACGCGGGGGGTGTTTACTCTTGGCCCCTTCTCCTGAGGACCGAATGATGTGGGACCGTGGTGCCTTGGCCGTGATCGCCGACCTGCCGGCTTCGGGCGAGACCGTCGACTTCGACGAGCTGGTCCCCCCCCTATTCGATCGCCACCCCGGCGACGAAGTCGAGGAAGACCTCGAAGACGATGACCTCGAAGACGACGAAGACGATGACGAGGATGACGACGACCTCGACGACGACGATGATCTCGACGACGAGGATGACCTCGACGAAGAAGACATGGAGATCGACGAGATCGACATCGACGAGGAAGAACTCGACGACGAGGACGACGACGACCTCGATGACCTCGACGAAGAAGATGAAGAACTCGAGGACGTTTGACCGGGCCGCGTCGAACTTCTCGAATTGAAGGGCTAGCGCTCGCTTGAACGAAGATGCTACCCAGCAGACGGTCTCGACGAGCCTTCGGCTGGGTAGCCTGGTCGTTTCTGACGAAAACCGTCAACGATCGCTTGGCTTCGCCCACTTTTCCGGCTATGATGGTTGAGATTGTGGCATGATAATCGCTTCGCGGTGCGACGACTTGCCCATCCCAAGGCGGGGTTGGTGCTCATCTTGGACTCTGGTGATTGAAGGGAGCGCTCCGGGATGTCCTCTGCCTTCGATCGGCCCGATGATTCCGAGCTTCCTACTTCCGAAACGTCGAAGCGTCGTCTCCGAAAACAGAGCCAACTCGACTTCGAACTCGACTTCCTCGGTCAGGTCCTCCTGCGCGATCCGCTCTACGCCGATGCCTTGAAGGTCCACGCCGACAACCTCGCCGCCAAAGGTTACGTCAATCGGGCACTCCAGGCCGACCAACAGCTGGTCAGGCTCCGCCCCGACCGGCCGATCCCTTGGTACAACTTGGCTTGCAGCTACGTGGTGCTCGGGATGGTCGACCAGGCCTTCGAGGCCCTGGAACGATCGCTTCGGCTGGGTTATGATGACCTGTATCATCTTCGGCGAGACCCGGACCTGAAGCCGCTCCGTCGCGATCCTCGGTTCGCCCGCCTCCTTCGCTGAACGTGAGCGCCTCGCGACGATGCAACATCACGATTGGGACCAGGTCACCGAAGCCGCCGTCGCCGTCCAATCCCGATGGGTTGGGAAGCCCGATGTGGGAATCGTCCTGGGTACCGGCCTGGGTGCCTTGGCGAAAGAGATCAGCGTCGAAGCGGCCATCCCCTACGGCGAGATCCCCCACTTTCCCGAGTCGACCGTCGAGAGCCACGCGGGCCAACTCGTCTGCGGGACCCTCGCCGGGCAGACCGTCATGGCGATGGAAGGGCGATTCCACCTCTATGAAGGTTACACCCCCGCGCAGGTGACGTTTCCGATCCGGGTGATGCGCCAACTCGGGTGTCACACCTTGGTTGTGTCGAACGCGGCGGGGGGTTTGAATCCGCTCCAGAGTAAGGGGGATTTGATCGTCATCGACGACCACATCAACCTGATGGGCGTCAACCCCTTGATCGGTCCCAACGACGAGCGGCTCGGCCCCCGATTCCCCGACCTGATCGAGCCTTACGACCGAGGTTTGCAAAATCTCGCCCTCGAAGTCGCGATCGGGGCGAACATCGTCGCCCACCGAGGGGTCTACGTCGCGGTGGCCGGCCCCAACCTGGAAACCCGCGCCGAGTACCGCTTTCTCCGGGGCATCGGCGCCGACGTGGTGGGGATGTCGACCGTCCCCGAGGTCCTCGTCGCCGTCCACGCCGGGATGAAGGTCTTGGGCTTCTCGATCGTCACCGACCTCTGCTTGCCCGACGCTTTGGAGCCGGTGAAGCTCGAAGACATCCTCGCCGTCGCCCGAGAAGCCGAGTCGAAGCTGAGGACGATCGTGACCCAGGTCCTCGAACGCATGCCTCGACCTTCATGAACTTGGATGGATTCATCCTGATCTCCTCAACGAATCACGGCAACTTATGTCCACCAACGCCAAGCCTTACAAAGAAACCCTGAATCTGCCCGTGACCGCCTTCGACATGAAGGCGAACTTGACCGTCCGCGAGCCGAAGATCCAGGAGCGGTGGCGAGCCCAGGATTTGTACGCCCAGATCCGCCGGAAGTCCAACGACCAGCCCAGGCGCATCCTCCACGACGGCCCGCCCTACGCCAACGGCGAGATCCACATGGGGCACCTGCTCAACAAGGTGCTCAAGGATGTCGTCGTCCGATCCTTGACGATGCGAGGGTATGACAGCCCCTACGTCCCCGGCTGGGACTGCCACGGCTTGCCGATCGAGCACAAGGTCATGAAAGATCTCGGGGCGAAGGCGGTCGGGATGGGCGTCGCCGAGGTCCGGTCGCTCTGCCACGCCGAAGCGATGAAGTGGGTCGCCATCCAGCGCGACCAGTTCTGCCGCTTGGGGATCTCGGGCGACTGGTTCAACCCCTACCTCACCCTCGACCCGCGCTACGAAGCCGGGGTGATGGACGTCCTGGCCGGCTTGCTCGACAATGGGTCGATCTTCCGCCAGTTGAAGCCGATCCACTGGTGCCTGAACGACCGGACCGCCCTGGCCGAGGCCGAGTTGGAATACTCCGACGAGGTGTCGCCGAGCATCTACGTCAACTTCCCGGTCGTCTCGGGCGTCCCCGAAAGTTGGGGCGAAGGCCCCTGGCACGCGATGATCTGGACGACGACCCCCTGGACCTTGCCCGCCAACGTCGCCATCGCCGCCAACGCCGATTTGACCTACGTCGGCCTTCGATACGTCGACCCGACGGGCGGGCAAGCCGTCCACACGATCCTTGCCGCCGACTTGGTCGGCAAAGTCATGGCGTTCCGGGGGGTGACCGACTTCGCCGAGGTCGGTCGCTGCCAAGGCAAAGAGTTGGAAGGGGTCCGCTATCGCCACGTCTTCCTCGACCGCGAAAGCCCGGTCGTCCTGGCCCCCTACGTTACCGTCGAGGACGGGACGGGCCTGGTCCACACCGCGCCCGGACACGGGACCGAAGACTACCAAACCGGCCTGGCTTATGGGTTGCCGACCCTCAGCCCCGTCGACGCCTCGGGCAAGTACACCGACGAGGCCCCCGCCAACCTCGTCGGTGAGCACGTCTTCAAGGCGAACCCGATCATCGTGGGCATGGTCCGCGAGGCGGGTTGCCTGTTCCACGAGTTCTCGTTCTCGCACAGCTACCCGCACTGCTGGCGATGCAAGAAGCCGGTGATCTTCCGGGCGACCGAGCAATGGTTCATCTCGGTCGACCATGCCGACCTCCGCTCGAAAACCATGTCGGCGATCGAGCATGACGTCCGCTGGCACCCAAGTTGGGGCCGGTCGCGGATCGAGGCGATGGTGTCGGGTCGCCCTGATTGGTGCATCAGCCGCCAGCGCTCCTGGGGCGTCCCGATCCCGGCGCTCGGGTGCGTCAAATGCGACACCCAGCTTTTGACCGCCGACACCGTCCGCCACTTCCGCGACCTGTTCCGCGCCAAAGGGGCCGACGCCTGGTTCTCCGAGCCGGTCGAGGCGATCTTGCCCCCCAGGGCCGAGTGCCCGAAGTGCGGCGGGACCGCGTTCCGAAAAGAAGGCGACATCCTCGACGTCTGGTTCGAGTCGGGGTCGAGCTACCGCGCCGTCTTGCAGGAGCCGAGCTTCGGTCTGGGCTACCCGGCTTACTTGTACCTCGAAGGGTCGGACCAGCACCGAGGGTGGTTCCAGTCTTCGATCCTGACGGCGGTGGCGACCACGGGCCGGGCGCCGTTCGAGGGGGTGCTGACCCACGGCTTCATCGTCGACGAGAACGGCAAGAAGATGGCCAAGTCGGGTGGCAACGCCGTGTCGGCGGTCAAGGCGACCGAGCAATACGGCGCCGACGTCTTGCGGCTCTACGTCGCCAGCCTCGACTCCGCCGACGACCTCCGGATGAGCGAACGCGCCATCAAGGAAGCGTCCGAAACTTACCGGAAAATCCGCAACACGTTCCGCTACTTGCTAGGGAACCTCGAAGACTACGCCCGGTTCGACCCGGACATCGTCGACCCCTCGATCCTCCACGAGATCGACCGCTGGGCCTTGGGCCAACTCAACGCCGTGATCCGCGACGTCGAGGCCTCTTACGATCGGTGCGAGCTTTACCGGGTCCATCAGCGGATCTACCAGTTCTGCGCCGTGGATTTATCGAGCTTCTACCTCGACGTCCTCAAGGACCGCCTCTACGCCGACGCCCCCGACGGACCCGATCGCCGCGCCGCCCAATACGTCCTGGCGCGGCTCCACGACGTTCTAGCTCGGCTCCTCGCGCCGATCCTGCCGCACACCGCCGAGGAGATCTGGGACTTTCTGCCCGAAGCCCGGCGAGGCTCGAGCGTCCACCTCGCCGACTGGCCCAAGGCGGACCCGCGATACGACAGCTCGGATCGGAACGTGGATTGGGAATGGCTTCGACGGGTTCGAGACACCGCTTTGGTCGCGCTCGAAGCGATGAGGAAACAAAAACAGATCGGCAGCAGCGCAGAGGCTTCACTCCAAATCCACGCTCACCCGAGCGTTGCCTACGCGCTCAACCCGATCGAGATGGCAACGCTTTGCATCGTGTCTGAGGTGGAAATCGTCCCCGATGAGTCGATGGTGAAACATTCCGGCGAAGTGGTCGTCAAGGCCCACAAGTCGGACTACCCCAAATGCGAGCGGTGCTGGAACCTCAGGGCCACCGTGGGCGAGAGCGCCGAGCACCCGACGCTTTGCGACCGATGCGTCCGGGTCCTGGCCGAAGGCGAGTCGGCTTGAGCCCTCGCCAACCGCCGATCGCCCCCCCCGCCCCGCCGATCCGGCTGGCCGTCTGCGTGTCGGGGGGCGGCACGACGCTGCAAAACCTCCTCGACCGGATCGCCTCGGGTGCCTTGGCCGCCGAGGTCGTCCGGGTGATTGCCAGCAGGCCCGGCATCGGCGCGATCGGGCGGGCGGAACGGGCGGGAATTCCCGTCGCGGTCGAAGCATGCTCGGGGCGATCGGTCGCCGACCACTCATCGGCGATCTTCGGCCATGTCCGAGCCGCTGGGTCCGACCTCGTGATCCTCGGCGGCTTCCTCTCGCTCCTCCAGATCCCCGAGGATTACGCCGGGCGGGTCATCAACGTCCACCCCTCGCTGATCCCATCATTCAGCGGCAAGGGGTTTTACGGACTCAAGGTCCACCAGGCCGCAATCGACGCCGGGGTCAAGCTGTCGGGCTGCACCGTCCACTTCGTCGACGCCACCTACGACACCGGGCCGATCATCTTCCAGGTCCCGGTGCCCGTCCTGGCGACCGACTCGGCGACGGCCCTCGCCGCCCGGGTGTTCGAGGCCGAGTGCGAAGCATTGCCAGAGGCGATCGCGCTTTACGCCTCGGGCAAGCTACGGATCGAAGGGCGACGGGTGATCATCTTGCCTTGAATACAATCTACCAACGCTTGGTCCGCGACGAATCGCAAGGCGTGCTCCGGCAGATTGGATAAGTGCCCACCACTACGAAGGCGTTTTCTTCACCGGTCAATATCCCTCGGGAGGCGCGTGTCATGTCCCCCGCGATCTCGCTCGTCCTGCAAGCGCTCATAGGCAACGACCCGTCCGCCCTGACCTCCGCCGTGCGCGAGTGTCGGGCGATCGACGAACGGCTCGCGGACGGTGAGAGCGTGCTGTTCCATGCCGTTCTGTCGGGGCGCATCGAGTTCGTCGAGACCATGCTCGCGGCGGGTGCCGACCCCAACTTCCGAGCGATCGATCCGGCGGATTATCTCCTGACACCCACACCCCTTGAGCTGGCCCAGCAGGCTCGCTTCCTGATGGACTGGGACAAATATCATCCCATCGCGGTGCTGCTTCAAGCTCATGGGGCACTCGATCAGGAAGGACTTATGGACGACCTGGAGCAGCTCAAGGCCAAGGAGATTAGTGCGAAGTCCTGGCAGGCGGGTCGCGGCTGACCCGCTCCAACGACCAATCGCGATGGTTGCGGCTGGGTGGCGGGGGTCTGCGGAGCCTCCGCAACCCCGGAGATTGGCCCGACCGTCGAGTCGAAGACCGGGGTTGCGGAGTACCACAGACCCCCGCCACCCGAAACTCCTGCTCTTCAACGCATTTGGGTGTAAAGGCAAAACCTCAGGGGAGCGGGATGTCCTTGAACTCGAATTCTAGGGGAATCGGGACGACCTTGCTCGGAGTCTCGTAGACCAGGGAGTGGTCGCCAGGCTTGCCGGGGGCGTCGACGAACAGGTACTCGAAGCCGATCCGGGCGTCGTCGGAGCCGGTGTTGTTGTACCCTCCGTTCTGCTCGAACCTCGATCCGTCGGGCTTCTGGAGCCAGAGTCGGTTGTTGAACAACCCCTGGCGGTAGCTGGCGAACGCCGGGCCGCCTTCGGGGTAGGCGACGACCAATGCCACCTTCCAGACCTGCTCGTCGACCTCGGTGGATTCGAGGGTCACGCTGATGTCGCCCTGCTTCTGGACGACGTTGGTGGCCGACAGGGTCGGGAAACGGAACAGCTTCATCCCCGAAGGGACCGTGACCATCCCCTTGACCTTGAGCGAACCGAGTTTGGTAGCCGAGCGTTCCGGGGCCGCCAGAGCCAGGTGCAGTTCCGCCGCGCAGTTGCCCGCGCGAAGGGCGGTCTCGTCGGCCTGGTCCTTGACCTGGGGAGCGATGGGCTTTCCCTGGTCGTCAGTGATCGCCAGGTCTTCGTTCTTGACTGCCAAGAGCATCGGCCTGAGCCGGGGTTCCCACATCACCTCGAACTGGGCGGATGAGGTCCCGGACGCCAGGCCGAAGTCGCGGACGGTGGCGAACTGCTTGAACTCGACCCGGAACGGACCCGAGTACACCACCAGGGGTTTCGCCCTCGCGGGCATCCCGGGCGCCGGTTCCGCCGCCCCGGCCATGAGGCCGATCGTGCCGTCGCCGGTGTAGGGGGTGACCTTGACGCCCGCCTTCTCGGCGACGATGTCGAGCGCCTCGAAGAACGGTTTGCCGTTGATATCAACGTCGAAGGCCGGGTTGGTCGCCTCCTCGCCGTTGGCTTCGCGGAGGTCGTTGATCGTGTTCCCGGTCTGCCCCTGGATCGCCTTGATCGCCTCGGTCAGGCGAATCCCCTTGGCCTGCAAGGTGACGATCGAGGCCCCAAGGTTCGTCGAAGCCTCGGCCTTCTCCCGGACGGTTTGGCGGATCTTGTCGACCTTGCTCGCGTTCGGCCCCCCCGAAGGCAAGAACGGCAAGGCCCGCTCGCCGAGGTCGACCAAAGCTTTCTCCGCCGCCGCCTGCGCCTCCACCTTGGGCGAACCCAACCGCTCGACCAGTTGCGCCACCCGGTCCTTGAGCGCCGAGTCGGTTGCCTGCCCCCAGCTTGGGTCGGTCCCCAGAAACGAAACAAATCCAAAGGCCACTAGGGCCACCGCCGATTGTCGTCCGAGTCGCATGGCCACTCCTTGGAGTTGGAAAGCAAAGTACCACCACTCGATCAGAATCGGCCACGGATGAAACACGGACAAGAACCAGAATGTTCGTCTTCTCTGATCCGTGTCCCGTCCGTGTTCATCCGTGGCTGCCTTTGGTCTTTCTCAGCCGACGAGCCATCGGCCGTTTTCCATGATGACCTGGCCGTCGGCGAAGACCCGACCGCCGGTCCGGAGGTCGACGATCAGGTCCCAATGGAGCGCGGATTTGTTGATCCCGCCGGTCTCGGGATAGCTGTTGCCGAGGGCGAGGTGGACCGTCCCGCCGATCTTCTCGTCGTAGAGGATCGAGCCGGTGAAGCGGTCGATCCCGCCGTTCAGGCCCAGGCCAAGCTCGCCGAGGTATCGGGCGCCCGGGTCGAGGTCGATCATCGACCGGAGGTAGTCTTCGCCCGACTCGGCCGAGGCGTGGACGACCTTCCCGCCCTCAAATTCCAGGGCGATCCCGACGACCTCGCGACCGCCCCGGCAGACCGGGAACGAGCAGCGGAGGGTGCCGTTGGCGCTGGTCTCGACCGGCCCGGTGAAGATCTCGCCGGAGGGCATGTTTCGGCGGCCATCGGAGTTGATCCAGGTCCGACCGGCGACCGAAAGCGTCAGGTCGGTCCCCTCGCCCTCGACCCGGACCTCGCGGACGCCGGTCATGAACTCCACCAGGCCGCCTTGGCGGCGCCCGAGGTCGCGCCACGCCTGGACCGGGTCGGGTTGGTCGAGGAACATGGCCGAGGCGACGTAGGCTTCGTAGTCGCCCAGGGGCATCTTGGCGTCGTTGGCGTAGGCTTCGGTCGGGAACTGGGTCAAGACCCAGCGCTTCTTGCTCGCCAATTCTCGGAGGGGCGACCTGGCCCGGTCGACGATCGCCTGGCGGGCCGGGTCGACCCCGCTCATCGACCGGGTATCGGTCTCGGCGGCGATCCTGATCCGAGCGTCGACGACCTCGGCTTCCCGGATCAAACTCGGCGACAGGTGGGACAGTTGCGCTTCGCTCGCGTGCCCGACGAAGTATTCGGCCAGGCCGGGCAGATCGACTCGGACGATCGGGTGGGCCCCTCGGTCGACGACCTCGCGGAAGCAGGCTTCCACCAGCGGCCGGGCGGCGAGTTCCGAGGCGATCAGGATCGTCTCCCCCGGCTCGACGCGGAGGCAATAGTCGACCAGGAGGTTGGCCCATCGGACCACGAGGTCGCCGGTCATCGCCACCCATCCCTTCGCCCAATGGGGGACCTCTCCTTGAACGCCATCGACTTGCCCAATCTAACCGGGTTTGACCGTTGTCGCAACCGCTTGACGACGAACCCACGCTCGCGGAAGATCGTTATGACGAGAGCTGTATCCGCCCTGCTCCTCCAGGCCCGCCGACCGAACCTCAAGGACCCACCCCATGCTCGACCGCCGACTCGCCGCCCGGCTCCGAGGGGCCGCTCGCACCTTCGCCCTGTTCGGGGTCCTCGGGTCGGTCGCCCTCGGGGCCGACGAAGCCTACGTCAGCCCGAGCCAGGCCCGGCTCAAGGCCGACGTGGCGTTCCTCGCCGCCGACGCCCAGGCGGGGCGAGGGGTGGGCACCGAGGGGATCGAAGCCTCGGCCGACCACATCGCCGCCGCGTTCGCCGCCGCCGGGCTTAAACCCGCCCCGAACGCCGAGGAGTTCTTCCAACCGTTCATGATCCGGGGCGACGCCAAGGTGACGGGCGAGCCAACCCTGGCGTTCAAAGGGCCGGACGGTCGGACGATCGAGCCGACCTCCAAGGAATATTCCCCCCTGGCGATCGGGAGCGGGGCCAAGCTCGAAGGCATCCCCCTGATGTTCCTCGGCTATGGGATCACGGCCAAGGAAGACGCCAAGTCGCTCGACTACGACGACTACGCCGGGGTCGACGTCAAAGGGAAGGCCGTCCTCGTCATTCGCCGAGAGCCGCAGATGGACGACGAGAAGAGCGTCTTCGCCGGCAAGCAGACCACCACCTACGCCACCTTCACCCACAAGGCGACCAACGCCTTCCAGCACGGCGCCGCCGCCGTCCTCTTCGTCAACGACCTGGCGGGCTTGAAGGGGAACGACGACCAACTCTTGCGGATCAACGGCGCGGGTTCGGAGCAGAACTCGCCGATCCCGTTCATCATGATCACCCGCAAGGAAGCCGACGCCCTCCTCGAAGCCGCCGGCCAGCCGAAGCTCGAATCGCTGGAAAAAGAGATCGACGGCGACCTCAAACCCCGATCGAGGCCGCTCGAAGGCTGGAACCTGTCGGCCTCGATCAAGATCGACCGCCAAGGGGTCATCACCAAGAACGTCATCGGCGTGCTTGAGGGCGAAGGGCCGACCAAGGACGAGACGATCGTCATCGGGGCCCACTACGACCACTTGGGAAGCGGCGGTTTGACCTCGGGGTCGCTCGCCCCGTTCTCCCGAAACATCCACAATGGCGCCGATGACAACGCCTCGGGGACGGCGATGGTGATGGAACTGGCCCGACGCCTCAGCAAGCGGGCCGACCCCCTGCCCCGCCGGATGGTGTTCATGGCGTTCTCGGGCGAAGAGCGCGGCCTGCTCGGGTCGAGGCACTACGTCGAGCATCCTTTGATCCCGCTCGACAAGACGGTCATGATGATCAACTTCGACATGGTCGGCCGCCTGAACGACAAGAGTGAGCTAACGATGGTCGGCGTCGGGAGCACGCCGGGGATCGAGGGAATCATCGACTCGCTCGGCTCGGCGGCGGGGTTCAAGGTCAAGAAGGTCAAGGGGGTTTCCGACGGCTTCGGCGGGAGCGACCACGAGTCGTTCTACAACAAGAAGGTGCCGATCCTCTTCCCCTTCACCGGCCTGCACAACGACTACCACCGCCCCACCGACGACACCGAGCGGATCAACTTCCCCGGGATGCTCCGGATCGCCGACCTCGGCGAACTCCTCCTCCTCGAAATCGCCAGGCGCCCCGCCCGCCCCGAGTTCGTCGCCGCCGCCGAACCCGCCAAGAACCCCCACGGCGCCGGGATGCCCGGCGACAGCGGGGCCGACCCGGGTCGGATCGGAGTCGGGGCCTACCTCGGGACCGTGCCCGACTACGGGGCCGAGGTGACCGGCGTGAAGCTCGCCGACGTCCGCGAAGACGGTCCCGCCGCCAAAGGGGGCCTCAAAGGCGGCGACACGATCATCGGCTTCGCCGGCAAGCCGGTCTCCAGCATCTACGACTACACCGAGAGCCTGGCTCGGGCCAAGCCCGGCGACCAGGTCGAAATCCTCATCAAGCGAGACGACAGAGAGGTAACCCTCAAGGTCACCCTCGGCAGCCGCCCAAGTTCCAAATGAGACCGACCGAGCCGACGAGGAAACCGGCCGGTTGGCGATGGATGACTTGTCCGGGTGCCACGGGTTCGGTAATCCGACCCCGTGCTCCGGGTGAGATCGCACCACACGGGGTCGGAGTACCGAACCCGTGGCACCCGGTGTCACTCGTCGTCCTTGGACTCTGTTTGGTTGGCTGCTCCCCTCGGGGCGACGAGTCCCACCAACTCGTCGTCGCCACGCCTTGGCCCTTGAGCGTCCGGCTCGCCTGCGAGGCCGTTTATCGCCAGGAGGGGGGGTCTCGCCCGATCGTCTGGGTCGAACTCGGAAGCCACCGCTGGGCCGACGCCTGCGATCGTCGAGGCGGGGTCGACCTCGTCCTCGGCGGACCCGCTCGGCTGTTTCAGAAGCTGGCCGACGCGGGGCGGCTTGACCCGATCTCGCCGACCGACCCCGTTGCCTGGAGGGTGGTCGAGCGGCCTCGCGGCCTCGTCGCCTCTTCGGAAACAAATCCGTCGGTCGACCGAGGGCAAGACCCTCGCGACGACCCGGCCACGTTCGCCGAGGCGAAATCCGTCCTCGAAGCGCAAGGGTGGTCCAAAGGGTATGAAACCCTGGTCCGTCGTCCGGTCGAGCTGATGCCCAAGATCCCCACCCCTCGGGCCACCTCGACAATGCCTCTGGAAGCGGTCGCACTCTCGAAAACCGGCCGCCACCCCGACCAGGCTCGACGCTTCCTGACTGCCTTGACCAGCCAGGGGTGGATCACCCCCGCAACCTTTAACGCCGACGGTGACGCCCGGACCGATGACCTGCTCGCCGACCTGCTCGGCGCGGCCCTGGTCGATGCCCGCAACGAGCGGCGCGACGCCTTGATCGCCCTGGAAGTCCACGGTCACCCATCCTTGGCCGAGTATTCCATCGGCGAGGCCCCCCCCTGGCCCCCGGCGTCGGTCGCCAAGCTCAGGGCCGACCCGATCAGCGTGTCGTTGCTCGACTCGCTGACCGTCCAGATCGCCCCCGACCCTCTAGCCCTCGACTGGCTCAGGGCGAGCTGGCAAGAACCGAAGCGAGCGGTGGACCTCCCCCTTTTGCGCGAGATCAGCCAGGCAAGCGGCGGTCGGCTGGTCCGCGAGCCTCGGTTCCGGGCCTGGCTCCGGGGGGAGTGGACCGCCTGGACCCAGCAGATCTACCGGCGGGTGGCCCGACTGGCGGGGGGATATCGACCGTCATGATCCGAGTCGTCCTCGAAAACCTGGTCAAGACCTTCGACGGCGTCGCCGTGGTCGACCGAGCCTCGCTCGACATCCGCCCCGGCGAGCTGGCCTTCGTCCTCGGCCCCTCGGGGTCGGGCAAGACCACCCTGGCCCGCTGCATCGCCGGCCTGGACCAGCTCGACGACGGCGAAATCTACTTCGACGGTCGCCTGGTCCACACCCTGCCTCCTTTGACTCGCAGGGTTGGCTTCGTCTTCCAGGACGATGCGCTTTGGCCGCACCTGAGCGTAGTCGAGAACGTCGAGTACCCGCTCAAGGCCCAGGGGGTCGCTCGCCGGGACCGACGAGCCCGGACCCTCGAGGTCCTCGGCTCGACCCGGCTTGAGTCGATCGCCGCCAAACCCCTCGACGAGCTTTCGAGCGTCCAGAGGCAACGGGTCAGTTTCGCTCGGGCCTTGGTCGCCAGGCCGCAACTCCTGATCCTCGACGAGCCTTTGGGCCGCCTCGACCCTCGCGACCGCGATGAGTTTCGCGACGAGATTCGCCGGATGATCTCCGAGGCGGAGACCACGACCCTCGTCACCACGTCCGACCCCCGCGAGGCCCTGGCGATGGCCGGCCAACTCGCGGTCATGGACCTGGGCAAGATCCTCCAGGCGGGCGACCCGGCCTCCGTCTACAACCGCCCGGTCGACCCGTTCGTGGCCCGGTTCCTCGGCCCGACGAACCTGATCCAAGGGCAGGTCGAGTCGACCGACGCCCGGGGCGACATCGTGGTCCGGACCCCGCTCGGCCGCCTGGTCGGGCGTTCCGGCACGCCCTCGATCCCGCCCGGTTCGCCGGTGACGCTCTCGATCCGGCCCGAGGCGCTCGGCTTCGGCGCGGTCGCCCCCCACAACGCCAACCGGTTCGCCACCACCGTCGAGCGCCTGGTCTTCCTCGGCGAAACCCGGCAAGTCCACCTCCGAGGCGGCAACGACTGGCCGGTCGTGGCCCTCGCCCTCCAGCCGCAAAGCCAAAACCTCCGCGAAGGCCAACCCCTGACCGTCCACGTCGTCCCCGATCAAGTCGTCGTCCTCCCGACCCGGTACGCCCTCCCCAACGCCGACATCACAACTGGGTCATTCGAAGCCATTCGAAGCGAACCTTGAGCCGGTTGATCGGCCCTTCGAAGAACCTCCAGGACAGGGCGGCCAGCATGATCGTCACGATCAACTCGCGGTAGACCTGGGGGATGTAAAAGGCGTAGGGGACTTCCACCTGCCACATCCCGCGTAACACAGAGAGGTGAAAAGCGTACAACCCGTAGCTGATCCGCCCGAGATAAGCGACCGGAGCGAACGAGAGCGGCCAGACCAGGAGCGGGTTCGTCGTCCGCCAGAGGCCGAACACCAGGCAAGCTCCCGCGATCCCGTAAATCGAAGGGGCGAGGTTGATCTGCCACCTCTCGGGCAGGGCGAACCAGCGGTCGTTGAGCCAGCGGGCGACCACGAGCAAGGCCACGCCGAGCGTAACCAGCGCCGTCGCCTGAAAGCGTCTGGGCCGGGTCCGCAATTCGAGCATCCCGGCCAGCGCTCCCCAGGCGAGATCCGACATGCAGTAGGGGGACAAGAACTTGGCCCAAGGCATTTTGAGCGATTCGTGGGCGTAAACCTGGAACGCGACCGACCCGGCGATCAGGCCGAGCACCAGCCCGAATCGAAACCTCGCCGGGGTGACCCAGAACAAAGGGGGGAAGATCAGGTAGAACTGCTCCTCGACGCTCAGGGTCCAGAAGTGGCCGAGCATCGCGTCGAAGTTCTCGGCGTAATACGCTTTGACATTCGACAGATAGGCCAGGAGCCAACCCCCTTGCGTCAGGGAGCCGGACAGCCAAAAATAGGCGATCAGGCCGTAATACAGCGGGAAAATCCGGAGCGTCCGCCGGATGTAGAACCGCTTGAGGTCCGCGCCCCGATTCCCTGTCTCGTCTCGGATCAAGATCCGGGTGATCAAGAACCCCGAGAGGGTGAAGAACACCCGGACCCCCGCCCATCCCCAAGGGCATCGGTCGGGCTGGGCGTGGAAAAAGAACACGGCCAGGAACGCCAGGAATCGGAGGCCGTCGAGCGTCCCCTTGTGGGGCGTCGCCTCGGTGGTGAGGGGGAGCGATTGGGCCGTCGGGATGGTGGATCGAGCCACGAAGAAGCCCCAACCGGTCGGTCGACCTCCAAGGGTGAATCTTTGGAATCGGGAGATTCTTCGGGATCAAGAATGGCCGATCGCAGGATTGCAAATCGCAGAGCAGGAAAAATCTTGGCTTCTGGCTTCTTTGCGATTTGCAATCCTGTGATCTGCAATCCGAATCTCCAGAATTTTGGATTCTGGATGCTTTGCGATTTGCAATTCGAATCTCCAGATCCGAAAGCGACACCCGACCTCCGAAAAGCCGGAGCCTGGGGTCTGGTGTCGAGGAAGGCCGCGACGTATTTTGTTTGTTTGAAGAGGAAAACCGAACGAAAGCACCCCGAGTCGAGTTTCGACCGGACCCTCCCCCGCTGTCAAGTCAAGCCAACGCAAGTCAAATCAAGCCAGAACCTACCGTGATCTCGATCCAAGGGTATTTTCCTATGCGGCGACGTCGGTTCTTGGGCTGGGTTGGCATCGTCCTGTTCGCGGCTTCGGCCTCGGCGACTCCTCGGGCCTGGGGCGACGACGGCCCGAGCATCGGGTTCACCTCGGCTTCCAAGGCCGCGCAAACCAAGGCCGAAACCCACGCCCTGAGCGTCCCCACGCCCGACGCGGCCCGAACCTGGCTCCGGGCCTTGACCGAGGAACCGCACCTCGCGGGAACCCCAGCCGACTACAAGACCGCCGTCGACGTCCGCGACAAGCTCCGGAGTTGGGGCTGGCAGGCCGACCTGGCCGAATACGAGGTCTTGCTCAACTACCCGATCTCGTCGTCCTTGCGGATCGTCCGACCCAAGGCCGAGCCGCTCAAGGTCGTCGAGGACGCCGTGAACGCCGACAAGGACTCGGCCAGCCCCGACGTCTCGCCCGCCTTCCACGGCTACGGCGTGTCGGGCGACGTGACCGCGCAGGTCGTGTACGCGAACTACGGCCGCCCCGAGGATTACACCGTCCTGGAGCGATTGGGCGTCGACGTCAAAGGCAAGATCGTCCTGGCCCGCTACGGCGAGGTGTTCCGTGGCCTCAAGATCCGGAACGCCCAGAAGCACGGGGCCAAGGGGATCTTGATCTACTCCGACCCGATCGACGACGGCTACGCCCGAGGCGACACCTTCCCCAACGGCCCGTTCCGCTCGGCTTCGTCGTTCCAGCGCGGGAGCGTCCAGTTCCTCTCGCTCGGGCCGGGCGACCCCTCGACCCCCAACGGGCCATCGCTCAAGGACGCGCCGAGGCTCCCGATCGACCCCAAGCATGGTTTCACGATCGGCGACCCGCCGTTCGAGGGTATCGGCGTTAGCGTCAAGGAGTGGGAAAAAGCGGCTGGCCAGGTCCGCGAGGACTATTTCGCGACCATCCCTTCGCTGCCGATCAGCTACGACTCGGCACGACCAATCCTCGAAGCGATGGGCGGACCCAACGTCCCCGCCGGCTGGCAAGGCGGCTTGCCGATGCCCTACCACGTCGGCCCCGGCCCGGTGGAAGTCCACTTCAGCGTCGACATGGACTACAAGGTCCGGACGATCTGGAACGTCATCGCCCAGATCAAAGGCGACGTCGAGCCTGATCGCTGGGTCATGGTCGGCAACCACCGCGACGCCTGGGTGTACGGGGCGGTCGACCCCGGGAGCGGCACCGCGACGACCCTGGAGATGTGCCGGGCCTTGGGTTCGGCGGTTAAAGGCGGCTGGAAGCCGAAGCGGACCTTGGTCTACGCCAGTTGGGACGCCGAGGAATATGGCCTGGTGGGTTCGACCGAGTGGGCCGACCAGCACGCCTCCGAGATTTCCGAGAAGGCGGTGATGCTCCTGAACGTCGACGTCGCGGTGTCCGGCCCCGACCTCGACGTCGATGGCGTTCCTTCGCTCCGCGACCTGATCTTGGACGCCGCCGGGGGGGTCCACGATGTCCGATCGGGCCGGACGCTCCGCGACTTGTGGGTCGCCAAGAAGCGGGCGGCGTATTCGAACACGGCGGCGGTCGACCTCGGCGGCGTCTGGGACGCGACGACCGCCGACGATACGGCGAAGATCCTGGCCAACGGGTCGAAGAAGTTCTCGCCGCAGCTCAACCCGCTCGGGTCGGGTTCGGACTACACGGCGTTCCTGGACCACCTCGGCGTCCCCTCGCTCGACGTCGGGTTCAGCGGTCGGTATGGGGTCTACCACTCGGTCTACGACGACTTCTTCTGGATGGAAAAGTTCGGCGACCCCGAGTTCATCACCCACGCCACGGCGGCCAAGCTCTACACCTTGATCGCCATGCGGGCCGCCGGGGCGGACCTGGTCCCGCTCCGGTTTACCCCCTACGCCGAAGCCCTCCGCGAATATGTCGACGACCTCCGGCGGACCGTGGCCCGCAAGGCCCGGGCGACCGAGGGCGAGGCGGGCCGCGCCTCCTTGGTCTTCGAGGGTCTGCCGAAGCTGGTCGCGGCGATCAAGGTGTTCGAGTCGCAGTCGACGGCGGTGGACTCGGCCACCGAGGCGATGACCCACCGCGACGGCGTGCAAACCGCGCAGTTCGCCAGGGTCAATGACGCCTTGACCCGGGTCGAGCGCCAGTTCCTCCTCGCCAAAGGTCTGCCGGGACGCCCCTGGTTCAAGCACTCGGTTTATGCCCCGGGTCTGACCACCGGCTACGCCTCGTGGCCGTTGCCGGGGGTCCGCCAGGGGGTCCTCGACTCCGACAACGAGATGATCGCGGGCCAGACCGGGCAATTGGTCGAGCGGATCGAGGCCGCGACCGCCGCGCTCAAGCTCGCCGCCGAAGCCGCCGCCCCCCCTGCTGCCGCAACGGCACCGACACCGGCCGCGGCTCCCCCCTCGGCCCCGGTCCCACCCGCCACGGCCCACCCGACCACGAAGCCCGGTTCCAGCGGCAAGCCCGCCACTTAAGCAAATTGAGCCACGGATGAAACACGGACCAGAGAAAAAAGCCCTTTCTGATCCGTGTTCCATCCGTGGCTAAGAATCCGAGGACGCATGGCGACTCAATCCACCCTTGAGGAACAAACGCGGCTGCCCCGAGTCTTGGGCGCGACCGAGGCGCTTTGCGTCGTGGTCGGTTCGGTGATCGGCTCGGGGATCTTCATCGTCCCGGCGGGGGTGGCCCGGAACGTCCCGTTCCTTGGCGGGATCGCGCTGGTCTGGGTCGTCGGCGGGTTGTTCAGCCTGGCCGGGGCGTTGACGCTGGCCGAGTTGGGGACGATGCTCCCCAGGGCCGGGGGGCCTTATGTCTACCTCCGCGAAGCGTTCGGGAGGCTCCCCGCGTTCTTGTTCGGCTGGACCGAACTGCTGGTGATCCGGACGGGTTCGATCGCCACCCTGGCGTCGGCGTTCGGGCTTTACTTCGCCCTCCTGATCCCCGCCCCGGTAGGCATCCCCTCGCTCGCCTGGCAAACGGCGTCGGCGGTGGTGGCGACGATCTCCCTGGCCGTGGTGAACGTGATCGGAACCAAGGTCGGCGGCGGCGTGCAGGTGGTCGGCACGGTCCTCAAGGTCGGGGCATTGACCAGCATGATCGTCCTCCCCTTCCTCTTGGGTGAGGTCAACCCCGCCCTCCTGACTCCGGTCTGGCCGAAGCAGTTCGGCGGCTGGAGGATGGCGGGCGGGATCATGGCGGCGATGGTCAGCGTGCTCTGGGCCTACGACGGCTGGGTCAACGCGGCGGCTCTGGCCGAGGAGATCAAAGATCCCGGCCGGAACATCCCCCGGGCCTTGATCGGCGGGCTGCTGGTCCTGATCGCGCTCTACCTCGGGATGACGTTGGTTTACCACATGGTCTTGCCGTTGGGGGAGGTCTCCTCGGCGTCGTCCGAGAAGGGGTCGCCTCGGATCGTCGCGGCGGACTTCTTCGAGCATCTGCTCGGCAAGGTGGGCCTGAGCGTGATCGGCCTGGTCGTGATGGCCTCGACCTTGATCTCGCTCAACGGCAACGCCCTCTCAGGGCCTCGGGCCTACTTCGCGATGGCCCGCGACGGCCTGTTCCCGGCGGGCCTGTGCCGGGTCCATCCCCGGTTCCAGACCCCGGCCAACGCGATCCTCGCGCAGGCGGCCTGGTCGGTGATCCTGATGGTCGTCGGGACCGCGTTGATCCTCGCCCCGCCCCCCTCGACCGGCTGGCCCGAGCCGGTCCTGATCGCCTGGCGCAAGCTCCACCAGACGCCGCTCTACGACGTGATGTTCACCTACGTCATCTTCGGCGGGACGGTCTTCTACACGTTGGCCATCGCCAGCGTGTTCGTCCTCCGCCGGACCCGCCCCGATGCTCCTCGACCCTACCGGACCTGGGGCTACCCGATCACGCCGATCGCCTACACCTTGGCGTCGTGCCTCCTGCTGGGGAGCATGCTGATAGGCAGCCCGTCGGAGTCGATCGCCGGGCTGGCGATCATCGCGGCGGGCGTCCCGGCCTACTGGGTGTTCAACCGCCGCAAACCCCCGACGACGATCACTTGATCTTCGCCCCCGAGATGCATTTCGGGTCGTCGACGGTCACGAGGATGACCTTCTCCCCCGAGGTCGCCGCCAGGAGCATCCCGTTCGACGTTTCCCCCCGGATCACCGCCGGTTCGAGGTTGTCGACGATGACGATGCTCTTGCCCACGAGCTGCTCGGGCGAGTAGTGCTGCTTGATCCCCGCCACGATCTGCTTGGTGTCCTCGCCGACGCTCACCTGCAAGAGCATCAGCTTATCCGCATTCGGGTGCGGCCGGGCTTCGAGCACCTTGGCCACCCGGAGTTGCACCTTGGCGAAGTCGTCATAAGTCACAAGATCGGTCGGATCGGCCATCGTCGGTTCTCGCTCTCGGCAAAAGATCAAAAGACGGTTGCGATCGATTCAACCTGATTCTATCAAGCGTCGAGCACGTCGACACCCTCGTCCTCATCCGGTTCGGCGGGAGGACCGAGGATCTCGCCGACTCGGAGATCCAACCCCGGCAACAAGTTGGTCTGGTAGACCGAGCCGTCGTCGAATACCTGCTCATCCCATGTATTGCCCGCCCTCGTCAATACGAGGAGTTGACGTTTCATCGGGTCGAAGATCCAGTATTCCGCGACACCGAACCGGAGGTACTCCTCGCGCTTCTCGATGTAATCGCGGTCCTCGCCCCGCTTGCTGACGACCTCGACGACGATCTCAGGCACCCAACGCTCCCAGATCCGACGCCCCTTGGGCGCAGGGGTCAGATAGACCGCTTGATCGGGATGTCGATCGGACCGCATCCCCGGCAACCGAATCCGGCAATCGCTCCCTGCGGCCCGATAGTTGATCCGCCCCCGATACTGGATGTCATAAACGACGAACCATTCATTGACCCGTTTCACGATCTGCCCGTGGTTGATCCCCGGCACTTCGGTCACGACCACCACTCCTCGGGCCAGTTCGTAGAGGTAGCCTTCGGTCCATTCGGCGGCGATGAAGTCGTCGAGCGTCATCACACGCCCCGCGTCCTCGGGGCCGATTCTCAGTCGAGGTGGGCTGACGGTCGCCATGCGTTTCGACTCCGGTGGGAGCAAGGGATCTGATCCAAGTCCTCAAGGCTCCATCCGCTCTTCATCCTCATCTTCGACCGGTGGACCGAGGATCTCGCCGACGAAAATTTCCAGCCCAGGCAGCAGGCCGGTCTCGTAGCGGTCCGCCTCGCCGAGTTCCCGCTCGGCCCAGACGTCGAGTTCCCGGGCCAGGACCAGGAGCTTGCGGCGGTAAGGGTCGAAGATCCAGTATTCGAGAATGCCGGAGCGGAGATATTCCTCGCGCTTCTCGACGTAGTCGCGGTCCTCGCCTCGCTTGCTGACGACCTCGACCACGATGGCGGGCACCCAGCGATGCCAGGTCCGCTTGCCGCGAGGCGGAGGGGTCAGATAGACCGCCTGGTCGGGGTGGCGGTCCGACTGCATCCCTTGCAGGCGAAGCCGACAATCGGAGCCCGCCGAACGATAGATGATCCGTCCCGGGTTATCTCGTTTGTAAAAAGCGAAGACGTCGCCGATCCGCTCGACGATCCATCCGTGACTAATCCCGGGAACTTGGGTCACGACGACGATCCCCCTGGCCAACTCGTAAAGGTACCCATCGGTCCCCTCGGCGGCGACGAACTCGTCGAGCGTCATCCGACGCCCATGGTCGCGCGGGCCGATCTTCGTCGCGGTCGTGGGTGGAGTGGCCGTCGCCATGAGTTCGCCTCGAATCGGTGAGAAATCAGCGCGGACGACCGCCGCCCACGACCAGCCGGGCGAAGCCGAGGGCCAGCCCCCGGACGACGGCCCAGGTCATCACGAAGGGGGTACTCGGGTGCTTGAGGATCGTCGGCTTATTGCCTTCGAACAGAAAATGGCCGGCGAACATGAAGAAATAACCGACCAGGACCAGCCCCACCGACCAGAGCGGGTGGAACGGCAAGAGGATCACCGCCAAGGCGCACATCGGCCAGCCCACCCCCAGGTGGAGGAGGTGGTTGACCGGGTGCGTGTGGTCCTGGCGGTATTTGGCGACGAAACCGTCGAGCTTCGATGAGGGGGCGGCCGTTTCGGGCATCGAGGGAAGTCCTTTTCCGGTTCCGAAGAGGGGTTTCGAAGCGAAGTTCAACGACCGGCGACCTTGCGGGGTTGCGGTTGCCCCTGGTGGACCTTGGGGTCTTCGTAGGTGTCGAGACCTTTATGGAAGATCTGGGCGTAGTACGGCTGGAACTTGAAGTGCGGGCCGTTGTCGTCGTTGTGGCAACTGATGCAGAACCCGCCCTTGTCGGCCGACTCGGCGGTCCGGACCATCGGCGCCCGGAACGCGATGTTGTCGGGCTCGGCGTTGTGCTTCGACCCCGGGCCGTGGCAGTTCTCGCACTGGTTCCCCTTGAGGAACGGCGTCTTCTCGGCGGAAGCCCAGCCGGTGTTGTAGCCGAACCCGGTGGTGTGGCAACTGATGCACTCGGCGTCGGCTTCGCGGTTCCGCTTCGGGTTGGTCAGGACGTTGTAAGCCTTGGCGTGCTTGGTGGATGACCACTTGGCGAACGTGTTCGGGTGGCAACTCTGGCACGACTCGGCGCCGACGTACTCGGCCCCCTCAGGGTATTGTGTGTTCGCCGTCCGGCTGAAATTCTCCACCACGCCCATCATCTTGAGGATCGACGGGAAGTTGTCGTCGATCAAGGCCCGCATCGGCTCGGCTTCGCGGAAGCTCGGGCTTTCGAGCGGCTGCAACGTGAAAGTGACCGTCGGCGACTTGCCGGGGAACAGGCCGACGACCCCGGCGTATTTCCCCTTGCGGCCGACGTTGATGATCGTGGTCTTGCCGCCGTTGACGACTTCGGGTCGCTCGTCGGGGTCGTCGAACTTCGCCGTCGAGACGACCAGGTCGAAGCCGGGGAACTGCTTCGCCAGCCGAGCGGCTTCCTCGGGCGTCCCCTGGACCAGGAGGACCTGGATCTCGGAATCCTTTTCGAGCTGGGCGAGGACGGCGGGCAAGACCTCTTCGGGCTTCCTGGCCGTCAAGAGCGTCGCCTTGTCGGGGTCGGCGAGGGCTTCATAGACGGCAGGCTCGATCACGGCGGTCACCCCGAGCTTGACCGGGCCTGCGTTGAGGACCATCGAAGGCCGGACCGCGTCCTCGAACCCTTCGGTCGGCTTGAGGTTGGCCGACAGGAACAACGGGGACTTGAGGTTGATGAGCAACCCCAGCATCTCGCCGACGCCGAGCTTCAAGTCCTCGGGGCCGACGGCGACCGCCGAGTACTTCATCGCCGCCAGGGCCTTGAGCGCGGTGTCGAACTTGATCCGCTCTTGCTGAGGCCCCCCTCGAGAACCGGCGGGGTCGTGGATCAGGTTCCCGAGGTCGACCGCCGCGACCGGCCAGCCTTTGGCCCGGAGTTTGTCGATCAGGTCGTAGCGGCGACCCAGCCCGCCAAGCTGGCCGTCGGTGCAGCCGCACGGTTGAAGGTAACCGTTTTGCTCGCCCGACACGACCAGGACCGCCGCCGGAGGGGTTTTCGACCACGAGGCGAACTTCTTGAGCGGATCGCGCGACGAATCGGAGGATGAAGGCGAAGCGGCAGCGGCCTTGGGAGCGGGAGTCGCGGATTTCGGCTTCTGTGCCGGGTCCACCGGCTCGACCGTTGGCTCGGCTTCGGAGATGGGGGGAGTCGGCGGCTTTGGCTCGGGCTCCGAGGGAGCGGCAACCGGCTTCAGGGCAGTCCTGGCGGGGTCGGCGGTTTCGTAAGTTCGGGCACAGCCGACGTAAAGCAAGATCGCCGCGACGAGACCGACGGCGGCTACGGGCCGGAGCGAGGAAAGCGTCATCGTGATCCTTTCCGGTAAGGGCGAGAGCGAAAGCGAGGCGTCCTGCCTCGCTCGCGGAGTCAGGCTCGGGTCGGTTTCGCCCGACCGACCAAAGGGCGAACCCCCGAGGGGTCGAAGCGATCGACGACCCGGGGGTTGGACCCTCGAATGGCCAGGAGTCGAGGCGAAACGGGCAAAGAGATCAATTATTGCTCTGGATCAAGGCGTCGACCGGAATCCGGATCTCGGCCGCGTTCGGGTGGTCGGTCTTCAAGACGATCTCGTCGCTGATCTGCGACGCGTTGGTCCCGGGGACGACCTTGACATTCATCTTGAACTTCGCCCCCTTGACCCCGGCCGGCAAGGTCATCGGCGTGAACGTCACGTCCAGGCCGGGCGGGGCTTTCTCGACGCTGATCGTCGCGGACCGGCCCCGGACCCAGACGAGCAGGCTCGTCGACCCTCCATCGGTCGCGGTGGCGTCGTGGATCACCACCTTCTCGGGGGTGAACGTGATCGGCCCGGTCACCTTGCCCGTGACCTTCAACTTCAGGTCGGGCTTGGCGGGGTGATCGGTCCAGACCGCCAACTCTTCGTTGAACGAACCGAGCTTGGCCGTCGCCTTGAGGGTGACGCTGATCGCCCAGCCCGCCTCGACCTTGAACGCCGCTTGTTCGTCGGAGGTCATCGGCTCCGCCTTGACTTCGAGGAGGCTGGGGTTCGAGGTCTTGGTTTGGGTGATCTTCAGGTCGGGGCGATCTTTCGAGTAGATCGCCACCTTGCGGAGCACATCCTCGTCGTTGCTGACGGTCTGGAAGCTGACCAGCGAGTCCGGGACGACGGTCACCGCCGGGTAGACCTTGCCCTCGACGGAGAGGACGACCTCGGGCTGGCGGGGGTCGTTGGTCCCGATCCGGGCCGACTTGCGGTAGGCGCCGTCGAACTTCCGGGTATTCCAGGTCAGGCCGATCGGCTCGGATGCCCCGGGGGCCACCGGGAGCATCGTCTTGCCTTGCGAATCGGACTTGCCGATCTGGGCGATGGTGCAAGAGCAGTCGGTCCCGAGGTTCCGGAGTTCCAGGACCCCCTTGCCGGTGTTCTTGAAGATCCAGTCGTGCTTTCCTTCGGATTCCTGCGCCAAGATCCCGAATTCATGCTTCAACGGTTCGACGACTTCGACCTTGGGGGCCGACTCGGTGATCTCGGCGGTGGGAGCGGGGATCAGGGTGGTGGGAACGCCCGCCGAGGAGTCGCCCGCCAGGAACGGCAGGGCCGCCGAAACTGTGGCCATGGTCGCGACCGCCAGGACGATCAAGGTGATCCAGGATTTCATGGACAGACTCCGGTGGGCGGACCAACACGCCGGTCGCGCTCGAGCGGTCAAAGCCGGGTTGATGACATCGAGGACGAAAACAGGAGCGCGTCGAGCCGGGTCCGCGAATGGTTCAATTCTATTCCCAAAAGCCGATTTCGGTCAAGCGATCCCCAAGGCCCGACGCGATTCGGCCTCGTCCGCGAATGTCGCTCGATGTCGCGAGAGGACGATGGAAGTCTTGGACACCATTCGCCCAAACGGGGATTTAGGTTTGAATGATTTCACCCGGACGGTTTACGGCTACCACGGTTGCACCCAGGCGCTCGCCGACGAATTGATCTCGGGCGGACGGTCGGTCGCCGCCTGGCCTCGAAGTCAAAATGAATACGACTGGCTTGGTAACGGTATCTATTTCTGGGAACATGGACCCAACCGCGCCCGGGAATGGTCGCTGGCCAACGGTCGAGGCGGAGGAGTCGTCGGGGCACACATCCAACTCGGTCGGTGCCTTGACCTCATGGATACCCGCCATACCGCCTTGTTGGCCAGGGCCTTCGAGGCGGTTTAAAAAATCGTTGGCGATCGAGAGGCTGACTCTTCCTGTAAACGACAGGAAGCGGAATAATCTGGATTGCCTGGTGATCAACCACGCCATCGCACTTTACGAAGATTACGGCTTCCAGACGGTCCGCAGCGCATTCTTGGAAGGTCGTCCAGTGTTCCCGGGTTCCAAGATCAAGCTTCAATCGCACATACAGATTTCCGTCATCGACCCGGATTGCATCCTGGGTGTCTTTCGACCGAATCCCTAGACCAAAGAGGAGACGACTCATGCCGATTCGAGATCATGACAGTGTTTTCAGTGAGGCGGAGTGGAAGGCGATCCAGGCTCGACTCGACCGCCCCCCCAAAGAGCAGTTCGAGGATATGGTCCGCAGAGGGGTGATCGATCGCCAAGGCAACGTCCTGATCCGGATGCCCTACTTCGGGGATGAGAATGATGAGGAAGACACAGAAACCGGATCGGGAACCGCCTGAGGGCCTCCACCGCCCTTGGCCGGGCCATCGAGCGGACCAATCTCGGTCATGCGTGTCACCGGCTTGACAGCCCCCTCAAGCCGATGGATGATGCTCGAACCATGAGCACTCCTCTCGAACAGCCCCCGACGCGGGTCGCCTCGGTGGACGCCTACCGAGGGGGGGTCATGCTCTTGATGATGGCCGAGGTCCTTCAACTGGGCCGGGTGGCCAAGAGCTTCCCTTCGAACCCGACCTGGCAGTGGCTCGGCTTACACCAGTCGCATGTCGAGTGGCGAGGGTGCTCGATCCACGACATGATCCAGCCTTCGTTCTCGTTCCTGGTCGGCGTCGCGCTCCCGTTCTCGTTGGCGAGCCGGAGCGCCCGGGGAGAGTCGGAGCGAATTCTCGTCCTCCATGCCGCCTGGCGGGCCTTGGTCCTGGTCGCGCTCGGGGTGTTCCTCCGGTCGGTTGGCCAGAGTCAGACCAACTTCACGTTCGAGGACACCCTGTCGCAGATCGGCCTGGGCTATTTGCCTTTGTTCCTGGTGGGGCTTGGCCCGATCAAGGGGCGCTGGATCGCCTTTGGACTGATCCTGGTCGGCTCTTGGGCGGCTTTCGCGCTCCACCCGGTCGCGGGCCTGGACTTCGACTACCCGAGCGTCGGAGTCCCGACCGACTGGCCCCATCATGCCGACGGGCTGGCGGCGCACTGGAACAAGAACAGCAACCTCGCCTGGGCGTTCGACCGCTGGTTCCTCAACCTCTTCCCTCGAGCGAAGGACTTCAGCCACAACGGCGGCGGTTATGCCACGCTCAGCTTCATTCCCACCCTGGCGACGATGCTCCTCGGCCTGATCGCGGGGGCGTGGCTCCAGGCCAGGGGGTCCGCTTCGGGCAAGACCTTGAGGATGATCCTGGCGGGCGTGGGGGGAATCGGGCTGGCGCTGGCCCTCGATCGCCTCGGCGTTTGCCCGATCGTCAAGCGAATCTGGACGCCGTCGTGGGTGCTGTTCAGCGGGGGGATCTGCTTCTTGACCCTCGCCGCGTTGTTCGTCGCCATCGACGTCCTCGGATACCGCCGATGGACGGGACCGCTCCGGGTGATCGGCCGGAACTCGATCGCCGCGTATTGCCTGGCCCACCTTGCCGGCGACTTCATCACCGGAACCATCCAGACTCACCTCGGCCCGGAGATTTTCAAGTCGCTCGGCGAGCGGTATGAACCCCTAGTGCAGCTTGGCCCAAGTCTGTTGGTAGAATGACGAGATGCAATCCGACCGATCCAAAGCTCCGGCACCGGGAGTCGCCATGCGTGGCCCCAAACCGACCACCATCATCCTCTCCGAGACG
>JAABUX010000696.1_pt1 | contig 55459 bp, 56 predicted proteins | sample 5561851 | NCBI WGS metagenome assembly JAABUX01 (sample SAMN10711883, study PRJNA513361) | rock metagenome | isolation source: Antarctica rocks | place: Antarctica: Victoria Land, Richard Nunatak red sandstone | collected 2016-01-03
CCCGATCAGCTACCCACCCCGGCCCGCATCCGAGAACGAGCAGACCCTGACCGAGCGCGACACGACACAGGCGGCCCTCCCACACGCGCGCTACCCATCAAACATCACTTCTTCAGGAGCCTTCTAGCTCGGCTTGGTCACCGTTCCCAAGGACGTTCACCGCCGGCTGGCCGAACGTGTGCGGCGGCAGCCCGCTCGAGTCGAGGGGACGCGGACGGCCTACTGGCCCTGCTCGACTAAGACCTCTCGCCGGATGGTCCGGTCACCGTGCTGAACGCAGCGCAGGATCAAGTCGAGGAGATCGCGCTAGCCCTGATGGGAGCACGCCATCCGAGCGATGGACGCGCGGCACCTCGCGGTCGCGTCAGCCGGCACTCGCCCTTGCTCTTCTTGTCCACAGGTCCCGTGCCATACGCGCCAACTTCGGCCATCGGTACATGGTTACTCCGGACCGGGGTCGGCAACCTTTGCGGCCCGCGCACCGGAGCCCTGGCGCTCCGGAGCCCCGGTGCCGTCAACGACTGAAAGGAGCAACGCATGGCCGTGGAGCCAAAGCTGAGCGAGCAGGAGATCGCCAGCCTGATGGAGATCCCCCACCCCAGCAAGGACGCCGGCGAATCGATTTACGGGACGACGAAGGTCTTTCCCGACTACCAGGCCGAGCCGGGCGAGACGTATCTCGGCATGGTCCACGGCCTCGTCCACGAGTCCTCTGTGAGCTTCGTCGCGGTGCTGATGGCACTCCGCGCGCAGCGCAAGGGATTTGACTCGGCGCTCTACTTCTTTGGCATCGGGTCGCTGAACTGCCTGGCGACGCGTGGCTTTCCGACTGTCGGCGACGAGCTCTTCCCGGGCATGCGCAACGAGAACGCCCAGCTGTCCAAGTTCATCGACGAGGGCGGCACGGTGTATGCATGCCGCCTCGGCCTGGCACTCCACGGGGCGCGCGAGGAGGACCTGATCGAAGGCGTCGTCCCGTGTCATCCGCTCGATGTCCAGGACGCGATGATCGAGTACTCGCGCAAGGGCGCGCTCATCAACACAACTTGGATGTTCTGAGCGCCGCCGTGGAGCTTTCGCTTCGCTCAGAGCTCGCGGTTCGCGGTCTGCGTGACGCACCGCCCGTCAGGCGCCGTGCGGGCGCGGGGCCCAGCGACGACGGGCATTGGCGACTGGGTGGGGACCGCCCGGCAACCAAACGCTCGGCGACGTTGCCGCTGGCCCCGGACTCGCCATTTGGACTCGACGCCGGGGGACGTCTGACCCGCGACGGCGTGGTGTTGCAGGACACAGTGCTCGAACCGATCGAACGGCCCCGCTTCTATGACTGCAAGACAAGCGACGGCGTCGCATTCGAGCAACTCGCACGGCTCCACGGCGACGGCGTGCTCGCGACGACGGTCGTACAGACCTGCATCCGCTACGCGTCGGCGCAGACCCGGTGTCGCTTCTGCACGATCGAGGAGTCGCTGCGAGCCGGCGCCACGGTTCAGGTCAAGGCACCGGAGGCGCTCGCCGAAGTCGCGGCAACAGCCGTGGCACTCGACGGCGTTGGCCAGATGGTGATGACCACTGGGACCTCGGCCGGAGCCGATCGCGGCGCCAAGCACCTGACGAAATGCGTGCGCGCGGTCAACGACGCCACGCCCGCGCTCCCGATCCAGGTTCAGATCGAACCGCCGCTTGACCTGAATTGGATCGACCGGCTGCACGACGCAGGCGCCGAGGCAATCGGGATCCACGTCGAGGCGCTCGACCAAGGGGTGCGCGAACGCTGGACGCCGGGCAAGGCCACTGTCTCGCTGGAGCGCTACGAGGAGGCGTGGGCCACGGCGCTGCAGGCGTTTGGGCCCAACCGGGTCTCCACCTACCTGCTGGTGGGCCTCGGCGAGGACGCGGACGAGCTCGTGGCCGGGGCGCTGCGCCTGATCGAGCTGGGCATCTACCCGTTCGTGGTGCCCTACCGGCCGCTCGCGGGCTCACTGGCTCACGCCGATGGCGTCCCAGCGCCGGACGCCGCGACGCTCGCAAGGGTCACCCGGCGGGTGGGCGAGGCGCTGGCGGCAAGAACGATGCGCGGGGTCGACCAAGTCGCGGGCTGCGCGGCCTGCGGGGCGTGCTCGGCGCTCCAGCACGCCGGAGGCTGATCGGCGCATGGACGCGATCGACGTTGACGCGACCGAGCGCCTGGGCGGGCCGGCATGGACGTGATCGAGCGCCTGGGCGGGCCGCCGTCGAGAACCAGATCTCCCACGCCCCAGCTCGTGGTCGTCGAAGCCCGGGACGACGAGACCAGGCTGGCGGCATACGGCGAGCTCCGCCGGCGAGAGTTCGTCGATGCGCAAGGGCTGTTCTCGCGCAGCGACGCCGACGAGTGGGACGAGCACCCTGACACGATCGTCCTGACCGCGCTGAGCGCCGCTGGATCGGTGCTCGGCGGCGTGCGGCTGCACCCCGAGATGGCCGAGATCGGGTGGTGGCGCGGGAGCCGGCTGGTAACCGTGGGCGGTGGCGGTGTGGCCCGCGGCGACGTGGGCGCCGCGCTCGTGTGCGCGGCGTGCGCCCATGCGCTGCACGCGGGCGCACTGCGCTTCGACGCTCACGTCCAGCTCGCCCACGAGCCGTTTTTCGCCGCGCTCGGCTGGGAGACGATCCGGCCGCTCGAGATCGCCGGCCCCCAGCACCTCCTAATGCGCTGGGGGGTGAGCCGACTCGCGGAGCAGGCGCAGGCCACGAAGGCCCCGCTCGGTGGCCTCATCGGCTCGATCCTTGCGCACGACCGCTGGCGGGGGGACGACTGCGTACCGATCGCGGGGTCCGACGTGGTCGCGTGCGTCGACGCGATCACGCCCTCGATGGTCGAACGCGATCCCGCGTGGGCTGGCTGGTGCGGGATTCTCGTGAGCGCCAACGATCTTGCCGCGATGGGCGCATCACCGCTCGGAGCCCTCGACGCAATCGGTGGGCGCGACGCTGCCCATCTGTCTTCGGTGCTCAGCGGGGTGCGCTCGGGCTCGGAGGCGTTTGGCCTCCCCATTCTGGGCGGGCACACGCAGCTCGGGGTCCCCGGGATGCTGAGCGTGAGCGGTTTTGGCCGTGCCGCTGCGCCGGTGCCCGGCGGCGGCGGTCGCGCAGGTGACGCGCTATGGGTGTGCGCGGACCTCGAGGGTGGGTGGCGTCCCGGCTATCACGCCCTCCAGTGGGACTCGACGTCCTGGCGCACCCGGGAGCAACTGAGACCGATGCTCGACCTCGTCGCCCGGGCGCGCCCTCGTGCGGCCAAGGACGCCTCGATGGCGGGCATCATCGGGACGATCGCGATGCTCGCCGGGGCATCCGGGTGCGGCGCCGAGCTGGAGCTCGCCCGTATCCCCCGCCCCGCGGGCGCGCAGATCGCAGACTGGCTGACCTGCTTCCCCGGCTTCGCGGTCGTGCTCGCTCAGCGCAGCGGTGCTCGCGCGCCCAGCGGTGGCGCAGCGGTATCCGCCCGCTGTGGGTGCCTGAGCGCGCAGGGTGGAGTACGACTCAGGTGGCCCGATGGTGAGCTGAGCACCGCGATCGGGTCCCCAAGCATCACGGGCCTCGGGCCCGCGAGCAAGGACACCCCGGCGTCCTGATGCCCGCGCTCACGATCGCCGCCGCGGGCGCCAGCTTTGATCGCGACCTGGAGGGGTGCCTGCATACGATCGAGCGCCTGATCGAGCAGGCACGGGCGTCGGATGTGGGCCTGCTCGTCCTGCCCGAGGCGGCGTTGGGTGGCTACGTCGAGACGCTCCACGGTGACGCGCGACCCCCACCCGCACTGGATCCGGGCGGCCCGGAGCTCGCCAAGGTCGGCGAGCTCGCCGCAGAGATGGTCGTCTGCGTCGGGTTCTGTGAGGACGGAGGCGACGGCGTGCGCTACAACGCGGCCGCCTGCGTCTCGGGGGCCGGCCTCCACGGCCTGCACCGAAAGGTCCACCTTCCCCTCGACGAGCACCGCTCCACGACGCCGGGAGATACCCTCGCCGCGTTCGAGACTCCGGTCGGAAGGCTCGGGATGCTGATCTGTTACGACAAGGCGTTCCCGAGGCCGCGCGCACGTTGACCTTGGACGGCGCCCGCGTCCTCTGTTTCCTGTCGGCGTGGCCGTGTAGCGCCTCCAACGCCGCGCCGAGGCTCGAGGACGACCGGCAATGGCGCCGAGCCCAGCTGTGGGATCGCGCCCGGGCGGCCGAGAACTCGCTGATCGTCGCCTCGGCCAACCAGACAGGCTCCTTCGGCGCACTGCGCTTCGTCGGCGGCGCGCGCGTGGTCGGCCCGGGCGGTGACCTCCTGGACGAAACCGGCGTGGGCTGCGGGCTTGCCCTCAGCACGCTAGACGTCGAGGCCGCGCTGGAGCGCGCGCGGCGCGCGCTGTCGCCGATCCGCGACCTGCGCCCCGATCTCTACCGCACCGCCGAGCCCATACCGCTCACAGGGCTCACAGGCTGAAGCGATGCCCGCCGTCAACTTCAACCTGCGCTGGCCAGACGGCCCCCCGCAGGAGTGCTACTGCCCGTCGACCGTGATCGAGCGCTACCTGGCCGAGAACGCGTCCTACCCCGCGGACGAGCTCCTGCGGCGCTGCCGGATCGCGTTCGAGCGCGCAGGCGAGCGTGTCCGCGAGCAGCGTGGCTTCCTGTGCACCGCCGCCCCGCAGCAGCTAGCGAAGATAGAGCAACGGGTGCGGACGATTGCCCCCGGCTCGCGAGCCGTGGTGCAGGTGCTGGCGCTGCGTCGTGAGTCTGCAAGTCCCAAGTTCCCCGCCCCGCAAGCGCTGAGCGGGCACGTCGAGGCGGTAGTCGTGGGTGGCGGACAGGCAGGACTGGCAACGAGCTTTTACCTGCTCGAGCAGGGGATCGATCACGTCGTGCTCGAGCGCGACCGCGTCGCCAGCTCTTGGCGGGATGACCGCTGGGATGCCTTCTGCCTCGTAACACCCAACTGGCAGTGCCGTCTGCCCTCGTTTCCCTATCGAGGCGATGACCGCAGCGGCTTCATGCTCAAGGACGAGATCGTTGCCTACGTCGAGGGCTTTGCGGCGTCGTTCGCGGCGCCTGTGTATGAAGGCGTCGCGGTGAAGCGGGTCACCTCGGGCGATGAGTGCTTCCGGGTGACAACGTCGCTGGGTGCTATCACGACCGATCAGGTGATCTTGGCTGTCGGGGGCTACCACAGTCCCTCGGTTCCTCCATTGGGCGCCAAGCTGCCGTCATACATCTCTCAGCTTCACTCCTCGCGCTACAGGAATGCCTCCTCGTTGCCAGACGGTGCGGTCCTCGTCGTCGGCAGCGGGCAATCGGGAGCGCAGATCGCCGAGGATCTGCACCTCGCTGGGCGCGAGGTGCACCTGAGCGTTGGCAGCGCACCGCGCGTCGCGCGCTCTTACCGTGGTCGTGACTGCGTCGCGTGGCTAGAGGACATGGGCCACTACGAGATGCCGATCGAGCGCCACCCCGAGGGGCTCGCCGCCCGCAAAGAGCCCAACCACTACGTCACCGGGCGCGACGGCGGGCATGACATCGATCTGCGGGCGTTGGCACTGGAGGGCATGCATCTGCACGGCCGCCTGCTCAGCGTCGATGGCGATGGCGATGGCCTGGCGTTCGCCGGCGACCTGCGCGCGAATCTGGACGCCGCGGACGCGACCGCCGAGCGGATCAAGGACGCAATCGACGGGTTCATCGACGAGCACTCGATCGAAGCCCCGCTGCAGGAGCGCTACCAGCCGGTGTGGTCACCCGCAGGTGACCACACAAGTGAAATCGGGCTGCGAAGTGCCGGATTGACCAGCGTCGTGTGGGCCACGGGCTTTCGGAGCGACTGGTCGTGGGTGCAGGCGCCAGCGTTCGAGCCCAGCGGCTATCCGTCCCACCACCGCGGCGTCACCGCTGTGCCCGGCCTGTACGTGATTGGGCTGCCGTGGCTCCATACTTGGGGCTCGGGCAGGTTCGCGGGCGTCTCCCACGACGCGCTCTATGTAGCGGAGCGCGTCGCCGAGAACGCCATCAGCCGGACTCGAGCCGCCGCGTAGATACCGACGCTGGGCGACTGGACATTCATCGATACCACCGACGGAGGCGACATGGACCGCAACCGCATCACCGAACACCTGCTGGATGCCAAGCGGGCCCAGGGACTGAGCTTCGCCGAGATCGCGCAGCGACTCGGGACCGATGCGGCATGGAGCACCGCCGCGATCTACGGCCAGCATCCCTTTACGAGCGCACAAGCGCAGGAGCTCTGCAAGCTGCTGGCGCTGCCCGAGTCCGAGCTGGTAGGGCCGCTTGCCGAGGTACCGATGCGGGGCACCCTCCGCGGAGCTCCGCCGAGCGACCCCACGATCTACCGCCTCCACGAGGTCGTCGAGGTCTACGGCACGACGATCAAAGCGCTGATCCACGAGCAGTTCGGCGACGGAATCATGAGCGCGATCAACTTCAAGCTGGCAGTCGAGCGTCACGAGATCGAGGGCGAGGAGCGAGTTCGGATCGTTTTCGACGGCAAGTTCCTGCCCTACAAGTGGTGAGAACCCGGCCGTCGGGTGCCCCATCCGCACCAACGACGTGACTACCCGCCGGCATCCGGTTCACGGTGAACGACAGCCGCTCGCCTTCCGCGCGCCCCCCGCGGGGTCGCACTAGACTCCGGTCAGCATGGCCAAGCAGCAGCGCACGATGCGGGTCGAGCAGCGCAGTCAGCTTGCCGCCATGCAGCAGATGGAGGGCAGGTCCGACGAGGAGCTCGAGGCCGAGACCAGATTCAAGGCGGCCGCGCAGGCGGTCCTCGGCGCTCGCGCAGCCGAGCGCTCTGACGCCAAGAAGGCGCGGGCGCACTACCAGCGCGCGCTGGCGGCGGCGCGCCCCCAGGAACGTCTCCAGCTTCGCAGGATGGCCGACCACTCACTCGCATTCGCCGAGCGCCGTGCCGATGACCTCAAGCAGGCCGCCGAGCGGCTCGGCGTCGAGCCGCCGACCACACGGCAACTGCGTGGACTGAAGCTGATGGGGCTGATCGCGCCGCCTGCGAGTGCAGGAATCCTTCCCCGCGTGCGCGGCGTTCTGCTCGTGGTCGCACTGATAATCCTGATCCTGCTCGCCGGGTTCGGGCTGGTGAAGCTCGTCGCGCTGCCGTTCGGCGGCATCTCGAGCGACCTCGCGATCTTCTACGGGTTCGTGATCGTCGCGGTCGCGATCGGCGTGCTCACCTACTTCGGCCGCCGGCGCCAGAAACGAGCAAAAGCCGAGCGCGACGAGCAGGTCGCCTCGCGCTCGCGCTGAGTGGACGAGGACTGCGAGGACCCCCGTGTGCGGCCGCTACACGCTCGCGACGCCGAGCCCGGCCGACGTGCGGGCACGCTTTGCCGTCGGCGACACAATTGAGATCCGCAAGCGCTACAACGTCGCCCCGGGTGACGACGTGCTAGCGGTGACTAGCGACCGAGACGGGAAGCCTCGCGGCGAGCTGCTGCGCTGGGGCCTACTTCCCGCCTGGGCGCAGCGCCCGGAGACCGGGCTGAAGATGATCAACGCGCGCGTCGAGACGGCTGCGCAGCGCCCAGCCTTTCGCCGCGCCTTCGAACGCTTCCGCTGCCTGATCCTCGCTGACGGGTTCTACGAGTGGCAGTCGATGCCCGCGGGGGGCAATCAGCCCAATCAGCCCACCCAACCCAAGCAGCCCAAGCAGCCGTTTCACATCACCCGGGCTGGGAATGCGCCGTTTGCCTTCGCCGGGCTGTGGTCGAGCTGGCGCGGCGAAGACGGGAGCGAGCTGCGCTCCTGCGCGATCCTTACGACCGTCGCCAACTCCACGCTCTCGCCGCTGCACGACCGGATGCCGGTGATCCTCGCCCCCGAAGCCGAGGCGCCGTGGCTCGAGCCCCAGACGCCCTCCGAGCTGCTCTACGAGATCCTGGCCGGGCTGACCCCGGAGCAGACGCGGGTGCGCCCGGTCAGCAACGCTGTCAACGACGCCCGCTACGACGGGCCGGAGTGCCTCGCGCCGCCGGCGCAGAGCGGGCAGGCAGCGCTCTTCTGAGGGAGGTACTGAAGGCTTCAGGGGCGGTAGGCGCCTCCGCGAGGACGAACGCGCAGCAACCGCGTGCTTACCGCCGCCCAGGGAGCGCTCGGCATCCGCGCGCGGAATCGCTCACGGAGCCCGCGATAATCAGCGTCCGCCCCATGGCCCTCTCCCCCCTGCTCGCCGACTACGATCACGTGCTGCTCGACCTCGATGGATGCGTCTGGGTCGGCGAGCAGTGCACCCGTGGCGCTCCCGAGGCGATCTCCGAGCTGCGTGCGGCGGGCAGAGCCGTGGCGTTCCTGACCAACGACTCGCGCCGCTCACCGGAGGAGTACGTGCGCAAGCTGTGGTCGCTGGGCGTCAAGGCCTCGCTCGACGAGGTGCTCACCGTCGGTGCCGCGCTCCAGTACGAGCTCGCGGGGCGCAAGCCGGGCGCCACCGCCTACGTGATCGGCTCGCCGGCGATTCACCGCCACGTCGAGGAAGCCGGGCTGCGGATCATCAACGGGACCGAGCATGCCGCGCAGGCTGCCCTGGTTGTGATCGCCGCATACGACGATCTTCACTTCAGCGAGCTGCGGACTGCCACCCAGGCGGTACTCGGCGGCGCCGAGATGCTCTGCGCCGGGCGTGATCGGACGTTCCCGGGACAGAGCGGGGTCTGGCCGGGAACCGGGGCGATCGTCGCGGCGCTCGAGTACGCCACCGACAGGATCGCGGGCGTGATCGGCAAGCCGGAGCCGCAGATGTTCAACGCCGCGCTCGATCGGCTCGGGCCCGGCCGGACACTCGTGGTGGGCGATCGGCTCGACTCCGATCTGGCCGGCGCCTGCGCGGCGGGTCTCGACGGCGCCATCGTGCTGACTGGGGTGAGCTCACGGGCGCAGGCCGAGCAGGCGAGCAGCCCGGCACCGGTCGCGATCGCCGAAGATCTCCACTCGCTGCTGGTCGCGACGACGTGAGCGGGGCTTCGCGGCGAGCAGCCGGATGAGTCCCGCGTGAATCAGCTCGACGCGAAGATCCTGGCCGCCCGCGCGGCGGGCGCGCTCGCGCGCCGCGCGGGGCGCGGTGGAGGCACGAGCCTCCCCGGGAAGGTGCTGATGCGCCTGGAGCCGGAGGCAATCGGCGAGCTCGCTGCGCGCCTGGCGCGAGGGTGCGCGGTCATCTCGGCTACCAACGGCAAGACGACCACGGCGATGATGAGCGCCTCGGTGCTCGAAGGCGCGGGTATCTCGCTGGTCCACAACCGCGCCGGCGCGAACATGGCCGGCGGTGTGGCGTCCACCCTGCTCGCCGCCGCGCGCCCCCATGAGAAGCTGGACGGTGAGCTCGGCCTGTTCGAGGTCGACGAGCTCTGGCTGGGGCGGATGGTGCTCGAGCTAGCACCGCGGGCGGTCCTGCTCTGCAACCTGTTCCGGGATCAGCTCGACCGCTACGGGGAGCTCGAGACGATTGGTGACCGCTGGGCGAACGTCGTCGCGTCGCTCGCGCCGTCCACGGCGCTGGTGCTGAACGCCGATGACCCCCTGGTCGCCGACCTGGGACGCGAGGCGACGGCGACCTACTTCGGCCTCGAGGACCCTTCGGTCGCGATGTCCCAGATGCAGCACGCTTCAGACTCCAAGCGCTGCCGGCGCTGCGGCGCCGCGTATACCTACGACACGATCTACCTCGGCCACCTCGGCCACTACCGGTGCCCTTCCTGCGGCCAGCGGCGGCCAGACCCCACGGTCGCGGCGGAGCGGATCGAGCTCGACGGCACCAGAGGCGCACGCTTCCGGCTGCGCACGCCGGCTGGGTGTGCCGAGGTGGCGCTCCCGCTGCCCGGCCTCTACAACGTCTACAACGCGCTGGCGGCCGCTGCGCTGTGCCTCGAGCTCGGAGTGTCGCTGAGCGCGGTTGGCGAGGGTCTGCAGCGCGCCAGCGCCGCGTTCGGCCGCGCCCAGACGATCCCAATCGACGCCACAGAGCTCTCGATCCTGCTGATGAAGAACCCCGCCGGAGCCAACGAGATCCTGCGCACGCTGATGCTCGAGGGCACCGAGCTCGAGCTGCTCGTGATCCTCAACGACCGCATCGCGGACGGTAAGGATGTCTCCTGGGTGTGGGACGCCGACTTCGAAGTCCTAGCCTCGCGGCTACGCCGGGTCACCTGTGCGGGCACGCGCGCCGCGGAGATGGCGCTGCGCCTCAAGTACGCGGGCGCGGCTGCCGACCGGCTACACCTCGTCCCGAGCCTGCCGCGCGCACTCGACGACGCGCTCGCGTCCGCGCGCACGGGGCGCCTCTTCGTGCTGCCCACCTACACGGCGATGCTCGAGCTCCACGCGGAACTGGCGGCGCGCGGGCACGTAGCAAGGTTCTGGGAGCGCGAGGGTGCACCGTCGCGATGAGCGTGATCTGGCATGACCTGGAGTGCGGGCGCTACACCGAGGACCTGGCGCTGTGGCGCTCGCTGGCATCCGAGCACGGCGATCCCGTGCTCGACATCGGAGCGGGCACCGGGCGGGTGGCGCTCGAGCTCGCGCGGGCAGGCCATAGCGTGACCGCCCTCGAGCTGGACCCCGTGCTACTCGCCGAGCTCGCGCGGCGCGCGCGCGGGCTGGACCTGGAAGCGGTGCTCGGCGACGCGCGGAGCTTTGCGCTGCAGCGCCGGTTCGCGCTCTGCCTGGTGCCGATGCTGACGATCCAGCTCCTGGGCGGGCACACCGAGCGGATCGACTTCCTCGAATGCGCGGTCCGGCATCTGCTCCCCGGGGGGCTCCTCGCGGTGGCGCTCGCGGACACATTCGAGCTCTACGAGGCGCCGGAGCGCTCATCGTCGCCGCGCCCGGATACCTGCGAGCTCGACGGCGTCCTCTACTCGAGCAGGCCGACGGCGGTCCGAGCGGATGGGGCTGGGTTCGTACTGGAGCGCCGTCGCGAGACGATTCTGAGCACCGGGAGGCGCTGCGAGCAGGACGATGTCATCCACCTCGACGGCCTCTGCGCGGCAGAGCTCGAGCACGAGGCACTGAGCGTGGGAATGACGCTCGCCATGCGGGCGAGCGTCCCCGCCAACCGTGACTACGCCGGCAGCGTTGTGGTGATGCTGAGTGCTTGAAATGCAGATGCGCGTCTGTGCCCTCTATCCGGACCTGATGAACATCTACGCCGATCGCGGCAACCTGCTGATGATCGAGCGTCGCTGCCAGTGGCGCGGGATTGCGTTCTCGCTGTCCGCGAGCGACCTGGGTGAGGATCTGGATCCCGATGCTGCGGACCTCTACTACATCGGCGGCGGCCAGGACCGCGACCAGAGGCTATGCGCGCTGGATGTCTTCCAGCGCAAGCGCGCCGCGCTCCACGCCATCGCGGAGCGCGGTGCCACCATCCTCGCGGTGTGCGGCGGGTACCAGCTCCTCGGGGACTCCTATCAGCTCGGCCAGGAGACGCTGCCGGGGGCTGGGCTCGTCGACCTGCGGACGGTTCGCCTGCAGGAGCCGCGGCTGATCGGAAACGTCGCGATCGAGGTGGAGCTCGACCCTGGGGAGCGGCGCGTGCTCGCCGGCTTCGAGAACCACGGCGGGCGGACCTACTTGGGCCCCTCCGCCGCGCCGCTGGGCCGGGTCCTGAGCGGTCATGGCAACAACGGCGAGGACGGCCGCGAGGGCGTCCGGGAGCGCAACGTGATCGGCACCTACCTGCACGGCCCGCTGCTGCCTAAGAACGCGTGGTTCGCTGACTGGCTGATCTCGACAGCCCTCGGGGTCGATGAGCCCTTGGCGGCGCTCCACGACGACCTGGAGCTCGCCGCGCACGCGGACGCGCGGCGGGCGGCGGGTGTGTAGCTACGATCCGGCCGCTGTGAGCACGCCATCCCACGACCAGTCATGAGCGCCCGCCCCACGGTGTCCGCCGTGCTCGCCGTGCTCGCCACTGTTGGCACAGTCGGTATGCTGTCACTCGGGCAGGCCGGGTGTGGACGTGGTAGTGGTAGTGGAAGTACTGGCGGCAGTGATCACCGCGTTTCGGCCCCGGGGGGGGCACCCACCAAGACCACAGCGAGCACGGCGGTCCTGCCCCTACCCGGAAGCGGCAGACCGCAGGTGACGATCGGGGACAAGAACTTCAGCGAGCAGTTCGTCCTCGGCGCGCTCTATCAGCAGGCGCTCGAGGCGCAGGGCTTCTCGGTCCTGCTAAACGAGAACATCGGCCCGACGCAGGTCACGATCCAGGCACTGCGGACCGGCACGCTCGGCGTCTACCCCGAATATTTGAGTACCTGGAACGCGGCGGTCTTCGGTGACCCGCGGCGCTTTGGGAGCGAGCGGGCGGCGTACAGTACGGGGCAGCGCTACGCGCGGGCGCACGGGCTCGTGCTGCTGGACCCGACCCCGTTCAGCGACACGGACGCGATCGCCGTCACGCTCGCCTATGCGAAAGCGAACAGCCTGAGCACGATTGGAGACCTCGGTGCAGTGGACTCCGCGCTCACGCTCGGAGGCCCGCTCGAGTTCCAGCACGGTGCGGGCGGGCTGCCCGCGATCGAGCAGGCCTACGGGGTCCAGCCGGCGGCGTTCAAGGCATTGGAGATCGGCGGTCAGTACCAGGCGCTCGATGCGGGTGCCGTGCAGGCCGCCGACGTCAAGAGCACCGACGGTCAGCTCGCGAGTGGCGACTACGCGCTGCTGGGCGACCCAAAGGGTGTCTTCGGTTGGGGCAACGTGGTCCCTGTCGTGTCCGCCAAGGTGCTGGCGCAGGAGGGCCCTGCGTTCCCCGCCACGATCAACCGGGTCGATGCCCTCCTGAGCACCGCGGAGATGCGCCGACTGGCTTCGGACGTAGACCTCGCGCACCAGGATCCAGCCGCGGTCGCCAAGCAGTTCCTGCAGACGCACGGGCTGGTTCCGCTGGGCGGAAAGTGAGCTGTCCGCTTGCGGTTTGCTTGCGCTTGCGGTTTGCTTGCGCTAGGCTTCGACACGGTTGGTGTGTCAAGCCTCATCGGCGCGCGGTCAGCCACCGGTCGAGCCAAAGCCCTTGACCCCACGCTCGGATTCGGCGAGGGATTGCACCTCGGTTACCGAGGGCGTCTCGATCGCGATCAGCAGCAACTGAGCGATCCTGTCGCCCGTAGAGATTCGGTACTCGAGCTCCCGGTCGGTGTTCAGCAGCAGCACGCATACCTCGCCCGCGTACCCAGCGTCGATCAGGCCGGGAGCGTTGACGAGCGCGATCCCATGTTGGGCCGCGAGCCCCGAGCGGGGCAGCACCAGGCAGGCTTGACGCTGCGGAACCTCGATCGCGATCCCGGTGGGGATCGAGATCCGCTCACCCGGGCGCAGGACGGCACCGTGGAGCGCGTAGAGGTCGAGCCCGGCATCGTCCGCGTGTGCCCTGGTGGGCAGGATCGCGCGCTCGTCCAGGCGCTGGACGCGGAGGATCACCCGTCCGTGCCCGCCGAGTCCACGCTCGCCAAGCCGCCGCTCAGCCGGTTGCGGGCACGGCCCCGCCGAGCGCGAACCGCGCGTAGCGCGCCGCGACGGTCGGTGGCAGGCGCACGCGCAGCCGGGCGCCCTCGGCGGTGTCCTCGCGCTGCAGGTCGCCGGCCAACTCGTGCAGCTCCGCCAGGCGCCCACCCTCTCGATAGGGGATCAACAGAACCACCTCCTGCAGCGTGCGCGCGAACTCGTCCGCGATCCGCTGCGCCAGCGCCTGGACCCCCTCGCCGCTGAGCGCGGAGACGAGCACCGCGTCGGGGTGGCGATGGGCCAGCTCCGCCCGGCGCTCGTCGTCGATCAGGTCCGCCTTGCCGAGCACCAGCACGCGGGAAGCCTCCTCGGCGCCGATCTCGCTCAGCACGTCCTCGACCGCGCCGGCCATCTGCAGCAGCTCCTCCTCGGAGGCCGAGGCATCCACGACGTGCAAGATCAGGTCGGCCGAGCGCGTCTCTTGAAGTGTCGCGCCGAACGCGTCCACGAGCTGATGGGGAAGCTTGCGGATGAAGCCGACGGTGTCGGTGAGCAGGTAGTCCCGGCCGCCCGCGCGGAGCACGCGCGTGGTCGGATCGAGCGTGTGGAAGAGGCGATCGCCGACACCTGCATCGGCACCCGTGAGCGCGTTCAGGAGCGATGACTTGCCGGCATTGGTATAGCCGGCAAGGGCAACCGAGGGAAGGTGCGCTCGCTCGCGCTCGGAGCGCATCACCGCGCGGCTGCAGCGCATCTGCGCGAGCTTTCGCTTCAGCGCCGCGATCCGGTCGCGCGCCAGGCGCCGGTCGGTCTCGATCTGGGTCTCGCCCGGTCCGCGCGTACCGATCCCACCCCCGAGGCGCTCGAGGTGCGACCACAGTCCTCGCATGCGGGCGAGGTTGTACTCGAGCTGGGCGAGCTCGACCTGCAGCTTGCCTTCGGCGCTGTGCGCGTGCGAGGCGAAGATGTCCAGGATGATCGCGGTGCGGTCGATCACGGGAACGCCGAGCGCTGCTTCGAGGTTGCGCTCCTGGCGTGGTGAGAGCTCGTCGTCGCACGCGACGAGGTTCGCGTCCGCCGCCGCGATCGCCGCCTTGCACTCCTCCAGCTTGCCGGTGCCCAGGTAGGTGTTCGGGTGCGGCTTCTCGCGCCTTTGCACGAGCTCGCCGACGCCGGCGGCACCGGCGGTGCGCAGCAGCTCGCGCAGCTCGGAGAGCTCGGAGGATGGGTGCTGAGCTTCGGGGAGCGGTGTGCCTTCCGGTGGCACGGGTGCGCTCGGGAGCGCCGCGATCGAGTACGCGCGCTGCAGGGCGCGCCCACGCGGGGCGCGCCCATCGAATGACGCTGAATGCGACGCGCGGGTCCGGCCGTTACGGCTTCGCTGCACGAGGACAATGGTAGCCCCCGGTCACAGGCGAGACAATCGCTCCAGCGCCTCCAGGAGCCGGTCCTCAGGCGCCGTCAGCGAGATCCGGAAGAAGCCCTCTCCGTTCGGTCCATAAGCACCGCCCGGGGAAATGACGACGGCGGCGCGCTCGAGCACGTGCTCGCAGTAGGCGGCGGACGACTGAAACCCGGCCGGGACCGGCGCCCATACGTAGATCGTCGCCTTCGGCGCTGTCACTTCCACCCCGGACTTGGCAAGCGCCTCGCAGGCGAGGTCGCGCCGGCGCTTATAAATGGCGTTCATCTCGGCGACGTACGGATCGAGCTCTGGACCGAGCGCGGCCACCCCGGCGAGCTGCACGGCCTCGAACAGCCCCGAGTCGATGTTCGACTTCAAGCGCCAGTAGTGCGCGATCGCCTCCGCGTTGCCGACGATCGCGGCGCAGCGCCAGCCGGTCATGTTGTAGCCCTTGGAAAGCGAGAATACTTCGACGCCCACCTCCTTGGCGCCGGGGGTCGCCAGAAAGGACGGCGCCACGTATCCGTCGTAGGTCGTCTCGCTGTAGGCGTTGTCGTGCACGGCGAGGATCTCGGTCCGCGCCGCCAGTTCGACCACTTCCGCGAACAAGCCGTCCGGGGCGACAGCACCGGTGGGGTTGTTGGGGTAGTTGAAGAACATCAACCGGCTTCGGTGCAGTGCGGCCGGCGTCAGCGCGCCTAGATCGGGCGCGAAACCGCGTTGTGCGAGCAGTGGCATCAGGATCGCCTCGCCGCCGGCCAAAAGCGGACCGCCGGAGTAGACCGGGTACCCCGGGTCGGCGGCGAGCGCCGCGTCGCCGGGGTCCAGAAACGCCAGGTTGAGGTTGAAGATGCACTCCTTGGCGCCGATCGCCGGCATGACCTCGGTCTCGGGATCGAGCGTTACCCCGAAGCGCCGCGCGTAGAACGCCGCCACAGCCTCGCGAAACTCCGCTCGCCCGCGGTTGGACGGGTAACTGTGCGTGCTCGGATCTTCCAGCGCGCGCTGGGCGGCGGCGACGATCGGCGGGTAGGTGGGCGTGTCGGGATCTCCGATTCCGAGGCTTATCACGTCGATTCCCGCAGCCCGCTTGGTGGCGACCTTGCGCTCCAGCTCGGCGAACAGGTACGGGACGACGCGCTGTAGGCGCTTACTGGGTTGCATGGAGCTCCGCGAGGAAGTCATCGGCGAGCGCGCCCCGGAACACCGGAACAGCCCAGCCGCTCAGGTCGATGTGCAGATCGTCCCCTACCACGACTTCCAGCTCGCCGCCGTCGAGCTCGACGCTCACCGGCGAACTGCCCCCCTGCCGCACATAGGCGACCGCGGCTCCGATCGCGCCGGTGCCGCTGGCCGAGGTCTCCCCCACTCCGCGCTCGAAGATCCGCGCGCGGATCCGGCCGGGTGTGCGCACGGCGAACCAGGAGACGTTGGTGCGCTGCGGGAACAGCTCGTGATGCACGATCTCGGGCCCGATCTCGGGCAGCTTCAGCGCATGGAGCTCGGCTTCGCTGCCGAGTACGATCGCGCACTGGGGATTGCCCGCCTGGACATGCTGAAAGCGCCAGCTCAGCCCCGCCGCGATGAGCTGTCCGGCTCCGTCCGGCGCGCCCGCCGGGTAGTCAGAGCTGTGAAGCCGAGCGCGTCCCATGTCGATGGTGCAGGCCGTTGACGAGGTGATGCGGGCACCGATTTCTCCGACGGCCGTCCAGATCGAGAACGTGTCGGCTGCGGTCCAGCCGTGGCGGCGCAGGTAGAGCACTGCCTCGCGCGCGCCGTTGCCCGACAGCTCGGCCTGCGAGCCGTCGGGGTTGAAGATCGTCAGGCGCGCGACGCAGTCACGTGAGGGCTCGCTGGGCTCGCCGGACGCTGGGGAAGCTGCGTACTCGGCGGGGCCTGGGGCGTCCCCGGGACCTGCGCGAGCGCCGAGCTTTGAGAGGACCAGGATCCCATCGGCGAATACCCCGGTGTGCGGCGCGCAGATGGCGCGAACGCGCGCCGGCGTGAGCTCGAACCAAAGCGCCGTCGCCTCCAGGATCAGGTAGTCGTTGCCGAGCGCTTGCCACTTCTCGAACTCCACGCGGGCGGAGTCTATGTCGTCCGCCGGCGTCCAGCGGGTAGACGCTCGGCGCCTACTTCTCAAACTCCGCGCGAGCGGAGTCTCTGTCGTGAAGCCTGGGCAGGGTCGACGGCGTCTCTGGATAGTGTCGCGCCTGGCGATGGTCAAGCGAGCCCATTCCTCGGCCGACCGTCTGCGCTCGGTGCAGGTGGCTCATCCGTCGCTGCCGCTCGCCCTGCTGGCGGTCCTCGCGGTGCTCTCGCTCGGTGCCCGCGGCCTGGCTTGGCGAGCCGTGCCGTGTGTCCTGCCACTCGGCCGCTGACCACGTGCTGATCTTCGACGAGGCCTATTACGTCAACGCGGCGCCAGTGATCGCGGGTGTGCGCCCGGCCCCGGGGCAGCCGTACGCGGGCGCGCCCGCGGGCGTCGATCCCAACGCCGAGCACCCGCAGCTCGCGAAGCTGATCATCGCGGGGTCGATCGAGCTGCTCGGCGATGGGCCACTCGCCTGGCGGCTCGGCAGCCTCGTGATGGGGTCGCTGGCGATCCTCGGGCTGTTCGCGCTCGTGCGCGGCGCCGGCGGTGGGCGCTGGCTTGCGCTCGGCGCCTGCACGTTGATGGCCACCGACAACCTGATGCTCGTCCACGGCCGCATCGGCACGCTCGACGTGTACGCGCTGGCAGCGATGATCTGGGGCGTCGCTCTTTACCTGCGGGGGCAGCCACTGCTCGCCGGCGCGGCGATCGGCCTCGGAGCGTGCGCGAAGCTGCTCGCGGTCGATGCGCTATTCATTGTGGTGCTCGCGGAGGGCTTGGTGGCTGTGAGCGCTCGCAGGGGTCATCGCGCGGGTAGGCGCGGGGGCGGCGCGGGGGCAGATGGACGGATTTATTCGGGTCCGGGCGCTCGCGGCTAGATCCTGCTGCTCGCCCTCCCCGCGCTCGCGCTGGCCGTACGTGGCCTCGTTCGCCGGCGCGGCTCGGAGCCTGTGGGGTTCGCGGGACATGGGCCTCCCCGATTGCCTGGACGCGGTCCCGGGGGCGCGGCGCGCCCGGCGGGCGCGCCATTACCGGCGCGCGGTGAGCTGGATGCGATCGGGCTGGCCTGGACGATCGGCACCTTTGCGCCATTTGAGCTGCTGAGCCTGCTGTTCGGCCGCACGAGCTACCTGTACTACATGCTGCTCGTGATGCCCGGCATCTACGTGGTGGTGGCGCAAGTCGTCGCACGCGCTCGGGGGCACCCGCGGCTGGTCGGGCTGTGGGCGGCTGCGGTCCTGGTCGCGGTACTCGCCATGTACCCGTTCATGCCGCTGCCGTGAACGTCCTGACTGAGCAGATCGGCCGGCAGCAGAGGCCGGCGAGAGCGTGTGCCATGCGTCCTCTCAATCCTTCATCCACAGCGAGAGCACCTGCGCCGCGACGTCTGTTGCACAGCGGCCGGTAACGTCGAGCTCCGAGACCGCCGCGAGCTTGCGCATCCAACTGAGCTGGCGGCGGGCGTAGTTGCGCGTGCGGCGCTTCATCGCCTCGAGATCCCCGGTCAGCAGCTCCTCGAAGCCCAGCGCCTTGCGCGCGGTCAGCGATGCACCGGCGACGCTGGCTGCATGGACCTCGTCCTGCACCCCGGCCGCGAGCATTTGCTCCACGCGTGCGTCGATCCCGGCATAGAGCTGCCGGCGCTGCATCGTCAAGCCGACCAGCAACGTCGACCGGCGAACCGAATTGGTCCACAGCTCAGATGGCCCCTCGGGTGGCTCGAGCTCTCCGGCATCGAGCAGCTCCAGCGCGCGCACCACGCGCTGGCGATCGGCGGGTTCGATCTTGGCCGCCGCCCACGGGGCGCGGGTGGCGAGCAGCGCGTGCAAAACCACCGGCCCGTGGCGCTCGAGCTCAGCGCTCCAGCGCTCGCGGACGCCTTCCGAGGGTGCCGGGCGCAGGCTCAGCTCGGTGAGCGCGGCCCGCAGGTAGAGACCGGTGCCACCGACCACGATCGGGCGCCCGCCGCCCGCGAGCAGCGAGTCGATTTCCGCGTGGGCGAGCTCCGCATACTGGCCTGCGCTGAAGCTGGCGTCTACGGGCAGGAAGGAGATCAGCCGATGCTCGAGCACCGCGCGGTCGCTGGGAGGTGCGACTCCAGTTAAGGTTTCGAGCCCGGCGTAGACCTGCAAGGCGTCAGCCGACACCGCGACGGGGCGCTCGCCGAGCTCCCGCAGGCTGGACGCCAGCGCGACGGCGACCGCCGTCTTGCCAACTCCGGTCGGCCCGAACAGCGCGATTACCTCCGGGCGCGGCATGTGTCGGCAGTATCGTGGAGCGATGGCGCATGGACTGACCGCCACGCTGGCCGTGTTCCCGGGCTGAACGCTGGCGATGATCGGGCTGAGGCCGGGCTGACGCGGGCTGTGGCCCGCGGGCCACAGCCGGGATAGACTCCCGCGCTGTGGGCCTTGTCAGTGGAACAGTGCTGCTGACCGGCGCCAGCGGCGGGCTCGGGCAGGCGATCGCGAGGGCGTTCGCCGCGCGGGATGCCTCGCTCGTGCTGAGCGGCCGGCGTGCCGATGTGCTGTGCTCGCTGGCACGCGAGGTCGGCGGGCGCGTCATCGCGTGCGACCTCGCGCGCCGCGAGGAGGTCGATCGCCTTCTGGATGAGGTGGGCGAGCTGAGCGCGATCGACGTCCTGGTCGCCAACGCGGCGCTGCCGGCGAGCGGCACCCTGCTAGAGCTCGATCAGGCGCAGATCGACAGGATGCTCGAGGTGAACCTGCGCGCGCCGGTGGCGCTCGCGCGCGCGCTGGCGCCGATGATGGCGGCGCGCCGGCGCGGGCACATGGTGTTCGTCTCCTCGCTGGCGGGCAAGGCGGCCTCGCCCTCCTCCTCGCTCTACTCCGCCACCAAGTTTGGCCTGCGGGGCTTCGCGCTCGGGATCAGGGAGGACCTGCGCCCGCACGGGGTCGGCGTCTCGGTGCTGCTGCCGGGCTTCATCCGTGAAGCCGGGATGTTCGCCGAGGCCGGGGTAAGGCTGCCGCACGGCGTGGGTACGCGTTCACCGGAGGAGGTGGCGGCGGGGGTTATCCGCGCGGTCGAGCGAAACCGCGCCGAGGTCGAGGTCGCCCCGGCTGAGCTGCGTCTCGGGGCTGCCTTCGCGGGGCTCGCGCCAGAGCTCGCGGCCAGGGTCAGCCGGCGAATGGGTGGCGCAAAGGTCGCATCAGATCTCGCCGAGGGTCAGCGCGGGAAGCGGTGAGGGGTCCCTCACCGTGAAGAAGAGTTGGTCCGTCGGCGCTGGGCCCGCGATGCACGGATAACTGTCATCGGTCGGCAAATGTGACCCGGACGGGGTCCTCGGAGAGCCTACCGTCCGCTATCCTCCGCCGAGGCGGTAGGCGTCTCGCCGCAACTCTTGGCCACCTGAGCCGTTGATAGTCCAATGCGATTCCCTAGCCGACTTCCAGCCTTGACCGTCCTCTGCGTGACGCTCGCCATATTGGGCCTGGTGGCGGCGCCGGCGCCGGCGCCGGCACCGGCCGCGACCAACCAGGAGTCGATCATCCAAGATGATTCTGCGCTTGATTCCAACCCCGCGGGAACGCTGGCCAAGATGCGCCTGCTTGGCGCCGATCGCGTGCGGGTCACGGTGTCCTGGAACACGATTGCGCCGCGCCCGGACTCCTATCGCCGCCCGAGCGGATTCCGTGCCGCCGATCCGGCGTCCTATCCGCAGGTCAACTGGACGATCTACGACACGATCGTCAAGGACGCTCGGCGGGATGGAATCGCTGTCGACTTCACGCTCACCGGGCCCGCTCCGCTTTGGGCGACCGGCCGCGGGGCTCCCGCGCGCGGAGTCGCTGAGTGGAAGCCTTCTTCTAGGGAGTACGGCTCGTTCGTGCGTGCGATCGCTACCCGCTACAGCGGCTCCTACGTGCCACCCGGCGCCTCCTCGGCGCTACCGCGGGTCAGTTTCTGGACGATCTGGAACGAGCCGAACTTCGGCGAGGATCTCGCGCCGCAGGCGATCAGGGGCTCGACGGTTTCCGTCGGGCCAGGTATGTACCGCGGCCTCCTTGACGCCGCGTGGAGCGCATTTCAGGGGACTGGCCACGGCCACGACACGATCTTGATCGGCGAAACCTCGGCCCGCGGATTGAGTGGCCGGGCTTCGCGCCAGGCGCCCCAAGGCTACCCGGGAAACTTCGCGCAGACCAAGCCGCTTCAGTTCATCCGGACCCTCTATTGCGTCGACTCGGCTTATCGCGAGCTCCGCGGAGCGCCCGCGGGTGCGAGGGCTTGCCCCACGACCGCCGCGGCCTCGAGGCGGTTCCGCGCCGCCAACCCTGGGCTCTTCCACGCGAGCGGCTTCGGAATCCATCCCTATCCGCAGAATCTGCCTCCTACTGAGGAAAGCTCCAAGGACCCCGATTACGTGGCGTTCTCCGAGCTGCCGCGCCTGGGCAGGGAGCTCGACCGCTTGCAGGGGGTCTACGGCTCGCACACGCGCTTTCCGATTTACAACGACGAGTACGGCTACATCACCCACCCGCCGAACCACGGTCGGTACGTTTCGCCTCCAACTGCCGCGTATTACATCAACTGGGCGGAGTACCTGTCCTGGCGCAATCCGCGGATCAAGACGACGATGCAATACCTGCTGCGCGACCCCCACCCCACGGGTGGCAACGATTTTGCAAGCGGTCTGGAGTTCGTGAATGGAAAGCCGAAGCCGTCGTACTACTCATATCGCCTTCCGCTCTACCTTCCGGTGACTTCGGCCAAGCGAGGCAATCGGCTCGAGGTGTGGGGGTGCGCGCGCCCCGCCCACTTCGCGACGCTCGACACGGGCAAGCTCCAGCACGTACAGATCCAGTTCAGGCGCCGCTCGGCCGGGGCGTTTCAGACGATCAGCACGATCGCTATCAGGAACTTTCGCGGCTACTTCGATCTTCGCGTGAGGTTTCCAGCGAGCGGAACCGTCAGGCTGGCGTACACCTATCCGGCCTCGAATTCGCTGCCGCCAGCGGCCGCGAATCCGCTGCTCCCCGCTTATAAGGCGATGACCTACTACAGCCGCTACGTCGGGGTCAAGGTTCGCTGAGCTTCTGCGTTACGGGCGCCGGCGGCGAGACTGTCGACTCACCGTCGGCGGCGAACCGCAACGACGCCGAAGCTCGCCGCTCCGACAACGAGTCCCACCAGGACGACAAGCAGCGGTGTGGGCAAGAAACCGCCCGAGCCTGAGCCCCCGCGCGAGCCGGCGGTCCCGGCTTGGTGGGAGCTGCCGATTTCCGCTGAGAGCGCGCGCTGAATCGCGTCGTAGCAGTCTGTGTATTCCCTTGTGTCCGCGCTCATCGTGTTGAGGGCTTGGCTCAGGTCAGCCACCGAGTACTGGCGCGTGAGACGGTTCTTGGCGTTGCAGTCGGCGAGCGCCTGGGCCGCGCTGGCGCGCGCGGCGGGCGCATGATTGAACGCGGGCGTTAGCACCACGATCAACCCGATCAAGATGGAGAGCCTGCGCATCAGATCCCAGCATGGCAGCTTCCGTGCCGGATGAGGGGCGGACCGGCAGGCCCGGCCGAGGCGCATGCCGTGGGCGGTTATCCTGCGCGCGTGCGCCGCTCGATCCCCTTGCCCGCGTTGCGGGTCGGTCCCGCTCTTGTGGCGGTTCTCAGCGTGCTGCTCGTCACCGGGTGCGGTTCCAAAGGGTATGCGGATCGGCTGCGGCCTCGACGTCAGCGTGCGACGAGCGCCCGCATGTCCCGGTAGGGTGCCGTCCTTCTGCGCGGGCCCAATGCGTCATAAACAGCTATTGATCACTCCTGCGCTGGGGATCGTCGTGCTCGTCGTGGCGCTGATCGTGCTGCCATCGGTGCAGGCACGCAGCGTGCGGCGCCTGCCCATCTACCGCAACTCGGCCTACTCCCCCGCCGAGCGGGCGGCTGACCTGGTGGCCCGGATGACCGTGGCCGAGAAGGCCTCGCAGTCGATCTCCGGGCAGTCGGCGGCGATCCCGCGGCTTGGGGTCAAGGCCTACGGGTGGTGGAACGAGTCAGTGCACGGCGTCGCCCGGCTGCAGCTGAACCCCTCCGGCGCGACCACGCCGCTAATCGACACCACCTCCTACCCCAGCGATCTGTCGCTGGGCTCGACGTGGGATCCATCGCTGATGTACAGCGAGGCGTCGGCGATCTCCGACGAGGCACGGGAGATCGTGCCCGGCAACGCCTACAACCTCGATTTCTTCGCCCCGACGGTCAACCTCTCCCGCGACCCACGGTGGGGCCGCAACGACGAGACCTTCTCCGAGGATCCGCTGCTCACCGCCGACCTCGCCGCGCAGTACGTCAACGGACTCGAGGGTCGCAGCGAGAGCGGCCGGCTGCTGCCCCGGGGCGGCGGCTACCTGAAGGCGATCGCCACGCTCAAGCACTATGCGGCCAACGACAGCGAGGTCAACCGCCTGAACGGCTCCTCGGACATGGACCAGCGTACTCTGCGCGAGTACTACACCGCCCAGTTCCGGCTGATCGACCAGCAGACGCAACCGGGCGCGATGATGTCAGCCTTCAACGCGGTCAACGGGACCCCGTCCGCGGCGAACGCGTTCCTGACCAACACGCTGGCGCGGCAGACGTTCGGCTTCGGCGGCTACTTCACCTCCGATTGCGACGCTGTCCAGGCCATCGTGGACTATCAGAACTGGCGCCCGCGGGGTTACCGGCGCCCGCTGAACCAGACCGAGGCCCACGCCTTCGCCAACGCTGCCGGGGAGGATCTCGACTGCACCAGCGCCGACGATCCGCTGACCAACGCGAACCTACTGCCGGCTGCCGTCGGAGAGGGCATACGGACGACGAACGACGTCTACAACGAGCAGGATCTCGACACCTCGCTCGTGCGCCTGTTCACCGCACGCATGCAGCTGGGCGAGTTCGGGCACATCAGCAGCGAGCCCTGGGTGCGCGCCGCCCGGGCGCAGCTACCGGCGGGTAGCTGGGTCAACAGCGAGGCCAATCATGCCGAAACCGAGACGCCCGCCCGCCTCGGCCTGGCCCGGGGAGTGGCCGACCACGCCCTCGTCCTGCTCAAGAACGCGGCGACAGCGCGCCGGGGCGGCAGCGTCGGCAAGCTGCTGCCGATCTCCGTTCCCTCCAGGAGGCCATTCAGGGTCGCCGTGATCGGCACCGTGGGCAACGAGCAGAACCAGTACCTGGGCGGTTACGGCAGTGCTCAAGGTCCGGCCGGGCAGGCAAAGGAGGTCACGCCCTACGAGGGCCTCAAGGCAGCGATCCACGCGATCAACCCGAGCGCCACTGTCGACTTCCTTCCGGGCTTCAGCGCGAGAGCAATGCGTCGCAGCTGACCTCGATCGATCCGTCGGCGGTCGCGGCGGCGGCCAACTACAACGACGTGATCGTCTACGCCGGCACGAATCTCTCGACCGCGCGCGAATACGACGACCGCACCAACCTGAGCCTGCCGGGAGCGCAGGCACAGCTGATCGCCAGCGTCGCGGCCGTCAACCCGAACACGATTGCGGTCATGGACACGGTGGGCGAGGTCGACCTCGGCAGCTTCGCAGGCCGTGTTCCGGCCATGCTCTGGAGCTCCTACAACCGCGAGCAGGGGGGCGCCGCTTTGGCCGACGTACTGTTGGGCAAGTACGACCCCAGCGGGCACCTGCCGTTCACCTGGTATGAGAACGAGACCGGCCTGCCCCCGATCACCGACTACAGCATCCGTCCCGGCCGCGGCAGCGTAGGTCGCACTTACATGTACCACCGCGGGCCGGCTTCCTACCCGTTCGGCTACGGGCTGACCTACACCACCTTCAAGAACTCGAACCTCCGTCTCTCCACCTCGCGCACGAAACCCGATGACACTGTCAAGATCACCCTCGACGCCACCAATACCGGTCCGGTGCGGGGAGAGGATCTGGTCCAGCTCTACCTCATCCCCCCGGGCGGGGGGCAACGGCCAGCAGCCGATCAAGAAGCTCGAGGGCTTCAGCCAGGTCCCCCTGTCCCCGGGCCAGACCAGGGCGGTCAGCTTCAACCTGAAGGTCTCCGATCTGGGGACGTTCAAGCCGGCCCTGAACCGCTTCGTCGTGAACGACGGCCGCTACGGGATCCAGATCGCCGCCTCGGCGCAGGATCGCGACATCGAACTCGGGAGCTACCTGCAGGTGAGCGGTCGCGCGGCGTCGGTCCCCAACGTGGTCACCGCCCAACCGACTATGCCCAGGGACGCGGCGCGCGGCATTCGGACCCGGGTGCTCTTCCCGCAGGGCACAACCGTCCTACCCAATCTGACCGTGTCGATGAACGACCAGTCGCTGTACGGCTATCACCGGCGGGCGCTGCCCCGCCGTACGGTAGTGCGCCTTCGCAGTGACCACCCGGGCGTCGTGTCGGTCTCCGCTGACCGCTCGCTGCACACGCTGGCCAACGGTGTGGCCACGATCACCGCCACGGTCTCGCTCGGTGGCTCCAGCCGCTCGACCCAGTTCGTGGTCCGGGTGCTCTCGGAGCTGAGCGTGCTCTCGGTGAACGGGCGGCCAGTTACGAGCTTCCATCCCGACAGCTACGACTACGACCTGCTGGTCCCGACCGGCGCGTCCCGGGCCCGGGTCAGCGGCGTGGCCCCGGCGGGCGCACGGATGGACGTCTCGCAAGCAGCCGGGGTCCCCGGTCAGGCAACGACCAGCGTGACCGGCCCGGACGGCATCGGCTTCACCTATCGGATCCATCTGGCTCGCCCCGCCCGCAGCGACGCCTTCTCAGGCGCCCGGCCGGGAGCCCATTGGACGTGGATCAGGCCCGACTCGGCCTACGTCCATCAGGTTCCGGGCTCCCTGAAGATCGCCGCCCAGCCGGGCGATCTGAACGCTCACACCAACCACGACTTACTCGTGGAGCCTGCGCTGGGCGACTGGACCATCCAGTCTCGCCTGCAGTTCAGCGTCCCGCCGCACGCGGCGACCCAGCAAGCCGGGGTAATCGCCTACCAGGACGACGAGAACTACCTGAAGCTCGACGTAGAGTACAGCGGCGGGGCCGTGCGGTTGAGCGAGACGACCTCGGACGACCTCGCGGGCACCCCGGTGACCGAGGTGCTGAGCTCAATCCCCGCCGCCCAGCTCGGGGGCGCGGTGTGGCTGCGCATGGTCAAGCAGGGCCCCCGCTACACCACCTACTACTCCTCCGACGGGACCCATTTCGCCAAACTCTACAACACCGGCGCGAGCCTCACGAACGTCAAGGTAGGCCTGTTCGCACTCGGCGAGAGTGACGCCACCGTCGACCTCGCGGTGACTTTCTCCAAATTGCACATCACCAATGTGGGCGTGACCGTCTCCCGGCCGGCGAAGAAGAAGTCGAGTCCTCGTCCGCCGTCACGGGTCAAGCCCCGCTCGTAAGCATCATGCTGCTGCTCAGCGCAGCGGGGCTTAGCGCCTGCGGCTCGCGTTTCCCTGCTCGGCCGGCACCACCCTGGCGGAGGCGCGACTCGGCTTGGCCCGGCCCGGCCGCGATCTTCGGTCAGACCCGCAGGTTGATACCTATCCGGCGCGCCGTTGACTCCGAGGTCGGCGGCGTCGATGACGTGCGCCTCGAGCAAAATCCCACCCGGAGGACTACCTCACAGCAGCACGGCGCCTGCGCGTCGACGCACGTGACACCCTCGTGCTCGAGGACGCCGACGCGGGCATCCAGGCCGGACAGGCCAGCGCAGCGACCGTAGTGGTCGTGCAACATCGCCGAGCGCCCAGCCGAGGCTTCAGATCGGGCGGTGCCGGGCCGCTGGGAGGGCGACCTGATCATCGGCAAGAAGAATCTCACCGCGATCGGCACGCTGGTCGAGCGCACCACCGGCTACACGATGCTCGTGCACCCATGAAGCCGATCGAGGAGATCGGACCACTGCTGTTGCGATAGCCGCCAGAATCCGCCGATCCTCGAACGGAATGGTCCGCCGTCCGTTCCGCGACGCAGCGTTCGCGTCTCGCGGTGCACCGGGTCGCAACGGGCATTGCCGTCGCGGCCGAGGCGTTGCCAAGCCGGCGCTTCGCGTCGGCGAGGCCGACGCAGCCGGTGAGCCTGCGACAGCGCCGATGCGGCGGTTCTGCCGCCAGAAGCACCTGCTACCGCCGAGTTCTGGTCAGTCAGGCCGCCCCGATGTGCTTGCGTGCGGCGGCGCAGCGCCGCGCGTAGTGAGTCGGCGGCTCGCCCATTGCCGCGGAGAACTGCCGGGTGAAGTGGGCCAGGTCAAAGAAGCCGAGATCGAGCGCCAGTGCGGTGAGGTCTTCGACCTCGCCCGTGGCGATCCGCTCTGCGCCCTCGTGCATCCGGTAGCGCTGGAGGACCCACTTGGGTGCCACGCCGACCAGGGCGCGGAAGGCCCGCTGCAGCGAGCGGACCGACACGCCGTGGGCAGCGGCCAGCGCGTCGATGCGGGCGTCAGGTGGGCAGCGCAGCATCTCGTCAACCACCCCGCTCACCAGGTCGAAGGCTGGGTCGGTGTCTGGCAGGCGGTCGAGCAGGAAGCGCTCTACGGTCGCGTAGTGCTCGACCTCTGGGAGGCCGATGACTTGGCGTTCCAGGCGCGCGCCGTCGGGACCGAAGGCCTCGGCCAGCGTAGTGGTGCCCCCGAGGACGTCGATCGCCGACAGACGGCTGTAGGCGGCGAAGGCTCCCGGACGGAACTTGGTGCCGAACACCTCGCCGACGCCGCTCAAGCTCCGAGCATCACGCCCGCTGACCATGCCAAAGACGCCGCCGCGGCCAGCCTGGAAGGCGACGTTGACGCAGGGATGGGGCAAGACCTCCTGGGTAAACGGTGGGCGCCCACGCAGATCCCAGCGCACGGTCCAGTGGCGAGCGACGCGCGCGGCCAGCGCCGGGTGGGGGCGCCGTCGGATGAGGGTGAAGTGCCTGCGCCCCGCGTCCGGGTCGAGCACGCCATGGTTTGCGGCTGCGGCGTCGCGCGCAGGAGAGACAGTCTCGCGCGGCCGGGTGCCGCGGGTGATCGCCGTCGCGTCTGACACGTGGCGCATTCTTCCAAGACAATCCCGACGGCGCGGTTTAGCATCGAGGCCGATGAGCCAGGTAGCGCGCTACGCCAAGGCCACCGCCGAGCCTGGACAGGGCGACCGGCTGGCCGAGCTGTTGTTGCAGGCCGCCGAAGGCGTACGCAACGCACCCGGGTGCGACCTCTACATCGTCAACCGAGTGCCAGGCGAACCCGACACGATCTGGGTCACCGAGCTGTGGGAGAGCCAAGCGGCGCTGGAAGGTGCGCTCCAGATCGCCAAGCGGGAGGCAGGCGAGCTCGTGGCCGAGGTCATGCAAATCGTCGCGGACTCTTCGCGCGTCGATCTCGAGCCGATCGGCGGCCTCGGGCTGGACCCGCGGCCGCGTGGGGGGTGGGAACGCGTGGGGCTCGACGGGCTCGAGGACCAGGCAGCCGGCTTTGGCCTCGCCGGCATCCAGGAGATGCGCTCACCAGTAGAGCCGCTCGGGCTGGAACGCACGGGCATCACCCTGCAGCGCATCCTGCCGCGCCAGCGACAGTCATTCGGCCACGCGCACGCAAACGCAGAGGAGACCTACATCGTCCTCGCCGGCTCGGGCACGTTGCGCATCGAAGACGACGAGCTCGCGGTCGCCGCCCACGACGCCGTCCGCGTCGCCCCGACGCTCACCCGGGCCTTTGAGGCAGGACCGGAGGGCCTAGAGTACCTCGCCGTCGGCCCCCGCCACAGAGGAGACGGAGACATGACGCCGGGCTGGTGGGGCTAGCTGGCTGTCGCGCCAGGACGCCTTCATCGTCACAACATCGGCACTTCGTCGCCAGGAACGCCTCAACCAACTCGCCGCCGCAATCCAAAAGCTATCCGCACGACCATCTGCGACGGACGGGACGCCTGAACCAGCCAGCCATTCCATCGTCGTCCCCGCCAGGAAGCATCCCGGTGGCTTCGCGATCGCGTCTCGATGACGGATCTCTTGTTGGAACGTCGGCCAATGAAGAAAAGGCCATGCCAAGACCCGGCGCCCGATTGGGCAGAGTCAGGTCGCTTCGGCGGGGCCGAGCCGCTGATACTCCATCCGCCGCGCGAGTCTGTCGGCGAACTCTCGGTCGGTGATCCGCTCGGCGATCCATAGGGCGAGGTCGATGCCGGCGGTGACGCCTCCGCTGGTGATGAGATTGCCGTCGCCGACGACGCGGTGGTTGACCACGTGGGCGCCTGTGTCGGCGAGTTCAGCCAGCGCGGTGTGGTGCGTGTTGGCTCTGCGGGTTCCGATGACGCCGGCGTGGGCTCAGAGCATCGTGCTGGTGCACACGCCGGCGATGATGCGGACCTGGCGGCCAGCATCAGCGAGGAGCGGCAGCTAGCTACCGTCTTGCACCTCGGCCCAGGCACCGCGCTGTCATCCGTTTGCGTGGTGATTGGCGTCAGGGGCAGGCGGCTGAGGTTCGTCAGGTTCTAACCTGGATTTCCGGCACGGGGATTTGTCCGCTTTGAGGTGGGACGAGGTCAGCGTCAGCAAGCACGTGCAGGTGCTGATCCCGCCCGACGGTTGGCGGCAGCGGCAAGCAACGACGCGGCTGGACCGGCGGGCGCTACACGTGGATGCGATACGTGCTCGCCTCGGCGCTCGGCGAGCAGCTCTACCGAAAGCGCAAACAGATGATCGAGCTGGATTTCACCGCAGAGGCAGGACCGCCGGGCGGACCGAGTGGCGAAACTGATTGCAACCCACAACCTCACCGAGCTTCACCGCCACCAAATCGAGACCGGAGGAGCCTGAAACGGCCCCTCCGGTGCTGACACCACCGTTCACGCCGTGCCCGTCAGCAAGACCGCACCAACCACCCCCCGCTGACGCCGACCGGGCCAGACCTCTGAGCGACAGCCTCGCTTCTGCGCTGACGTCCACCCGCTCGGGCGACAGAGTAGGTGCGAGACCTAGAGCGTTTAGGCAACGCCGAGGAAGCGGCGAAGCGCTTGGCGGATCAGCTCGGACAGTGTTGAGCCGTCTGCTCGTGCGCGCTCGATCAGTTGGGCGCGCAACTCGGGGTCGAGGCGCACCGATTCGATGGTGGCGGCAGAGGATCCGATCGCCGGTCGGCCTCGCCTGGGACGCCGCTCGATGAGCCGGTCGACGTCATAGCCGGCCTCAGCTTCGGCGGCCAGGCGCGTGATCTCAGCGTCGGTGATCGCGCGACCGGACTTGGCGTGGCCGTAGCTGCGAGCATCAGTCATGACTGAGAAGTCTCCGGTATCGCGAGCGCATCGCCATCGCGTGAATCGCGAGCTGTGCGCCTTCCACGGTGATCATCACGAGCAGGTTGCCGGCGCGATCTGGGCCGATGACGAGCCATCGGTCGGGATCCTCACCGGCGTCTTCCAGAGCGAGCGCATGATCTGTCGCATTCCCCGTCGCTCATCTGGGAGAGCAACTCGACGCTCGTAACGAGCGCGCCGAAGCTGCGAAGCGCGCGCCCCGACCCAACTCCCGATCAAGCGCTATTTCTTGCGCGCGCGCTTACGCGGCTTGACGCGCTGCTTGGAGCCCGGCCGCCGGCCTTCGGGGGACGCCCGGGCGGTCCGCTGAGGAACCGGGGCGCGGTGCCGGGCGTCACGCCAGATGAAGAGCGCAATTCCGCCGAGGATCACGACTGCGACGAGCGCGATAATGACCGCGTCGGCACCGCTGAGTCCGCCGCCGCCGCTCGTTGAGCTTGGTACGGTGCCGTTGCCCGGCGGCGGCGTCGTCGTGCTCTGAACCTGGGGTGGGGACTGTGGGATGCCCGGGAACGGGTGTAAGGAATTGCCAGGGACTGCGAGGGCGCTGGCGGTCGCCGGGAGAAGGAGCGCCAGCGTCAAGACGAGCGCGGCCGCGGCGGCGCCCGGCGCCCGGCGAGATGAAGCCGGCCGGCGCTGTGCTGCACCGGGTGCACCGGCGAGTGGGCGGGCGCCGACGCGATGCCCTGAGCGCGAATCCACTTCGCTACCGGTCTGAGGCGAGTGGCTGCTCCATCGCCGGCGTCTTGGGTGCCTCGCGGTAGGGCTGCTCGCCCTCCTCGTGGTAGACGCTCTCGGCGTTGACCGCCCAGATGTCGTGCTCGGTGCCGAGCAGGATGTTGTCCACGGCCCGCATCGCGGTGAGCATCGAGTGGTCGGAGTTGTTGTAGCGGTGCAGTCCGTTGCGCCCAACCTGGGTCAGGTTCTCGATGCCCTCCAGCCAGGCGCGGATCGTCGCTACACGCTCGGGATACTCGACGTCGTACATCGGGTAGGCCTTGTGGACGCGGACGGCGAAGCCGAACTTGACGTCCTTGGCCTTGGCGAGCTTGAGATGCTCTATCTCCCGCGAGGCCATCGCGACCAGATCGTCGTCGGACATGTTCCAGGTCTCGTCGCCCTCGAAGCAGAAGTACTCCATCCCGAGCGATGTATCGGTGTCGTTGGGGATCATCCAGGGGCTCCACGAGCGGAAGTTCTGTATCCGCAGGACCTTCACGCCGGGTTGATGGATGTAGATCCAATTATCCGGGAACAGCTCGGGCTTGTCGATCACGAGCGCCACCGTGAGGAAGTCCCGGTAGCGCAGCCCCCGTGCCGCGTCGCGGACGTCTACCGGCGCTTCGGGTTGGGTGATCCCAACGGTGGTCCGTAAAGGCAACGAGGAGATCACGTGCGAGGGTCTCAGCGTCTCGCCCCCCGCGACCAGCTCGACCAGCTTGCCGCCTTCGATCCGCAGCTGGGTCACCGGAGCGTTCAACCGCACCTCGCCGCCCTGCTCACGGATGTCCGCGGTCATCTGCTCCCACATCTGTCCCGGGCCGTAGCGCGGGTAGTTGAATTCGGAGATCAGCGACTTGATCTCGTTTCCCTTGTTGCCCATGAACGCGGACTTGGCCGCCGTGAAGAAGGACAGGCCCTTGATCCGCTGCGCCGCGAACTCGGAGCGGATCTCGGACGTCGGCACGCCCCACAGCTTCTCGGTGTAGGTCTTGAAGAAGTGCTCGTAGAGGCGCTTGCCGAAGCGGTTGGAGACCCACTGCTCAAACGTGTCCTCGTTTCCCTTGGGCTTGATCGCCGCCCACAAATAGGACAGCATGCAACGGGTCAGCTCGACCGGGCCCAGCTTGCGGATCACATCCATCCCCTGCAGCGGGTAATCGAGGAACTTGTTGTTCCAGTAGATCCGGCTCTGGCGCGGGCGCTTGAGGAACTCCTCCTTCATGATCTCGTGCCAGAGGTCGTCGACTTCCTTGACCTTGGTGAAGAAGCGATGCCCGCCGAGGTCGAAGCGGTACCCGTCGCGCACCTCGGTCCGGGCGATGCCCCCGACCTGGTCGGTCGACTCGAGCACGATCACGGGCTTGTGCGCCTTGGCGAGCAGGTAGCCGGCCGTCAGCCCCGCCGGGCCGCCGCCGAGCACAACCACAGGGTGCTCGGCGGTGATCTCCGCGCCGTGCTCAGCAGGTGCTCCTGCGGTGGTGTCAGTGTCGTCGGTCATGACTTGGCGCCCCTGGGAAGCTTCCTGTAGAGGAGGGCGCTGTCGGCCAGGTCGCTGGCCCCACGATAGTAGTGCGGAGCCCAGGCGACCGGCGCGAGACTGTGGTCGGCCGCGATAACGGCGTCCCACTGCGCCGAGCGCCGGCGCACGAGCTCGGTCCACGGCGCCTTCCAGTTTTGCACGCCCTCAGTCAGGGGACGAACCCAGAGCAGTTGCTGTCCGGGCTCGAGGCTGGCGATCAGGGGGGCCAGGTTGGCCTGCGGGTTGGTGTGCTTCAACCGCGGGAGCGCGTACACCCAGTTCATGAAGCGCGGATCGGAGACCGCGCCGATCGTGCTGGCAAAGCGCACCCCGGCCGGCAGGTAGTACCAGCCCAAAGGCACCTGGTCTGGCTGGCTGAGGAGCACCAGATCGCCCTTGTGCAGCAGCGGCGCCATCTCCCCCCCAACGTCGCGCATGTCGCTCTTGTACTCAGCGGCGAACTCGGTGGGGTTGGCGAGGAACACCACCGACAGCGCGATCGCGACGACACCGACGATACGAGCGCGAGCACAGCCCCAAGCGGCCAGCAGCAGGAACGACGCGAGCACCGGTGCGAAGTATCTGGAGACGAAGGCCGGAGTGACCTGCGAGGCCAGCCACGCAATCAGGAGCGTCGCCGTCGGCAGGGCGATCAGCGTCCACAGCGCGGTCGCCTCTCGCGTTCTCCGCGCGGCCCGCCTGAACAGCTCGGTGAAGCCGATCACGGCGGCGATCACGAGTGCGGCAGTGACCCGGTCGCCCCCGAGGAGGTCGCGCGAGATCAGCACGGGGGCCCCGAGGCGCGGGGTGTTGGCCCAGGGGTCGCCGGTGTGGGTCGCCTGGTAGATGAAGTTGGGCAGCCACGGCAGGTAGAGGATGCCGGCGCCTACGAACACGAGTACGGCATCGCGCACGATCCCGCGACGGTCGTCGCTGGCGATGTAGGCGGGGATCAGCGCGATCACCGCGCCAAGCCCGAAGAAGATCCCCCAGGAGTGCGTGTAGAGCATCAGCGCCTGGCAAACCGCGAGCAGGATCAAGTACTTTCGGCGACGGAAGACGAAGGCGTGCAGGAACGCCGCCGTCGCCAGCAGCCCGAGCAGCCCCATCAGCTCGTACATCCGCGTCTCCTGGGCGTACGCGGTCAGGAACGCGTTGAAGGCGAACAGCACCGCCGCCATATATCCCGCCCGGCGCCCGAACAGGCTCCACGCGGCCCACATCCCGATCGGGATCGTGAGCAGCCCGAAGACGAGCGAGAGCGCATGGGTGGCCGCCTCGCCAGAGCCGAAGGCGCTCATCCAGACGTGGAGCAGGAGGTAGAAGAGGGGTGGTGAGCCGTCGTGGCGCAGGACGCCGGGGATCGCGCTCAGCGAGTGCGAGGAGATGCCGGTGGTGATCGCCTCGTCCTCCCAGAACTGACTGCCCGCGTAGCGGGTGCGGATGTAGGCGGAGATCGCGAGGAGCACGACCAGGAACCCGCCCGCCAGGACCCAGCCGGGCAGCCGCCGCACGCGATCGGGTACGCGCAACTCGGAGCGGGGCACCGAGCGGCGAGGGGAGGCGACGGTGGCCATCTAGGTACCGAACGTTGCTGGTGGGATCATCTCGGGCGGACCGGGTTGGGCGGGCAGGGTCGCTCTAGGGGCTCAGGTTACCGGCGCAGCTCGAATAAACCTTGAACGTGCGCGTGCGCGCGGCCAGACGGTAGTGGACGTTCGGCCACTCACCCACCCTTGGCAGCAGCGAAGCATGGTGCTGAGCCCGAACCTGAAAGATGATATTCGGGGCCGCGGGCAACGGCGCGCCCTTCGACGGCGAGGGCTCGATCCTCAGCGTGCGCACCCCAAGCGTCCACGCGAGCATCGGCACCTGGAAGCCCTCGGTCATCACGGTGCCGCAACGCAGAACCTTGGCCGGGCCATCGAGCTTGCGCACGGCTGCGGTCATGCCCGCGCGCAGTTGCCCCTGGTAGACGAGCGCACGGTGCGTGCGCTGGGCGAGCGCACGGTCTGCCGTGACGAGGTCCGGGGACAGCACCAGGAAGATGACGAGCGCCACGAGCGCCGTCAGAACCGGTGAGGCGCGCGCGAACGCGCGCAGCGGCCGGTCTGCCTCACCGAGCGCCCGCCGCAGCCGCGTGCCCAGCGCCAGCGCTCCCCAGCCCCAAGCCGCACCGCCCGCGATGTCGATCAGCGCCGAGCCGAGCACCAGGTAGCGGTCGTTGCCGGAGAATCCGGCCTGCGTCAGGACGGCGATCAGCCCCCACCACGCCAGCCCGGCCAGCCCTGTGGCCACGACCATCAGCCCGGCGCGCTCGCGCTTGCCTTCCAGGTGCCACCCCGAGCGCGAGCGCTGCGCTGCCCAGAGCGCGAATCCTGCGGCCAGCACCCCGATGCCCGCCGCCACCTTGATTCGCAGCAGCACGTGCTGCCATGCGCTCTGGAACTCCTTGCAGAACGGGCACTTCGCGAACGCGGCGCTGTTGGAGCGCGGCTTCAGGGCGCGGCTGACGCCGCCGAGTAGATGACCGGAGCCCCACAGCACGGGTAGGAACCAGAGCACCGGGATCAGCGCGAAGCACCCGATTACGAGCTTCCAGGCGCCCGGGTCCTTCCACCAGAGATAGAGGCCGTAGGGGCCCCAGAAAAGCCACAGCTCCGGACGGTCCAGGGCGGCAAAGAATCCGACCGCGAAGGCTTGCCGTCGGTGGCCGTCGAGGTGGCGCTCGACCGCGATCAGCACCAGCGCCGTCATCAGGGCCTCCGAGTACCCGAGCGCGTTGTCGCTGATGAATCCGCTGGAGAAGACGATGCCGATCGTCGCGAACACACCCGCGATGACAGGCGCCACCCACGCGTAGGCGCGCTCGCCGGCCAGCTCGCGGTCAGCCGCCGCAGCTCCCAGCCACGAGGTGAGCCGAGCAGCCAACCTGAACACCATCGCCGCGCACATCACGGCCCCCGCGCGAGCCACCACCAGCCACATGTCAGGCGCCGCCCTTCCGAACGGGGCGAACAGGGTCGTGAAGATCATGGGAAGCGGCTTCCAGGTGGGGCCGCCCGTCGTGTGCAGGTCGAGGTGCACGATCTCCCTGCCCCACACGAGCCACGCCCACGGGTCGTAGCTGGGGGTGGAGGGGATCAGCAGCGAGAAGCCGGCGATCACGAGCGCGAATCCGCCGAGCACGAAGTACAGGCGTCCTCCGGTGAGGTGCACCCTCAGCATCGTGGCGGTGGCCCCGCGGGGCCCCGTCACGGCGGGCGCGGTCAGCTCTGGGCTGCGAACGGCCACGGTTGCAGCTTCTCAGCTTCCGCGAGCGCCCTGCGCGCGAGTGCCCGCCAGCAGTGCCTTCAGCGCCACGATCCGCTGATAGGACGCACCGGCCTGCGCTCTGCCGATACGCCCGCGCGCCAGCGCGGACTGCAGGGCGGGCAGCTCGCCCTGGGGGTCGTCGGTGTAGAGCAGGACATCTGCCCCGGCCTGCGCCGCGAGTACCCCGGCGGTGACCTCGTCGTGGCCGGTCGCGATTCCCAGCGAATCGGTGATCGTCACCCCGCGGAACTTCAACTTGCCGCGCAGCAGGCCCTGGACGATGGAGCGCGAAAGGGCTGCCGGGGTCCCACTGCGATCGTAAGCCGGAAAGCCGGCTGTCGAGAGCATCACCGCGTCGAGGCCGCGTGGGATCAACGCTTCATAGGGCCCCAGCGCGTCCCGCCGCTGGGCCGCGGTGGGATGGAGCTCCTCGCGCTGCTCGTCGGTGGAGACGGCCGCAGAGCCGAGCCCTGGGAAGTGCTTGGCGGTTGCGGCGACGTGCTCGCGTTGAAGACCGAGCGCAAACGGCGTGGAGTACTTGGCGACCTTACCGGCGTTGAAGGAGAATGCGCGCCCCTGCCGCGCGATGAACGCACCGGCAAAGGTCGGCACGTCGACGACTGGCGCAAGGTTCATGTCGATCCCCAGTCCCCTCAGATAGCGACCGGTCGCCTCGCCTTCCCGCGCGGACACAGCCGCGCTCCCGGTCGCTGTGATCTGCGGCGGGGAAAGGGTGGGAGGTCCGTTTGGAAGCCGTTTCACCTCTCCGCCCTCCTGGTCTGTGGCGATCAGCAGTGGTGGATTGGCGCCCTCCCGCGCGGCGCGCTGAAGGGACCCCGTCAGCGCGGTCAATTGCCTGCGAGAGCCGATATTCTGCGCGAACAGGATCACGGAGCCCACGGCCCCCTCGCGGATCGCTCGCAGCAGTCCAGCGCTCGCCCTCGTACCGTTGAAGGCGACCATGATTCGCTGGCCGAGGAGCTTGACGGGCGAGCTTGGCACGGGGATTTGCGAGGTCGCTGAGGTTGCCGGCGAGGCGGTGGTCGAGGCCGAGGCTGTGGTCGAGGCCTTGGTCGAAGCCGAAGCCGAAGCCGAGGCGGTGGTCGAGCGCGAAGCCTTGGTCGAGGCCGAGGCCATGGTGAAGGCGCCGCTGGAGAGCCCACCGGTGAGCGCGGCGGCGGCGCAGACGAGCGCCACCGACGCGCCGGCCAGCACGCCGATCCTCCTCTCCCTCAGAGCGCCCGCCATGCGGGCTACCCCTTGACTCCCGTGTCCAAGCAGGTCTCAATCTTCTTCAGCTCCTTGTCGGAGCCCCCGTGGGGGTAGAGCAGTTCGCTGCTGATCACCTCGGCGCCCCGGGCCTGTGCCACGCCCTGGATCTGGAGCCCCTCCGTGAACCCGGGCGTGGGCTCGAAGACGATCGTCGGTCCTGCCGGCAGCGAGCCCACCTGGAGCCCGTCCTTGCCGACTTCCGTTACCTGGAGGTGATCCTGGCGCAGGCACTTCAGGTAGTTCGTCTTGGTGGTGCGCGGATCGTCCACGCGGGCGCGCCCTGCCGATATCGCGCCCGGTGCAATAGTGCCCGCGACCGGCTTGGCTGCGATACCGCAGGCCGACAGCGCGACCGCGGCCAGACCGCAGGCCACCGCGAGCTTCGCAGAGGACATGCGGGGAGAGGGTAGAGGATGATCCCTCGCGTGTTCGCGTTCGCTGCGCTGAGCGGACCGCTGCCCAAGCTGGGGGTCGTGGTCCTCGCGGGTCTGGTCGCGGGAGCATTGCTCTCCCGGGCGCGGCGGATGGGCGCTCTGGCGATGCTCAGCGCGATCGTGCTCGCGCCGGTGCTGCTGCTCGCCGACATCTGGCGCTCGTCGCAGCTCGGCGTGGTTCACCGACATCCCCTGCTAGCGGTCACCGGCGCGGTGGTGGCGCTGGCTCTGGTCGGCGTGCTGGCCTACTCGATCGATCGCCGCCCCGCCCTGCTGGGCGCGCTCGCGGTGCTCGCGCTCCCCTTCCGGATCCCGATCGCTACCGGTGGGTCGACGAAGAACCTGCTCCTGCCGCTCTACCTCGTGGTAGCCGCGGGCGCCGCGGCGTTCATCGTCCCGGCCCTCAGGGGCCGCGGGAAGGACGAAGCGCAGCGTGGCCATGGGAAGGACGAAGCGCAGCGTGGCCACCGCGAGGACGAAGCACGGCGTGACCACGGCGATCGGTCCCAGGCCGCTGAGCGAAATTGGACCGAGCGTCTACTCGCGCTCTACGTGGTGCTCTACAGCCTGCAGTCGGTCTACTCCGCAGGTTTCGAGACGGCGCTGACGAACATGGTCTTCTTCTACGTCCCGTTCGCGCTGCTGTTCTGCCTGCTGCGCAGGCTTCACTGGACACCGCGACTGTTGCGCACATGCCTGCTGATCTGCGCCGGGCTGGCGGTCGCGTTCGCTGCGGTCGGTTTCGCCGAGTACGCGACCAAGACGATCATCCTCAACCCTAAGCTGGTCGTTACCAACGACCTGCACGCCTACTTCACCGTCAACTCGGTCTTCTTCGATCCTGACATCTTCGGGCGCTTCCTGGCCCTGGTGATGATCCTCCTGGCCGCCGTGCTGCTCAATGCTCGCCGTCCGCGGGTGCAGTGGCGGGCGATGGCGGTTTTGGCGCTCCTGTGGGCGGGACTCGTCCTGACCTTGTCGCGCTCCAGCCTGAGCGCACTGCTCGTCGGCCTCGGGGTCTTGGCGGCGCTTCGCTTCAGGGCATCGCGAGCGCTCGTGGTAGCCGCCGCGGTGATCGCCCTCGGCGCAGCCGCGGTCGCGGTCTCGCCCCGGACCTTCGGGCTCAACCAAGGCTTGAACGGAGCCTCGAGCGGCCGCGCGGGGCTCGTCGGCGGGGGCCTGAGCCTGTTCGGCGACCGGCCGGGGTGGGGCTTTGGGTCGGGATCGTTCGTGACCGAGTACAGCGCACAGCACCGCGCCCCCTCGCAGAACCTCGCGGCTTCGCACACGATTGCGATCACGATCGCCGCCGAGCAGGGCTTGATCGGGGAGCTGCCCTACGTGGCCCTGGTGCTGGTCGCAGCGATCGCACTACTGCGGGGAGCCAGATCGGATCCGGTGCGAGCCGCGATCGCGGCGGCATTCATCGCGCTCGTGTTTCACACGCTGCTGTACGCCGACTTCCTCGAGGATCCCGTGACCTGGACGCTGCTCGGCGTCGGCGTTGGCGCTTGCCGCGCGTCCGCGCTCAGAGCCCGGCTCGAGCCCAGAGCCGGACGCGAGCCCGGCGCCGGGTGGGGAGCTGACGGTGCTTCAGGCGTGATGACGCGCCACGCCGCCACCGTTCGCATCCTGACGTGACATCTTTCGCCAATCCGAGTACGATTACGCAGTCGTGACGTGGGGATTCATATGGTTGATGCTGGCGCTGAAGATTCCTCTTGCAGCGCTGATCTGGATCGTCTGGTGGGCGATCAAGCAGAACCCTGAGCAAACGCCTTCCAGCGACGACGAGGGTGGCACCAAGCGCACCCGGCCGCACCCGCCCAAGCCGTTCCCCAGGCGCCCCCGGCGGGGCCCGCACGGCGATCCCGCGCCGCTGCCGCCCACGCGCGTGCGCACCGTGCGCGCGCGTGCACGCACCTTCGATCACCGAAGGTAGGGTTTGCCCTCTTGCCGTCGCTGCTGCTTGCCGCTGCTGAGCCGTCGAAGGTGCCGTTCTACGTCGCGGGCGCCGTGCTCGTCGTGTGGGCGATTGGGCTCTCAGCGGTCGGACTGACCTGGCCGAGCTTTCCGTATGGACAGCGAGGAGCGCGCGGAGTGCTGCTGCTGAGCTTCGTGCTGGTGGCGGTCGCGATCGGGGCGTCGGTCGCGACGAGCAGGTAGGCCGCCGCCGCATCCCGCCATTCGGGCATCCGGGGGCCACCCGCGTTCCCGCCCCTGAGGCATCCCGCGTTCCCGCGCGGCAGCGACCCTGCCCCGCTGCGCACCTCCCCCGGGCCGCCCCGATCGCCTGGGTACTAGAGTTCTGGCCGGGGGGTGCGCTTGGCCTGCGGGTCGCAGAGCATCCGGCAAACCGCGTAATAGGAGTGCCATGACCACCGAGACCCAGCATCAGGATGGCGGCGGCACAGCGGCGTCGACCGAGACGCTGACCATCACCGACAATCGCACGGGCAAGCAGTACGAGGTCCCGATTCAGGACGGGACGGTCCGCGCGACCGAGCTGCGGAAGATCAAGACCAGCAAGGACGACTTCGGGCTGATGACGTACGACCCCGCCTTTATGGCGACCGCGTCGTGTCGATCGGCAATCACGTTCATCGACGGCGAGCAGGGCATCCTCGAGTACCGCGGCTACCCGATCGAGCAGCTTGCGGAGAAGTCGACCTACCTAGAAGTCGCCTACCTGCTCGTGCGCGGTGCGCTCCCGACCCGCGACGAGCTCGAGCAGTGGACGAACGAGATCACGATCCACACGTTCGTGCACGAGAACGTCAAAGACTTCATGCAGGGCTACCGCTACGACGCCCACCCGATGGGGATGCTGCTGGCGTCGGTCGGCGCGCTGTCGACCTTCTATCCGGAAGCCAGCGCGATCAAGGACGCGCACTTGCGCTACATACAGGTCATCCGCCTGATCGCGAAGATGCCGACCCTGGCGGCGTTCTCCTACCGCCACAACAAGGGCATGCCCTACGTGTATCCAGACAACGACCTCTCCTACTCCGCCAACTTCCTCTCGATGATCTACAGGATGACCGAGCTGAAGTACCAGCCCGATCCGCGCCTGGAGCGGGCGCTCGACGTCCTCTTCATCCTCCACGCCGACCACGAGCAGAACTGCTCGACGAGCGCCGTGCGCAGCGTCGGCTCCTCCGAGGTCGATCCCTACTCCGCGATCGCGGCGGGCATCGCAGCGCTCTACGGGCCCCTGCACGGCGGCGCGAACGAGGCGGTGCTGCGAATGCTGCGCCGGATCGAGACCAAGGACAACGTCCCGGGCTTCATCGAGGGCGTCAAGCGGGGCGACGAGAAGCTGATGGGCTTCGGGCACCGCGTGTACAAGAACTTCGACCCGCGGGCCAAGATCATCAAGCGGGCCTGCGACGACGTATTCGACGTGACCGGCAAGAACCCGCTGCTCGAGATCGCCACCGAGCTCGAGAAGATCGCCCTGGAGGACGACTACTTCATCTCGCGCAAGCTCTACCCGAACGTCGACTTCTACTCGGGGTTGATCTACGAGGCGCTCGGGATGCCGCCCGAGATGTTCGCGGTCCTGTTCGCGATCGGCCGCACCAGCGGCTGGATCGCGCAGTGGCTGGAGATGATCGACGACCCCGAGCAGAAGATCTCCCGCCCGCGCCAGATCTACACGGGTGCACGCAGTCTCGAGTACGTACAGATCGACGACCGCTGAGCCGTCTGCCTTCCTGCGACGAACGCGCGGTGCCGTGGAAGTTGACGATCCGTGCCGGCCCAAAGGTGCGTCGTGGCCGGTTCGAGGACCTGGACGAGGCTCTCGATGCCCTCGAAGCTCGTGCCAGCGAGAGCTCCCGGATAGCTCCGAAGGAGAGCGTCGACGTCAGGTACAAGCGCTTTGAGCCCGTGACCCAGGTCACGGCGCGGATCGAGCTCGCGGGTCCCGAGCGGCTGATGCCGAGCGTTCGCGCCGGCGTGGACGTGCGGGGAGACGGCTCGACCGAGGCTTACCTGGGGCGCGTCAAGCGCGAGGCGATCGAGCGGCGCAAGGGGGAAACCACTTACGCGGCGCTCCGCCGAACGCTGACGCAGCGCTGAGCACGCCGGCGCCCTCGGCTGGCCTGGGCTAGGTGCAACATCCGCTCGGGCTGGTGCCGTGCGGCCGGCATTGGGCAAGCCCTACAGCACCAGCGTCCCCCCATTGACGCGCAGCCAGTGCGCGTGCTCGCGGAAGTCCGGGCAGCGCTCGGCCAGCAGCGTCCAGAAGCGGTGCGAGTGATCGGCGATCTCCAGATGGCACACCTCGTGCCAGACGACGTAATCGAGCACCGCCTCGGGTGCCATCAGCAGGCGCCAGTTGAAGCTCATCGCCCCCGTCCGCGAGCAGCTCGCCCAGCGCGTGCGCTGCCCGCGGATCGTCAGCCCCGAGTAAGACGTACCCGCCAGCGAGCACGCCCGCTGCAGGCGCGGTGCGATCTCCTCGTGGGCCGCGCGGCGGTACCAGCGCTCGAGCGCTGGTATGCGCGCATCGCCGCATGGCACCACCAGCTCGGACCCGCGGCGCGTCACCCTGGAGCGCCTGGGCTCGGCGCGGAGCGCCAGCAGCTCCCCGAGATAGGGCACCGCTGCTCCACGGGCGGCCACGGTGGCGCGCGTCTGCGTCAGCTCCCGCACCCGGCGCTCGATCCACGGGCGCAGCTCGGAGATGGCGGCCGCCGCCTCGCGTTCGGGGCCTTTCGTGCCCCGGGCAAACGCGGCAGCGGGCAGGACCACTTGCACCCCGCGCGCGGGGTCCACGGTGACGCGGACGCGGCGGGCGCGCTCCGAGCGGCGCACGCTGTAGGAGATGTCCTGCACCGCGCGACAGGGTACGGTTTCGTGCAGACGTGCCCGCCCTCCTCGATCTGAAAGAGCCGCTCAGCGACGGCCACGTACTGCTTCGGGCGGCCTCCGAGCGCGACATTCCTGAGATCCTGATCGCCTACCAGGACGACCCCGAGCTCCACGAGCGCCTGGGTGAACAGCGCCCGCCGAGCGGCGCGGAGCTCGGCCGCGGCGCCGAGCAAGCCGAGGCCGAGCGCGTGACCGGGACTCGTGTGACGCTGACGATCCTCGCACCGGGGTCCGATCGCTGCCGTGGTCAGCTCTATGTGCACCACATCGACACCGACCATGCCCGCGCCGAGCTCGGGATCTGGGTAACCCCGCAAGCTCGCGGAAGCGGGCTCGCGGGGCGGGCGCTGAGGCTGGCCGGGGGCTGGCTGCTTCAGAGCTGCGGGCTGGAGCGACTCGGCCTCCTGACCGAGCCCGCCAACGAGGCGATGCTGCGCGCCGCCCGCGCCGCCGGCTTTGGCCGCGAGGGCGTGCTCCGCGCCTACGAGCGCCGCGGCCGGGTGCGGATCGACCTCGTGGTCCTGTCGCTCCTGCGGGCCGATCTCGAGCAGGATGGGATGAGCGCGTGAGGACGCACTGGCGGGTGAAGCTTCCCCCGGGGGTCCGCTCGCCGTTCGAGGTCTACGTCAACGGCGTGCCACAGGAGCTGGGCACCGACTACCGGATCTCTGCCGGCGAGCTCTTGTTCGAGCGCGAGCTCGTGCGCCAGAAGCTCGGCGCACGCGCCTGGTTGCTCGGCTTCTGGGGGATCGGTACCTACAAGCGCAATGACGAGATCGACATTCGCTACGAGATCGAGGGGCGCCCGCAGCTCGCCCACGCGCTCGAAGTGGTGCCCCCGCGCCAGCGCGCCGGCTAGACCCTCACGCCTGCCGCGCCTGCCGCGACTACGCCCGCCGCCGCGCCCACCCCGGGGGCCGCGCTCGCGCTCAGCGGTGCCGCCAAGCGCCCGGCCCACGGTCGTAGCAGCTTCAGCGCCGACAGGATCGCTCGCGTCGCGGGAGAGCGGTTGAGCGTGTAGAAGTGGATTCCGGGCGCGCCCCGGGCCAGCAGCTCGGCGCACTGCAGCGTCGAATAGGAGACGCCGAGCTGGAGCACGGCATCGGGATCGCCGGCACGGAGCTCGAGCTGCTCCAGCAAGCCCGCAGGGATGCTCGCCCCGCACATGCCGGTGATTGTCTTGATCTGAGCCACGTCGGTGATCGGCATGATTCCAGGGATGATTGGCACTTCGATTCCAGCTTCTCGCGCCCGTTGCACGAAGTGAAAATAGAGCTCGTTGTCGAAGAAGAGCTGCGTGATCAGGAAGGACGCTCCGCTGGCCACCTTCTCCTTCAGGAAGCCCAGGTCACGCGCCTGATCTGCAGCCTCGGGATGAACCTCGGGAAAGCAGGCCGCTCCGACGCTGATCGCATACCCGTCGCGGATCAGCGCCGTGAGCTCGGTCGAGTAACGCAGGCCGCCCGGATGGGGCTTCCACTCGGTCTCGCCGCGGGGCGGATCGCCCCGCAGGGCGAGCACGTTGTCGATCCCCGCCGCGGCGATCCCGTCCAGGATCACGCCGAGCTCCTCACGCGTAGCCCCGACGCAGCTCAGATGCGCCATCGCCTCGATCCCGAGCTCGCGCTTGATCCACTTCGTCAGCTCGACTGTCTTGTTGCGCGTGGAGCCGCCGGCCCCGTAGGTCACCGACACGTAGTCTGGCTTCAGCGAGCCCAGTGCGTCGAGCGTGGCGCGCAGGTTTTGCTCCCCCTCGTCGGTCTTCGGCGGAAAGAACTCGAGCGAGAAGACGGGCTCGTCGCTGGCGGCGATGATCTCGTCGATGCGCACGCTGGCGAAACTCTAGCAACCTTGACACGACCGTGGCAAGGTTTGGCTTAGGGGGCGGGCTCGCGCCCGCCCTATTTTTCGCCACCATGGAGCTCATGGGCCGCCGCCACCGCCAGAGGGAGAAGCGCAGCGCCCCCGTCGCCGAGTACCGCGACGGCGCGGGCGCCGTGCTCACGCTGCGCGGCTCGCTGTCACCGGCGGCAAGGCGCGAGTACGCGGCCGTGCTGACGGGAGGCCTAGAGCGCGAGGACGCGTGGCAGCGGGGGGCCGAGCTGCTGTTCGAGCGCCTCGCTGTCTCGTGGTCGATCGAGGGCCTGGAGATCAAGCGCCAGCAAGAGCTGCTCGGGCGCTACCGGATGGCCTCCGCGCAGGAACGCCAGTTTGTCCGGCACTCGCTGCGCGAGCACCTGGCCGAGCACTTCCCCGAGCTGCAGCCGCCATAGCCGTGATCCTTCAGGTGGCTCGCCACGCGGGCGAGCCACCCGCAAAACCTCCCGTCAGTCCTGCTCAGTCCTTCTTGCCCTTGGCGATCACGACCGTCGAACCGGCGGCGCCGGCGGCCAGCGCGGCGAGGGCCAACTTCGAGCCCGTGTCGTGAATCCCAAGCGCGCCGTCGATCGAGAGCGCTCCAGGCCCACCGTCGACCAGCGCCAGGAGGCCCGCAATCAGCACGAGGTTGTACTCGTATCCGCGATTGGCGGCCCAGAGACCATTCTGCAAGTGGACCGTGCGGATCGCGGTCACCATCGTCCCGATCAAGGCGGCGGCAGCTACCGGAGTCAAAGCGCCGGCGAGAACCATCCCCCCGCCGACAGTCTCTGTCGCGCTCGCGAGCAGGGCGTTCTGGCGCGCGGGCTCGAGGCCCAGGGACTCCATCATTCCGGTCGCGCCCTCGAGTCCCGGGCCCCCGAACATGCCGAACCACTTCTGAAGGCCGTGACCTATGAACAAGCCCCCGATTACGGTACGAGCGATGAGACGTCCTGCTTTCATGTCATCCTCCCTGTTGGTGTAGCTGCGGTCTGAGCGGCTGTGCTGCCGTCGATCATAAGCCCGTCCTCGAGTAAGGGCCCGCAAGGTACTCAGCGAGCATCCGGCTGGCGCAGAACTGCGGACCGAGGGAGCGCAGCGAGGCGCGCATGATCGTGAGCCACCTCGCCGGGAGACCTCGCGCGTCGCGCTCGTAGAAGGCGGGAAGCACCTCCTCCCCGACCAGGTGGTGCAGGGTGGCCGCGACGTGCTCGTCCTGCGCGTCGTGGTCGAGGTCGACTTCTCCGGGCAGCGCCCACCCGTTGTGAGCGTCGTACGCCTCTGCCCACCAGCCGTCGAGCACGCTCAGCTGCAGGCCGCCGTTGACGGCGGACTTCATGCCGCTGGTCCCGCTTGCCTCCAGCGGTGGCCGGGGCAGGTTGAGCCAGACGTCGCAGCCCTGCACGAGCCAGGCGGCAGAGTCGAGGTCGTAGTCGTCGAGGAAGACGACGCGCTCGCCCACGATCCGCGCGTGCTTGAGCCCGAACAGGCGCTGCAGGGCGCGCTTGGCTTCGTCGTCGCGTGGGTGGGCCTTACCGGCGAGCACGATCTGGACCGGGCGCTCGCCATCGAGCAGCGACAGCGTCCACTCGGGGTCGCGGCTCAGGAGGTCCAGCCGCTTGTAGGTCGCCACGCGGCGCGCGAAGCCGATCGTCAGGAGTTGCGGGTCGAATGCCTGCGCCGCCGCGCCGACGTATTCCCGCACATCGCCCCGCGCGAGCCGGTCCACGATGCTGCGCCCGCGCACGAAACCGACGAGGTCGGCCCGCTGGCGCTCTCGCACCGCCCACAGCTCGGTGTCGGGGATCTCCGCCACCGCGTCCCAGGTCGCGGGCTGCGCCGCCCGGGAGAGCCAATCGTGGCCAAGGTGACGATCCAGCAGCTCGTGCATCGGCGCGGCGATCCAGGTGGGGACGTGCACGCCATTGGTGACGTGGGCGATGGGTACCTGAGCCAGCGCACGTTCGGGCCACAGCGAGCTCCACATGTCTCTCGCGACCTCCCCGTGACGGCGGCTTACCGCGTTGGCAGCGCGGCTGCAGCGCAGCGCCGCCTGCGTGACTCCAAAGGGCTCGAAGGGATCGTCGGGGCGCGTGCGTCCGAGGCGGATGACCTCATTACCCGAGCTTCCCAGCTCTGCGGCCAGGCGACCGATCGCCTCCTGCACCCGCTCCGGTGGATAGGAGTCATTACCCGCCGGGACCGGCGTGTGGGTCGTGAACACGGTGCGCCGGCGCGCATCCCCGAGCGCGAGCTCGAACGTCTCCCCGGCCTGGATGCCAGGATTGGCGAGCTCCAGCGGCGCCAGAGCGGCGTGCCCCTCGTTCAGGTGGACGACGCCGGGCTCGATGCCCAGGGCGCGCAGCGCGCGCACCCCTCCCACCCCGAGCAACACGTACTGCGCGAGCCGGGTGTCGGGATCGGAGTCGTAGAGGCGCGCGGTGCTCCAGCGCTCCAGAGCGCCGTTCTCCTGGCAGTCGGCGTCGAGCAGGAAGAGCGGCACGCGGCCGACATCGACGCGCCAGATGCGCGCCACCACGTCGGTATCGCCGATCGGTACGCTGATCGTGAGCGGGCTCCCACCCGGATTGGTGACCAGCGCCGCGGGAAGCCGCGGCGGATCGGTGTCGACCCAGTACTCGTGCTGCCAGCCCGAGGCGTCCATTCGCTGGCGGAAGTAGCCCTTGCGGTACATCAGGCCGACCGCAACAAGCGGCAGTGCGCGGTCAGAAGCCTCCTTGAGCAGGTCTCCCGCGAGCGCGCCCAGGCCACCCGAGTAGATCGGCAGCGAGGCGTGCACCCCGTACTCCGAGCAGAAGAACGCCACCGGGCGCGCCGGGTCGATTGGCCCCGGCGCGGGGGCGCGCACGAGGTCCGCCCGGACGCGCGCCTCCAGGTCGCAGGCCCGCTCCAGCAGCTCGCGGTCACCGGCGGCGCGGCGCAGGGCGTGGCTCGGTGCCTCGCGTAGCAGGCGCACCGGGTTCTGGTGGCAGAGCTCAAAGCGCTCGCGATCGACTGCCGCAAACAGCTCCGCTCCGCCGGGCAGCCACGACCACCGGTAGTTGAACGCCAGCCGCGCGAGCGGCGCCAAGGCGTCCGGGAGGCGCTCCGCGAGGTCGGTGGCGGCGCGTCGCAGATCCTCGCCCCCGTCGCGCGGAGGTCGCGTGGGGTCGGGCCGGGGGTGGGCTTTGCCCGGCTCGGTGCTTGCTTGACCGGGCCCGGGGGTCACCGTAGGTCGCTCGGGATGGTGTTTGGGTCTTTCAAGGCGGGGATTATCGACTAGCGTCCCCACTCGTGTCAGCCGGCCAGCAAAAGCTCGGCCTGCTGGCCTTCGGTGACTCGATCACCAACGGCGGGGGCGAGCTGCAGTGGGGCGTCGCTCTGCAGTCCTGGGCGCTGTGGGTGGCGCGCGGCAGTGGGCTGGCGTTCACGGGCTGTGCCGTGGACGGCGCGCGCGTTGACGACGTGGTGCGCCAGCAGATTCCCGCGTTCGAGCACCATACGGCCGCGCCCGGCGCCCACTACGAGCTCGGGTGCCTCTACATCGGGGTCAACGACGTACGCGCGCCCGAATGGGACCCAGCGGCCTTCGAGACCGGGTTCCGCCGGGCCCTGGGCTTCCTGCGCGCGCGCTGTGATCGGGTGCTGACCGTGACGGCTCCACTCGACCTCGGGCGCCCCGGGGCGGGCGCCCGCGTGCGTGAGCTCAACCGCGCGATCGAGCGCGTCGGCGGCGAGCTCGGCGCGCTGGTCCTCGACCTGCGTTCGCTGCGAGGGCGCAAGCTCGTCATGGCAGACCACGTCCACCCCACCGCCCTCGGCCAGATCGCGATCGCCGAGCGCGCACTGGACGTGCTGGCGCGCGATGGCCTGCGCGTAGCGGTGCGCCCCGCGTCGCTGATCGAATTCGAGACCACCTGGTGGGGGCGCTTGCGGGGCGACGCCACCTATGCCTACCGGCACGCGAAGGTGAGCGCCGGTGCGATGGTCCGCTGATGCGCTGGCGGATCCTGTTGGAAGAGCGCTGATTTAGCAACTGAGGCCCGCCAGGCCGTATTAAAGGCCTACTTCGGCGGGAGGGTCTTGGCAAACATAACGCCGCGCTTGACCCAGGCGGCGAGCTGGCGCTTGGTCTTCAGCCCCTCGGGGGCGACGGTGATCCACCCGTCCATGGTGCGCCCACCCATCTTCATCAGCGCCACGTGGGGTCGCATGAGGCATGCGTCGGTGTCGCCGGGGTCGATGCGGACGAGCAATCCGCCGTTTCTCGATGCGCTGACGGACATGTGTCCGTGCAGGAGGAAGGCGAGGCCGCCGAACATCTCTTTCTCGGTGATCGCGTCCTCGTCGGCGAGCAGTTCGCGCAGCCGTTGTGCGAGATCCTCGTCATAGGCCATGTGCACGTGAGCGTACCGTGACGTTCGTAGCCGGGTGATCGTCCGTCACCTCCCGGAGGCGGATCGTCCAGCGGGATGGCGGGCACGTAGCAGCCACGCGCGCAGGCTACGTGCCAGGCGCTACGGTCCCACCAGGTGCTGCTGCGTCGTGCCATCATCCTTTCGCTGATCGCGCTCTGCTTTGCCGTGCTCGCCTGCGGACGGTCGGCTCAGCCGCAGGTCGCGTCGCGCGCACGGGCAAGCTTCGCCACCTGGGTCGGCCGCGCACACGTCCGCGGGATCGTCGACCTGAGCTCGCAGCGCGCGGATGGATCGATCGTGATCGCCGCGGCGGGACGCCTGAAAACGCTCGGATCGGCTGGGCGGATCGGGTCCTTCGCGCCTGCCTACTCGGCGCCGCCCGGACTGGAGCCATACATCGCGCAGTCCTCCGGGCAGCGCGTCCCCGGCACGAGTTGCAGCTTTCCGGCGAACGACCTCTACGCGCTTCGCTTGAACCACGGCGATGGCGTCACGGTCATCGAACCCGGCGGCGTCGTCCGGCGGTTCGCGCGACTGCCTTCGCGCGGCTTGGAGAACGGTATCGCCTTCGATCGCACCGGCCGCTTCGGTCATCGCCTGCTGGTCACCTCCAGCCTGTACGGGCACACCACTGTCTACGCGATCGACTGCGACGGTCGAGTCCGGGTGCTGACCCGGGCTGCGCCCCGGATCGAAGGCGGGATAGCCGTCGCACCGACATCGTTCGGTCACTTCGCCGGCGATCTGATCGCGCCGGATGAGATTTCCGGTGGGATCTACGCGATCGCTCCCCACGGGCGCGCGACCTTGATCGCCAGGTCGGGGCTTGCCCACGGCCAGGACATCGGCGTGGAGAGCGAAGGCTTTGTACCGGCGCGCTTTACCGCGGCCCTGCTAGCCGACCGCCTCACCCCCGGAAACCGCCATCCCGGCGATGACGAAATCCTGACGCTCGGGCGGGCGAGACTGCTCGCGGCTGGCGTACGCCCCGATGACCTGATCGCGGTGACCGAGGGCGGAGCCGACACGGTCGCGGTCCGCTGTGCCGCCTCGTGTGATGTTCACACCGTCGCCAATGGACCGAGCGAGGCCCACATCGAGGGTCACGTCGTGTTCTCCGCATCACCCTGAACCGGGGCATCGCTTCTGCTGGCCGAGCGCTCTCACAATGCAACCGATGAGACGCGGGCTGGCGGCGTGCGCGCTCGGTGACCGCCCCTGAAGAAGTCCCACTCCTTGCTTTCCCTCCGCAGAAGGACACCCGTAAGCCGATGCGCTTGCGCTCCTGCTCGATGGCGAAGGGTGTTCCCGTCGGGATCCTTGAACCCGGTGACCTTGCCGTCCCCGGTGGCGGGGATGCCCCGCTCGTCGGTCTCGAGCGGCGGATCGTCGTAGCGTTCAAACCTGAACCGGCGCAGCGCTCGCTGGCTTGCATCGCGGTGCACGACGCTGTCCCGCCGACCGGGCAGTCGCGTTCGAGAGCGCTACAACACCCGCGCCCCCAGACTGCGTGGCAGCCTCGGTACGCCGCGCGGGGCCCCGCGCGGCGGCTCGGCCCGCTCGTCGATCCACTTGCGGCGCCTCCGCCGAGACGGCCACCCCTGTGCATGGGGTACCGTGAAGGACGACTCCGGGCGGGCCCGATTGCCCGTCTGATTATGCGGACTGAGGAGGCGTACGCATGGATATCGTCCAGCTGGTCCTCGACGATCATCACGAGCAGCGACGGCTATTCGCCATTCTGGAACAGATTGGTCGCGGTGATACCGACAGATTGACTGCGGTCTGGAAGCGGTTAGCCGCCTTCCTGGATCTGCACGCCGAGGCCGAGGAGAAACTGTTCTATCCCGCGTTGCTGCAGCTGAGTAAGGGCGTGGGCGCAGAGCACACGCCGGAGTCCGAGACCGAGGACGCGATCCACGATCACAACGACATCCGTGATGCGGTCGCCAAGGTAGGCGACCAAGCCGTGGGCAGCGATGGCTGGTATGAAGCGATAGCCGCCGCCAACGAGGCCAACGGGGACCACATGGCCGAGGAGGAGCGCGAGGGCCTGACGGATTTTCGTCGCCACGCCTCCCTTCAGACACGCCACGACTTGGGTGTCGCCTTCGCTGCGTTCGAGGCTGCGCACGTCACCGGCGTGGAACCGGTAGACAAGGACCCCCAGGCGTACATCGACGAGCACACAGGAGGCGACTGACCCAAGCGGAGCCGCGGCACGAGGCCCGTGTCCGGCGCAGCGAGGTCTGCAGCGCGGTTTTCAGCGCCCTCACGACCAGAGCGTGCCAGCGCCAAAGCGGTGGCGTCTTCGATCTCTGTCGTACCAGGATCGCCTACCGGGACGGAGTGGGCGGCTTTCCCACCGCCATCAACGCCATGCACCCGCCTTCAGGCCGTAGAGGCCAAGTGTGGGATGGCTGTTATTTGTGGGCATAAATCTAAATGTGGCATAATCTACATATGCCCCACACAGAGCAGGTCACTATCGGGGATCGCGGTCGGCTGGTGCTGCCGTCCTCGGTGCGCACCGCGCTTGATCTCAAGCCGGGCACGCGGATGCTGTTGAGCACCGAAGCCGATGGCTCGCTGCGGCTACGTCCCTACCGGGCCGTAGCCGATCAGAGCCGAGGCCTGTTCTCAAGCCCCGCTGCGGCCGGGTCGCTGGTCGACGAGCTGATCAGCGAGCGTCGTGCCGAAGCGGACCGCGACGAGTAGATGGCTGAGGCGGTCGCTGGCTGCGTGCTCGACGCCTCGGCGCTTTTGGCCTACCTGGGCGATGAGCCCGGCGCCGAGCTGGTCGCCGATCAGATCGCCGCCGGCGCGAGGATCGCCACGATTAACCTGGCCGAGGCCCTGAGCACCCTCGCGACGCGCGGCCAGGACCCCGCCGCCGTCGCCTCAGAGCTGACCGCCCGCGGGCTGCTTGACGGCGCGATCACCCTGGAGCTGTTCACCACCGCCGACGCGATCGAAACCGCCCGCCTGCGCCCCCTCACCCGTCAGGCCGGGCTGTCGCTCGCCGACCGCGCCTGCCTGGCGCTCGCGCGCCGGCTTTCGGCCCCGGTCCTGACCTCAGACCACGCCTGGACAAGTCTCGCGCTCGACCTCGACGTGCGCCTGATCCGCGACCCGCACAATGACCGCCCGGGCGCCCCGCTCGGTGCGGGTGGGCAGCATAGATAGGGGAAGGACGGCGGGGAGGGCGAGTGACGCTCAAGTGATGCCGACCGCGGTGCTCCCGCGACGGGGGCTAAAAAACCTCGGTGAGGACAATGCCCGACGCGCGCTCGCCGTGGCGTTCATGTGCCCGGCGCATCCGAAGTCATCGGATCTCACGGCGAAAGTGCTCCGCCGGTCTTCCCGAATACCACAGGGTGAATCTCCAAATAACACAAACTGTATTGATGTAAAAGCTCTACGGAGCGGATGTCGTTCGGCGCGGTGACACGAAGCGAGACATAGAAACGGCACGGTGCACCACCGGAAATCGGCCCCAGGTGCCCCTCAAGGAGCGCCGACGCGGTCTGGCCGCTCTGCAATAATACGCGCCGCTCTGGACTCCCCGGGCGGCTACCGCCCAAATAGCCATCAATCGTCCGCCGCGCCTCCACCACCGCCTTGCCATTCCCGGCTAAGCCCTCGACCCCGGGATAGCCGCGCATTTCGCACCGGCCGCCCCGGTCCTTGAATCGCAGAATCAAACCGAAGTGGCCCAACCCGCCCTGTGGCTTTGCGGTGGTGATCGTGAGCTGACCTTGCTTGCACTTAACGACTCGGCGAGGGTGTCGTGCTGCTGACGGATAGCCGCGCGCGCGCACCACCTGCGCCGTAGCGTCAACCCGCGCCGTAGAATGGGTCACCGTTGCGCTTCCGCGCTGGGAAACCGGTGTGTTGGCTTCGCCGCAAGCCGAGAGCACGAGCGCGCCAGTGAGAAGTCCGATCACAGAAACGACTGCCGGGCCCCTGTTCCCTGAATAGGCGAAACCCGGTCTGTGGCTTTGCTTTGCAGAAGTGCATCGACAATTGTGTTGCCAAATATGCACGATTCCTATGATCCGGACACAGCCGTAGCTGCACATAACTGACCGCTTGTGTCGCACCACAAAGACCTTCATCCTCTACTTGATAAGCCATTGCGCGGCTCCGCCGCGCAAATCGTTGTGAGTTACATCAGCATCAGGTGGCTTGGGAAGTCCGAATGTTACTGAACTAGCGGACTGAATGATTTGATAGCCACGGCCTGCTACTGGGGGTACAGTACTGTTCGACTTCCAGAAATGCTTGAACTTGAGGCTTGCAAGCTGACTGCTGCTCAAATGGATGTTATATCCAAGGTATCTCGACTTTCGGGGTCTCAGGCGGCGTTGAGGGCTGACGGTGACTGGGTGGGCGTGATTTGCGGGGCGGTGGTCATGGCGGGTGCTTGTGTCCAATATTCGTGTCGGATCAGTTCGCGCTGGAGGCTGGCGAGCATGTCGGTGTAGCTGACGGTAGTCTTCTGGCGATACCACGGCGCGGTGCGGCGCCGTACGTTGAGGTCGGCGTCGGGGTTGCCGTGCAGCTGATACCAGGTGATGGTGATCGTCTGGCAGGGGAACCCGAGCGGGACGGTTCGCTCGACTGCTTTCTGGACGCGGTTGCGGGCCTGGCCGACGCCGTGAACCTTGGCTTCTTGATGGCAGGTCTCGATCGTCGGGCGGCTGTCGTAGCGGGCGATCAGCTCGCCGGTGGCGGCGTCGATGCTGGTGGACGCGAGCGCGACGTCGAAGCCTTCTTCCGCGGCCGGGGTTTCGGATCAAGATCACCTTCACTGCCCGGTGTAAAACGGCGTGCACCACAGGCACGTGAACGCGTGGATGTGCGCGGGGCGGAGTCATCTCCGTCTCCGTCCCCGGCGTGCAGCGGACCGCCTACCTGATCCCACTGGACGACACCCGAGAGGGATTCGTCATCGACATCGGCAACACCACCGTGCAAGTACTCGGGACCTTTGCGAAAGCGGACGTTTCGGCCCTGCTAACCGCTCTCGTCACCCACTGAGGTTTTCATGCATCGCAAGCTTCACCATATTCTGTCCATCCTCACCCTTGCGGCGATCGTCGGCGTGTGCGCCGCTCCAGCGGACGCCCACTTCAGCGTCCATCGAGGCGGCAAGCTCTTCTACTTCGACGGTCACGCCTACAACGATCAAGGCACCTCGAAAATCGGTGATCCGATCGATATCACCTTCACGCAGAACCGCGCCGCGACGCAAAAGGCTACCCTCAGGAACATCAACGGCGCGTTCGCATACCACTGGACCGGGCCGAACAAGATGAGCTCGTCATCTTGCACAAAGTTCTCTGACGATGAGTACATCGCGTGGCGGGCGTTTCGCAAGTACAACGGCGCGGACGCTAAGAGGGTGACCGTCCAGGACGAGAACATCCTCAACGGGTCCATCAAATCGTTTACGCCATGTGACGACGAATATCACATTCGCTTTTGGACCGACCACACGCATCAGCAGATCGCGAGGGGGTCAGACTCGCACGGCTCTCTCGATCAATGGCTGCTTGGCGGCGTGCACCACGAGAGCAGAGACTTCCCGTTCGGCACGCACTACATCGACCGGCCGTGGGATCAGGTCAGGGACGAAGTCCTCCGATACATGGGGTTCTACTACTGTCATCGTCGGCACTTCCGGTACGACCCGGCGTCGTACGGGAACTCTGGAACTAAGGACCACTCGTACTTCCACGATGGCTGGATTGGCGAGATCTCGCTTCAGGCCGAGGCGCAAGGGTGCTAGATAGCCCGCCCAGGGGCGACACGTGCGCGCGTCGATCTCAGACCTGGCGACGCTGCGGAGGCCATCGATCCGCGACAGCATTCTCGTGAGCAACCAGCTCTACTTCGCGATCCTGATCGCGCTTGCAGCGGCCGGCTTCCTCGCCGGGCGATGGCTGCTCATCCCGGCGGTGCTTGCACTCTGGGCGATCGGTCTGGCGATCGCCGCGCTCGCCGGCGCGTTTCACCACACCGGCGAAGACAGCAGCGCAGGGGTGTTCTACTTCTCGGCGTTTCCCACAATGCTCTGGGTTTTTGCGTTCACGCTCGGTACCATCGTGCGGCGAATTGTCCGATGGATCGCCTCTCGCGCCCGCGACGGCCGCAGGGAGAGGGGTACCTCCGTCACGGGCTAGCGAAACGCTTTGGCGGCTCCGACGAGACGGCCCAGTGCTCGGGCGCCGTCTTGCTCGTTGGCAAGGCGCCAGAGTGGACCGCTCGTCGGACGCACGTCCACTAACGAGTAAGCGTCGCGCCTGTTCCGTTGCTAAGCCAACCCCCATAGACGCCGACACCCCGATGCTCCGCAGCCTCGGCGTGATCGTCAACCGGACTGAGGTCGACACGGGGCTTGGGGAACAACGGAACGAAAAGTCACGCTAAGGATCGGTCGCCGACCACGGCCGGCCGCCGCGGGACTCGGCTATGCGTCCTCTGCGTCGTCGGCGTCGGGGTCTCGCAGCGCGCGCAGCCCGCCGGCTAGCAGTGGCAGCAGGAACGAGTAGTGGCCGTGGACGTTGAGGTGGTGGCGCACGAACGGCGAGAGCCGCGCGACGTCTTCATCGAGGACGGCGTGGCCCTCGGTGCGTAGCTCGTCAAGGGCGGCGGAGCAATTGTCAAATGTTGTGGATCGGGCAATGAAGAAGAATCAGGCGGCGACCTTCTCGTCCTGCGTCGCGGTGTCGTCCTCGGTCACCTTGATGCCGTCCTTGAATTCGACCCCGTTGAGCA
>JAABUX010000697.1_pt1 | contig 55436 bp, 52 predicted proteins | sample 5561851 | NCBI WGS metagenome assembly JAABUX01 (sample SAMN10711883, study PRJNA513361) | rock metagenome | isolation source: Antarctica rocks | place: Antarctica: Victoria Land, Richard Nunatak red sandstone | collected 2016-01-03
CGGCTCTGACCAGCCAGCCGAACCCGCCGAGGCCGTGCGGGTCGAGCAGCTCGAGGGCCTGAGAGGAGGTGGCGAGGGCCTGGGCGTATTGGCCGGCCGCGCCGTCCCACGTAGGCAGCTTGGCGCTGATCCCCATCATTTCCAGCGCATCTTGCTGACGCACCAGCCGGGACCGCGTGAGTGCCGCGCAGCTGTCGAGGGCGACGTGGGCCGTCAGGTCGCAGCTGCCGTCGGGGACGGGGGGCATCTGGCGCCCGTGCCGGTAGCCGGTCAGGGTCGGGCGCCTGGTCTGGGTGACGTGTCCGTAGTCGATGGCGACCGCGAGGCCCCGCTGCACCTGTGCGACGGCCGCCGACCAGGCCAGGTCCCGCGACAGCCCCACCTCGGCTCGCTCGGCCCCGGGCCACCAGCGCGCGCACCAGGCGGCGTACGGCGACCGGGCGCCGGGCGCCTCGACCCCGGCCGGCGACACCAGTACGAGCCGCCCCCCGGACACCACGTCCAGCGGGACGTTGTCGAGCCACTCGTTGGCGATCAGCAGCCCGGTCAGCGGCGGGACGGCGGACCGCCAGGCGTACGGCGGCCGCGGCGAGTCCCGGTCCGCGCCGGGCCGGCCCCGGTCCGTGCCGGCGGGGGCCAGGTCCACGCCGGTGAGCCGCCACCGGGCCGGTACGTCCGGCAGCGCCGACAGGAGCTCCCCGCGCCCTGCGCCCAGGTCGACGAGGTCGAAGGGGTCCGGCTGACCGAGTGCGTCATCGACCAGGCCAGCCAGCCGGCGTACGGCGGGGGCGAACAGCGGCGACGCGACGGACGTACGGAAGTGGTCGGCCGGGCGCGAGCGCAGGAAGAAGCCGTCTGGGCCGTACAGGGCGTCGGCCATGGCCTGGCTCCACGGCCGCGCGGTCACGGCAGGAGCATGCACTGCCGCGGGTCCGGTGACTGCGGCCGGGTGATCTGTGGCACTCGGCGACGACAGGTGCAACGGCGGCGTTACGCTCTTGCCGTCCGGTACCCCCGTAGGACTGGAACACTGAAGGACTGGAACGCCTCATGACCGCAGCTCGTCCCGATGCTGCCCGCCTCGCCGTCGGCGTGGTCGGCACCGGTCGCGTGGGGGCTGTCCTCGGCGCCGCCTTGGCCCGCGCCGGGCACGATGTCGTGGCCGCCTCCGCGGTCAGCAGGCGCTCGCGGGACCGGGCCGGCGAGCTGCTCCCCGACGTACCGCTGGTCGCCCCGGACGAGGTGCTGGCCCGGGCGAACCTCGTGCTGCTCGCCGTGCCCGACGATGCGCTCGCCGCCCTCGTGGCAGGACTCGCCGAGACCGGCGCGATTCGGCCCGGCCAGCTGCTCGTGCATCCCAGCGGCTTGCGTGGGCTCGCGGTCCTCGATCCCGCCGTACGACGTGGCGCGCTGCCCCTGGCCCTGCACCCTGTGTTGCCCTTCACCGGCACCGCGGTGGATCTCGTACGCCTGCACGGCGCGTCGTTCGGGGTGACCAGCCCGCCGGTCCTGCGGCCGGCCGCCGAGGCGCTGGTGCTCGAGATGGGCGGCGAGCCGGTGTGGGTGGAGGAGGCCCTGCGGCCGCTGTGGCACGCAGCCCTCGCCCACGGGGCCAACCACCTCGTGACGCTCGTGGCGAGCGCGGCGGATCTGCTGCGGCAGGCCGGGGCCGAGGACCCCGCCGCGGTGCTCGCGCCGCTGCTGGGCGCCGCCCTCGACGGCGCGTTGCGCAGCGGCGACACCGTCCTCACCGGGCCGGTCAGCCGCGGTGACGCCGGCACGGTCGCGGCCCACCTGGCAGCCCTGCCCGACGACGTACGCCCGGCCTACCTCGCCCTCGCGCGGCTCACCGCCGACCGCGCGCTCGCCAGCGGTCGGCTGGCCGCAACCGCCGCCGAGCCGCTGCTTGGAGTGCTGCAGTGAGGATCGCCGCCACCCGCGAGGAGCTGGCCGACGCCCGCAAGGTCCTTCCCGGACGGGTCGCTGTCATCATGACCATGGGCGCCCTGCACCAGGGGCACGCGGCACTCCTGCGCGCGGCCCGTGAGCAGGCCGACTCGGTGGTCCTCACCCTGTTCGTCAACCCGCTGCAGTTCGGCGCCGGCGAGGACCTCGGGCGCTACCCCCGCACGCTGGAGGCCGACCTCGAGCTGTGCGCGCGGGAGGGCGTCGACGTCGCGTTCACGCCGACCCTGGACGTGGTCTACCCGTCACAGCCGCTGGTGCGGGTCAGCGCCGGCCCGATGGGCGAGGTGCTCGAGGGCGCCGACCGCCCGGGCCACCTCGACGGCGTGCTGACCGTCGTGCTCAAGCTGATGCATCTGGTACGCCCCGACGTCGCGCTGTTCGGTCAGAAGGATGCCCAGCAGCTGGCCTGCATCCGTCGCATGGTGAGCGACCTCGACGTCGGAGTGCACGTCGTCGCAGTACCGACCGTGCGCGAGGCCGACGGGTTGGCGCTGTCGAGCCGCAACCGCTACCTGAGCCCCGAGCAGCGCACAGCCGCGCTCGCGCTGTCCCGCGCCCTGGCCACCGCCGACCTGGCCGCCGCCCGCGCCCTGCTCAACGCCAGCCCGGGCGTGCAGCCCTGCTATGTCGAGCGCGTGGACCCCGTGACCTTCGACGCGACACCCGCAGGCGCGCTGCTCGTCGTCGCTGCGAGGGTCGGCACGACCCGACTCATCGACAACAGGCCGCTCGACGCTGCATCCCTCGACGACGTGCCGCTCGACGCTGCACCCCTCACCCACGTGCCCGTCGACAACGGCCGCACCGACCCGTCGTCTGTCCGGACCATGCTCCCCGAGGACCGCTGAATGCTGCGCACCATGCTCACCTCGAAGATCCACCGCGCCACGGTCACGCAGGCCGATCTGCACTACGTCGGCTCGGTGACCGTCGACGCCGATCTGCTGTCGGCGGCCGAGCTGCTGCCCGGCGAGAAGGTCGCGATCGTCGACGTCACCAACGGCGCGCGCCTGGAGACCTACATCATTGAAGGTCCGGCCGGCTCGGGGATCATCGGCATCAACGGCGCAGCCGCGCGGCTGGTGCACCCGGGCGACCTCGTCATCCTTATCGCCTACGGGCAGATGGACGAGGCCGAAGCGCGTACCCGCCAGCCCCGGGTGGTTTTTGTGGACTCCGGCAACCGCATCACCGGTACGGGCCAGGACCCGGCCGAGCCGCTGCCCGGACTGCTGCGCGGGGACGAGCTGCACGCGCCGGCCGACGACCCTGCCCTCGTCTGGTGAGGCTGCTCGCACCGGAGCCCGGCTGGACCGTCACCGCGGATGTGGTCGTCGTCGGCTCGGGCGTGGCGGGCTTGACCGCAGCGCTGCACGCCACCCGGGCCGGCTCGGTGCTGCTGGTGACCAAGGTGCTGGTCGACGACGGGTCCACCCGCTGGGCGCAGGGCGGGGTCGCCGCAGCGCTCGGAGCCGACGACAGCCCGGCCGACCACGTGCAGGACACGCTCGTGGCCGGCGTCGGGCTGTGCGACGAGGCGGCCGTGCAGGTGCTGTGCGAGCAGGGGCCTGCTCGCCTGCGCGAGCTGGCGACGCTCGGTGCGGCCTTCGACCGCGACCCCTCGGGCGCGCTGTCGCTGACCCGGGAAGGCGGCCACCACCGCGACCGCATCGTGCACGCTGGCGGGGACGCGACCGGCGCCGAGGTGAGCCGCGCGCTGGTCGCCGCCGTACAGGCCCACCCGGGGATCCGAATCGTCGAGCACGCGCTGGTCCTGGACCTGCTGCAGACCAAGGACGGGCGAGCCGCCGGGCTCACCCTGCACGTGCTCGGCGAGGGGACCCAGGACGGCGTGGGCGCCGTCCACGCCCGCGCGGTGGTGCTCGCGACCGGCGGCATGGGCCAGGTGTTCTCCAGCACGACCAATCCGGCTGTCTCCACGGGTGACGGCGTGGCCCTCGCCCTGCGGGCCGGCGCCGAGGTGGCCGACCTGGAGTTCGTGCAGTTCCACCCGACCGCGCTGTGGCTCGGCGCCGGCTCGACCGGTCAGCAGCCGCTCGTCAGCGAGGCGGTACGCGGCGAAGGGGCCTTCCTTGTCGACGACCTCGGTGAACGCGTCATCACCACGGCCGACCACCCGCTGGCCGACCTCGCGCCGCGCGACGTCGTCGCCAAGGCGATCACCCGCCGGATGCACGAGCGTGGCCTGGACCACGTCCTGCTCGACGCGACCGGGCTGGGGGAGGCGCTGCTGCTGCGCCGCTTCCCCACGATCGTGGCCCGCTGCCGGCAAGCCGGGACCGACCCCGTCACCGAGCCCATCCCCGTGGTCCCGGCCGCGCACTACGCCAGCGGCGGCGTCGTCACCGACCTGGCCGGACGCACCACTGTGCCCGGGCTCTACGCCTGCGGCGAGGTGGCGTGCACCGGCGTCCACGGCGCGAACCGCCTGGCCTCCAACAGCCTGCTCGAGGGCCTGGTCTTCGCCGCCCGCATCGGCGACGACCTCGAGGCCGGCCTGCCGGGTCAGGGCACCCCGTCGGCGTACGACGGGAAGGTGGTCCTGTTGGACCCGGCCATTCGTGCGGAGCTGGCCCGGAGCATGTCCGAGGGAGCCGGCGTCCTGCGCAGCGCGACCTCGCTGTCCGGCACCGCGAAGGAGCTGAGCGCGTTGGGGGAGCACGGCAGCAGTGCGCCGGGGCCGGCGGCCTGGGAGGCCACCGACCTGCACGCGGTCGCGACAGCGCTCGTGGTGGCCGCGGCGCGTCGTGAGGAGACGCGCGGCGCGCACTGGCGCGAGGACCACCCGGACGCCTCCCAGGCCTGGCTCGGCCACCTGGTCACGACGACCGCCGGCACGACCTACCGTCCGCTGGAGCAGTAGATGCCTTTGTCCCCAGCCACCCTCGACGCGCTCGAGCATGCGGGGCTCGACGCCGGGCTCGTCCTCGAGCTGGTGACGCGCACCGTTGAGGAGGATCTCGCCGGTGGGGTGGACGTCACCAGCGTGGCGACCGTGCCAGTCGGGCTCGAGGGCGTCGCCGCCTTCGTACCGCGGGTCGAAGGTGTGGTCGCCGGCTCGGCGGTGGCCATGGCGTGCGTCGACGTCGTCGGCCCGGTCGGGTGGAGCGTCGTGCGCGGTGACGGACCGGTCGTCGCGGGCGAGTCGGTGCTCGAGGCGACCGGGCCCGTGCGGACCCTGCTGACCGCTGAGCGGTCCGCCCTGAACCTGCTCTGCCACCTGTCGGGGGTCGCGACGCTCACCGCGACCTGGGTCGCCGCCGTCGCGGGCACCGGCGCGACGATCCGCGACACCCGCAAGACCACGCCGTCGATGCGCTTCCTGGAGAAGTACGCGGTCCGCGTCGGTGGCGGCCGCAACCATCGGATGGGGCTGTCGGACGCGGCCCTCGTGAAGGACAACCACGTCGTGGTGGCCGGCGGCGTGGCGCAGGCGTTCGCGCAGGTCCGCGAGGCCTTCCCCGGCCTGGCCGTCGAGGTCGAGTGCGACACCGTCGAGCAGGTCGAGCAGGTCGTCGCCGCGGGCGCGGACCTCGTGCTGCTGGACAACATGCCGCTGGACGAGCTGCGCGCAGCGGTCGCGATCTGCGCGCGCAAGGGGGTGCTCACCGAGGCCTCCGGCGGGTTGTCCCTGGACCGGGCGCACGCGGTCGCCTCGACCGGCGTCGACCACCTGTCAGTGGGCGCGCTGACCCACTCCGCCCCGGTGCTCGACCTCGGCCTGGACCTGCGGGTGCGCTGATGCTGCTCGCGATCGACATCGGGAATACCAACACGGTTCTCGGCGTGTTCGAGGGCGAGCAGATCGCGCGTACCTGGCGGGTCAAGACAGACACCCGCGGCACCGCCGACGAGCTCATGCTGACCTTCCGCGGCCTGCTGGCCGACACCAAGGTGACCGGCATCTCGCTGTGCTCGACGGTCCCGGCTGTGCTGCGTGAGATGCGCACGATGCTGGCCCGCTACTGGCCCGACGTCCCCACGGTCATCGTCGAGCCCGGCGTCAAGACCGGCGTACCGCTGCTCATCGACAATCCCAAGGAGGTCGGTGCCGACCGGGTGGTGAACACCTTGGCCGCGCACCACCTGTACGGCGGTCCGGTCGTGGTCGTCGACTTCGGGACGAGCACCAACCTCGACGTCATCAGCGCCCGCGGGGAGTTCCTCGGTGGCGCACTTGCCCCCGGCATCGAGATCTCGGTGGAGGCGCTCGCCGCCCGGGCTGCCCAGCTGCGCAAGGTCGAGCTCGTCGCACCGCGCTCGGTCATCGGCAAGAACACCGTCGAGTGCCTGCAGTCCGGCATCCTCTACGGCTTTGCCGGCCAGGTCGACGGCCTGGTACGCCGGATCGTCGACGAGCTCGGCGGCACGGTGACGGTCGTGGCGACCGGCGGCCTGGCCCCGTTGGTGATCGAGCACTGCGCCACGGTGTCCCTGCACGAGCCAGACCTGACGCTCGTCGGGCTGCGCCTGGTGTGGGAGAAGAACACCTGACCTGAGCCGACCTCACTTGAACCGGCCGCGCCTGACCCGACCTGACCTCACCTGAACTGACCCGCGCTCGCCGTGTACCGCCGCGCCCGCGTGCCGCCCCGCCCGCGTGCGCCGCGCCCGCGTGCCGCCCCGCCCGCGTGCCGCCCCGCCCGCGTGCCGCCCCGCCCGCGTGCCGCCTTGACCTTTCCCGCGCTCGCGAGGTCCGCTTGATCATCAGAAGCTCCGATGACGAACGGGGCCCCTGAGGCCCCCGTAGCTCATCAAATCTTCTGATGATCACGGGGATGATCACGGGGATGATCACGGGGATGGGGACGGGGCAGCGCCGGGGACGGAGGACGGAGGACGGCGGACGGGGACGGCGCACGGGGACGGAGGACGGAGGACGGAGGACGGAGGACGGCGGACGGGGACGGCGCACGGGGACGGGGGACGGGGACGGCGGACGGGGGACCGGGCAGGGACGGGGGAGGCTGCGGGGATCGCTGGTCCCGAGCAGCGCGGACCGGCCGGGATGCCTGCTCAGTAGGCTCGCCCGCGTGCCCGAGATCCCCGACGTCCGGACCGAGAGCGAGCAGATCGGTGTCCGCCGGGACAAGTACGACCGGCTGGTCGCGGCCGGCACCCCGCCGTACCCGCTGGGCTATCCGCGGACGGCCACGCTGGCCGAGGTGCGGGCCGGCCATCCTGACCTCGGCCCCGATGTGCAGACCGGTACGACCGTCGCGGTCGCCGGGCGGGTCGTGCTCAGCCGCACCGGCGGCAAGCTGTGCTTCGCCACGCTGCAGGAGGGTGAGGCGAGCCTGCAGGTCATGGTCAGCCTGGACGGCGTCGGCGAGCAGCGGCTGGCGGCGTGGAAGGCCGATGTCGACCTCGGTGACCACGTGGGCGTGACGGGTGAGGTCATCAGCAGCCGGCGCGGCGAGCTGAGCGTGCTGGTGAGCGACTGGGCGATGACCGCGAAGGCGCTGCGGCCGCTGCCGGACAAGCACAAGGGCCTGACCGACCCGGAGGCGCGGATCCGCCAGCGCTACGTCGACCTCGTGGTCAACGCGGTCAGCCGGCAGATGGTGCGCGACCGGGCGACCGTCGTACGCACCGTGCGGGACGTCCTGCACGGCCACGGGTTCCTCGAGGTCGAGACCCCGACGCTGCAGGCAGTCCACGGGGGCGCGGCGGCCAAGCCGTTCGGCACCCACCTCAACGCGCTGGACCTGGAGGTGACGCTGCGCATTGCGCTGGAGCTCTACCTCAAGCGGGCCGTGGTTGGCGGTATCGACCGCGTCTTTGAGATCGGCAAGAACTTCCGCAACGAGGGCATCGACGCCACGCACTTCCCCGAGTTCACGATGCTCGAGTTCTACCAGGCGTACGGCGACTACGACACGGTCGCGGACCTCACCCGCGAGCTGGTGCTCGCCGCAGCCCGGGCCATCGGTCGCACCGTGGTCTGCGACGGGCGGGTCGATCTCGAGCAGCCCTGGCGCTCCGCCACGCTGCACGAGCTGGTCAGCGAAGCGGTCGGTGAGACCATCGACCCCGGTACGGCGGTCGAGCGCCTGCTCGCCCTGGCCGAGCGGTTCGGCGTGGACACCCTCCAGCCCGGCTGGGACGCCGGCGAGGTCGCGCTGGAGCTGTTCGAGAAGCTCGTAGAGCACACGCTGGTGCAGCCGACATTCGTGCGCGACTACCCCCTCTCATCCCGTCCGCTGGCCCGCAACCATCGGGACGACCCCCGCCTGACCGAGGCCTGGGACCTGGTCGTGGGCGGCGTGGAGCTCGCGACCGGCTACTCCGAGCTGGTCGACCCGGTCGAGCAGCGCCGCCGTCTGGTCGAGCAGTCGCGCAAGGCCGCCGGCGGGGACCCCGAGGCGATGCAGCTCGACGAGGACTTCCTGCGCGCGCTCGAGCACGGGGCCCCGCCCATGGGCGGGCAGGGCATGGGCATCGACCGGCTGGTGATGCTGCTGACCGGGCAGCCGGTCCGGGAGACCATATTGTTCCCCCTCGTCCGGCCACTGTGACAATTGCCGCACATTCTCCCCGCAATGGCGCGCCGGTTTTGCGTTCTGCTGTGGACTCGTGTTTCCTTGACGTGTTCCACCGAGGAATGCACGGACATTGTTATGTTGGAGGAAGTGGTGGCACAAAGAGTCCAGGTCATGCTGGTGTGTGATCTGCACGAGGACGAGGTCGAAGGTGACGAGACGGTCTCCTTCGGCCTCGACGGGACGTCGTACGAGATCGACGTCTGCCAGGAGCACGCGGCCGGGCTGCGCGAGGTGTTCTCGACCTACGTCGGGGCGGCGCGCAAGGCCGGGCGCCCCGGTGGGAGCAGTGCGCGCCGGGCTCCCAGAGCGGCCAAGCCGGCGGCCAGTTCCGGCAATGAGCGGGTCCAGGAGATTCGGGAGTGGGCCCGCGCGACCGGCCACCAGGTGAGCGAGCGAGGCCGGCTGTCGACGGCCGTGACCAAAGCGTACGAGGCCGCGCACTAGCGAGCAGCTCACCGGCCCGCCCCCGACGTGACCGTGCGGGGGCGGGCTGTTCGCTGCGGGCGTACGCCGGGGTCCCGCGGTCGGGAACGGGCACAGCTGCGTTGAGGTTGTCATCAGCACCAGGGCGACGACGCGCTCCACCCGTCGTGCAGCGTCGTCCGGGGCTAGTGTGCGGGGCAGTGGTCGGGTCGTCCGGCGCCCCCGCCCCGTGAGGAGCGACAGCATGTTCGAGAGGTTCACCGACCGAGCCCGCCGCGTGGTCGTCCTGGCGCAAGAAGAAGCCAGGATGCTCAACCACAACTACATCGGGACCGAGCACATCCTGCTCGGCCTCATCCACGAGGGCGAAGGAGTCGCCGCCAAGGCGCTCGAGTCCCTCGGCATCTCCCTCGAGGGCGTGCGCAGCCAGGTCGAGGAGATCATCGGCCAGGGCCAGCAGGCCCCGTCCGGCCACATCCCATTCACCCCCCGGGCCAAGAAGGTCCTCGAGCTGTCCTTGCGCGAGGCGCTGCAGCTCGGCCACAACTACATCGGCACCGAGCACATCCTGCTCGGGCTGATCCGCGAGGGCGAGGGTGTCGCCGCCCAGGTGCTGGTCAAGCTCGGCGCCGACCTCAACCGGGTCCGTCAGCAGGTGATCCAGCTGCTGTCGGGCTACCAGGGCAAGGAGTCCGCAACCCCCGGTGGCGGCCCTGCCGAGGGCACGCCGTCCACCTCGCTGGTGCTCGACCAGTTCGGCCGCAACCTCACCCAGGCGGCCCGCGAGTCCAAGCTCGACCCGGTCATCGGGCGCGAGAAGGAGATCGAGCGGGTCATGCAGGTCCTGTCGCGCCGGACCAAGAACAACCCGGTCCTGATCGGTGAGCCCGGCGTCGGCAAGACCGCCGTCGTAGAGGGGCTGGCCCAGGCGATCGTCAAGGGCGAGGTGCCCGAGACGCTCAAGGACAAGCAGCTCTACACCCTGGACCTCGGCGCACTGGTGGCCGGCAGCCGCTACCGCGGTGACTTCGAGGAGCGCCTGAAGAAGGTCCTCAAGGAGATCCGCACCCGCGGCGACATCATCTTGTTCATCGACGAGCTGCACACCCTGGTCGGGGCGGGCGCCGCGGAGGGCGCGATCGACGCCGCCAGCATCCTCAAGCCGATGCTGGCCCGCGGTGAGCTCCAGACCATCGGGGCGACCACCCTGGATGAGTACCGCAAGCACCTGGAGAAGGACGCCGCGCTCGAGCGGCGCTTCCAGCCCATCCAGGTCGGTGAGCCCTCGCTGGCACACACGATCGAGATCCTCAAGGGCCTGCGGGACCGGTATGAGGCGCACCACCGCGTCTCGATCACCGACGCCGCCCTGGTCGCGGCGGCCACCCTGGCCGACCGCTACATCAGCGACCGCTTCCTGCCGGACAAGGCGATCGACCTCATTGACGAGGCCGGCTCGCGCATGCGCATCCGCCGGATGACCGCGCCGCCGGACCTGCGGGAGTTCGACGAGCGCATCGCCACGGTCCGCCGGGACAAGGAGTCGGCGATCGACTCGCAGGACTTCGAGAAGGCCGCGTCCCTGCGCGACCGGGAGAAGACCCTGCTCGGGGAGAAGGCGCAGCGCGAGAAGGAGTGGAAGGCCGGCGACATGGACGTTGTCGCCGAGGTCGACGACGAGCAGATCGCCGAGGTCCTGGCGATCTGGACCGGGATCCCGGTCTTCAAGCTCACCGAGGAGGAGACCGCGCGCCTACTGCGCATGGAGGACGAGCTGCACAAGCGGGTCGTCGGCCAGGAGCAGGCCATCAAGGCCGTCTCCCAGGCCATCCGGCGCACCCGGGCCGGCCTGAAGGACCCGAAGCGCCCCGGTGGCTCCTTCATCTTCGCCGGGCCGTCCGGTGTCGGGAAGACCGAGCTGGCCAAGACGCTCGCGGAGTTCCTGTTCGGTGACGAGGACAGCCTCATCACGCTGGACATGAGCGAGTTCATGGAGAAGCACACCGTGTCCCGCCTGGTCGGGTCCCCTCCCGGCTACGTCGGGTACGACGAGGGCGGCCAGCTCACCGAGAAGGTGCGCCGCAAGCCCTTCTCGGTCGTGCTGTTCGACGAGGTCGAGAAGGCCCACCCGGACGTGTTTAACACGCTGCTGCAGATCCTGGAGGACGGCCGTCTGACCGACTCCCAGGGTCGGGTCGTGGACTTCAAGAACACGGTGCTGATCATGACGTCGAACCTGGGCACCCGGGACATCGGCAAGGGCTTCAACCTTGGGTTCCAGAAGGACAACGACAAGGCCGGCGCCTACGAGCAGATGAAGACAAAGGTGCAGGACGAGCTCAAGCAGCACTTCCGGCCGGAATTCCTCAACCGCATCGACGACATCGTGGTCTTCCACCAGCTGTCCGAGGACGAGATCATCACGATCGTCGACCTGATGCTGAACCGCGTCGATGCCCAGCTGAAGAACAAGGACATGGGCCTGGAGGTCACGACGCCGGCGAAGCTGCTGCTGGCCAAGAAGGGTTACGACCCGGTCCTCGGCGCCCGACCGCTTCGCCGCACGATCCAGCGCGAGCTGGAGGACGAGCTGTCGGAGAAGATCCTGTTCGGGTCGCTCAAGGCCGGCCAGATCGTCGTGGTCGACGTCGAGGGCGAGGGCGACGCGGCGAAGTTCAGCTTCCGCGGGGAGCCCAAGCCGGACTCGGTACCGGATGTGCCGCCGGTCGACCTGGCCAAGGGCAGCCGCGCCGAGTAGCGCCGCAGCCCGTCCCGGAGCCGGTCACCGCCCCACGCGGTGGCCGGCTTTGTCGTGTCCGACGCCGGGCAGGGCGTACGTGCCCTGCGGCAGGGCCTCGACCAGCCCGTCGGCGACCAGCCCGGACAGGGCTCGGCCCCGCTGGACCGGCTCGTGCCAGACCTGGGCGAGCACGTCGGCCGCGACAGGTCGGGCGCTGTCGCGGAGCACGGCCAACAGCCGACCGCGCACCTGCCGGTCGGTGCCGGCGTAGCCCTGCGCACGGCGCAGCGGCGCTGCCAACGGGGGCGAGCCCGCGGCCAGCCAGGCGCACCGGCGGGCGACCGGGCAGGACGTGCACCGGGGCGTCCGGGCCGTGCACACCAGTGCGCCCAGCTCCATGAGGGCGATCGAGGCGGCCGCGGCCTGCTCCTCGTCCGCAGGCAGGAGCGCCTCGACCAGTGCCAGGTCCTGGCGGGTCACGGCGGCGTCCGCGCGGCCCTCGACCGTCCGTCCCACGACCCGCCGCACGTTGGTGTCCACCACCGCGTGTCGCTGGCGCAGGGCAAACGCCGCCACTGCCCGCGCCGTGTAGTCGCCCACGCCCGGCAGCGCAAGCAGCTCGGTAACCGTCGTGGGCAGCTCCCCGCCGTACCGCTCGACGACCGCTTGGGCGGCCGCATGCAGCCGCAGCGCCCGGCGCGGGTACCCCAGGCGACCCCACATCCGCACTGCGTCGCCCGGTGCGTCCGCCGCGAGGGAGGCGGGCGTGGGCCAGCGGGCCAGCCACGCGTCATACGCCGGGACGACGCGCACGACCGGGGTCTGCTGCAGCATCACCTCACTGACCAGCACGGCGTACGGCGTGGTGCCCGGCCGCCGCCAGGGCAGGTCGCGCGCCGCACCGGCGTACCAGTCGATGAGCTCGTCGGCGAGGGAGACCATGACGTCCAGCATGCCTCGCTAAGGTCGGTTTGTGGCACTGCACCCGGTTGGGCCAAGGCCGGCCGCGACCTACTGGACGCGGCGAACCGTGCTCGGTGGGATCGTCGTGCTCCTGCTGGTCCTCGTGCTCCTCAGGTCCTGCGGCGCCAGCCCCAGCCGACCGGCTGCCCTGACGACCACGCCGGTGCCGGCCGGCCCCGCAGCCCCGGCCACCCCGAGCACGGCGGTGACACCCACCCCGACGCCGACCCTGGGCCCCGCTGCCTCCCCCTCGGTCTCCCCCACCGCCGGGACAGAAGCGTGCCCGGACTCCTCGCTGGCCCTCACCGCGTCGAGCGACGTCGGGAGCTACCCGCTGGGGAGCCAGCCGCGCCTGATCCTGCGCGTGCGCAACACCGGCCGGACGGTCTGCCGCCGCGTGCTCGGGCCTGCAGCCGTGGAGCTGCTCGTCTACTCAGCGAACGAGCGCATCTACTCCTCGCGGGACTGCACCCCGGCAACAAGGCAGGCGAGCGTTGCGCTGCGCCCCGGGCAGGTCGAGACGACGACGCTCACCTGGTCCGGCCTGCGGTCGCTGCCCGGTTGCGCCGGGTCACGCGCCGCCGCCACTGCCGGCACCTACCGCGTGTTCGGCCAGCTCGGCCGGCTGCGCAGCGCCGCGAGGAACTTCCTGCTCACCTCGGGCTGACCCGGCGACGGCCGCAACTCGGCAGAGGGCTGTGGCCAGGGGGGCGCTGCGCCCCGCTCGAACAGGAGACTGGCAAGCGCGGTGTCAGACGTACCGCTCGAGGATGGAGCTCTCCGCCAAGCGGGACAGGCCCTCGCGGACGCTGCGGGCGCGGGTCTCGCCCACGCCGTCGACGGCTTGCAGGTCATCGATGCCCGCCGCGAGCAGCTTCTGCAGGCCACCGAAGTGCTCGACGAGGCGGTCCACGACCAGACCGGGCAGCCGCGGGACCTTGGCCAGCAGCCGGTACCCCCGCGGGCTGACCGGCATCTCGAGGGCGTCGATGCTGTTGGGGAACCCGACCGCTTTGGCGATCGCAGCGAGGTCCAGGAGCTCGGCAGGCGACAACGTGTCGAGCTCGCCGAGCGCGTCGTGCACGGTCCGCCCCCTGCGGCCGCTGACGACGTAGTCGCGCACGATGAGGTCCCGCTCGCCCTCCACCCCGGCCATGAGCTCGTCGAGCTGCAGGATCAGCAGGCGCCCGTCGGTGCCGAGCTCGACGACGTACCCCTCGATCTCCTGGGCGATCCGCCGGACCATCTCCAGGCGTTGGGTCACCGCCATGCAGTCCCGCACGCTGACGAGGTCCTCGATCTCGAGGGCCGAGAGGGTGCCGGCGACCTCGTCGAGCCGCATCTTGTAGCGCTCGAGTGTCGCGAGGGCCTGGTTGGCCCGGGACAGGATGGCCGCGCTGTCGTCCAGGACGTAGCGCCGACCGTCGACGTACAGCGCGATGATGCGCATCGACTGGCTGACGCTGATGACGGGGAAGCCGGTCTGCTTGGCGACCCGCTCGGCGGTGCGGTGCCGGGTGCCGGTCTCCTCGGTCGGGATGCTCGGATCGGGCACCAGCTGCACCCCGGCCCGCACGATCTTGGTCAGGTCGGCGGTCAGGACGAGGGCGCCGTCCATCTTCGCCAGCTCGCGCAGCCGGGTGGCCGAGAACTCCACGTCGAGGGAGAAACCGCCCGTGACGATGCTCTCAGTGACCTTGTCGTGCCCCAGGACCATGAGGCCGCCGGTGTTGCCGCGCAGGATCCGCTCGAGCCCGTCGCGCAGCGCCGTCCCGGGCGCGACCAACGCGAGCGTCTGGCGGAGCAGGTCGTCCGTCGGCGCCACGCGCGCTCCTGTCCTGGGTCATGCAGCTGACCTGAGTCTAGGGAACAGCGACCAGCCGACCGCGGACAGCGGGGTCACGGTGTGATCACGGCGCCAGGTCAGCGTGGACGTCCGGGCGGCCGACACGGCCGGGGTACGGCGGCCAGGTCGTGGAAGGCGAGCAGGGCGCGCATCACGTCCCCGACCTCCACCACGGTCATGCCCTCCGGCCCGGGGCCGCTGCCAGGAGGAACCAGGGCTCGACGGAAACCGAGCCGTAGCGCTTCGCTCAGCCGGCGGTGCACGTCCCCGACCGGCCGGACGTCGCCGGACAGGCCGACCTCGCCGAGGGCGATGACGTCGGTCGGCAGCGCCTTGTCGCAGTGCGCGCTGGCCACCGCGAGCAGGACCGCGAGGTCCGTCGCGGGCTCGGTCAGCCGCACGCCGCCGACGGTGGCGGTGTAGACGTCGGCCGCACCCAGACGCACCGATCCCCGGCTGTCCACGACGGCCAGGACCATCCCGACCCGCGCCGGGTCGAGCCCGGACACGGCCCGCTTGGGTTGGCCCTCGCGCAACGGCGCGCTGACCAGGGCCTGCACCTCGGCGAGCAGTGGACGTCGGCCCTCGACCGTGACCGTCACGCAGGTGCCGGGCACGGCGTCCGGGCGGCTGGACAGGAACAGCCCGGACGGGTCGGGCAGACCGACGATGCCGCCGTCGGTGAGCGCGAAGCAGCCCACCTCGTCGGCCGGACCGAATCGGTTCTTCACCGCACGGACCATGCGCAGCGTCGAGTGCTTGTCGCCCTCGAAGTGCAGAACCACATCGACCAGGTGCTCGAGCAGTCGCGGACCGGCGATGCCCCCGTCTTTGGTCACGTGCCCGACGAGCACGGTCGCGATGCCGCGCTCCTTGGCCACCGCGATGAGCGCGGCGGTGACAGCCCGGATCTGGGTCACCCCGCCGGCGCTTCCCTCGACCTCGGCCGAGCCGATCGTCTGGATGCTGTCGATGACGAGCAGCCCCGGGCGCACCGCGTCGAGGTGGCTGAGCACGGCACCGAGGTCGGTCTCGGCGGCGACCCACAGGTGGGGGTCGAGGGCGTCGGTGCGCCCCGCGCGCAGCCGCACCTGGGCGGCCGACTCCTCCCCCGTCACATACAGCGTCGGCTCGCCCTCCCGGGCAGCCCGGGCGGCCACCTCGAGCAGCAGGGTCGACTTGCCGATGCCGGGCTCACCCGCGAGCAGCACGACCGCGCCGGGCACGAGGCCGCCACCCAGGACGCGGTCGAGCTCACTGACGCCGGTCGCCCGGGACCGGGCGGCCTCGACGTCCACCTCGTTGATCCGGCGGGCCGGCGAGCTCACGACACCCGGGGTGAGCACCGCGCGGGTCGCGCCCACCTCGGTGATCGAGCCCCACGCCTGGCACTCGGGGCACCGGCCGACCCACTTGGCAACGGTCTGCCCGCACTCGCTGCAGCGGTGGGAGGTGCGCTCTCGGACGCCCGGCTTGGCCATGGAAGGGACGCTAGCCGCGCCCTGCGACAACAAGCGCCGCGCCGTGCGGGCGCAGCGGTATCAGGACGCGCTCACCGGTCCCGGCGAGCTGCTGGACTGCGAGTTGCCGCCGGAGCCGGGCGCGTGCGAGGACGGCGGCGCCTGTCCGCGAGCCGGCGAGTCGGTGGACTCCGAGCTGGCGTCCGCCGGCGACCGCACCGGGACGAGCAGGTCGGCGTGGCCGTTGTTGGCGAACGCGAGCGTCAGCTTCACGTAGTCGACCGGGTGCAGGTCGCGGGTCAGTCCGTGCAGCGAGATCGTGTAGCCGGGGCCGCCCAGCCCGAGCGCGGGGATCGGCACGCTCGGCACGGACTTGGCGCCCTGTAGGAGCACCGTGGAGGTGGCGTCCGGGCTCGAGGCCATCGTCAGCATGTCGGGCTTGTCCCCGCCGTTGGCCACGAACAGCTCGACCTGTGCGTCGGTTCCCCGCGCGAGCAACCGATCCTTTGTCGGCGCGAGGACGACCACGTTGCGCACGGCCAGGTCGCCCACCTGCGCGCTCGTGCTGTCCGCGGCGGTGCGCTGCTGGTACACCTGCGCCTGCTGGCCCGCGCCGCATCCGGACAGGGCGACCCCGACCAGCAGCCCGACGGCGGCGAGGATGGGACGGCGGCTCACGACGTTCTCCTTGCCAGGACGGGGAGGTCGGCCGCGATGTCGGCCGGCGTCGCACCACCCGGGTAGACGACCGGGAGGCGGTCCGCCGCGTCGTACGCGAAGATCACCGAAGAGTGGGTCACAGAGTAGCCAAGCGGCCCGACGTGCTTGTGCGGCGCGGTGCCCGTCTCGGTGCTGTGCCGGTCGGGATGGCCGGGGATCGTCGGGATCGGCGGCCCCGGCCTGGCGACAGGGACGCCGCTGGCGCGCTGCGCGGCCGACACCTGCGCAGGGGTGCCGCGCAGCCCGACGAAGTCCGGCGAGAACTGGTCGAGCCAGCGGCGCAGCACCGGTGCGGTGTCGCGGGCGGGATCGGTGGTCACAAAGACCACCCGGACCTGCGCCCGCAGCGGCGGCGGGCTTCGGCGCAGCACCGCAGCCAGGTCGGCCATCGCGGTCGGGCACTCGTCCGGGCAGTGGGTGTAGCCGAAGTAGACGTACGTCGGGTGCCCGCGCGTCTGGGCCCCGAAGTCGTACTGGCGATCGGAGGTGTCGCGCAGGACGTACGACGGTCGGCCGACCCGGTCCGTCGGCTCCACCCCGTGGTAGGACGCCGGCACCGGGGCGGGCGTCACCGCCTTCGCGCCGCAGCCGGCGAGCGCCGCGCAGCCCAGGGCAGCGGCCAGCAGGACCCGGGGCAAGCGCACCGCGCCATTGTCGCCCCGGCCGACCCGACGGCGCTCCGCGGAGCCACAGGTCACACCAGTGCCCCGCCGCGGGCCACCAGCAGTCCCACGTCCACCGCGGCGACGCCCAGTACGCACAGGAACGGTGTCCGCGAACCCGGTCGGCGTCCCAGCACCAGGCCGGTGATCGCCACGGCCGCCGCGAGCGGCAGCGCGACGGCTCCGAGCAGCCCCACGTGCCCGGGGCCGGCGCTCAGCAGCACGGTGGCGGCCAGCAGCAGCAACCCCGCCGTCACGGTCGACGTCCGGCGGCCCAGCCGATGCGGCAGGCCACGCACGCCCGTCGTAGCGTCGTCGTCGAGGTCGGGCAGCGCGTTGGCCAGGTGCGCCCCGACGCCGAGCAGCGCCCCCGCCGTGCTCGCCCACCAGGGCGCGAGGGGATGGCCCGGCAGGCCCAGCACCACGATGGAGGGCACCAGCCCGAAGGAGAAGGCGTACGGCGCCCAGCTCGCCCACGTCCGCTTCAGCAGCACGTTGTAGGCCCAGGCCGAGGCCACCGCCAGCAGGTGCACCACCCCGGCGTACACGCCCATGAGCAGGGACAGCGGCACGCACAGGGCTGCGGCGCACAGCGCGGCCCTTCGCACCACCGCGATCGGCAGCCCCGACACCGTCGGCTTGTCGGTGCGCCCCACCGCCCGGTCGCGCGCAGCGTCGATCCAGTCGTTGCTCCACCCCACCGACAGTTGCCCCGAGCCGAAAGCGGTGGCCACCGCGAGCGCGCCGAGCCCGCGCCCGGCGGACAGCGCCAGCGCCGTCGCGATCGCGGTCACGGCCACGGTCGGCTCCGGGTGACAGGCGCGCACGAGAGAAGCGACCCTGGGCACGTGAGCACTGTGCCAGCCGAACCGCACCCCGTCCGGGCCCGCAACGCCCCCGAGCAGTACGACGACCTGGCCGAGCTCTGGTGGGACCCGCGGGGCCGGTTCGCCATGCTGCACTGGATCGCGGAGGCGCGTGCCCGGCTCGTGCCTCCGGCGAGCAGGCCGGGCAGCCTGCTGCTCGACCTGGCCTGCGGTGCGGGCCTGCTGGCGCCGTTCGTGACGGGCAAGGGCTACCGGCACGTCGGGGTGGACCTCTCGCCCACCGCCCTGCCCCAGGCCCGACGGCACGGGGTCGACGTGGTGCGCGGGGACGTGCGCCACCTGCCGTTCGCGGACGGCGCCGCCGATGTCGTGGTCGCCGGAGAGGTGCTCGAGCACGTGCCGGACCTGCCCGGAACCCTGGCCGAGGCCTGCCGCGTCCTGCGCCCGGGCGGCGCCCTGGTCATCGACACGATCGCCGCCACCCGGTGGGGGACCTTCTCCTCCATCACCGTGGGCGAGCGCGTCCCGGCCGGTCCGCCCAAGCGCCTGCACGACCCGGCCCTGTACGTCGACCGGGCGCAGCTGGTCCGCCTCGCCGCCGGGCACGGCGTACGGCTGGAGCTGAGCGGGCTCCGGCCCTCGGCAGTGGACTACCTGCTGTGGTTGGCGGGCAGGCGGTCTACGGTGCGGATGCTCCCGACCCGGTTCACCGCGGGGCTGTTCCAGGCCCACGGGCGCAAGGCACCCGACGTCGAGGAGGCCCGTTGACCGCGAGCATCACCGGGCACGGCAGCGCGCTGCCGCCGGCCATGGGTCAGCAGCACCTGTGGGACGAGTTCTTCAAGGCCCACTACGCCGACGCCCGGCTGGCCGCCAAGGTCTGGCAGCTCAGCGGTATCTCGACGCGTCGCGGCGTGGTCGACCCGAGCCAGGAGGACATCTCCACCTGGGGTACGGGTGCCCGCATGCAGCGCTTCATCGCCGAGGCGTTGCCGCTGGGCCGTGAGGCGGTCGGCAAGGCGCTTGCCGACGCCGGCCTGGACCCCGCGGACGTCGGGTTGTTCACGGTCGTGTCCTGCACCGGGTACACGACTCCGGGCCTGGACATCCTGCTCGCGCGCGACCTCGGCATGACCGACGGCACGCAGCGGCTGCACATCGGCCACATGGGCTGCTACGCCGCGCTGCCCGGGCTCGGCGCGGTCAGCGACTTCACCACCGCGCGGGACAAGCCGTCGGTCCTGTTGTGCCTGGAGCTCACCAGCCTGCACGTGCAGCCCACGACTCCCACCGCGCGCAGCCCGAAGCCGACCAAGAGCGACCTGGAGCAGATGGTCGCGCATTCGCTGTTCAGCGACGCCGCTGCCGCGATCGTGCTCGAACCGGGTGCGGCGGGTCTGGAGGTCGTGGACAGCATCGCCCGGACCGATGTCAGCACCGCCGATCACATGACCTGGGACGTCACTGATCTGGGCTTCAAGATGGGTCTGTCGCCCAAGGTCCCGGACGTGCTCGCCATGACGGCCCGACCCGTCGTGGAGGAGCTGCTTCGTCGCAACGGCCTGCGCATCCCGGACGTGCAGGGGTGGGCGGTGCACCCCGGCGGCCGCAAGATCGTCGAGGTCGTCGGGGAGGCCCTCGAGCTGTCGCAGGCTCAGCTCGCCCCGTCGTACGACGTGTTGCGCGACGTCGGCAACTGCTCGAGTGCGACGGTCCTGCTGGTGCTCGACCGGTTGCTCGCCACCAGCGAGGTGCCGGTGGACGGGCATGTGGTCGCGATGGCCTTCGGTCCGGGCCTGACCCTGTGCGCCGCCCTGCTCACCCGCCGGTAGAGGCACGTCGGGAGGCTGCTGTCAAGCCCTCGGAGGGCCTCTGACCTGCGACGACGCCTCGAGGACGGCCCTCGCCGCGTGTTAGAGTTGTCACCGGCGAGAGGACCACACCACCCATGTCAGGGAAGCCATGACGTACAAGGTCGGCGAGACCGTCGTCTACCCCCACCACGGGGCAGCGCTCATCGAGGCCATCGAGACCCGCACCATCAAGGGCGAGGAGAAGGTCTACTACGTCTTGCACGTCGCGCAGGGCGACCTGACGGTGCGGGTGCCGGCGGACAATGCCGAGATCGTGGGCGTGCGCGACGTCGTCGGTCAGGCCGGTCTTGACAAGGTGTTCGAGGTGCTCCGGGCCCCTGCCGTCGAGGAGCCGACCAACTGGTCGCGCCGCTACAAGGCCAACCTGGAAAAGCTCGCCTCTGGCGACATCAATAAGGTCGGCGAGGTCGTCCGGGACCTGTGGCGCCGAGACCGTGAGCGCGGGCTGTCCGCCGGTGAGAAGCGGATGCTCAGCAAGGCCCGCCAGATCCTGGTGAGCGAGCTCGCGCTCGCGGAGGGCACGAACGAGGACAAGGCCGAGGCGATCCTCGACGAGGTCCTGGCCTCCTAGCCGTGCCGGCTTCCCCTGAGGGGACGGACGTCGCCGGACAGGTCGCGGGCCCGTCCCCTCGCTCGTCCGCCACCGCGGCGCGACGCGGCCGGAACCGCCCCCCCACGGTGGTGCTCGAGGTGCTGCGGCTGCTCGTGGTCGTGTTCTTCGCCGGTGCTGGCTACGAGGTCGGCTCCGGGGTGGGCCCCACCCGTCCGGTGCTCGGGGCGCTCAACGGCACGGCCGTGGGGCTCGTCCTCGGTGTCGGCCTGGGCTACGTCCTGGGTGGCGTCCTGGGCCGAACCACCACCAGCTCGGCTGAGGTCGTGCGCAGCCGGCTGAACGACACCTCCGCCGACCAGCTCGTGGCCGGGGGAGTCGGCGTGGTCTGCGGCGTCCTGCTCGGCGCCGGCGTCGCGTGGCCGGTGTTCTTCCTGCGGCAGGCCTATCTGGCCTTCCCGCTGTTCGGGTTCGTCGTGGTCGCACTGGGTTACCTGGGCTACCTCGTGGGCGCGAGCAAGCGCGATGGCGTCCTCGCCCTGTTCGGCGACCGAGCCGGCCGGGCCCCGCGGGCGGTCCCCTCCTCGGCGCTGCCCCGGGTCCTGGACACCTCGGTCGCGATCGACGGCCGTCTGCTCGATGTCGTACGGGCCGGGTTCCTGCACGGCACCGTCCTGATCGCCACGCCGGTGCTCCGCGAGCTCCAGGGGCTCGCCGACGCCGGGGAGGACACCCGGCGCGCCAAGGGCCGGCGCGGGCTGGAGAACCTCGAGGCCCTCAAGCGGGAGCCGGGGGTCGACGTGCAGGTCCTCGACCTCGACGTCCCGGCGGTGCCGGAGGTCGACGCCAAGCTCGTGCGGATCTGCCTCGACCACGGTGCGGCCCTGCTCACGCTCGACACCAACCTGGCCAAGGCGGCCGCGCTCGCCGGCGTACAGGTGCTGAACCTGCACGCCCTCGCGCTGGCCCTGCGGCCAGCGGTCGTTGCCGGGGACGACGTCGACGTGCTGCTGCTGCGCCCCGGCAAGGAGCCCGGACAGGCCGTCGGCTACCTGGGCGATGGCAGCATGGTCGTCGTGGAGCACGCCCGCGAGCACGTCGGGTCCGAGCGCCTGGTGTCGGTGACCAGTGTGCTGACGACCGCGAACGGTCGGCTGGTCTTCGGCCGACTGGCCGGGGCCGGGGAGCACGCCGCGCCACCGCACCGGCCGTCGCCGGCCTCCGTCCCGCCCCGCAGCGGGTGAGCGGCCGGCCGGTCGGGGTGCTGGTGCCGGCTGCCGGGCTCGGGCTGCGCCTGGGCTCCGGCGCGGTCAAGGCCCTGCGTGAGCTGGCGGGGGAACCGCTCCTGGTGCACGCTGTACGCCGCCTGCGCACCTGCCCCTCGGTCGGGCCCATCGTCGTTGCCGCGCCGCCGGGCGAGGTGGACCACGTGATGAGCCTGCTGTCGGCGTACGGCGTGCGGGTGGTGGCCGGTGGTGGGCAGCGTCAGGACTCGGTCGCCGCGGCCCTGGCGGCACTCGAGCCGGAGGTCGACCTGGTCCTCGTGCACGACGCCGCCCGGGCCCTCGTGCCGGTGGCCGTGGTCGAGTCCGTGGTGGCGGCCCTGCGCGCCGGCGCCGCGGCCGTTGTCCCGGTGCTCCCCGTCGCCGACACCGTCAAGCGCGTCGACGGCGACGGCGTCATCGTGGCGACGGTGACACGCGAGGATCTGCGGGTCGTCCAGACGCCGCAGGGCTTCACGCGCGGGGTGCTCGAGGCCGCCCACCGCGGGGGCGCCAGTGACGCCACCGACGACGCGGGGCTGGTGGAACGGCAGGGGGTGCCCGTGCAGACCGTGCCCGGTGCGGCCGAGGCGTTCAAGGTGACCCGACCCTTCGACCTGCTGATCGCCGAGGCGGTGCTGCGTGGTTGAGCTCCCGCGGGTAGGACTGGGCACCGATGTGCACGCCTTCGAGGCCGGCCGGCCGTGCTGGGTCGCCGGGCTGCTGTGGGAGGGCGTGGACGGCCTCGCCGGGCACTCCGACGGCGACGTGGCGGCGCACGCGGTCTGCGACGCTCTGCTCTCGGCGGCCGGGCTCGGTGATCTCGGGAGCAACTTCGGGACGTCGGAGCCGCAGTGGGCCGGGGCGTCCGGTGCAGCGCTGCTCGCCGAGACGCTGCTGCGGCTGAGGGGAGCCGGGTGGGCGGTCGGCAACGTCGCGGTGCAGGTCGTCGGCAACGCACCGCGCCTGGGACGGCGCCGCGGCGAGGCCGAGGCGGCGCTGTCGGCCGCGCTGGGCGGGGCGCCGGTCTCGCTGTCGGCGACCACGACGGACGGCCTCGGGCTCACGGGCCGCGGCGAGGGCCTCGCTGCGCTCGCGACCGCCCTGCTCTGGCGCCCGTAGTCTGGAGCGGTGAGCCTGCGCCTGTACGACACCCGCACCCGCACGGTGCGACCCCTGGAACTGCTGCGCGAAGGGCGCGTCGGGGTCTACGTCTGCGGGCCGACGGTGCAGGCCGCGCCGCACATCGGCCACCTCCGCAGCGCCGTCGCGCTCGACGTCCTGCACCGCTGGTTGCGCGAGAGCGGGCTGGAGGTCACCTTCGTCCGCAACGTCACGGACGTCGACGACAAGATCATCAAAGATGCTGCGGCGAGCGGCGAGCCGTGGTGGGCGCTCGCACAACGCAACGCCAGGGCCTTCGACCGGGCGTACGACGCGGTGCAGGTCCTGCCCGCCACCGGGGAGCCGCACGTCACCGGGCACATCTCGGAGATCGTCGCCCTGATCGACGAGCTCGTGCAGGACGGCAAGGCTTATGAGAGCGACGGCGACGTCCTGCTGTCGGTGCGCGCCGTCCCGTCGTACGGCCAGTTGTCGGGGCAGAGCCCGGATTCCCTGCGCGCCGGGGAGACGGCCGGCGCCGCCAAGCGCGACCCGCTGGACTTCGCCCTGTGGAAGGCGGCCAAGCCCGGCGAGCCGCAGTGGCCCTCGCCCTGGGGTGTCGGACGGCCGGGGTGGCACATCGAGTGCTCGGCGATGGCGGTGGCCTACCTGGGCGAGCAGTTCGACCTGCACGCCGGTGGTCTGGACCTGGTGTTCCCCCATCACGAGAACGAGATCGCGCAGTCGACCGCGGCGGGGCACGGCTTCGCCCGGCACTGGCTGCACCACGGCCTGGTGACCGCGGTCGGCGGGGAGAAGATGAGCAAGAGCCTCGGCAACTCGATCACCGTCGAGCAGGCCCTGGCGACCACCCGCCCGCAGGTCCTGCGGTACGGCCTGGGTGGCGTCCACTACCGCTCCAGCATGCAGTGGTCGGCGGGGGTCGCCGGTGAGGCGGAGGCCGCCTACGGCCGGATCGAGACGTTCGTGCGCAACGCGACCGAGGCGACCGTGGGCGTCGAGCCCGACCAGTCGGCCGCTGCCGCCAGCTGGCAGCAGTTCGCGGCCGCGCTCGACGACGACCTCGGGGTCCCGCAGGCGCTCGCCACGTTGCACGAGGGGGTTCGCGCCGGCAACAGCCAGCTCGCGGCCGGTCAGCTGCCCGCGCTGGCCGCCACCCTGTGCGTCGTACGGCGGATGCTGCGGGTGCTGGCGCTGGACCCGGTCGACCAGTGGCCCGCCGCCGGGGCCGGCGAGCTCACGAGCGTGGTGGACGTGTTGGTGGACCTGGCCGTCCAGGCGCGCGCAGATGCCCGGGCGCGCAAGGACTGGGCCTCGGCCGACTCGGTGCGCGACCGGCTGAGCGTCGCGGGGGTCGTCCTGGAGGACACCGCCGCGGGTGTGCGCTGGAGGCTTCGATGACCGGCAAGGGCAAAGGCGTGGCGAAGGGCGGCCAGGGCGGCCGGGCCGGCAAGGACGGCTCGCACCGCAAGGGGGCGGCCGTCGGGTCCGGTGGCCAGGGCAAGAAGCGGCTGGAGGGCCGCGGTCCGACCCCGCCGGCTGCGTCCCGGCCGCACCACCCGGCGGCCAAAAAGGCCGCGGCTGCGGCGAAGCGGACGACGGCCACCGGTCGGCCCGAGACCTCATCCAGGGGCGCGGGTGCATCCAGGAGCGCGGGTGCATCCAGGAGCGCGGGGGCATCCAGGAGCGCGGGGGCATCCAGCGGCGCGGCGCCCAGAGGCGGGGGTGCACCGCGGAGTCCGCGTCGCGCGAGTCCGGATGCGCCGGAGACCGTCGCCGGCCGCAACCCGGTCGTCGAGGCGCTGCGGGCCAAGGTCCCGGCCACCGCGCTCTACCTCGCCGCCGGTACCGACAACGACGAGCGGATCACCGAGGCGGTCGCGATCGCGGCGAAGGCCGGCATCGCGCTGATCGAGATGACCCGCGGGCAGCTGGACGCCATGACCGGTGGCCAGGTGCACCAGGGGCTGGCCCTGCAGGTCCCGCCGTACACCTACCTGCATCCGGACGACCTGCTCGCCCGGGCGCTCGCGGCGCCGGCTCCTCTGCTGGTCGCCCTCGACGGTGTGACCGATCCACGCAACCTCGGCGCTGTGGTGCGCTCGGCCGCGGCCTTCGGGGCGCAGGGCGTGCTGCTGCCCGAACGGCGCGCGGCCGGGATGACGGCAAGCGCCTGGCGGACCAGCGCGGGAGCGGCGGCCCGGCTGCCCGTCGCCCGCTGCACGAACCTGTCGCGGACCCTTTCGGCGTTCAACGCGGCGGGGCTGTTCACGGTGGGCCTGGCAGCGGCGGGATCGGTCTCGCTGGACGAGCTCGAGGTAGCGACGAGCCCGCTGGTCGTGGTCGTCGGCTCCGAGGGCGACGGGCTCGGACGACTCGTCGCGCAGACGTGCGACCTCACGGTGCGCATCCCCATGTCGTCGTTGACCGAGTCGCTCAACGCCGGGATCGCCGCGGCGGTCACCCTGGCCGAGGTCGCCAGGCGCAGGCGCACCACCTGAACCCGTAACCCACCCCCCGCCAAGTCGTTGGGACAGCAGACACCGGGGGAGGCAGGGAGGTCATGGGTGTGGTCCGCGTGCGCGACGGGTCCTCCCTCAGCCCTGCGGCCGTGGTGCTCGACGACAGCGGCCGGGTCGACGCGGAGCTCGAGGCACAGGTCCAGGCGGAGCTCGCCGGATCGCTGGTCGTGGAGATCGAGCAGGCCGAGACCCTCGTGGTCGAGCTGGACCGCGAGGTACATGGCGGCGTGGCCGTGCGGGCCGGCTGGCGCAGCGAGCAGGGCCGCGCCGACGACGAGCTCGTCCGGCTGGCTCGGCAGGGTGACGACGCGGCGCTCGCCGAGCTGCTCAACAACTACCGCGCCTTTGCCCGGATGAAGGCCAGGTCCTACTTCCTGGTCGGCGCCGACCGGGAGGACATCGTCCAGGAGGCGATGATCGGGCTGTACAAGTCGATCCGGGACTTCAACCCGGATCTGCAGACCTCCTTCCGGGCCTTCGCCGAGCTGTGCGTCACCCGGCAGATCATCACGGCGATCAAGACCGCGACGCGGCAGAAGCACGGGCCGCTGAACAACTACGTCTCGTTCTCCCGGCCAGTGCACGGTGACGACGACAGCGACGGCGTGCTCGAGGACGTGCTGGCCACGACCGCGCTCAGCGACCCCGCCGACTTGGTGATCTCTGCCGAGCGCATCCGGGCCCTGCAGGCGCACTTCGACGCGGTCCTGTCCGACCTCGAGACCGAGGTGCTGCGCCTGTACGTCGAGGGCAAGAGCTACCAGGAGATCGCGGAGCGCCTGCAGCGTCATGTGAAGTCGATCGACAACGCCCTGCAGCGGATCAAGCGTAAGCTCGAGGGGCACCTGCGCGAGCGAAGCGATACCGAGTCGGGCTGACGTGAAGGCCGACGACCCCGTCTCGGGGGGGTGGGACAGGGCCGCCGGCCGATGGCGACGCCGTTCGGGCGTCTTACCTAGGACGCTACCCGAGGCCCCCATGGTCACACCTGCCGTGCGGGCCCGGCCGCCTGCGACGCGGACCGCCGCGTCCGGCGTCCTAGGCTGAGGCTGTACGTCGGCCGGCGTGGCGCAGTGGTAGCGCAACCGCCTTGTAAGCGGTGGGTCGTCGGTTCGAACCCGACCGCCGGCTCAAGCCCTCGCGGCGCTCTGACCTCCGCCTTCGTTTCCGAACGGGCCGGATTCGGCTGGCTGCTCGGTTCGAGCCCGGGCGTGACCGACGGCGAGGCTCTTAATCCGTGTCTTGTCTTGTCTTGTACGAGCCTGTCTTGTCTCGTCCGAGCCTATCTTCTCTCGTGCCACGGCGGCGCCTCAGCCTGAGCGTGGCCAGTGCGCCGTACTGCCCGGCGCTGCGCACGGGAGCAGACACGTTCCTACGGCGGTAGACAGGCGTGCCCGGTCCAGGTTGACCTCCGCCCCACACCTAAGACGCAGGTCACACGCGCCCGCCACGCCAGGTTCATCCAGGTCTCACAGCCAGGCAACCTGACGGGCGCAGGCTTCCCGCATGAGCCCAGACACGCTGATCCCCCCGGACGTCGCCGGCACGTGCCCCACCTGCGCGCAGGCGGCCTGCCAGTGCCCCCTGACCCAGGAGTGGGACAGCGCGGCGACCTCGTGGTCGCAGGCCTTCGCCGCCAACGCCTGACGTCCAGGACGCGCAAAGGCCCGCCCCACGTCGAGTCCGGGGCGGGCCTGGAGCGGACGTGGCTAGCGGGCCAGGAAGGCCAGCAGCGCCTGGTTGAACCGCTGGGCGTGCGAGGCGTTGATGGCGTGCGGTCCACCCTCGATCACCACGAGCTCGGCGCCTTTGATGAGCTCGGCAGAGCGCTTGCCGCTGACCTCGAAGGGGACGACTCCGTCGGAGTCGCCGTGGATGACCAGCGTCGGGACGCTGATCTTGTCGAGGTCACCCCGGAAGTCGGTACGGCCGAAGGCCGCGACGCAGTCCAGGGTGCCCTTCGGGGAAGCCGACGCCGCGAGGTCGCGGGCGTAGTCGCGCTGCGGCTGGCTGACCAACAGCTCGTCACCTGCGCTGAAGAAGGTGGTCGCAAAGGAGTCCAGGAAGGCGAGCCGGTCGGTCTTGATGCCGTCCTCGAAGCCGGCGATGGCCGCGTCGTCCAGGCCGCCGTCGGGGTTGTCGGCAGACTTGTACAGGTAGGGGGGAACGGCGGAGGCGAGCACTGCCTTGGCGATGCGCTCCTGGCCGTAGTTGGCGATGTACCGGACGACCTCACCGCCGCCCATCGAGAACCCGATGAGGGTGACCTCGCGCAGGTCGAGGTGCTGCAGCAGCGCATCCAGGTCCGCGGCGAACGTGTCGTAGTCGTAACCGTCCCAGGGCTGCGAGGAGTCGCCGAAGCCCCGACGGTCGTAGATGATGACGCGGTAGCCGGCCTCGACGAGGGCGGGCACCTGGTTCTCCCAGGAGCGGCCGGACAGCGGCCAGCCGTGGATGAGCACGATCGGCTTGCCGGAGCCGTGGTCCTCGTAGTGGAGCTCGACGGGGGTGCTGTTCTCGGTGCCGACATTGAGCTTGCTCATGGTTGTCCTCCGCGTGGTCCGGGTCAGGGGTCCTTGCTCCTTGGACGAAGCCCGCAACATCTGCGTTCATTCCCCTGGAAGCGGCTCCGCGCCCGGCTCGCCCGCCCGGACTGGGGTAGGCAGACCGCATGGCCTCCGAGACCCGCGGCACCGTCCTGCTCGCCCTGCTCGTCAATGTCGCCGTTGCCCTCGCCAAGGGCGTCGGCGGCCTGCTGAGCGGTTCCGCGGCCCTGCTGTCCGAGGCGGCCCACTCGGTCGCCGACACCCTCAACGAGGTGTTCCTGCTGCTGTCCCTGACCAAGGCGGAGCGGCCCGCGGACCGGACCCACCCGTTCGGGTACGGCAAGGAGCGGTTCTTCTGGTCGCTGCTCGCCGCCATCGGCATCTTCGTCTCGGGTGCCGGCTACTCGGCGTACCAGGGCATCTCGGCTCTGACTGGTCCACCGGAGGCGACGGGCATGCGCGAGTTCCTCATCGTGTACGCCGTGCTGGCCGTGAGCCTGGTGCTGGAGGGCGTGTCGTTGGCGAAGGCCGTCCGCCAGGTGAAGGGCGAGGCCGCGCAGGCCAGGCGCGGGACGTTCGACTTCGTCCGGCGCAGCCCACGACGGTGAAGACGGCCGCCAGCGAGGACACCGCCGCCGTCGTGGGCGTCGGCGTGGCGTTCGTCGGCACGGTGCTGCACCAGGTCACCGGCGACGAGCTGTGGGACGGGCTCGCCTCGCTCGTCATCGCCGCCCTGCTGGCGTACGTCGCGTTCGTGCTCGGGCGCGACACGAAGGAGCTGCTCATCGGTGAGGCCGCGGACCCCGCCGTACGGCTGACGGCGTACGACGTGCTCGACGACCGCGACGAGGTCGTCGCGGTGAAGGAGATCCTCACGATGCAGCTCGGGCCGGCCTCGGTGCTGGTCGCGGCGCGGGTGCAGTTCGAGGCGTCGCTGACCGCGGGTCGGCTCGAGCAGGTGTGCACCGAGATCGAGGTCGAGATGCGGGACCGGGTGCCGGCTCTGCAGCAGGTGTTCCTGGACCCCAGCCGGGCCGAGGACAGCGATCTGGAGCGGGGCCGCGACGCGCTGTCGCGCACCACCGACGAAGTCCGTCAGCTCGACGGCGAGCAGGGGCTGCGCCGGCTGCGGACGGGCACCGGTCGACGGATGGACGGCTGAGACCCCGGCGTCAGGACGCGACGGGAACCGGGGCGACCGCGTCCCGCATGTGCCGGTAACGGGCCGCCGGTGTCATGCCCATGAAGTGCAGGGCATGCGGGTCGGCGACCTGCGGCCGGCCGGCGTAGGACCGGGCGCAGCTGTTGAACAGGTCCTCGTCGACCCGGCCCTCGAGGTAGGGCTGGTTCCAGCCGGGCGGCAGCCAGCTGGTGCCGGCCAGGGCGGGGCCACCGGGACCGGGCCGGGCCCAGTGATGCCTTTCGTCGCCGAGGTCCCAGCCGAGTGCGGCGAGGACCGCCCCCTGGTCCGACCACGGACCGGGCTGGGGCCCGCCACGTCGACCGCGTCGAGGAAGGCGAACGCCTGCGGGCAGGAGCGGAGCAGCCAGACCCCGGTGTTGGGGTTCACTCGGTGCTCGTGCGGTACGTGCTCGAGTGCGAGCGCCTGGAACGCGGCCGGGTGCAGGTGGGTGGTCACGTCCTCGTCCACGCGCGTCAGCAAGACGTCCGCGTCGAGCCACAGCACCAGCGGGTACCACCGCAGGGCCTGTCGTAGCAGGCTCACCTTGGCCCACTTCGCCTGCTGGGCGTCGGGATCAGCGCCGGCACCGTCCTGCGCCAGGTCGGTCGGGCGGACCGTCCAGCCCCAGCGGTCGGCGTACCGTCGAAAGGACGGCAGGGCGAGCTCGTGGAGGACCGTCCGCATCTGCGGCCCGGCGGCGGTGACGATGGCGCCTCGGGGCGCGCCGTCCCACTGCTGCGGTACGACCGGCCCGCGGTCGGGTTCCAGCCTCATGCGACCTCCTCGCGGTAGGGATCGAGATGCTGAGCCTGGAGCGCGCAGAACGCGGGTCGGCGACGTCCGGCCCAACGGCGAGCGGCCATCAGGTGGCCGTCGAGGGTCGCCACCCTGCTCGTGAGGGGGAGATGCGCGTGCATCGCCCGGGCGGTGGGTACGGTTGGCTCCGGCGATGGGGCTCGCCGTAGCAACCGCCGACGCAGATGGTCGGCTGACGGTCCCTACGACACTGTCGTAGGAGGAGCATGCCCGAAACACCCTCCGCGCGGGGCGCGGCCGACAGCCATCCTGAGCTACCGGTCGACTCCGACTCCCTGACACCGAAGGCCCCCCACGCGCAGCCCCGGCTGCTGGCGCTGGTCGCGGTCGGCGGCGCCGTCGGTGCCTCGCTGCGCTACGGGCTCGCAAGCGTCCTGCCGACCGCGCCCGACGGCTTTCCGACGGCCACCTTCGTGACGAACGTGTCGGGTGCGTTCCTGCTCGGGGCGCTGCTGGAGCTGCTGGCCCGTCTCGGTCCCGATCACGGCGGGCGGCGCCTGGTCCGGCTGGGTCTCGGGACCGGTGTCCTCGGGGCCTTCACGACGTACTCGACACTCGCTGTCGAGGTGACCGAGCTGGGACGGGACGGTCATGTGCCTCTCGGTCTCCTGTATGGGCTGGCGAGCGCAGCAGCAGGCCTGCTCGCCGCCGCTGCCGGCATCGCTGTCGCAGCACTGGGCCACCGTGGGGGACGTCGCGCACTCGCCATCCAGGGCGAGCCCGCGGACTGTACGGACGGCCCATGAGCGCCGCGCTGGTGGGCGGGATCGCCGCAGGTGGCGCAGTCGGGGCGGCTGCGCGGATGTTCATGGACGGTGCCGTGTCCGCCCGCTGGCCCGGCGAGTTCCCGAAGGCCACGCTGTTCATCAACATCACCGGCAGCCTGCTGCTGGGGGTGCTGACCGGTCTCGTGCTGTTCCACGGGACGCCTGACGGGTGGCGGTCGGTGCTCGGCACCGGCTTCTGCGGCGGGTTCACCACCTTCTCGACAGCGTCGTTCGCCAGCGTCCGCCTCGCCCAGGAGGGCCGTGGCGTGCAGGCGGCCTTCAACGTCCTGGGCACCCTCGCGCTGTGTACGATCGCCGCTGTTCTCGGGATCGCCCTCGCAGCCCCGTGATCGTCGGTTGCCCTGTGCTCAGGCGATGTGCCGCCAGGCGGAGCGGTTCTTGAGGTCCTTGAGCTCGAGCCAGAAGGGCTCCTCCTGGGACATGCCCGTGCCCGGCGTGCCGCAGAGGTGCGGTCCCGGGTCGAGCACAACCGGCAGCGCAGGGACGTCCTGTCGGGGCGCCCGGAAGTCCAGCGCGTCGGCGAGGTTGCGCGCGTTTCGGTCCCGCGCGGACAGGGGGGCCAGGCCGAAGCGCCACTCCACGAACCGCAGCAGCGAGGTGTGGTCGTAGGTGCCGCTGTCGATCCCACCGCGGGGAGCGAAGGGGGAGAAGACGAAGGCCGGCACGCGGAAGCCGGCCTGCCCGTGGTCGAACTCCCCGGGTCCGGTCACGTGGTCGTCGGGGAAGCGCGGCGGCGTGACGTGGTCGAAGAAGCCGCCCCACTCGTCGTAGGTGATGACCAGGGCGGTCTTGGACCACAGGGGCGACGTGGCCACGGCCCTGGCGACCTGGGAGAGGAAGGCTTGCCCGCGGCGAATGTCGGCGTGCGGGTGATCGTCGTTCGAACCGCCCTGTTCCTCGCCCAGGAAGAACGGGTCGAGGTAGGAGAACTGTGGAAGCGTCCCGCTGGCTGCCTGGGTGAAAAATGACCCGACGGGCTTGGAGATGGGCAGGTACTTCTCGCCCCACAGGGCCAGGAACGGCAGGTCGCTGAAGTAGTAGTTCGCCGACACTTCGGCTGCGGCCAGCCGGTCCCAGATGGTCGGCATGTTGGTCTGCCTCGACGTGTTGTCGATCCGGTCGGTCCGCGCGGCATGGGTGTAGAAGCGGTTCGGGTAGGTCGCGCTCAGGATCGGGGCGAACCAGCGGTCGAACACAGTGGCCTGACCGACGAACTCGCCGTAGAACGGCAGATCGCCCTTCTGGTAGTAGCCGAGCGCGTAGTCGTCGTTGGCGCCCTTGCGGAAGCCGTCGAGCTTGCCCCCCGCGTACTGGATCCGGCCGCCGGCGTAGGAGTGGTCCGGGTCGTTGAAGCCGCAGCCCTGGTACTCGGTCAGGTGGTGGGTGGCGTGCCGGACGCCGTGGTCGTCGGCGTAGCTCAGACCGGCCTGCCGGCCGTTCGCGCCCGGGAGCCAGCCCAGGTAGTGGTCGAAGGACCGGTTCTCCATGCACAGGAACACGATGTGCTCGATGCCGCTGGCCGCGGGAGGTGGTAGCGCGGCGGACGTGGGGAACGAGGCGGCGGACGCGCGCGACACCGCCAGGCCGGCGGCGGCGGCAGCCGTGCCCGTAAGCAGTTGGCGCCGGGTGAGCGGGGACATCTCAGGACCGCCGCAGGTGACGGCGCCCGGCCAGCGCAGCAGTTGTGAGGGCAAGGGCGGCGACGCCGAACGGCGCCAGGGGCAGGCCGCCGGTCGCTGGCAGGACTGCGCTGGCCGTCCCCGGTGCCTGGCCGCCGCTCGCCGTACCTGGCGCTTGGCCGGCGCTGCCCGGCCCACCCGACGCCGGGCCGGAACCCTCGGCGACGGACTGGGGCGAGCCGGTCCGGAGGGCGCCGGCCGGGCACGCCGCGAAGACGCCTCGCCCGAACGGGGCCAACCCGGTGGCGCCGGCCATGCCCAGGTGTCCCTTGCCGTCGGCGCCACCGGTCTGGATGCCGTACAGGTCCTCGAGGCTGCGCAGGAGCGCGTAGTGGTTGTACGGCGTGGAGTCCGTGGCGCCACCGCGCACGCACCGGCCCAGCACCAGCGTCCCGATCCGTCCACCACCGGGCCCGGTGATCCCGGGCAGCGCAGAGTTCGGCCCGGGCTTCTCACCGCAGCAGGCGGTGGTGTCGCTGTTGTCTGCCTCGTCGGTCGTGATGATGATCAGACCGCCCTGCTTGTAGGCCGGCGACGCCTGGATCTTCGGCACCCACTGGGCCAAGAAGTGGTCGACGGAGCTCAGCCCCCCAGCCGTGGAGCCGGCGACGTCCTTGCCCTTGCAGGGCGCGTCGTGGCCGTCGTTGCACAGGTCCGGCACGATGTAGGACAGGTTCGGGGTGGTCGCGGTGCTGGCCAAGTCGGTGGCCAGGTGGGGCAGCGGCACGACGTTGCGCTCGCAGGAGCCGCTGTCGATGAGTGAGTGGAAGTAGACGAAGGGGTTGTGCCGGGCGGCGTACTGGTCGTTGGCGGCAGCGGTCTGCGTTCCGTCGCGCATCCCGGTGCCGAAGCTCGAGGTCGGCTCGCCGCACCGGTCCGGCTCCCGGTTCAGGTCGTTGCCCACGCTCTGCATGTACCCGTGCCAGCGGAGGCCGGCCTTCTCCATCTGGTCCGGCAGCGAGGCCACCTTGGGCGGCAGCACGCACCCGACTCCGGCCGCCTGGCCTTCTGTCGCGAACACGGCCGGACTGGGCGTGAAGTCGACGTACTGCTGGCAGTCGCTCTGCGACTCAGCGCCCGGCGCCTGGCCGGACATCATCGCGAGGTAGTTGTCGTGGGAGACGTGCCCGATGCCGAAGTACTGACTGAGCAGCGTGCCCCGGCGGCGCAGCGTCTTGCCCAGGTAGGGGTTCGGGTTCGTCTCGTAGGTGGCCTTGTAGCTCTCGTTCTCCAGCACGATCACGAACACGTGGCCGACGCCCAGGGCAGGGGTAGCCGACCCGGACGAGCTCGCGCGACCTGGAGCAGCAACCGCAGCCGGCCCGCTACCGAGCAGCAGAGCCAGCGCTGCCAGCAGCATCGTCGCTCGCCTCACAGCAGATCCCTTCGTACGCGTCGGGCGCGGGTCCGCCCTGGGGGTCAGGTCTAGCGCACTCGGGTGAACGGCAGCCGTCCTCGGGGCGACGAGGACGCGTCCGATGCCCTGCGTTCACGCCGCGTCCACCTGCGGCCCCTAGCGTCCCGACCCGTGGCGATGATCGTCGGACGGGCGATGAGCAAGGCCTACGGCGGGGTACCGGCCCTCGATGGGGTCGACCTCACGGTGCAGGCGGGCAGCGTGCACGGCCTGCTCGGGCCGAACGGAGCCGGCAAGTCCACCTTGTTGCGGGCCCTTCTCGGGCTGGTGCGCCTAGACGGGGGGACCCTGGAGGTCGCTGGAACGGTCGGCGGTTTCGTGGAGGCGCCCGGCGCCTACCCCTACCTGTCCGGCCGGCAGAACCTCGAGCTGCTGGCCGGTCTCGACGACGTCCCCGGTGACGTCGAGGACATCCTGCGCAGGGTCGACCTCGCCGACCGGGCGCACACTCGGGTCTCGGGCTGGTCGCTCGGCATGCGGCAGCGGCTGGGGATCGCCGCCGGGCTGCTGCGCCGCCCCGACCTCCTGGTGTTGGATGAACCGGCCAACGGGCTGGACCCGCTGGGTGCGCTCGCCCTGCGGGACCTCGTCCGCGAGCTGGCCGAGGAGGGCCTCACCGTCCTGCTGTGCAGCCACGACCTGGCCGAGGTCGACGCCCTGTGCCAGGACGTCACGGTGGTCGTCGGCGGCCGGGTTGCCTGGACCGGCGCGACCGGGGAGCTGCGCGCGCGACCCGGCCCGTACCTGCTTCGCACCAGCGATGACGACCGGGCGATGTCCTGCGCCACGGCGGGGGCCACGGTCACCCGGCTCCCCGACGGCGGGCTCGCCGTGCTGGCGAGCACGGGGCAGCTGGACGCCTACGTGCTCGTGCTGGCCGCCGCCGGCGTCGCGGTGCGGGAGCTGGTCCGCGAGTCCCTGCCGCTGGAGCAGGCCTTCCTCGAGCTCGCCGCATGAAGGTGCTCCCGTGGGAGCTGCGCAAGCTGCAGGCCCAGCTGCGGGTCCGCGTGGCCCTGGCGGTCTGCGTGTTCGGGCCGATGCTGCTCGCGGTCGTGCTCGGTGCCCAGACCGGCGTCCCCAGGGACACCCTGTTCGGCCGGCACGTGCACGAGTCGGGGTTCGCGCTGCCGCTGCTCGTGCTGGGCTTCGCCGGCACCTGGGCCTTCCCGCTGCTGGCCAGCCTGGTCGCCGGGGACATCTTCGCCAGCGAGGACGGCCACGGCACGTGGTCGGCCCTGCTCACGCGCTCGCGCAGCCGCGCGGAGGTGTTCACGGGCAAGGTGCTCGCGGCCGCACTCGTGGCGCTCGGCCTGCTCGCCGTGACGGCGCTCAGCAGTGCGGTGTCGGGGCTGGCGCTGGCGGGCGACCGTCCGCTGACCAGCCTGTCCGGTACCGACCTCACGCCGGCACGGGCGGCCGTACTCGTCCTGCTGAGCTGGCTGTGTGCTGTCCCGGCGCTGCTCGGGTTCACCGCGCTGGCCTGCCTGTTGTCCCTGGTGAGCCGTAGCAGCCTCGTCGGCGTCGGCGGCCCGGTCGTCCTGGGCCTGCTCATGCAGCTGCTCTCGCTGCTCGCCGGGGTGGGTGGCGCGACCGGCGCACTGCTGACGACGCCGTTCGGCTCCTGGCACGGCCTGCTGCGCGACGCGCCGTTCTACGGGCCCGTGTGGCAGGGCGCGCTGGTCAGTGCGGTCTGGGCGCTCGCCTGCCTCGTGCCGGCCCGTCGACTGCTGCTGCGCCGGGACGTCGCATGAGGCGGCTGCTGGCCGGCGCGGCGATCGCCGGACTGGTGACCGGGTGCAGTTCAGCGTTCACCCCGGCACGGCTCGGACCGTCCTTTGCCGAGGTCTTCACCGGCCTGTACGCCGCGCAGCAGGGCGAGCTCGGCCGCACCCCGTCCACCAGGCAGGGGCTGCGTCCGCTGGCCGCCTGCCGCCGTACGGGCCCGACGCCGGACGGCCCGGGTGAGGACTGGGTGTGCACCGTGGACTACGTCGATGCCGGCCAGAGCTCGACGCAGTCCTTCGAGCTGCAGGTCAAGCCGGACGGTTGCTGGAAGGCCGACGGGCCCCCCGCGAACCAGCCGGCGCAGCTCATCGATGCCCTCACCGGCGAACCGCGGACCAACCCCCTGGCGGAGTTCGACGGGTGCCTCGACACCTCCTGGTGAGCCGGCTGCGGGCCGACCGCTGCTGTTCGCCTGCAGTTGTCCTGGTGGTGGCTTGGCCTGCCTAGTTTCGGCCTGTCGTCGCGGCACCTGGTCGCGACAGCAACCAGGAGGCCCTGTGAGGACACGCTCACGCACCCTGCTGCGCGGCGCCGGCGCCGGCGCCGCGCTCAGCCTGCTCGGTACAGCCACGGCACTCGGCGCGAGTGCACCCGGCACGGTCGGCCCGCGCAGCGACGGCACGGCCATCGCCCCGACCGGACACCACATCACCCCCGTCGGTCGTCAGACCGAGCTGGGCGACCTGCCCCTCGGCCAGGCGCTCTCGCCCGACGGGCGCACGCTGCTGGTCAGCAACGACGGCCAAGGGACGCAGTCCCTGCAGATGGTCGACGTCGCCAGCGGCCGGGTCGCCCAGACCCTGCCGTACGCCGCCCCGAAGTCGCTGTTCGTCGGCGTCTCGTTCAGCCCCGACGGCCGCAGCGCGTACGCCAGCGGTGGCGGGGACAACACCGTGCACCGCTACTCCGTGGCCGGCCAGCAGCTCACCGAGCGGACGCCCTTCGCGTTGCCCACGAGTGCGCCCGGGAGCATCGCCAAGATCAAGCCGTTCCCGGCCGGGCTCGCGGTGACCCCGGACGGCAGCCGCGTGGTGGTTGCCGACCACCTCGCCGACGCGGTCAGCGTCATCGACGTCGCCACCGGCGCCGTGACGACCACCGCGGTCGGCCACGCCCCCCGCAGCGTCACCCTGAGCAGCGACGGCCGTACCGCCTGGGTCACCAACGAGGGCGGCGAGACCGTCTCCGTCCTGGACGTCTCGGGCGCCGCTCCCGTGCTGACCCACACCACGACGGTCGGGACGCACCCGGTCGCCGCCACGCTCGACCCGCGCACACAGCACCTGTACGTCGCCGATGCCGAGAGCGACGAGGTCAGCGTCCTGGACGCGCGTACCTCCAGCCTGCTGCACACCTTCAGCCTCGCGCCGTGCAAGGGGGCTCAGGTCGGGGTCAACCCCAGCGACCTCGCCCTGAGCCAGGACGGCTCGACCCTCTACGTCACTGGCGCGGGCAACGACGACGTCGTGGTGCTCGACACCAGGAAGGGCCGCATCACCGGCTCGATCCCGACCGCGTGGTACCCCAGCGCCGTCACGGTCGCCGGCGGCTACCTGCTCGTGGCCAACGCCAAGGGTCTGGGAGCGGGGCCGAATGACGGGCCCGGCTACCCCAACCCGTACTCCAAGACGCCCACCAGCCCGTCGCAGTACGTCGGGTCCATGATCGTCGGGACCCTGTCCTCCCGTGCGCTGCCCGGCCACCGCGAGCTGGCCCGCGGCACGAAGCAGGTCGACCGCAACAACGACTTCGACGCGGCGAAGAACCGGCAGCGCAAGCCCTCGCCGATCAAGCACGTCATCTACGTCGTCCAGGAGAACCGCACCTTCGACCAGGAGTTCGGCTCGCTGGGCAAGGGCAACGGCGACCCGTCGCTGAACCTGTTCGGTGACGAATCGGCGACCAACAGCCGCGCGCTGGAAAAGCAGTACGTCACCGTCGACAACTTCTTCGCCGACGCCGATATCAGCGCCCAGGGCTGGAACTGGACGGTCGCCGCCGGCTCACCGCTCTACACCGAGTCACTGTGGCCGTCGAACTACTCCAGGCGCGGAGCCCCGTACCCCTCCGAGAACGGCGACCCGGCGATCGCGCCGAACCGCAACCCCAAGGACGCCTATCTGTGGGACCGGCTTGCGGACAAGGGCATCTCGTTCCGCAACTACGGCTTCTACGTCAACACCGGTGCCGGCAACGTGAACACCGCGTACGACCCGGTGCTCGACGCGCAGACCGACCACTCCTTCCGGGGCTTCGACATGTCCTGCCCGGACAACAGCGACACCTTCACGCCCCGCAAGGCCGACTGCGGCACCGCGCGGTACGACTCGTGGAAGACCGAGTTCGACAGTTACGTCTCGCGCGGTGATCTGCCGACCATGGAGTTCGTGCGGCTGCCCACCGACCACACCTCGGGCACCCGGCCGGGCTTCCCGACACCGCGGGCGTACGTCGCCGACAACGACCTGGCGCTCGGGCGCCTGGTCGACACCGTGACGCACTCGAAGTACGGCAAGGACACTGCCATCTTCGTCACCGAGGACGACGCGCAGAACGGCCCGGACCACGTCGACGCGCACCGCACGCTCGCGCAGGTCATCAGCCCCTACACCCGGACCGGGGCGGTCGACTCGAACCTCTACACGACCGCCTCGATGCTCCGGACGATGGAGCAGATCGTGGGTCTGGGCCCGCTGACCCAGTTCGACGCGCAGGCCCCGACGATGACCGGGACGTTCACCAGGCACCCGAACCTCACGACGTACAACGCGGTGCGGCCGGCGCTGGCAGGCAACGAGACCAACTCGGCGACCGCGCCCATGGCCGCGGTCTCGGCCCGCCAGCCGTTGGCCAAGGAGGACCAGGTCAACGAGAAGACCTTCAACGAGGCGATCTGGAAGAGCGTGAAGGGAGCCGGCTCGACCATGCCGGCCCCCCGTCACTTGCGGGGCGGTCCCGCCGACGACTGACCACCGCACGACTGACCCACCGCATGACCCGGACCCCGGCGGCGCACGTGCCGCCGGGGTCCGGCGCGTGCAGCCGAACCGCTCCTCCCCGGCGACCAGGGGGGACAGTGGTCACGAAATCATCCCCTGCTGTTCACCATCGGCACGGCCGGCGGCCACGAGCACCTGATGGGCTACCGCCATGAGCCTCTCCGTCCGGTTGACCCGCCCCCGCAGACTGCTTCTGGCCGCAGCCGCGGTCGGTCTCGCCGCCTCCGCCACCGCATCGGTGGCCGGGCCGGCGCTGGCCGACTCCGATGCTGCCGCTGGCCACGGCCATGCCGGCAACAATGCGTCCTACCACCCCCCGAAGATCAAGCACGTGTGGACCATCGTGCTGGAGAACAAGTCCTACGAGGCCAGCTTCACCGGCCTGAACCAGAACTCCTACCTGTGGAACACCCTGCCCTCCGACGGTCTGCTGATGCGCCAGTACTACGGCACCAGCCACTTCAGCCAGGGCAACTACCTGTCCATGGTCTCCGGCCAGGCCACGTCGCCGGGGCCCCAGATCGATTGCCCGCTCTACAACGAGACCGGGCCGGTGCAGAAGGTCGCCGACCAGCAGGCGAAAATCGTCAACGACACGAAGAAGAGCGACGGCACCTACAACGACGGGTCGGTGCAGCCCGGCTGCGTCTTCCCCTCGAGTGTGCAGACGATGTTCAACCAGTTCGACAAGGCGGGGGTGTCCTACAAGGGCTACATGCAGGACATGGGCAACGACCCCAAGCGCGAGGCGGCGACCTGCGGCAACCCGCTGAACTCCCAGCCCGGCCCAGCCGTGGTGAACCCCGGCGGGTCCGAGGGCCCGTACGGCCCCGCGCCGGCGAGCTTCGCCACGCCGAACCCGGCCACGCCGGACGACGCCTACGTCGCCAAGCACAACCCGTTCCCGTGGTTCCACTCGCTGCTGGACAACGGCGACTGCGCAAAGCACGTCGTCCCGCTGGCCAAGAACCTGCTGCGCGACCTGCGGTCGGCCACGTCCGCGCCGGCGTTCTCCTTCATCACGCCGAACAACTGCAGTGACGCGCACGACGCGACCTGCAAGGGCGACAACCTGTCGGGCGGCAGCAACGCGCTGACGGGCCGGAAGAAGGCGCCCCTGAACAACCAGGGCGGCCTGTACGCCGGCGACCTGTTCCTCGAGCAGATCATCCCGGCGATCCAGGCCAGCCCGGCCTACCAGGACGGCGGCCTGATCGACGTCACCTTCGACGAGGGCTTCCCGCCGTACACGCAGTACGGGAACTCCATCGCCGACAAGCCCGGCGACGGCGGGCTGGGCACCGACAGCCAGACCGGCAAGTCGGTCATCTCCGAGGCCAACACGGCGCAGTCGATCGTGGCCTGCTGCAACGAGCTGCACGGACCGAACACCACGCAGCCCGGCTTCAACGCGTTCAACCAGGACACCACCCCGGGCGGCGGAGTCGTCGGCAGCGTACTGCTCAGCCCCTACATCACCCCCGGCTCGGTGAGCGACCAGCCCTACAACCACTACAGCTGGCTGCGCTCTATGGAGGACCTGTTCGGCATCCACAACGGCGGCGCAGACGGCAAGGGCCACCTCGGGTACGCCGGTGCGGACGGCCTGCGGCCGTTCGGCCCGGACGTCTACAACAACCCGCGGGGCAGGGCGCTGCCGATGAGGGAGTCCGGCACCGGCGGCCTGTACGCCGCGGTGGCCAAGCTCGACGACCGCGACCGGCCGGTCTCCTACGACCCCATCAATGGGGCTCCGTGACGGTCGGCAACGCTGCACGCCCGGGCGGGGGTGGCGCTCGTCGCCACCCCGGCCGCCGGGCGTTCCTGGCCGGCCCGGCGCTGCTCCTGGCCTCTTGCAGCGGCGGCGGCGGGGGCGGAACGCACGTGGCCGACGGGCCGGCCGCCGCCAGCGGCCGCTACCCGATCGCGACGGCGCCGTCGCAGCCGGCCAGCCCCAGGGTCGCCTCGCCCGGGCACTACCAGCTCGTCTCCGCCGGCGACGCTGTGCACGTCCAGGTCGGGGCGGCGCAGGTGCTGGCGCGCATGAGCGGCCCGGAGATCGACCAGAGCGGGGCCGTGCCGGGCAAGCCGCCGCCGGCCAGTGCTCCGGGCGTGCTCACCGTCACCCTCAGCGCGGAGCGGGGAACGCTGGACGTACCGGCCGGCAGCTTCCTGACTCTGGGCGAGCGGCGCGACGCGATCCGCGTGCGCGCGGACCGGGCCAGCCTGCATGTCGCGCCGGGCCACCCGGCCACGCTGCACCTGTCGACGATCTTCCGAGGTGGCCACACCACCTTCACCTGGCAGCCCGGGGGGACCCCGCTGGTCACCTGGGACTTCGTGGTCGAGCTCGACTGACCCGAGCTCAGCTGCGCTGGTCGTCCAGCCAGTCCAGGCGCCGCAGGACGATGCCCTCCCGCATCGCCCAGGGGCAGATCTCGATGCGGTCCAGCTCGAAGGCGGTGAGGGTCTCCAGCGCGACGACGGCGCCGGCGAGCAGCTGGGGCGCGCGGCTCGCGCTGACCCCCGGCAGCTCTGCGCGCTGTGCCGTCGGCAAGGCAGCGACCGTCGACACGATGCCTTGCAGGCCGCGCCGGCTCAGGTAGCGCGGCACCCGTGGGCCTCTGGCGTAGGGGGCGGCGCCGTCCAGCCGGGCCAGTGACCGCAGCGTCTTGGAGGTGCCGATCGCGCGGTCCGGGAGGCCGAGGGGCTGCACCCGGCGTACGACGGGAGCCAGCTGCTGGCGGACGTGCTCCTGCAGCGCCGCCACGTGCGCCGGGACCGGCGGGTCGCCGGGCAGATGGTCTCGGGTGAGCCGGCCGGCACCCAGTGGTACCGACAGCGCCAGGTCCGGCACCTCGTCCCGCCCGCAGGCGATCTCGAGTGATCCGCCGCCGATGTCCAGGCTCAGCAGGCGCCCGGCGCTCCAGCCGAACCAGCGCCGCACCGCCAGGAACGTCAGGGACGCCTCCTCCTCCCCCGACAGCACATCAAGCTCCACCCCCGTCTGCTTGCGCACCTCGGTGAGTGCCTGCGGGCCGTCACCCGCCTCACGCACGGCGGAGGTGGCGAACGCCAGCAGGTCATCGACCTGCTCCTCGTCGGCTGCGGCCCGCGCGTCGGCGACCGCGGCGACCAGGAGCGACCTGCCCCGCTCCCCGAGCAGACCGTCCGGTCCGATCAGCTCGGCGAGGCGCAGCTCGGTCTTGTGGCTGCGGACCGGCTCGGGGTGTGCTCCGGAGTAGGCCTCGACGACGAGCAGGTGGACGGTGTTCGAACCGACGTCGAGCACTCCCAGTCGCATGCCGGGACGCTAGTCCGTCCGGCTCACCGGGCCGCCGCGCCGGCCGCTGCGCAACCGCTCGGCCTGCACGTCCCGGCCGGCCCGGTGGTGCCAGGCTCCCTCGCAGTCAAGGTCCCACCGCCCGACGTCGTCCGACAGCAGCCGGTCCAGCAGGTCGCACAGCTGCGCCCGCGCGACGGGGTCCTTCACGCGCACCAGGGTCTCGACGCGCCGGTCGAGGTTGCGGTGCATGAGGTCGGCGCTGCCGATCCAGAGCTCGGGCTCGCCGCCGTTGCAGAAGTGCAGCACGCGGCTGTGCTCGAGGAAGCGGCCGAGGATGCTGCGGACCCGGATGCGTTCGGACAGCCCCGGCTGGCCGGGCCGCACGGCGCAGATCCCGCGCACCACGAGGTCCACCGGAACGCCCGCCGCGGACGCGTCGTACAGCGCGTCGATGACCCGTTCGTCGACCACGCTGTTCGCCTTGATGCGGATGCCGCTCTCCCGCCCGGCGCGCGCGTGCTCGGCCTCCCGCGCGATCCGTTCCATCAGCCCTGTCCGGACCCCCTGCGGGGCCACCAGCAGGTCGCGGTACTGCGTCTGGTTGCTGTACCCGGTCAGGGCGTTGAACAGGTCGGTGAGGTCCTCGCCCAGGTCCGGGTCGGCGGTGAGCAACCCGAGGTCCTCGTACAGCCTGGCAGTGCGCGGGTGGTAGTTGCCGGTCCCGAAGTGGGCGTAGCGCCGCAGCCCCCCGCCCTCCTGACGGATCACGAGCGCGGCCTTGCAGTGCGTCTTGAGGCCCAGCAGCCCGTACACGACGTGACAGCCGGCGCGCTCGAGCTGGCGCGCCCAGCGGATGTTGGCCTGCTCGTCGAAGCGCGCCGTGATCTCGATGACGACGACGACCTGCTTGCCGCTCTCGGCCGCGTCGACAAGGGCGTCGACCACCGGCGAGTCACCCGACGTGCGGTACAGCGTCTGCTTGATGGCCAGCACCGCCGGGTCGGCGGCGGCCTGCTCGAGAAAGCGCTGCACACTGGTGGAGAACGAGTCGTACGGGTGGTGGACGAGCACGTCACTCTCGCGCAGGGCGGCGAACACGTCGGCCGGCTGCTCGTTGTCCGACAGCAGCGGGTGCGTGGCCGGGACGAACGGGTCGTCCTTGAGCTCGGGCCGGTCCAGCGACGCCAGCTCGTGCAGCGCCGACAGGTCCAGCAACCCGGGCACGCGCACCACGTCGTCGAGGGTCACGTCGAGCTCGTGGACGAGCAGGTCGAGCACGTGCGGATCGACGGACTCCCCGACCTCCAGGCGTACGACCGGGCCGAACCGCCGTCGGGACAGCTCGCGCTCCAAGGCCTGCAGCAGGTCCTCGTCCCGGTCCTCCTCGACCTCCAGCTCGGCGTTGCGGGTGATGCGGAAGGCGTGGTGGGCCATCACGTCCAGCCCTGGGAACAGCTGCTGCAGGTGCTCCCCGATCACCTCCTCCAGCGGCAGGAAGCGGTTGCCGGCGCCGCTGACCGGCACCAGGCGCCCGACGTTGTTGGGCACCTTGACCCGCGCGAAGCGCTCCAGACCGGTGTCCGGCTCGCGGACCAGGACGGCCAGGTTCAACGACAGGCCGCTGATGTACGGGAAGGGGTGCGCCGGGTCGACCGCCAGGGGCGTGAGGACCGGGAAGATCTGCTCCCGAAACCAACCGTGCAGGCGGGACTGCTCGGCTCCGGGGAGGTCCCCCCAGTTGACGATCTCGATCCGCGCCTCGGCCAGGGCCGGCTGCACCCGGTCCAGGAAGCAGCGGGCATGGGCCTGGGCCAGCGTCCGGGCTTTGTCCCGGATGCGCAGCAGTCGCTCGCGCGTGCTGAGCCCGTCCACGCTGCGGACCCCGAGGCCGGTCTGCTCCCGGCGCATCAGGCCGGCGACCCGGACCATGAAGAACTCGTCGAGGTTGGTGGCGAAGATGGCCAGGAACTTGGCTCGTTCCAGCAGCGGCGCGTCGGGGTCCTGGGCCAGGGCGAGCACGCGCTCGTTCCAGTCCAGCCAAGAGATCTCCCGGTTGAGGAACCGGGAGGGGCTCTGGGCCAGCTCCTCATCCCGCACCGCTACCGGCACCGTCTCCGCTTCGCTCACCGGGCCGATCCTGCCAGGCCGGACCCCGGCGGCAGCAGTCGACAGCCCAGCGGGCCTGGACCTGCGCCTGTGTTCGTCCGACGTTCACCGAGACGTCACGCCTGGGGCGTGAGTCCCTGCGAGCGTCCGGACGTGCACGCGCTCGCGGTGAACGACGATGCGGTCCGGCTGCTGCCGCGCGCCGCCCCCCGCGTGCTCGTGGCCGCGGCGGAGGGGGGCCGCTCTGTGCTGATCGAAGCGCTGCGGGCGGCGGGCGTCGCCGTACTCGTCGCGCCCGACGGTGGCCTGCTGCAGCAGGCCGAGAGCGGTGCGGTGGACCTGGTGCTGCTGCACGGCGACCTACCCTCGACCCTCGAGCAGCTGCAGGCGCTGCATGGCGGCCGAGTCGTGCCGGTCCTCGTCGCGCTGCGTAGCCAGGACATGCGAGGCGGCCCGGTCGAGTTGGTCCTGGAGGCGGGTGCGGACGACTGCGTGGCCGGCCGGGCCGCCCCGGCAGAACTCGTTGCCCGGGTGCACGCGCTGCTGCGGCGCAGGGGGCGCCCGGTCGATCCACAGGTCCTGCACGCCGGCGCGCTCGTCCTGGACCTGGCCCGGCACGTGTTCCTGCGCCACGGCGTCCCCGTCCACCTGCCGCCCAAGGAGTTCGGGCTGCTCGAGCTGCTGCTGCGCCACGATGGCCGGGTGGTCAGCCGGGCGCTGGCCCTTGAGGTGGTCTGGGGGCGCCGGAGCACCGATGACCCCAGCACGGTGGACGTGCACGTCGAGCGGTTGCGGAGCAAGGTCGAGCCCGATCCGGCGCACCCCGTCCGCCTGCTGACCGTCCGGGGTCTCGGGTACCGCCTCCAGGGCTAGCCCTGGGCTAGCCCTGGCTGCCGTGGCATCCTGCCGGACGGCCCGTGATCCGGGCCGCACCCATCTGAGGAGCCCCACCCGTGGCAGCCCGGCAGTCCGCGCTCGACTCCGCCCTGATCCAGCTGGCCCAGGCGGTCGAGGTCCTCGGCCTCGACGACGGCCTGCACGCCCTGCTCGCCACCCCACGACGGTCCCTCGAGGTGGCTGTACCGCTGCGGCGCGACGACGGCAGCCTCGAGGTGCTCAGGGGGTACCGCGTCCAGCACAACCTGTCCCGCGGGCCGGCCAAGGGGGGAGTGCGCTTCCACCCGGACACCGACCTGGCAGAGGTCCGGGCGCTGGCCATGTGGATGACCTGGAAGTGCGCCCTGATCGGCGTCCCGTACGGCGGCGCCAAGGGCGGTGTCGCCGTGGACCCGCGAGTGCTGTCGCGCAACGAGCTGGAGCGGGTGACGCGGCGCTACGCCAGCGAGATCATGCCGATCATCGGTCCCGAGAAAGACATCCCGGCACCCGATGTCGGGACCGACGAGCAGACCATGGCTTGGATGATGGACACCTACTCCATCCACTCCGGCTACACCGTCACCGGCGTCGTGACCGGCAAGCCGGTCAGCATCGGCGGGTCGCAGGGGCGTGGGGGCGCCACCAGCCGGGGCGTCATGCATGCCACCTTCAGCGCCCTGGCCGAGGCCGGCGTGGACCACCGGGGTGCCCGGGTCGCCGTGCAGGGCTTCGGCAAGGTGGGCGGCCTGGCCGCGCAGTACCTGCACGACGCCGGCTGCGTGGTGGTCGCCGTGAGCGATGTCGGGGGCGGCGTGCTGAACACCAGGGGCCTGGACCCGGTCGGGCTGCTGCGGCATCTGCGCAGCGGGGCGCCGAGCCTGGTCGGCTACCCCGGGACGGATGCGATCACCAACACCGAGTTGCTCGAGCTCGACGTCGAGGTGCTCGTCCCGGCCGCCCTCGAGGGCGTCCTGCACGAGGGCAACGCCGACCGGGTACAGGCCCGGTTCGTGGTCGAGGGGGCGAACGGCCCGACGACGCCGGACGGCGACGCGGTGCTCGAGTCGCGGGGGGTCACCGTGGTGCCCGACGTGCTGGCCAACTCCGGCGGTGTCGCGGTGTCCTACTTCGAGTGGGTGCAGGACCTGCAGGCCTACTTCTGGAGCGAGGACGAGGTCAACGACCGGCTACGGGACCTCATGGAGCGGGCGTACGGCGAGGTGTCCGCGCTCGCGGCCGACAAGGGCGTCTCGCTGCGCACGGCGGCCCAGGTCATCGGGGTGGGCCGGGTCGCCGACGCGCATCGCACCCGCGGGTTGTACCCCTGATGGCAGCGCCGTATGGCACCATGGCGCGCGAACCACACGGTTGTCATTCGCCCTGTCATTCGCCCGTCGGAGGCCCCATGGACGTCGCGCGCACCCTGCCCTCCTCGGCCGATCCCGCCGTGTCCCTCAGCGACCGCGACCGCGACGTGCTCGCGTTCGAGCGCCAGTGGTGGAAGTACGCCGGGGCGAAGGAGCAGGCGATCAAGGACCTGTTCGACATGAGCGCCACCCGCTACTACCAGGTGCTCAACACCCTGATCGACCGACCGGAGGCGCTCGTCGCCGACCCGATGCTCGTCAAGCGCCTACGCCGCCTGCGCAGCACGCGCCAGCGCACGCGTTCCGCCCGCCGCCTCGGGATCGACACCTGAGCAGCGGCCCGGGCGGGGCGTCCGACCGCGACTGGGGCTTCCCGCCCGTCGTGCCGGCCGACCCCGCGCACCAACAGGTCCCGGCCGGTGAGCCCGAGCCTGACGCGCGGGTCCTGCCTACGCCGACCACCGTCCCGGCGACCAGCACCACCATGCCGACCACGACCACGACCACGACCACGGCGTACGACGGGGCTTTGCCGCGACCGCCACGGCGGCGCGGCGCGGCGCCTCCCGAGGGGGGTCCGCTGCGGGCGGTCGCCGGGGCCGGCGTCGCCGTCGTCGGCGTGCTGCTGGGCGTCGGGGCGCTGCTCTGGATGAGCGAGGATCCCCAGTCCGGCAGTCCCGTGGTCGCTGCCGCCCCGGCTCCCGCCGACGTCGCCCCGGGCGGTGCGCCCCCGGTGCCGGGTCCGCTCGCGACGCCCCCGCCGCGGGTCTCGCCGGCCGCGCCGGCCCCGCCGGCCCCGCCGACCCCGCAGGCCCCGCCGGTTGCCGTCCCCGCCACGCCCCGGCCGGTTGCCGTCCCCGGCACGCCCCGGCCGGTTGCCGTCCCCGCCACGCCCCGGCCGGCGGTGCCGGCGCCGGGGCCACCCCTGACGGTGCTCAACAACTCGAGGTACCACGACCTGGCCGAGCGCGCTGCCGCTCGGTTCCGCGGTGGCGGCTGGCCGGTCGCGGTGACCGGGCAGTTCACCGGCCGGCTGCGGGCGAGCACCGTGTACTACTCACCGGGCCAGCAGGCCGTGGCGCAGCGGCTGGCCGCGCGCTTCGGCCTGCCCCGGGTCCTGCCCCGGTTCGCCGGTCTCCCCGGACAAGGGCTGACCGTGGTGGTCACCCGCGACTACGCCTGACCCGTGCCGCTGCCGGCAGCGGTGACCGAGGCGGGACGCGCCGGGCTCGCCGCCCTGCTCGCCGCCCCCGACCGGGCGCTGCTCGCGCTGGACTACGACGGCACCCTCGCACCGGTGGTCCCCCGTCCCGAGGACGCGGTGCCCGAGCCGGGTGCCGTCGAGGTACTGCGCCGGCTGTCCGGCCGGCTCGGCGCGCTCGTGCTCATCACCGGGCGCCAGGCCGAGGTCGCCGTCGAGCTGGGCCGGCTGCACGACGTACCCGGTCTGACGGTCCTGGGGCAGTACGGCGCCGAGCGCTGGTCGGCCGGCCGCACCCGGCGCGACGCCCCGCTGCCGGGGGTGGCGGTGGCCAGGGCCGAGCTGCCCGGACTCGTCGCGCCGGAGGGCGCACAGGTGGAGGACAAGGGCACGTCGCTGGTCGTGCACACCCGCCAGGCCGGCGACCCGGGCGGCGCCCTCGTCCGGCTGTTCGCCCCGGTCGCGGCGCTCGCGGACCGATCCGGGCTGGCGCTGCACCCGGGCCGACTCGTGCTCGAGCTGCGGCCGCCGGGTCAGGACAAGGGGGCGGCGCTGCAGCGGGCCGCCACCGGCTGGGCGTGCGTCGCCTACGCCGGGGACGACCTCGGCGACCTCCCGGCGTACGACGCGGTGGACCGGCTGCGCACGGGCGCCGTCGCCGGACTGCTGGTCTGCAGCGCCAGCGACGAGGTGCCGGGCACCGTGCGGGACCGAGCCGACCTCGTCGTCGCCGGCCCCCCGGGCGTCGTCGCGCTGCTGCAGGACCTGGCCACCGCCGTGCGCGCCTGAAGCTCTGCCCGGCGCCGATCAAGGCGAGATGCCCATGATCAGCGTAGACGATCATGGGACTTTCGCCTTGATCGCGAGGCGCGAGGCGCGAGGCGCGAGGCGCGAGGCGCGAGGCGCAGTCCAGGGCGGCCAGCTGCGCGGCGAGCCACGCGGCCGGTGGCGGCGGCGCGGTCGGCGTCGGACAGCGCCCGCACAGAGCCAGCGGGCCGGGTGGCCCGACAGCGCCGACACCAGGCCGCCCCCACCGCGTCGCTCGACGAGCCGCCCGGCGTCATCCCACCCGTACGACACAGGTCCCCGGTTGCTGGCCACGAGCAGTCGAGGGGCGCCCACGGCGCGAGGCTAGCCAGCGCCGTACACTGCTCGCTGGAAAAGCTCGCGCACCACAGCCGCACCACAACTGCACAGCACGCTCATCCCGAGGGGCACCAGGGACACGGCCCGACGACGCCCCGGCAACCAGCGCACACGCGCCAGGTGCCAACTCCGTCCCGCGACAGCGCGGGGAAGATGAGGAGATCACCATGACCACCCTGGCGACGCCGGCGGCGTTCACCGACAGCCCCGCGAGCGGACTGCGCTGCCGCGAGTGCGGCAACGAGGTGCCCCTGGCTCCGGTCCACGTCTGCGACCAGTGCTTCGCTCCGTTGGAGATCGCCTACGACGAGGACAAACTGCGCCTGGTCACCCGTGCGTCGATCCAGGCGGGGCCGCAGACGATTTGGCGCTACGCCGGGCTGCTGCCCGCCGGGCAGGACCTCGCGACCCGGGTGGACCTCGGTGCGGGGATGACGCAGCTGCGCGACGCCCCGAACCTGGCCCGCGCGCTCGGCATGCGCAAGTTGTGGATCAAGGACGACAGCGGCAACCCGACGCATTCGTTCAAGGACCGGGTGGTGTCCGTCGCGCTGTCGGCGGCCAGGGCGTTCGGCTACACGACGGTCTCCTGCGCCTCGACCGGCAACCTGGCCAACTCCGTCGCGGCCCACGCAGGCCGCGCCGGCCTGAAGTCCGTCGTGTTCATCCCCAGCGACCTCGAGCAGGGCAAGATCGTGCAGACCGCCGTGTACGGCCAGACGCTGGTCGCCGTCGAGGGGACCTACGACGACGTCAACCGGCTCTGCAGCGAGGTGGCGGAGTACGAGGAGTGGGCCTTTGTCAACGTCAACGTCCGGCCGTACTACGCCGAGGGCAGCAAGACGCTCGGGTACGAGGTGGCCGAGCAGCTCGGCTGGCGCCTCCCACAGCAGGTCGTCATCCCGATGGCGTCGGGCTCGCTGCTGACCAAGATCGACAAGGCGTTCCAGGAGTGGCCGCGGCTCGGGCTGGTCGAGGGCTCGCCGTACAAGGTGTTCGGTGCCCAGGCCACCGGCTGCTCGCCCATCGCGACGGCGTACGAGAACGGCTGGGACAGCGTCAAGCCGGTCAAGCCGAAGACCATCGCCAAGAGCCTCGCGATCGGCAACCCGGCCGACGGCCCGTACGCCCTGGACGCCGTACGCCGCACGGGCGGCGCCATGGGCCACGTCAGCGACGAACTCGTCGTGGAGGGGATCCGCCTGCTCGCCGAGACCGAGGGGCTGTTCGCCGAGACCGCGGGCGGCGTCACGGTCGCGACCCTGCGCCAGCTGCTGGCCGCCGGGCAGGTCGACCCCGACGCCGAGACGGTGCTCTACAACACCGGCGACGGGCTCAAGACGATTGACGCGGTGGCCGGGCTGGTCGGGCCGACGGCCACCATCGCCCCGTCGTACAAGGCCTTCGTCGCTTCAGGAGCAGGGCAGTAGGAGAGGCGCCCTAGCGGCCCGAGCGCAGGGCCGCGGCGACCTGCTTGCGATCGGCCTTGATCGCCTTGTGGTCGGCGCGGATCGCGGTGAGCGCGGCCTCATTTGCCTTCAGGGTTCTGGTTGCCGCCGCGATGTTCGTGACATCCAGGCCGCGGTCTGCGGTGGCGACCAGGGCGGCCTGCGTGGCCGCGTCCGCAACCCTGGCCTGCAGGTCGTGGAACGCCGCCCGACCGGGGGAGCCGGCCGGTAGGGCGTTGACCCGGGTGTCGGTCGCGGCCAGCCGGGCGGCAGCCTTGGTCGCGGCGGCTCCGGTGGCGCCGGCGACACCGAGCTGGCGAGCCTGACGGACCACGATCCGACCCTGCGCAGCAGGGCTCCGACCGCCGTGCAGCGCCTGGTGCAGCGCCTTGCCCGTGCTCGCGGCGTCGACCGCCGTGTGCACGGTCTTGAGCTGGGCGCCCAGGGTGGTCAACTCGCCGTCCAGCAGCGCCCGGTCGGCCGTCAGGGCCTTCGTGCGGTCGACGCGCGTACGCATCCGGTCCAGCCGGCCCTGCGCACGGTCCAGCCGGACGTCCGCGCGGTGCTTGGCGGTCGCCAGCTTCTGCGGTGGCGACGCGGCTCCCGTGCCGGGGGAGGAGGCCAACGCCACCCCCGTGCCGCCGAGCGCGAGCGCGCCGACGACCGCTGCGACGCAGAGGTTCCGGGTGCCGTGCGACGCGAGGTACATGGCTCGTTCTCCTTCGACCGGGGTGCCTGCGACGTCCCTCGCCGCTGCTTCGACGACTGTGCCACCGCTCACATGGCCGTTCTGCACCTCATAGGTACGAGTGAGGTACGGGTCCGCAGCGGACCGGCCTACCGTGGGCGGGTGCGCCGACCGCTTCCTCTCGCCGGCCTCGCTGGGGTTGCGGCTGGTGTTGCGGTTGCAACGGGGCTGCGCGCCGCGTTCCTCACGCCGCGGCGGCTGCGGGTGGTCGACGTAGCCCTGACACCGCCCGGGTGGCCGGCCTCGCTCGACGGGCTGCGGGTCGCGGTGGTCAGTGACCTGCACGCCGGCGCGCCGTTCGTGGGGGTGCGGCGTGTCCGCGAGGTCGTGCGCCGGGTCCTGCTGGCCGGCCCCGACCTGGTGCTGCTGCTGGGTGACCACCTCGCCGATGTCGCCCTCGGCCGGCACGTCAGCCCGGCCGAGCTGGCCCGCGCCCTGGCCGGTCTGAGCGCCGTTCCGGTGATCGGCGTGCTCGGCAACCACGACTGGTACGCCGGCGGTCACCGCATGCGCGCCGCCCTCGAGGCCGTCGGCCTGCCGGTGCTGGAGGAGTCCGCGGTACCAGTGCTCGACGGCCGGCTGTGGGTCGCGGGGGTGGGCGACCTGTGGGAGCGCTCGCCGGACGTGGGGGCCGCGCTGGCCGGCGTACCCGAGGGTGCTCCGGTCGTGCTGCTGACCCACAACCCGGACGTGGCGCTCGAGGTGCCTGCGCACGTGCAGCTGGTGCTGGCCGGGCACACCCACGGCGGCCAGTTCGCCCTGCTCGGCCGGCCGCTGCACCGGATCAGTGAGCGCACCGGCAACCGCTTCACTCGAGGCTGGTACGCCGACCTGCGCCTGTACCTGACCTCGGGCGTGGGGTCCTCCACCCTACCGCTGCGCACGGTCGTCCCCGAGGTACCGGTGCTGGTTCTGTCTGCTGACGGCGCAGCACCGGCGCCTTGCACTCGGCAGGGGAGAGTGCCAACATGGCACTAGCACTCCAACGTGTTGAGTGCCAGGTCAGGGGTGAGACCGGCAACCCGGTCGTCCGTCGCGGGCACCCACGACCAGCACAGTCCGACTGGGAGGAACCACACGCATGGCCAAGCTCATTGCCTTCGACGAAGAGGCCCGCCGCGGTCTCGAGCGCGGGATGAACCAGCTCGCGGACGCCGTCAAGGTCACCCTCGGCCCCAAGGGCCGCAACGTCGTCCTGGAGAAGAAGTGGGGTGCGCCCACGATCACCAATGACGGCGTCTCCATCGCCAAGGAGATCGAGCTCGAGGACCCCTACGAGAAGATCGGCGCCGAGCTCGTCAAGGAGGTCGCCAAGAAGACCGACGACGTCGCGGGCGACGGCACCACCACCGCCACCGTGCTGGCCCAGGCGCTGGTGCGTGAGGGTCTGCGCAACGTCGCCGCCGGCGCCAACCCGATGGGCCTGAAGAAGGGCATCGAGGCCGCTGTCGCCGCCGTCGTCGAGGCGATCGGCAACGCCGCCAAGGACGTGGAGACCAAGGAGCAGATCGCCTCCACGGCCAGCATCTCCGCAGCGGACACCACGGTCGGCGAGATCATCGCCGAGGCCATGGACAAGGTCGGCAAGGAGGGCGTCATCACCGTCGAGGAGAGCAACACCTTCGGCCTGGAGCTCGAGCTCACCGAGGGCATGCGCTTCGACAAGGGCTACATCAGCCCGTACTTCGTCACCGACACCGAGCGCATGGAGGTGGCCCTGGACGACCCGTACGTCCTGGTCGTCAACTCCAAGATCGGTTCGGTCAAGGACCTCCTGCCGTTGTTGGAGAAGGTCATGCAGTCCGGGCGTCCCCTGATGATCATCGCTGAGGACGTCGAGGGCGAGGCGCTCGCGACGCTGGTCGTGAACAAGATCCGCGGCACCTTCAAGTCCGCCGCGGTCAAGGCGCCCGGCTTCGGTGACCGCCGCAAGGCCATGCTCCAGGACATTGCGATCCTGACCGGCGCGCAGGTCATCTCCGAGGAGGTCGGCCTCAAGCTCGACTCCGCCACGGTGGAGCTGCTCGGCCGCGCCCGCAAGGTCGTCATCACCAAGGATGAGACGACCATCGTCGAGGGCTCCGGGGACACCGACCAGATCGCCGGCCGCGTCAACCAGATCCGCGCCGAGATCGAGAAGTCCGACAGCGACTACGACCGCGAGAAGCTCCAGGAGCGCCTGGCCAAGCTCGCCGGCGGTGTCGCGGTCGTCAAGGTTGGGGCAGCCACCGAGGTGGAGCTCAAGGAGCGCAAGCACCGCATCGAGGACGCGGTGCGCAACGCCAAGGCCGCCGTCGAGGAGGGCATCGTCGCCGGGGGTGGCGTCGCGCTGCTGCAGGCGTCGACGACCGCTTTCGCCAAGCTCGACCTCGTCGGCGACGAAGCGACCGGCGCGAACATCGTGCGTCTGGCGCTCGAGGCCCCGATCAAGCAGATCGCGGTCAACGCTGGCCTCGAGGGCGGCGTCATCGTGGAGAAGGTCCGCCACCTGCCGCTGGGTCACGGCCTCGACGCCGCTACCGGTGAGTACGTCGACATGCTTGCCGTCGGCATCATCGACCCGGCCAAGGTGACCCGCTCGGCCCTGCAGAACGCCGCCTCCATCGCGGCGCTGTTCCTCACCACCGAGGCTGTTATCGCCGACAAGCCGGAGAAGGCCGCGGCCATGCCCGGTGGCGGCGGCGGCGGCATGGGAGACATGGACTTCTAGGTCCCGTCCCCGCGCACCAGCCCGGCCTCGACGCCGGGACGCAGTGCGGCCCAGCACGGCTCAGCAAGCTCAGCACGACGGGCGGTCCTTCTTCGAAGGGTCGCGCGTCGTGCTGTCCTGGCCGGTGGAGCCAGTGAGCGAGTTCCGGCCTGCTTGTGCGCTTGTGCGTCGCAGTTCTGGAGGGCGGGTGTGCCGGTGGGCCGGCGTGTGCGGCAGGCCGCATGACCACGACGGGCGCTGCCAAGATGCCGCACACGGAGCGACCCCGGCGGTCACTGTCCGACCACAGCCGCGGCGCGCCTGCCGGAGCGCGGAGGCGACCTGGGACACGCTCGACCGTGACCCGCTCGTCGCGCCTGGAGGCCCCCATGCCCGTGTCCACCCAGACCCTGACGGTCGCCGAGACCGCCGACCAGATCGGGGTCGCGCCGGCCCGGGTCCGCGCCCTGATCGCCAGCGGCATCCTGAGGACCTCGCCGGACGACCTGACGGCTGTACGCGCGGCAGAGGTGGCTGAGCTCACCCGGCGTGGCGTGGTCCGCTCCGTGGATGTCGCCGCCGTCGAGGGCGCGGTGGACCGGGCCCTGCGCCGCCGCCTGCCTGCGCTGCTCGAGGCCGCACTGCACGACGGACTGGAGCCGCTGTCCCGCGAGGTCGCCACTGCCCTGGCTGATGTGGAGCTGAGCGTGGAGCAGCGCGCGGCGGCGAAGGAGCGCGCGCGGGCGGCCGAGGCCGCGCTGTCGCAGGCCCGCGCGGAGGTGACGGACCTCCGGCAGCAGGTCGTCGCGCTCGCCGCCCAGCCGAGGGGCCTGTTTCGCCGCCGGCGCAGCGCAGGTGTCGCCACCGCCTAGCACCGGCGCCAGCTCTCACGTCAGCCACGCCGGGCAGGCGGGACCAGCCCAGGGCAGGGCAACCGACGAACCAGGTCTGACACGACCCCCCCGGGTCGACCGCGCCACGGCCACCAGCCCCAGGCGCCCACCGCCCGGTGCCGCAGGATAGACGCATGAACCTGGCACTGGGACCCGTCGGCCTGTGGACGTCGGCGCTGGACGCGCTGCCGCTGGCCGCGGCGCTCGAGCAGGTCGGCGAGCTCGAGGAGCAGGGCTGGGGTGCGCTCTGGTTCGGGGAGGCGTACGGGCGCGAGGCCCTCACGGCGGCGGCGCTGTACCTGGGGGCCAGCAGGCGAATGGCCATCGCGACCGGGATCGCGAACATCCACGCGTGCGACGCCGTGAGTGCAGCGGCAGCCAGCTGGACGCTGCAGACGGCGTACCCGGGGCGCTTCGTACTCGGCCTCGGGGTCAGCCATGTTCCCCTGGTGGAGCGGCTGCGGGGTCACGACTACGGCAAGCCCCTCACGGCGATGCGCAGCTACCTGGCGGCCATGGACGCCGCGCCGTTCGCCGAAGCGGGTGAGGAGCAACCGGCCCCGCGGGTGCTGGCGGCACTGGGCCCGAAGATGCTGGAACTCGCACGGGAGCAGGCCGACGGGGCGCATTCCTACCTCGTGACACCGGAGCACACGGCCTCCGCGCGTGCGGTCCTGGGACCCGACAAGGTGCTCGCGGTCGAGCAGGCGGTGGTGCTGGATGGCGACGTGGAGCAGTGGCGACGGCGCGCGCATTGGCACCTGGAGATCTACACGGGGTTGCCGAACTATCGGATGTCGTGGGGGCGCCAGGGGTTCGACGAGAGTGACTTCGGGCGGGGCGGCAGCGACCGGCTCAAGCAGGCGCTGGTCGCGCGGGGCGAGGAGCAGATCCGCGAGCGCGTCCAGGCGCACCTGGCCGCGGGCGCCTCGCACGTCTGCGTCCAGGTCCT